>Ga0116186_1000609_pt1 | contig 41579 bp, 37 predicted proteins | sample AD_JPNNA4_MetaG_FD_89806 | JGI IMG/M metagenome (GOLD analysis project Ga0116186, IMG submission 89806) | Active sludge microbial communities of municipal wastewater-treating anaerobic digesters from Japan - AD_JPNNA4_MetaG | ecosystem: Engineered > Bioreactor > Anaerobic > Digestate | place...
ACATCGAAGCCATTCCATTAAGAATGGATGCGAGGTATCCTGTTTCCATACGAAGCCTCCGAGGGTGAGATTTGGTTTTCGTCGACTTAATCGTACCCGAAGGGGCTTCGTTCTGTACAGCACCCAGCGCGCTTTTGCAAGACCTCCTTCCAGCAAATCAATTACACGTACCGATCTTCATCGGTCATATCAAAGTGAGGATTCCTGCATGAACAAACGCGCATTTTGCGTTCCCGTTCGTGCTGAGCCTGTCGAAGCACGAGAACCCATCGCCCCCGTCGACAGACTCAGGACGAACGGGTGACTTGCATTTTCGCAGGACACAAGAAATCGCTTTGCCTTGTTGCTCCCCCGCAAGAGCCCGTGCTAGCCTGAAAGGCCCTGAAACCAGAATCTATCGGGAGAGGGAGAGAATATGCGCCATCGTCTGTTCGTTCTGGCCGGCCTGTTCGTTTTCAGCATGGCCTTCGCGGTTCCGGCATCCGCCGAGGATGTGAAGGACATGATCGCCGACATGATCACCGCCTACAGCCAGAGTTCCAAGGGAGTCCAGGATGAAGCGTTCCTGGAAAAAGTGAAGATCATCGACGAGCACCTGCGGGAAAAGATCGAGAAAGATCACGATCTGACGCCCTTCAAGGAGGTCGTCAAATCGGCCCAGCAGTTCAAGGCCCGCGCTTCCGCGCGCAAGATGTTCGAAGTCCTGCTCGAGAAGACGCACAAACGCCTCCAGTTCACCAAGGCCCAGCAGGAGATCACCGATCCCGATCTGAAAAAGCAGATCGAGGAGATGGTCGGCAGCATCGAGCGCTATCTCGATCCCAGCCTTCCCGACGAGGACACCGTCGACCGCGGCAAGCTCGAGAACCAGCGCAAGCGGCTGCAGGACAAGATCAAAAAAGCCCATGCCAGCATCCTCCGCACCGGCGCCGACAAGGGCATCACCGTCGACGTCATGGCCGAGGACGGCCAGCCCGCGAAGCTCTCCGCCGGCCGCCAAAGCAATCTGCTGGCCAAGCTCAAGACGATCGTTCCCGAGCCCGGCAAGATGGGCGTCAAGGTCACCCTCAAGAAGGACGACCTGTGCGACATCCATGTGTTCGTGCAGGGTTTCGTCGCCCCGAACGGCTTCGCGGTGCTCGAAGGCGAGCTCGACTTCGCCGACGTGCCGCTCGCGGCGCTCGACAACTCCGAGGCCACCGCCGTCGACGACGTTCTCGGCGACGCGCATTTCAAGCGGTACCGCTGCGTCCAGGACGAGGAGCAGCTCAACGTCATGCCCAAATCAGGAAACGCCGCTTACGAGATGGGCACGATGGCCCCCGGCCAGACCTGGAAGATGACCTTCACGAAGGCCGACGGCATCTCCACCATTCTCAAGGAGATCGAAGGCAACGAGGAAGTCGGCGTGCTCAACGCCAAGACGGCCCTCAACGAGAAGGCCATCGAGTTCAAGAACACCGGCTCGCGTAACCTCATCTACCTGCAGGGCACCGACGTCACCGGCCTCGTGTCGGTGAAGGCCCTGGGAGTCCTGGCCCCCAAGGACGGGCACGTCACCTTCCGCGATGTCCTGCTGGTCGTCGACGACGGCATCGCCTCCGACCTATCCAAGTTCGTCGGCGAGCAGGGCATCAACTTCTTCCTGCGCCGCGCGTCGGAAAACCTGCGCAAGGGGTTCCCCTTCACGCCGGTGCTCGAGAACCTCGCCTGCGAGCGCAATCCCGACGGGAAGATGGTCTTCATCTTCAGCGGGCGCGGCAAGAACGCGCTCTGACCTCGATACGGAGATCCGAATGAAACTGCTTCTGATCCAGCCCAGCGGGACCATCCACCGGTTCCGCGTGGGCTCGTTCCCCAAGTCGCTTCGGTACGCCCCGCTGACGCTCACGACGCTGGCGGCGCTCGTTCCCCAGGACCTCGACGTCGAGATCGAGCTGGCGGATGAAGGCGTTCAGCTCGTCGATTTCGAGTCGCGGCCCGACCTGGTGGCCATGACGATCCTGACGGGAACCTGCATGCGCGGCTACGCGATCGCCGATCACTTCCGACGCCGCGGCGTTCCCGTCGTCATCGGCGGGGTCCATGCGACCCTCTGCCCGGACGAAGCCCAGCAGCACGCCGACTGCGTCGTGGTCGGGTTCGGCGAGCGAAGCTGGCCCCAGCTTCTGCGCGATTTCAAGCAGGGCGCGATGCAGAAGCGGTACACGGATTTCCAGAGCCCGTCGCTGGTGAAATATGTCCGCCCCCGGCGCGACCTGCTGCGAAAGGAAGGGTATATCACCACGAATACAATCTGGGCGACGCGCGGCTGTCTGAACGAGTGCGACTTCTGCTCGATCCCGGCCACGTGGGGAAACAACTTCTACAAGCGGCCGATCGACGAGGTGGTGGCCGAGCTCGCCGACATGCCCGGCAACGAGTTCGTCCTGGTCGACCCGAGTCCGATGGAAGACCCCGACCACGCCAAGCAGCTCTTCCGCGCGATCGGCACGCTGAAGAAAAAGTGGTTCGGCCTCTCGACCACCAAGATCGGCAAGGACCCCGAGCTTCTGCGCATCGTCGGGGACAGCGGCTGCAAGGGTCTGCTGATCGGCTTCGAGTCGATCAACCAGATGTCGATCGGCTCGATCGGCAAGGACCACAACTCGGTCGATTTCTACATCGACCTCGTCAAGCGCATGCACGATCACGGCATGGGCGTGCAGGCCTGTTTCGTGTTCGGCCTCGACGACGACAAACCCGACATCTTCAGGCGGACGGTCGACTTCTGCGACCGCGCCCACGTCGATCTGCCGCGATTCTCGACCTACACGCCGTTCCCCAACACCGCGGCCTACCGCAAGCTCGATGCCGAGAACCGCATCCTGACGCGGGACTGGACCCTTTATGACGTCGAGCACATCGTCGTCCAGCCCAAGGGGATGACCGTGGAGCAGATCCGGGAAGGCCTGCACTGGGCCTGGGAACACGCGTACCGGCTTCCGTCGATCGCCCGGCGCCTGCTCGGCTCGCGGACGTCCACCGGCTACGCCATCGCGTTCAATCTCGGCTACCGTTCGTATGCCCAACGACTGCGCGACATGTCGGACCGCGTCCTGTTCGATGACGTCCAGGAGGGCATTCCCAGGGCATGAAGCTGACCCTGATCATGCCCTCGATCGGGCGCAAGCCCGACCAGCGCTACATCGCCACCTGGCAGATGGAGCCGCTGGTGCTGGCGGTGCTGGCGGCCCTCACGCCGCGCGACTGGGAGATCTCGGTCCAGGACGACCGGGTGGAGCCCGTCGACGCGAGCCGGCCCGCCGATCTCGTGGGCATCACGGTCGAGACCTACACGGCGCGACGCGCCTACCAGATCGCGGACGAGTATCGCCGGCGCGGGGTCAAGGTCGTGATGGGCGGATACCACGCCACCCTCTGGACCGACGAGGTGATGGAACACGCCGACGCGGTGGTGACGGGACCTGCCGAGGGCGTCTGGGGGCGCGTTCTCGAGGATTTCCAGGCCGGCCGTCTCGGGCGGCGGTATGACGGGACGTTCGACTTTTCCTGGAACGGCCTGTATCCGCGGCGGGAGGTCTACGCCCACAAGGGCTACCTGCCGCTCGCCCTCGTCGAGTTTTCGCGCGGCTGCCGGTTCCGGTGCACCTTTTGCTCCATCACCGCGTTCACCGAAAGCCGGCATTACTTCCGGCCGCCCGCCGATGTGGTCGAGGACATCCGGCGGAGCGGGCAGAAGATCGTCTTTCTCATCGACGATAATATCGCAGCTAATATCCAAGCGGCCTTCGACCTGTGCGCGGCGCTGAAGCCCCTCGGAATCCAGTGGGTGAGCCAGATCAGCGTCAACGCCGCCGCCAATCCCAAACTGGTGAACGCCATGGCCGAGTCGGGCTGCATCGGCGTTCTGATCGGGTTCGAGTCGCTCCGGCCCGATCTCATGCAGCGTCTGAACAAGCAGTGCAACGTTTCCATCGAAGGCTACGAACGCGCGCTCGCGCTGCTTCGCGAGAAAAATATCTGCATCTATGCAACGTTCCTGTTCGGCATCGACGGCGACGACGTGCGTTCCTTCCCGCCGACGTTCCGGTTCATTCGGAAGCATCGTTTTTTCCTGGCGGCGTTCAACCACCTGGTGCCGTTCCCCGGCACTCAGCTCTACGCGAAACTGCAGGCCGAGGGACGTCTGACGTCGCCCGCGTGGTGGCTCGACCCGAACTTCCGGTTCGGCCAGGTGCCCTTCGTCCCGACCGGCTTTTCCCCGGAAGGGCTGGCCGAAGCCTGCCGCGACTGGCGGCGGCGCTTCTACTCGTGGCGCTCCATCATCCATCGCGGACTCGATCTGAAAACCAACGCCCGAAGCCTGGCGACGCTCGCCCTGTTCCTCACGCAGAATTACTACGGCCGCCGCGAGGTCGACGAGAAGTTCGGCCTGCCCCTCGGCATGAGCGCCGGAGGCGAAGGGTGAACGAACAGTCCCGGCCTGCAAGGGCCGCAGCGTTTCTGTTTCACTAAGTATACGATGAGCCGAAACGACCGCGACAAGGCACTGAATGGGAAGGTTGTTCCCGTCGCCAATCTCGACGCCGGGCTGCGTTCGGCCATGTTCGACCTGATGAACGAGGCCTACGTCGTCGGGCGCGCCTCATTCATGGCCGACCTGGCCGCGAAAGACTGGGCGATCCTCCTTCATGACGCGACTGGCACCCTGCGCGGCTTCACCTCCCTCGCCCTGATGCGGACCGAGGTCGAAGGGCGGGCCATCCGGGCTCTGTTCAGCGGGGATACCATCATCCGGCCGGATTTCTGGGGTAGCCTCGAACTGCCCCGCGTCTGGGGCCGATTCATGCTGAGCATGATCGAGGAAGCAGGCATCGAGGAGCTCTACTGGTTCCTGATTTCGAGCGGGTACAAGACGTACCGGTTCCTGCCGGTATTCTTCCAGGAATATTTTCCCCGGTTCGACCGGCCGACGCCCCCCGACCTGCAGAAAATTCTCGACCATCTCGGCAGCCTCCGGTTCGGACGACGGTATCTGCCAGACCGGGGAATCATCCGTCTCGCCGAGCCGACGCCGCTTCGGGCCGGGGTCGCCGACCTCCATGACGAGCGGCTCCAGGACCCCGACGTCGCCTTCTTCGTGACGAGAAACCCCGGTCATGCGGAGGGCGAAGAGTTGGCCTGCATCGCCCCGTTGCGGTCCGACAACCTCAAGCCTTTCATCCGCCGGGCCCTGCGGGCCTGACCCGGAGGCGGCAGGCGGCGCCCGCTCCCGTCGCCGGCCTTCCGCGGGAAAAGAGGCCCTGATATCAAACGTCCACCGGACCGATATTCCCGAGCCGGCACGAGCAGACCATGCATGTTCCGGGGCCGGCAGGGCGGAAACGCCCTGCCGTTTCACCCGCTTACAGTTCCGGAGAACTCATCCGGCCCAGGAAAAGAACCGCCGTGGTCGGCTCGTGGACGATGAAGAACAGGAAGGGGTGGTCGGCCTTGAACTCGATGGGCTTCGGCTTCACGCTCTTGGTCTGCATCACCACGGCCGTCGCCGCGGCCGCCTCGGTGCCTTCCTCGTCGACCTTCACGAACGCCTTGTGAAGGGCGGCGGAAATGAACAACCCCGGCTCGCTCTTCGCCTTTTCGGCATCGAGCATCCCGGAAAAGTCTGCGCTCTGTTCGTCGAACGCGAGATTCACACCAAGGCCGCGGAGAGCTTCGACAAGCGAGCAGCCGCTTTCCATCTTGAATTTCGGAAGCGACACGCGCACGTCCATCTCGTCGAAGCCGCTCAGCCACTCGGCGAAGGGTTTCTCAGCAAGAGCGGTCTCCAGCTTTGAGATGCCGTCGCACTCCTTCGGGAGAAACACGTACATGGCAAGCGTATCGCCCTTGTACGGAAGCCGCAGCGCCTGGAACGCGTCACCATCGGCATACCGGAACTCTCCGGTCTGGCGCATCATCGGCACCTTCGTTTCCGTTTTCCCGTCGACGAAGAACGAGGCATCGGCCGTCGCATCCTTCGGGAATTCGGCGACCCAGGTTCCCTTGAAATACACGGCGTTCACGAGAACCAGCCTTGTCAGGGTGTTGAGAATACCTTCCGGAATCAGATCTTTGATCAGGTTCTGCGTCTGGGCCTCGACCCACGCGTTGATCTCAAGCCGGGTCTTCAGATAATCCGCCGCGAAATCGACCAGTCGAATCTCGCTGGCGAACGTCGTCTTTATGAGATCGAGGTATGTCGAGGCGAAGGGATACGGCTTGTGGGCCCAGATGGCGTTCGCCACCGACAGCTTGTAATCGGCGGGAGCGGGCGTGCCGCCGAATCCCGGAAAACTCCTTATGAAATCGCCGTACAAGCCGGCAAGCGCTCCCTGGCCGTCGACCGGATACGCGAACGTCTTCGCCAGCTCCGCACGAGTCTCGCCAGCAGCGCCGGCGAACGGCATGGCGAAGGCAATGTGAATGCTGAACGGCGAGAAGAACAGATTGCCCGGGGCGGCGGCGGAAAGGCTGGACAGCAGTTTCAGGCCCAAGGCATTGACGCCGGCGGCCACCTGCTTTACGTCGGCCGGCCGCGGATCATCGGCGGCATCGGCCGTCCCGCATCCCGACCATGCCAGGACCGCCGCCATCAGAATGACAAACCATCTCGAAGCACGCAAACGACGACTGTTGATCATGAATTGCCTCCCGGAGGGTGATGATTGAATGCGAACCGCTCAGATCGCGCCATCTTCAGCGAAATTCGCCGTGCTCACGCAAGCATACGCCACCCGCTATCGCGACGCCACCTGAAGACGGATTTTCCCCAAGGCGGTGCGGATTAACCGCCGGCATCCGGTTCGCGGCCGCCGCGACGGACGGCGGCCCGGCCGAACTTCTGGCGGACGGCGTCGACCGCGTGATCGAGCGCTTCGAGCCGCGCAAGTTCGTCATCGCCGAAGAGGGTCGGCTGACGCGGCTCGCGTGTCAGATGGGCCATGCCCACGCCGATCAATCGTACCGGCTTCGGCAGTTCCTCGGCGGCAAGAAGCTCCAGGGCGGTATCGGTCAGCAGCTTCGTGCTCTGTGAGGCTTCCGGCAGGGTGACCTGGCGGGTGATCTGCGTGAAATCCGAAAATTTGATCTTGAGCCGAACCGTCCGGCCGAAATACCCGTGCCGCCGAAGGTCTTCCGCGACGCTCTCCGCCTGCCGCCTGATCCAGAGGCCGAGCTCGTCGCGATCGAACGTGTCGCTGTCGAGCGTATCCTCGGCGCTGCTCGATTTCGGCTCGCCGTCGGGAACGACCGGGGTGGCGTCGATGCCGTGCGCCATCTCCCACAGCCCGACGCCTCCGCTTCCCGATCGTTTCCGCCACCATTCCAGCGGGTATCGCCGAACGTCGCCGACGGTACGGATGCCGAGCCGCTTCAGCGCCTCCTCCGTGTGGCTGCCGACGCCCGGCAGCCTGCCGATCGGAAGCGGCGTGAGAACCCCCACGACCTGGTCCGGTTCGATCACCACGAGGCCGTCCGGCTTTCGCATATCAGATGCTATTTTTGCGAGAAACCGGACCGGGGCGATGCCGGCCGAGCAGGTCAGGCCGCCGGTCAACTCGCGAATGCGCGCCTTGGCATGCATCGCGAGCTTCTCCGGGGGACCGAACAGCCGCTCGGTGCCGGTGATGTCGACATACGCCTCATCGCACGACATCGGTTCGACGAGCAGCGAAAGCGTCTCGAGAAACGCCATGATCGTGCCCGATATCTGCTGGTACCGCGACATGCGGACCGGCCGCACGATCGCGTGCGGGCAAAGCCTCAGCGCCTGGGTCATCGGCATCGCCGAATGGATGCCGAACTTCCGGGCTTCGTAGGAAGCCGCCGAAACGACGCTGCGATGGGTGCCGCCCACGACGATCGGCTTGCCGCGGATTTCCGGGCAGTCGAGCTGTTCGACCGACGCATAGAACGCGTCCATGTCGATATGCATGATCGTCCGCTTCGATGCGTCAGTCATCGTGCAATGGCCCATGGCTTGGAGACACTGTCAGACACGATATCCCGGTGTCGTTCCGGTACCGGTCAGGGTTCCAGGATCGATCGGAGTTTTTCCCCCAGGGAGCGGATCTCGAAGGGTTTCTGGAGGAAGCCTGCCAGGCCGTCGTCCGCGAACTGCCTGGTGCTCTCGCCCTCGGTGTAGCCGCTCATCAGGATGACCGGCAGCCGGGGAAACTGATTTTTCACCTGGAGATGCACTTCGTATCCGTCGAGGTGAGGCATCGTCAGATCCAGCATCACGGCGGTCAGCTCGGCGCCATGTCGTCTGCAGAGCTCGACCGCCTCCCTGCCGTCTTTCGCGGTGATGACCTTGAAACCGTAATACGACAGCATCATCGAGGCCACGCTGCGGATCTCGGCCTCGTCGTCTGCCAGCAGGATCGTCCCCGTGCTGCGCCACGCCGAAATATCGCACTTCGGCCGCGGGGCGGGAGCGCCGTGACCCACGGCGGGAAAGAAGACGCAAAACGTCGTCCCGTTGCCCGGCTTGCTGTAGACGCGTATCGCGCCGTGATGGCCCCGCACGATGCCGAGGACGGCCGCCAGGCCCAGGCCGCGCCCCGTAAACTTGGTCGTGAAGAACGGGTCGAACATGCGCTCCTGGATCGACGGATCCATGCCGCAGCCGGTGTCGGATATCTCCAGGGCGACGTAGCGGCCCTCCCGTGCATTTTTTTCGAGGGATATGCCTGCAAGAAACGCCTGGTCGCACTCCATCTCCTTTGTCTGGATGATGATCGTTCCTGGCTTGTTCTCGAGCGATTCGGACGCGTTCGTCAGGAGGTTCAGCAACACCTGACGCACCTGCGCCGGATCGGCTTCAATCTCGGGAAGGCCGTCTCCGAGTCTGCAATCGACCACGGCCTTTTTCGAGACACTGACCTCGATGATCTTCGACATTTCCCGGATCAGGTCGTTCAGCTGGAGTTTCTTTCGCTCGGTGTAGCTCTTGCCGGCGTAGGCAAGCATCTGCCGGCACAGCTCGGCGGCGCGCTTCGACGCCGTGACGATCGGCTCGAGGTGCCCCTGTATCTCGTGCTCGGACGGCAGAGACATCCTGACCAGGTCGACGTGCCCTAATATTGCCATCAATATATTATTGAAATCGTGCGCGATGCCGCCCGCGAGAACGCCCAGGCTTTCGAGCTTCTGCACGTGTTTCATCTGGCTCTCGAGCTGCCGTCCTTCCTCCTCGGCCTTCCTGCGGGTATACACGCACCACAACTCGGACATCAGCAGCGTCAGCTGCCTCACGTCGGAATCGTCGTACGGGGTTTCCTTGTTCGCCGCGCCGGCGAGCAGGACGACATTCTCGCGATCGAGAATCGGCACCAGGAGAAGGCGATTGATCGGGACATGGCCCTCCGGAATCGAGAGGTCTCCGGTTCCGTCGCCGGGAAGACCGTTCAGCAGCATGGGTTTGCGCAGACGGATCGCCTCGGCCCTGACACCGGACATTTTCACGTTCAGCTGCGTCGGCAAAACCGGCATCCGGCAGTCGCGCAGGGCGGATTTCGAGAGGCAGTACAGAGAGGCCGTGGCGCCGTCGGCGCTCAGCAGCGCGAGAAATCCGTAGGTACTGAATGTCAGTCGCACGGCTTCCTCGAGGGCGAACTCGGCAAGGGCGTCGAACCTCATGGCCGGCATCTGGTTCAGTTTCAGAACAGCCTCGAGACGGGCCTCCTCGCGATGAAGAGCGGCCTCCTTGCTCCGCCGTTCCCGCAGGTCGTGAAAAACCCCGAACGACAGGCGTCGGCCGGCTTCGTCGATATACAGCATCGTCGAACCTTGAACCGGAACGGATGTCCCGTCGCGATGCTGAAGGGTCAGCTCGTAGGTCTTTCCGGCTATTTCCTCGTTGTCGAGCTCGAACAGGCGTTTTCCTTCTTCTCGCGAGGCGGGAACCAGGACGTCAAGATATGTTTTCGTACGGAACTCATCGAGAGACCAGCCCAGCATGTTCTGTGCCTGGCGGTTTGCCTCGAGAATCCTGCCCGTCGTACCGTCGGCGACGAACGCCGCATCGCGGATCGTCTCGAAAAGCGTACGATATTTCGCCTCGCTGGCCTCGAGTGCCCGCGCGCATTGCCCGGGTTCGGGGGTGTCCGTTCTCACGCTCCTGCTCACTTTTCATCCCTTTGCAGGGGGGGTGTGGAGTTCAGTATATCATATTGGCAGCTACAATGAAATTTTTCTGTATTTCGCGTCAGGCCGCCCGTGCGACCGGAATATCCGCGAGGCTGGTCGTATACTTCGGCGAGCGGAACTGCGACCGGAGTTTCCATGGTCTGGAGGTCCCTTCGCCCAGGAACCGGACGGCACCTCGGCCGTATGCGGCGTTCACCGCGTCGATCGCCGTCATGAGGGCGCGGCCCCGTTCGCGCTCGGCGTCTGTGGTCGAGAAGAACAGAGGCGGCTGGCGGATGTCGCGGCCGTGAATCTCGCCAAGGAAGATGCCGGTCTTGTGATAGGCGAACCCCGGCCTGTAGATGGCCCGCAACGCCCCGACCGCCGCGGCCGCCAGCCGACGGGTATCGTCGGAAGGCTCGGGCAGGGCGACGGTATGCGATGCATGATACTGCTCTTCGCTCTCATGGAACCGGTTCGTCGTCAGGAACACCGTCACCAGGCCGGCCACCGATGCCTGGCGGCGCAGTTTTTCGGCCGCCCGCGTCGTGTAGGCCACGATCGACTCTTCGAGAGAAACAACGTCTCGAATCGGCACCCCGAAGGAGCGGGAGGAGATGATCTGTTGCTTCGGCGGTGCCCCCTCTTCGAGGCCAATGCAGGGCACACCGTTCAGTTCGGCCACCGTGCGCGCGAGGACGACGTTGAACCGCGACCTGATGAAAATCTGGTCGGCACGCCGAAGATCGAGAGCCGTGCGGATGCCGATCGCGAGAAGCCGGATCGCGAATCTGTACCCGACGCCCCAGACGTCGTCGACGGGAACGCGCGCCATCAGCCCATCGCGCTCGTCGTCGGGCATCGGGCCAAGATCGCAGACGCCCCGCCATTCGGGAAACTTTTTGGCGATGCGGTTGGCGAGCTTCGCCAGCGTCTTGGTCGGCCCGACGCCGACGCACACCGGCAGTCCCACCTGGCGCCGTATCAGCGAGAGGATGCGATGCCCCACCCGCACCGCCTCACCGGCCGGTTGGCCCCGAACGTCGCCAAGGTCGAGAAAACACTCGTCGATCGAGTAGACTTCCTGGCGGGGACTGAATCGAGCCAGCAGCCGCATGAACCGGTTCGACATGTCGGCATACAGGGCGTAATTGCTCGACAACGCGATGATGCCGTGCTCGCGCGCCAGAACGCTCTGTTGATGCCACGGCGCGCCCATCGGCACGCCGATCGCCTTCGCCTCGGCCGATCGCGACACGATGCAGCCGTCGTTGTTCGACAGCACGACCACCGGCCGCCCCTCGAGATCGGGTCGGAACACCCGCTCGCAGGAGACGTAGAAATTGTTCGCGTCGATCAGCGCGATGGATCGTCGTTCCATGGCCACACCCGGTGAATCGCCCATCTGACCACCCCCCAGACGACGAGTTCGGAATCTGCGGAGACCGCGATATCGGCATACGCCGGGTTCGCCGCCTTGAGAATCGCGCCGCCGCCGGCCGTGCGATACAGCTGTTTGACGGTGAACGCCCCGTCGACCACGGCGATGACCACGCTTCCGTCGACGGGAACCAGCGCCCGGTCGACCACCAGGAGATCGCCGTCGAAAATGCCGAGATTCCGCATCGAGTCGCCCTCGACCCGCAGAAAGAACGTCGCCTCGCGATGCCGTACCAGGTGCTCGTCGAGGCTGATGCGCGCCTCGACGTAATCATCGGCAGGGGATGGAAAACCCGCCGGCACCGGCCGCGCGAGCAGCCCTCCGGCAGGTGCGACTTCCCCCGTATACCAAGGGTTTTCGACCATCCTCAGGTTTTCCCGCATGTCAGTCACAGCCTTTTCTTCTTGCCGGCCTCGCGCCGGGGCGGGTTTGAAACCAGCCCCGCCAGGCAAACAGCCGGCTTGGGGCTATTTGCGATATTTGCGGACGAGGCCGACGACGACGCCGAAGATTTCGAGGCGTCCCTTCGGGCGGATCGTTTCGTACCGGGCGTTAGCGGGCTTCAGAACGTACCGGTCAGCTTCGCGCTCGAGCGTTTTCAGCGTGTATTCGCCGTCGACGACCGCCACGACGATGTCGCCGGGCGCCGCCCGGGCCTCGCACTCGACCACGGCCACGTCCCCCTCGCAGATGCCAGCCTCGATCATCGAGTCGCCCCGAACAGGCACCAGGACGGTGCGCGATGGCGTCGCCACCAGATACTGATCGATCGCGAACGGCGCGGTCCCTGCCTCGGCGATCGAGACGGGCCGGCCAGCCGGCACCGACGCATCGGCCACGGGCCGCTCGAAGAACCGCGCCGCCGGCACCCAGACGTCATCAGGGGTGCGTTCGAGATACCCCGCCTGCCTCAGCCGCTGAAGCACTTTACTGACCGCTGACCGCGAAGCCAGCCCCAGCAGCTCGCTCAACCGGTTATACGACGGCAACCCCCGGAAGCGCGCATAATAATCCTGGAGGCGTTTCAGGTATGCCCCATCATTGGCCTTTGGCGTCATTTCCATCACCTCGGTGAACGTTCGTTCTCTAATTCAAATATAGAGTACATTCGTTCTCCTGTCAAGATGTTTTCCCGTATAAAGCAACAGAGGCGCATCGTGATGCGCCTCTGCGTCCAGGGGACTGCTATCGGTTATCGGCGGCGGGGTGCGGCACGATCGTCATCGGCGTGCCAGGGGGCCGGCGTCCGGGGAGCCGGGCGGGACTGGCATCCCGCCTGGGACTGACCGCGATTCCCGGTCTGGGCCGGCCGGCGGGCGGGGGCCTGGATTCGCTGGCGTGAAGCGGCAGCTGCGCGGGCCGCCTCCTTCTCGAGCCGGCGGGTTTCCTCGGCGAGAATGCGGGCATTCTTCGCCTCGGCCTTGGCCCTGGCGCGGGCACGCTCCTCGGACTTGCGGGCCCGGATCGCGGCGATACGCTCGGCAAGCGGAATTTCCAGCCGTTCGTTCGTCTTCTGGGTGTAATCGAACTCGGCGAGCGTCGCCCGGGGCAGGCGCTTGGCGAGATGCCGCTCGATCTGACGGAGGTCGTTTTCCTCGTCGGGGGCGACCAGCGTCCAGGCGTCGCCGACCATTGAGGCGCGGGCCGTGCGGCCGATGCGGTGGATGTAATCCTCGACGATGTGCGGCACGTCGAAGTTCACGACATGGGAGAGGGCTTCGATGTCGATGCCGCGGGCCGCGATGTCGGTGGCGACGAGCACCCGGTATTCGCCGTTCTTGAATCCGGCGAGAGCCTCGGTGCGCTGCTGCTGGCTGCGGTTGCCGTGGATGCGGGCGCAGGGGACGCCGTTCCTGTCGAGGAAGTCGGCCAGCCGATTCGCCCGGTGCTTGGTGCGGGTAAACGCGAGCACGTTTTTGATGTTCGGATCTTCGAGCAGTTTGAGGAGGAGTTTCGACTTCAGCTCAGAGGAAACCGGGTAGACGGTCTGGGAAATGCCGGTCGCGGGCTTCGAGGGCCGTTCGATGTCGATCGCGACGGGATTTTTCAGCATCTCGCGCGACAACTCGGCGATCGGGGCGGGCATCGTGGCCGAGAAGAACAGCGTCTGGCGCGGCGTGGCCGGCAGATGCCGCAGCACGCGCCGGATGTCGGGCAGAAAACCCATGTCGAGCATACGATCGGCCTCGTCGAGAACGAGCACGTTCAGATCGGCGAGCTTCGCGTAGTCATACTGAAAATGGTCGAGCAGCCGGCCGGGCGTGGCGACGATGACCTCGTCGCCACGCTCGAAGGCGGCCTGCTGGGGCCCCATGCCGACGCCGCCGAAGACGGGCGTGATGCGGAGCGCCGTATGCCGGGCCAGCTCGGAGGCGTGCTCGGCGATCTGGGCGGCCAGCTCGCGGGTGGGAGAGAGAACGAGCGCACGAGTGCGGCCGGCGCCGCCCTGCAGGAGCCGGTTCAGGATCGGCAGCATGAACGCCGCCGTTTTGCCGCTTCCCGTCATGGCGCAGGCCAGCACGTCGCGGCCCAGCAGGGCCGGCGGAATAGACTGGGCCTGGATCGGCGTCGGACGCGCGAAGCCGAGGTCCTTGAGACCCTGGTTCAGGGCCGGGAACAGGCCGAACCCGGCGAACTCGGTCACGACGGGAGTCGCAACGGAAGCCGTCGGCGAAGCGGTCGGCGTTTCAGCCCGGGTGGGCAGGCCCTGGCCGGCCGGCTGGCGGCCGGTGTTGTCCCGGTGTCGGGGCTGGTGGTTGCGAACGTCGTTCGTGCGGTGCGTCGTGGTCGAGGAAAAATTGTTGCGTGAATAATTCTGAGACATGGAAATAAATGGAACCCTTTCCCGGCGCCGCAAAAGCGTGATTGCGCCGGCTCCTCCGGCGGAGGGGGAGAAACGGTGGATGCGCCGGTCAGGCCGCCGTCCGGGCCATGATGGCCCCATGGATGCGAAGGATCGTCAGACCTCTTCGCGGGCCGGTTCGTTCCGGCCATTCACACGAACGCTTGAAAACGCATCATGTGATGTATCAAGGTTACCACACCTTCAATCAAATAGCTACAAGTTTCAAAAATGACCGCAGGGGCGGGGCTGAGACCCGCCCCTACATAGACATTGGTATTTTTTACGGAGGCCCGGCCGTTCGGTGTGTCAGGGCAGCTGATGGCCGGCGTAGTAGTCGCGCACGGCGAGCATGGCCTCGCGGTCGGTCATTTTTTCGGCGGGCTTCACTTCGAGAATCTTGTAGCCGAGCGACCGCTGTTCGAGGGCGTTGCGCAGCTCGACCCTGGCTTCGCCCGGCCCCATGAGCATCAGATAGTCGGCGTCCTTCACCTGGTCGACGATCTCGTTATAATATTTCTTCAAATATATCGTTTCCTGGTTCAACTGAGCCGCGTCGGCCACGATATCGTGCTGTCCATGCTGGGAGCGGCCCTTCGGCGCGCCGGCTCCCTCGAGCGGCGAGGTGACGACCCGCACCAGCTCCTCCCCCTGCCCGACCGTCACGATGATGGCCCTCCGCCGGTCAACCCAGATCCCGATCCGCTTTTTCATGCAGATACTCCTTTCGTTGCGGGACAGAATACTTCCCGGCAATGGACTCCCTCAACCTTCATGGTATCATCGCGCAAGGCATTTCGCTCGGACGACAGAGCGGTCATCGAACCATGCCAATGGAGGATACGTAATGAGGCTTCGGCTCTTCATGGTTTTCACCCTGCTGTTGCAGTTGGTCTGTATTCCCGGGATTTCCGCGGAAGAGGGGCTCGATCTCGATGGGATGGTGAAGATCCTGAAAGCAGCGCAGAAGCTGCACGGAAAGCCGACGCCGAAGGCTCTCACAAAGAAGGGCGGGGCGCTCGACAAGGGCGGGTATGACCCCAACGAGTTCTTGGCGCTGTTTCCCCGCCTGGGCATCGCCTCAGGCCAGGTCCTCGACTTCGTCTACGATTACCAGGAACTCGGCGGCCATCCCGTCCTGTATGCGCGGCCTTCAGACCAGGCGGCCTTTCCCAGCTTCGCCGAATTCAAAAAGATATATCCAAAGCGTTATTTTATCGGCGACGCGAGCCGGTACGACCCGGTGTATCTCGGCAGCATTGTCGCCGACGGCACGCCCGACGGGTTCCTCCAGCTGGCAATCATGGTGCTGATCGGGGAGCAGTTCTACATTCACTGGCACGCCGTCTACTACATGTTCCTGCCGATTCTCGATCAGCGGACATTCGACGGCGTTCTGGGAGCGTATAAAAAAGAAGAGGCGGAGAAAGGCCGCACGATCGACTTCCGGCCACGCGTCACGCTGGAGGGGGACCGAGCGCGCGTCGAATACCACGTTTTCAACGAATGGACCGGCATCAAGCGCATCGTCTGGACGGTGAACCGCGCCTTTCCCCATCGGCTCGTCTCCGTCGAAGAGAAGGTCTTGCTGCCCTACAAGAGCCCAATTCAATTCTGAATGGGGCTCTTCCTGAACCCTGCGAAGCAAGGGCCAATGTTACGTTCCCGTTCGTGCTGAGCCTGTCGAAGCACGAGAAGCCTCGCCCTTCGACAGGCTCAGGGCGAACGGTTGGTTTTCATTCTGCAGGACTCGAGGGCGAAGAGTGTTCGATCCCACCGGAAGCCGCTCGGGAAGCCTTACTCGAAGAACTCCATGCGGGCGGCCTCGGTGCGCAGCAGTTTCGCGATCTCAGCGTGGCCGTTCCGCTCCGCCGCGTCGGCGGCCGTGAAACCGTCGGCGTCGCGAATCTCGATGAGGCCGAGCCGCGGCGGGCAGAAACCGGTTCCCCTCAGGCTGTCGAGCATTTCCTCGACTTCTTTTTTCAGGCCCTGCTCCGCCGCGCGGAAAAGCGGCGTCCGGCCCCGTTCGTCACGGGCAAACAGGTCTTTTTCCGGGTCGGAATTCGGTTTCGGTGATCCTTCCATCGTTCATGCCTCCGGCGATGGGGGCCGGCCCCGTCACCCCAGTTCGTTCCGTCGGGCAAGCAGGCCGTCGAAAACGGCTTCGAGGCCCGGGTGAACGCCACGCAGGCCGGCGACCACGTTCGCAGCCCACTCGAAATACTTCTGCTTGCGCTCGGGCGGCCAGCCGGCCGGTGGCGACGCGAGAATGTCGCGCAGGTTGCAGATTTTGTCGGCCAGCTTGACCAGCTTCGCCTCGCGCGAAATGTGCGGGGCATGCTCGATCTGCTTCTGCTTCCGGACGTCCTTGTCGAGCGACTTGTCGTCGGTGACCTCGAGAACGATCGACGTCACGCGGTGGCCGAACTGCTCTTTCAGCTCCTCGACGGTCGTCTTCGTATCCTCGATCGTGTCGTGCAGAACGGCGGCGCAGAGAACGACGCCGTCGGTGACGCCGCCTTCGTTGACGAGAATGTCCGCGAGAGCGATGGGGTGATTGATATACGGCGACGCCTCGGCGTCCTTGCGGCGCTGGTTCCGGTGTTTCCCCGCGGCAAACGCAAGTGCCTTCACGAACTCGCCCAGCAGATGTTCCGTATGCGTCATCGTTTCCTCCCTGGCATTCCGCAGGCAGCAGAAACCCGCGAACAACTCCCGGAAAGCACTATACCATTTCCCGCGAAATTTTCGCGAACGGCATTCGGCATTGGGAAACACGGATGGATCACGATCCGCCCCTACGCCGCCGGGCCTGCAATTCGCCCGCCGGCCCCCTTCAAAAGAGTTCCCGCCCCGGGGCGAACACTTCAGGATTTCGCGTAGTAGGCACGAACCTTGAGGACGACTTCGCGCTCGGTCAGTTTGTCGGCCGGCATGACGTCGACGATCCTGTCGCCCATCATCCGGCGTTCGAGGCTCTTGCGGAGTTCGATCTTGGCTTCGCCGGGTCCCATCAGCATGATGGAATCTGCATTTTTCACATACGATGCAATGTCGGCATAGAATTTTTTCAGATACGTGGCCGAATGTCTCTGGAGGGTGTCATCGGCCTGCATGTCCTGGCCGCCGTATTGAGACGCAACGCCCAGGGGATGGCCCGTCGTCTCGAGCGACGAACGAACGATCTGAACCGTCTCCTTTTCCTCCCAGATCGTCACGATGACGGCCTTTCTGTGGTCCACCCAAACACCGATCTGTTTTTCCATATAAGACTCCTCTCAATGAAACGCGGACACTCTTGTGCTCCGGGGGCGGGAAAAACATTCGTTTGATGTAAACGTATCCCCCCCTCCGGGAATGTCAATTTCGGAAGGGAGATGACGAGTCCGAAAACGCGCATTCCACGCAATTTCGACGTGAAATTTGTGGGTTTCGCGATTTTTCCGTACAATTGAACGAAATTCATCATCAGGGAGAAAATACATGTTCGGGAAATCGCCCTTCAGGCTTATCATTGCCATCCTTCTCGCTCTCTTCGTCACGGGCGCCGTGCACGCCGCGACCTACGGGTATGTGGTCGTGAAGGGCAAGAGCGAAGAGGCGCTCGATCGCGAGGTCACGACGATCGAGCGGCTCATCAAGAGCTGGGAAAAAGGCGAGATTCTCTTCAAGCACAAGGTGGCCAACGGCATCGTCTTCTTCAAGAAATACACGGTGACCATCGTGTTTGCCGGCCTCGAGAAGGATGTCACCGCGTTCCTTTCCAGCGGCCCCTACGAGGGCGACTTCGTGAAGGACGTGATCGTCCAGTCCGTCTATTCGAGCAAGGGCGATCCGAATGCCGGTGAAAGCACGATCTCGACGGTTCAGCAGAAGAAGTTCCCGAACATCCGCAACGCCGTCGCCGCCATCAAGGGGAAAACCGACACCAAACTCTGGGCCGAGTTCAAGGAGTCGAAGCCCAAGGCCTACGAGAAGCATCTGCTCGGCGGCAAGCTCGTCAACCCGCAGATCGACGTGACCTTCTTCAGCCTCAGGGCCGTCGAGGAAAACCGGATCTTCAGCGTCACCTTCGGCGAAGGCTCGACCCGCTCGCTCGACTGACCTTTCACAATCCCGTAATTGCCTGGAGGGGCGGGTTTCAAACCCGCCCCTCCATCATTATATGTGAATTATTATACACTCAAATGGCGCCCGGGGCATCTCGTCCGACATGCGTCATCTGCGGATGATCTTTTCAGGTGCGATTCAGAGGGCTCCGGTCTTTTTCTTTTTGTAGCCGCATTTGCAGACTTTCTTGCCGGCCATGTCGCGGGCGCATTCGGGGCAGTAGCGGCTCAGCCGTTCCATGGCCTCCTGCCGGAGTTTCACCTTTTCCTGGATCCGGGCGAGTTCGGCGGGATCCATCGGCGGGATTTCCGCCTCCTCCTTCTCGTCGAGAAGCTCCTGCATTTTCTCCTCGTAGTCAGGGTTTTCCTTCAGGTAGGCGAGAAAGGCCTTTTCGGGGCTCAGGCCTTTTTTATACAGGTGAATATAATCATACAGGGGCTCTTCCTGGAGTTTTTCCTCGCAGATTTTCTCGAACGCCTCTTCCCAGGTCTCCATGGACATCCGTTGCGTCATCTCGCACCTCGCTCCGAATCAATCAGAAATCAGCCGGGCCGGCCCCATCATAGTACAACTTCCCCGCCGCATCAATCGCCGGAAAACCTGGTTTCGGCGGGAAGCCGGATGAACCTGGGCCAGTAGATCCAGGCGTGGTCGACGAGGTCCTTGAACTGCACCGAGTTCGCCACGTAGGAAATGACCGTCCCCGCCTCATCGGAAAGCTCGGGATGGGCTTTCGCGGCGTATGTGAACACCTCCTGCCGGCGGGCCGGTTCGGGGCAGGTGAAGATGACGCGCGGCTCGCTCCAGGGCCCGACGGGAGAAGGGCCTTCGCGGGCAAGAATATCCGGCGAAAGGTTCCCGGCCGACTGGATCAGCAGGTAGCGAGGCTCGCCCTTTCCAGGCACGTTTTTCATCGGCGTGACCGAGTATTCGGTGGTGATGTCATCCGCCAGGGTCCGGCAGGCCCGGAAATCCTTCACCCAGCCGTCGGGGCCGAGAAACCGCCACCGGTCGAACCGGCCGATGCGGGAAACGGGAACCTTCGCGACGATCATCCCCCGCTTTCCAAGCCGCTCGTCGACGCCGTAGACGTACAGTTCGTCTCCAACCCGGGTCACCCAGGAACCGAAATGCAGGGTTCGCCGGGCATCGCCGTCAGCGGGCTCGCCCGACGAACGCCCGCCATCGTCCGAAGGATATATTCCCCACGGTATTTTTCTCATCGAGACCCGCCACGCGGGCGGCGGTTCGTGGGGGTTGGCGACGTGGGCGAGCCAGGTGCCGATCGTCCGGAAGCCGAACGCCGACGTCGCGTCGGTCGTCTCGACCTGGATGAGGAACAGCCACAGCCCCTGGTGGTTCGTCGCGCCGTGAAACAGCCAGAAGTAGCCGCGCCGGTCGGGCGGATCGAAGAACGACGCGGGGCCGCCGTCCGCCGCCTTTCCCAGGAAGATGTCCGGCCTCGCCGCGGCGTGTTTCTGGATCGCGACGGCGTTGTGCACCATCGTCACCCGCCGCCGCTGCCCCTCGGCCACCCGGCCGACGAAGCTGTCACTGAACAGCCACAGGATTCGCCCCCCGTCGAGCGGGATCGTGAAAACGCCATCCCCGCCGATCCAGCCGCGGCTCCACCGAAACCAGGCATTCATCTCCGGCAGTTCGACGCACGGCCCCGAAGCGTGGCCTGCGGCAATCCCCCGCAAAATGCTTATGGCAAGTGCGAGAACGACCACATACCATCTCCAGGCGCGCGCACGTTTAGAGTGCCAGGTGTTCATACGCTTTTCCCCCCCTGAATCCATCCCATCGTTCAATCCGCGGCTGAACAGACGAATATCTGCTTCTTCGATTCCTCGCCGAAGGGCTCCTCGTCGAAGGAGCCGAACTTGTGGAGAACGCGGAATCCGTTGTGCTTCAGCAACACCTCCAGCTCGAGCGGATAATAGCACCGCATGCCGAACTCCTCGACGCTCTCGACGCCTTCGATGTCGAAATACCAGCGCACTTTGTTGGTCTGGGTCGAGGCATGATACCTGCATTTTTCCCTGACGACGATCCGCTTCCCGTCGGAGGTCGTGAAATTGAAGGCTTCCGTGGACTCCCGTTCGCGCTCGACCATCAGATGGATGCTGGGGTTGAACACGTCGAACAGGAAGAGGCCGCCCGGCGCAAGGTGTTTCTTGACACACCTGAGAGTCGATTCGACGTCATCCACGGCGGAAATGTCCTGCAGCGAATTGAATGGTATAAATATGATGCCATATTTATTGTCCAGTGCGAAGCTTCGCATGTCTCCCTTGAGGAACGTCAGGTCGAGGTTCTCCGCCGACGCCTTCGCGCGGGCCATCTCGAGCATCGAGTCGGAAAGGTCGAGCCCCGTGATGTCCAGGCCGGCCTTCTTCAGGGGGATCGTGAGTCTTCCCGTTCCGGAGCAGACCTCCAGAATGGGGCCTTTTCTCATGCCGCACCATTTCCGATAAAAATCCAGGTCGAAGGTGAACTGGTTGATCGCATCGTAGATTTCGCCACTGTAGATCAGCTTATACTCTTTCGAGATTTCCATGTTCACACGCCTCTCGTTGCATATACTTTATGATATTCATTCTGAATACAGCGTTTGCCGCAGCCGGTCAGCGCGAATCCACATCCGTTCCGGCGTCGACGCATCCCCGTTCCGCAAGAGGGCTTCCCGGTATTCGCTCCAGGCGTTTCGCCAGCCGGCCCAGCGTCTGGAACCTTCGGCGGCGTCGCTTCCGCAGAGAAAACCGGCTCCTTCGCGCCTGATCATTCGTTCGACAGCCTTCGTGGCGACGGCGTATCCGGGCCGTATTTCCGCGTTCGAACCTGCGAACGGTCGCTGGAGGCGGAATATCCTGTACAGGAAGGGACGAGCGCGACGACACACGAGTTCCAGATACGCCTGTCGAAAGCCGGCGTCGGTCGGGGACGGCGCCGCGACGATCGGATGACCAGAGGCTTCGGCGATCTTCATCGAGCGACTCAGACGGGCCCGGATTCTTTTGGAGTCACCTTGGCCCGGATCACCTTCCGGATAATCAAATAGACGACATAGATGAAGACGAGATTGAACAGCATTGAAACGACGACGGTGATCCAACCGAATTCATCACCTCCCGAGCTGGCGAAGGGCGCCTCTTCCGGGAAGATGAAGTTTGCCCGGCTCGCCAGTTCGGCCGGCGTAAACCAGACCAGTTCGGAGTTGCCGGCCTGATCGACGGAGATATATTTGAACGGGCGCCAGCTTCTGGTCGGCGTTCCCGGGGCCAGGCGGTACTCGCCGGCCACCTTGTCGTTGATGATGACGCGCACCGTGGCCTCGGACGCATCGAGGCGCGACGGAAGGCCGGAGTAGTTGTAGACCCAGTAGCTGTAGGTGCCTGGAAGCGGCTCGACCAGCGTGATGGTTTCGGGCCCGCCCCAGTCGGTGTCGTCGACGTCCAGCGAGGCCTTGTGCTCGCCGTCGTCGTGGGTCTTGTCGCCGAAATAGATGTGGTCGAGGCGTCCCGCGCGCGAACAAAGCATGTGCGCGTCGAGGTCCTTCGCGACGGAGCCGCCCGAACCCCAGTTCAGCACGACCTGCACGCGGCGCTGGGCCCCGAGGCCGACCTCTTCCATCAGCATCGAGAGCGTCACCGTCACCCAGATCGGGTTGTCGGCCTCGACGTCGACGACCGTGTTCGCGACGGGGATGTAGCCCCGCTTCCCGAAACTGGCGTAGTAGCGGCCCGGCTGAAGTTCGGCCGTGAACCGGCCTCTCGAATCGGTTTTGCCCTGGACCATGAGCTCGCCCGTCTCGCTGACGCCGATGCCGACCGTGACGTCGGGCAGACACTTGTCCTTGATGACCGAGTCGTTCAGGATGAACGTCACTTCCACGGGCGATGAAGTCGGCGAGGCCGTTTCCTGAGCGTTCACCCGCCCGCACAAGCCAGCCAGGACGAGCAGAACGGCACAAACGCACAGGCCAGCCACGCGAAACCGTCGAAACGCATATCGAACCATCGCGATCCTCCCGGGGCTCATGCCGGCGGCGCTTTTCGCGGGGCACACGGCCGCCAACCCCTCAAAGCCAGTTTACGACAAGAGAACTCCGTATGCACCTGTTCAGGATTTTTTCTCTGGGCCGCTGCGCCACAAGGCGGGTTTCAAACCCGCCCTTGCCATTTGTCACCGGCGTCCCCTGTTGTAGGGGCGGTTCGCGAACCGCCCCTACAGGTGTATAGGGGTTGTTCTGTGGCGGTGAAATTCTCTGCGTCTCTGTGACTCTGTGGTGAAGCGGTTTTAGTGGTTCGCTTTTACTCGGCGAATGCCAGTCAGCCCTTGATGACGCCGAGGGGGCGAAGCTTGACGAGCGGTTCGACGAGGTCTTTCTGGTTGGCGATGACGGTGTCGATGTCCTTGTAGGCCTGGGGGGCTTCGCTCAGATCCAGCATACCCCCGCCGCCACGTCTTCCGCGGCCTCCCGCGCGATGCCAGCGGTCGTAGACGATGCCCGCCATCGCCCGGTCGCACTCCTCGACCGTGAGGCGGCGGTCGGCCTCCTTGCGGCCCATGCGCCGGCCGGCCCCGTGCGAGCACGAGGTGAACGACTCGGGGTTTCCCAGGCCGCGCACGATGTAGGACGATGTTCCCATACTGCCAGGTATAATTCCGAGCTCGCCCTGCCGGGCCGAGGTCGCGCCCTTGCGGTGTATCCAGACGTCGCGGCCGAAGTGGTTCTCGACCGCCGCGTAGTTGTGATGGATGTTGATCTCCTGGGTGAACCTGATGCCGGGCAGGTGCTGGGACAGAACTTCCTTGAACACCTCCATCATGCACCGCCGGTTTTCGCGGGCATATGCCAGGGCAAAGTTCATGTCGCGCAGATACGCCTCGCCTTCGCTCTCGTCGAGCGGCAGGAACGCCAGATCGGGTGAGGGAATCGCGGTGCGCCACTTTTCGTTGAGGCTCCGGGCCAGCCGGTGGTAGTAGTTTGCCACGCGGTAGCCGAGGTTGCGCGAACCCGAGTGCAGCATCATCCAGATGACGCCGTCGGTGTCGGCCTGAAGCTCGATGAAGTGGTTGCCGCCGCCGAGCGTGCCGAGGTTCAGCCGGTCGCGGTGCAGGCCGGTCTCGTCCATCCAGCCGGGCCGGCCGCCGCGTCCGAGACCGTCTTCGAACTTCTCGAACCCGTGCCATGCCTGGGGGTGCCGGTGTCCGTTGCCTTCGCCGATGGGAATCCGACATTTTATAGCTTCAAGTATTTTCCTGATGCTCGACAGGTCGGGAACCTGCTCGATCGTCGCGGTCGTACGCACGGCGCCCATGCCGCATCCGATATCGACGCCGACAGCGTTGGGGATGATCGCGTCCCGGCAGGCGATGACACCGCCGATCGGCATGCCGTATCCGACGTGGCAGTCGGGCATCAGGGCCACGTGCGAAACGACGGCCGGGTGGGCCGCCAGGTTCGCCGCCTGAGCGAGCGCCTCGGCTTCGGGATCGGGGCACCACGACTTGACCGGCACCCGCGCGTCTTTCGAGATCTCAGTTTTATGCTTCACCCATTCCATGGTCGTTCTCCTTTCCGGAGGTCGCAGGCCCCGCCTCGATCCGCCAGAGCCCCTTCCGAAGCTCGACGCAACGGATCTTCACGTCGAGGAACCGGCGCACGATATCGATGTTCGTCTTCGTGTGTGGCGTCGGCGAAACCGTCGTGAAGCTGCCTCCGCCCGCCAGCGCCATCGGGATCAGCAGTTGATCCGCCAGATGTTCCTCGACGGCGGCACCGGAGCGGTAGAACGCATTCGCGGCTTCGCAGATGCCCTTCGCCACCGTCCGGCGGGACACACCGAGTTCGCCGAACCCGGTGAACAGGGCGGTCCCCCGCTCGAACTCCATCGCCAGCATCGCCACATTTCCGGGCCCCAGAGAGTCAATGGTTTCGATCCGACACGCCTCGACCGGGAACTCGGCCCCACCCCGGACCAGCCTGCATTCGTCCTCGGCGATTTCGCGCGGGATGCGGGACACGGCCGCCGTCATCTCGGCCCGAACCATGCATCCACGCTCGCACAGGTCGACGGAACGCAGGCCGCCCGCCGCGGGAGCGACCTTCACCTGCATCCGGCCGCCGCCGGCCGGGGAGAACCCCCACGCCTCCAGCTCGCTTTCGATACATCCCCCCATTTGACGAAGCACCGGGAAGAAGGATTTGTCCAGAAAATGGTATGGCGGAGCCCACGCATTATGCGTGCCGCCCTCGAGGCGGAGGGCCGAAGGGCCGGAGGCGCAGAGAAGCGGCGGCAGAACCGTCTGGAGCACGAGCGTCGCGCTTCCCGCCGTTCCGACCGCGAACCGGTAACTGCCCGGCGCGACCGGCCCTGGAACGAAGATCAGCTCTTCCGAGCCAATCTTCGCCCCGGCCACATCGGCGCCGCAGACCTGCTGGGCCGCCAGAACAGCCGTCAGGTGCTGGCGCATCAGGCCCGGCTTCCTGCGGTTGGCGCGGATCTTCACGATGCGGAACGATGTGCCGGTGCACATCGACAAGGCCAGGGAGGAGCGGAGAATCTGGCCGCCGCCTTCCCCGACCGAGCCGTCTATCTCTATCGATATATTTTTCATGCGATCCTCCCTACAGCAGGCTCACAACCTATTCGGTCAGCCCCTTTTCGCCCAGAATCAGGTTCAGCTTCGAGTCCTTCACGACCCGCTCCAGGACCTCGAGTTCGCGCAGCTTCATCAGCACCGGGTTCTGTTCGTGCATCTTCGCCGTGTTGCACCGACTCCGCGTCGCCGCAGTCTCCTCGCGCCGCACGATCTGGTTCGCCTCGGCCTCCTTCTGGGCCGCGACCACCCGGTCATCAGCTCGCGGATGTCGCCCGGCAGAATCAGGTCCTTGACGCCGAACTGGATGACCGCAAGTCCGAACGCCTCGGCTTACGCTTTGATCTGCTCCACATTTCGCCGGCCAGGGCGTCCTTGTCGCTCAGCATATCATCAAGGTCGCGGCCGCCGATAGTCGACCGCAGGATCAGTGTACTGGTGCAGGGGTCGAACCTTCGACAGGCGGTTGTGACGCCGCGGCTCGAATCAGCCGACGCCATCGTATTTGCATGTTCCATGCCGGCGTGCCGAGCGCATCGGCGACACTTGTCACATCAGCTTCTGATGCAGATATCCGTCGTCATCGTCACAGATTCGCGCCTGGCGCGCCAGATCTACGCCCTCAAGAAACAGCGGAACCTCGTGACCGGCCCGTTCGTCGAGGTCAACTGTGCGATGCTGCGCGGCGACACGGCCATGGCGACCCTGTTCGGCCATTGGAGAGGAGCCTTCACCGGGGCCACGGCCGACCGGCCAGGGCTTCTGAAGACCGCCGACGCCGGACGCAAGCTGTTCTCCGAATCCCGAAAACAGCGCCGCGCCGTGAACGATACCGAACGCCTCCGCAAGTATCTTCGGCGGTTCGGGCTCTCCTGGGAAATCATTGCATCGTCCGAACGCTGATTCCCGCTCATGCAATTCGTGGTATGCTCGTGTGACATATGAACGGTGTTGAATCGCGGCTGACACGCACCCACGCCGACCGATTTCTGGGAACGCTGCTCGTTTTTTCAGGCATCGGCATTCCGTTTTCGCTGTCGAGAATGAGCGTCACCGGGCTTCAGCTTGGCAACCTCACCCAGGTGATATTTACCGTCATCCTCGCAGTTCTGTATCTCTATCGGAGTCGATTGGATCCCACCCGCCTCTTCAAGATCACTCTCGGCGCCCTCATAGCGATTCTTCCTTTCGGTTTCATCCAACTGGGGCCGCTGTCGGCGAACATGATCATGGCTCCATTCATCCCGATCCTGGCGCGAATCGTTCTCGGGCGCCGGGCGGCAATCACCGGACTCGTGTACTAATTAGTCCATAAGTATTGCCTCTTTTTCTGAAATAGTGTATAATATTCTTATGAATAAGATCGATGGAAGAAAATTGAGTCATGAGGCCCTTGAAGCGATCAGGAAGATCGCCGTCCAGCGCGTTCAAGAGGGCGAGAGTCCCGAGGTTGTTATCAGGGCTCTCGGTTTCGATCGGCGAACGATTTATCGCTGGCTTGCCGCCTTTCATTCTGGTGGGGTAGAGGCGCTGCAGGCCAAGCCGCTTTTTGGCAGGCCTCGTATTCTTGAAGAAAAGCACATGAAGTGGCTCTATCGGGTAGTTCAGAAAGACCCTCGACAACTGTGCTTCCCGTTTGGTCTTTGGACGAGGGAAATGCTTGCCCAGGCGCTGAAGCGGAAATTCCCCTTTGTAGAAGTGAGTCGGCAGACAATAGGCCGAGCTCTCAAAATTCTCGGAATCACCTGCCAAAAGCCATTGCATCGGGCAGTCCAGCAAAATGCCGAAGCCGTGAAGGTCTGGCTCGAGCAAGAGTTCCCTGCGATCAAAACCGCTGCCCAAGAGCAAAATGCGGATATCTTCTTCGGAGACGAAGCCGGAATCAGATCTGATTACCATCGAGGAACAACCTGGGGAATTTGCGGAAAGACACCGATCGTTCGAACAACCGGCGCGAGGTTTTCGGTGAATATGATCTCGGCGATATCGGCTAAGGGCCAAATGCGGTTTATGGTGGTTGAAAATACCGTGACGGGCCCGGTCTTTCTTACGTTTTTGAAGCGATTGATGGCCGGAAGGGAGCGCCGCACGTTCCTCGTTCTCGATCGACATCCTATTCACAGAAGTGCACGGGTAAAAAAGTTTGTCGAGGAAACCAATGGGGCCCTTCAGATCTTCTATTTGCCGTCGTATTCCCCTGAGTTGAATCCCGACGAACTCGTCTGGAACTGTGTCAAGCGTGACATTTCCCGAAGCGCTTCCAAGACACGCGCAGAAATGAAGAGACACACCACTGAAACCCTTCGGCAGTTGCAGAGGACTCCAGCCAAAGTAAAACGTCTTTTTCATGAAGAGCATGTGAAATACGCCGCCCTATGAGGTTATACTTATGGACTCGTTAGTATATCGCCATCGTGATCGCAACATTCGCGATCCTGTTCTGCGCGAATCTCCTGTCCGTCTCGTTCGACCCGATCGCCTATGCGAAGTCACCGAGCACGTGGCTTTTCAACCTGTATATGATCGTCCTGGGAACCATCGCCTTCATGCTCATGTATTCCCCTGCTGAGCTGGCGATCATGGAAAAGCAGGAGTGGTTCTCGGCTATCTTCAACGGGGTGAACGACGCCATCCTGATCCGCGATGCGAATACCGGAGCCCTGCTCGATATCAACAAGCGCGTCACCGAGTTGTTCGGGTACACTCGCGAAGAGATCTTTACTCAGCCGATCGCCTTCATGGATGCGAGCGAATCGCCGGAAGAGAAAATCGCCGTCCAGCATCGATTCCAGGAGCATCTTCAGAAGGGATATTACAATTTCGACCACTGGGTCGTCCGCCGGAAAGACGGATCAACCCTGATCGTGGAAGGAGAACTCCGCAGGCTCCGGATCGGAGATGCCGACGTGGTCATCACGGCTCTTCGCGACGTGACGATCCGCAAGGAGGCTGAGGAAGCCCTCCGTGAGAGCGAGAACAAGTATCGCCAGGTGTTCGAGATGGAATCGGACGCCCTGTTCCTGATCGAAAAGGAGTCGGGGCGCATTCTCGAGGTGAACTCGGCGGCCTGTTCGCTGTACGGATACTCCCGCGAAGAACTTCTTCGAAAGCGAAACGTGGATCTCTCGGCGGAACCGGCGAAAACAGTGCAGCAGACAAAATCCGAAGGCACCCTCATTCCGATCCGCCATCATAAAAAGGCTGACGGGACGGTCTTCCCCGTCGAAATCTCGGCGGGTCACTTCACCCTCGAGGGGCGCAGGGTTCATCTGGCCGCCATCCGCGACATTTCCTTCCGGCGCAAGCTCGAAGAGCAGCTTCTGCAGGCGAAAAAAATGGAGTCGATCGGCAGGCTCGCCGGCGGCATCTCGCACGATTTCAACAACCTGCTTTCCCCGATCATGGGCTTTTCGGAGCTGATGCTCAAATCCGAGTCCGTCGACCCCACCCACCGCGACTGGCTCAAGTCCATCCGGAAGGCCGCCGAACGGGCCCGGGATCTGACGCGGCAACTGCTCGCCTTCGGTCGGAAGCAGGTTCTGCTGCTCAAGCCGATTTCTCTCGAGACCGTTCTCAAGGACATCGAGCAAATTCTCCGACGAACAATACGGGAAGATATTCATATCGAGATCGCAATCCAGCCGCGCGTCGGGATCGTCAAGGCCGATGTCGGCCAAATCGAGCAGATTCTGTTGAACCTGGCCCTGAACGCTCAGGATGCGATGCCCAAGGGCGGCACCCTTCGCATCAGCCTCTCCGAGACGATGTTCCGGCCGACCGGCCAGGAAGAGGCCGGCGAGGTTCCCGAAAAACCCCATGCCATGCTGACGATCAACGACACCGGGTGCGGGATGTCCCAGGAAGTCCTCCAGCACCTGTTCGAGCCGTTTTTTACGACGAAGGAGAAGGGCAAGGGCACGGGACTCGGCCTTTCCATGGTCTACGGCATCGTGAAACAGCACGACGGCTACATCCTGGCCGATTCGACTCCAGATGCCGGTACGACGTTCATGATCTACCTGCCCGTCATCACGGATGTCGGCGAGCACGTCGGCGAGACGCGCGAACCGGCAACGACCTCATCCGGCGGAATCGAAACGATCATGGTCGTCGAGGATGATGAAATGGTGCGCAACATGATCCGGCAGATCCTCACGCATCACGGGTACAAGGTTATCACCGCCGGCAGCGGCCCGGACTGCCTCGCCTTGATGGACAGGAACGCGCCGACGTTCGACCTGCTCCTGACCGACGTCATCATGCCGGGCATGAACGGGAAGGAACTGTATGAAAAGCTCTGTGAGCGAATCTCCCCGCTCAAAGTCATGTTCATCTCCGGCTACGACCCGAACGTCATCGCCAGACACGGCGTGCTCGACGAGAACCTGCACTTCCTGCAGAAGCCCTTCACCCCGGATCATCTCTGCGCCAAGGTCCGGCAGGCCATCGATTCCTGAGATCCGTCGATGAACTCCGCCAACGGCCGTTCGGCCACGGGCGACGATTCCGGGAACAGCGTGCCGAGTATCCGCCTCACCGATTCGTCCGGCGGGCAGACGAGTCGCAGACGGCGGCCGAGCCAGGGATGGTCGAAGCGTATTTCCTGCGCCATCAGCAGCATGCGGTCGCACCCGAACCGTTCCCGGAAAACCAGGTTGTGATGCCTGTCTCCCTGCGACGTGTCGCCGACGATCGGGTGCGCCGCCCCGGAAAAATGCCGCCTGATCTGCTGCCGGCGACCCGTTTCGGGGTTCACCTCGACGAGCGAATACCGGCTCGTCTGATGAGGCCCCACCGGAATCGGCAGTTCGACGGCGGCGAGCGTGCGGTACCGCGTTACCGCGTCCTGCAGCGGCTCCCCGGGCCACTGGCGCATCTGCCGGTCGATGACGCCCTCGGGCGGCCGGAACCAGCCCCTGACAACGGCCAGATACGTCTTCTCGACCTTGCGCGCTTCGAACTGGGCCGAAAGTTTCCCGGCCGCCTCGGAACTGAGCGCCAACACGAGCACCCCCGACGTCGCCCGGTCGAGCCGGTGAACCGGATAGACCCGACGCCCGAGCTGCCCGCAGATGATCGGCAGCAGCGTCTCCGCCGTCGCCTCGGCGATCCGCGTCGGATGTACCAGCACCCCGACCGGTTTGTGGATCGCCACATACCATTCGTCACGATATATTATTTGCAGCCCGTCTCCGTAATCGGTCGGCATATCCTTGTCATGCATCCTTCCCTCCCTCATGCGACCGAACGGTAACGGTATCGGCGCTCGGCGGGAGTGACAAAGTGTCTCACGAACGGAGTAAAATGACAATACGGCCATCGCGGATGAGAGGTCCGGATGCGCTGCGCGAAACGGAGTTCCAGGGCATGTCGATGAAACGAGCAGTATGACCATTTTTTCAAGAATCGGACACGTCATCGCCGATGCGGCTCGCCGAGGAGTATCCCCTCGTTCGCCGCGAAACATCCTGTTCTTGCTGATGGTCGGCGTGTATCTCCTGAACGCGTTCATGCTCGACGACGCCTATATCACGTTCAGAGTCGCCGACAACGCGCTGCGAGGCCACGGCCTTACCTGGAACCCGGGCGAACGCGTCCAGGCTTACACGAACCCTCTCTGGCTTTTCCTTTCGATTCTTCTGGCCGGATGCACGGGCGAGTTTTTTTTCACTATGCTTCTCGCCCAGTTCGTCTGCGTGCTTCTCACGTTCATGCTCGCCGAACGATGCCTCTTTTCGGACGAAAAGTCGGCTCAGGAAGTCTGGCTCCTTCCGTCCCTGTACATGGCCTTCATGGCGGCAAAAGCCGTGTTCGATTATAGCTCGTCCGGCCTCGAGAATGCCCTGACGCACCTGTTGGCTCTTTCGTTCATGATCCAGGCATGGAAGCTCGAAGGGGCTGACGAAGCCGAGTCGTGGCCGATCATCCGGGGTCTCGTCTTCATCACGGCCGTCAGCGCCGTGAACAGGATCGATTCGCTGTTCTGCTTCTTCCTCCCGACGGCATATCTGGCGTTCAGCCACCTCCGGAATTCCGGCCTTTCCGCCCATCGGGTCGCCGGGCTGGCCCTGGCCGGGCTACCGCTGATCGGCTGGGAAATATTTTCTATCATGTATTATGGATTCCCCCTTCCCAACACCGTTTATGCGAAGCTGCTCTCGGTTGAGCTTTCCTTCGGCGACAAGCTGTCATGCGGATGGATCTACCTTTTCAACAGTCTCCAGGCCGATCCGTTCAGTGCTCTCATCTTCACGGGAACCCTCGTTCTCGTTTTCGCCCGCCGCGGGGCCGCCTCGAAGACGATCATGGGAGGGGCGATCGGCTACGTTTTGTTCGTGCTGGCCGGCGGCTCCATCGCCACGCACATGAGCGGGAGACTGTTTTCCCTTCCCGTGTTCATCTCCCTCATCGTCTTTTTCAGGGAAGTCAGAGATCGCACGTCGCTCAGGCTCATGTTCATCACGGCCCTTCTCGTTCTCGTGTTCATGCCAAACTCCTGCCTGTGGGGGAACTCGGAGCTCTACCGTCCCATTGCAAACGGGCGCCAGGTCTTCGATATGAAAGAAGGTGGTTCGAGCTTCGTGAAGCAGCTCATGGCTCTCTCCTCGCATCCGGACAACGTGTGGTATGAAGAAGGTCAGGAGTTCAGGCGCCATCCGGCGAAGGTGCATATCGGCGGCGGTTTTGGCGGGCTGCCCATCGGATTCTTCGGATTTGCCGCCGGCCCGGACAAATACATCCTCGACGTCCTCGGACTGGCGGACCCGCTGTTAGCACGTATTCCCCCGCCGAAACCAACAACATGTACGAGCGGGCATTATCTGCGCCTCATTCCGCTCGGATATCCCGAAACGCTCCGATCTGGGATAAATAGTATTCACAATCCTTCTTTGCGGGAGTATTATCGCCGTCTGTGCCTGATCACCCGCGGCCCGCTTTTTTCCTGGCACCGATTCGCCGCGATCCTCGATTTGAACAGGTGCTCCCTGCACCCCCTTCTGGCCGCTTACCGGCGCGAGGAAGTCGAGCCGAGATTGCGGGAACCACGTGTCTTCACGACGGAGTCGCGCCGTCTGGGGCCGTTTTCTCCGGATTGACATCGATTCGCGACGTTTTTGGTGGTACATCTCCCGATGCGCTGGTATACTCGGGCATCACGGATAGCGGGGCGACGATGAACATTCTTTCCCTGGAATCGGTCAGCAAGCGGTACGGGTCGGGCACGCTGCTCGATGCGGTCTGCTTCGGCCTGGCGAGCGACGAGAAGATGGGGATCATCGGCCGCAACGGTTGCGGCAAGACCACGTTGCTGCGCATCGTCGCGGGTGTCGAGACGGCCGACACGGGTCGGGTGACGCTCGCGAACGAAAGAAGGCTCGCCTACGTGCCGCAGAACCCCGAGTTCAAGGCCGGCCAGACGGTTCTCGACGCCCTGTTCGACCAGTGCGATCCGAAACTCCGCTGTCTGCGCGATTACGAGGCAGCCTGCGCGGCCCTCGAGGCTGCCGGCGGCTCGAATGAAAAGCTGCTGGAGCGCATTTCCGACCTGTCGCACCAGCTCGACGCGACCGGCGGCTGGGCCCTCGAGGCGAACGCGAAAGCCGTCCTGGGCCGTCTCGGCATCACCGACACGTCCTCCGACACCGCGACTCTTTCCGGCGGTCTCCGAAGACGCGTCGCTCTCGCACGCGGCCTGATTCTGCGCCCCGACCTGCTGATTCTCGACGAGCCGACCAACCATCTCGACGCCGACACCATCGAATGGCTCGAAGCGTATCTCGCCGCCTACAAGGGCGCCCTGCTGCTCGTCACGCACGACCGCTACTTCCTCGACCGCGTCACGAACCGCATGCTCGAGATCGAGGGCGGCCGCGTCCAGCGGTTCGAGGGCAACTACTCGTATTACCTCGAGAGGAAGGCCGAACAGGAGATCCAGCGAGATGCGGAAGCCCGCAAACGCGAGAACCTGATCCGGCGCGAGCTCGCCTGGCTCCGGCAAGGCGCCAAGGCCCGCTCCACGAAGCAGAAAGCCCACGTGGAACGGGCAGAAGCGGTCGTTTCGGCACCGAAAGCGAAGCAGGACCGGCAGATCGAGCTGTCCTCCGTCTCATCCCGGCTCGGGAACAAGATCCTGGAGCTCGAGAACGTCTCGAAATCGTACGGCGCGAAGAAAGTCCTGGACGGCTTTTCCTACAGGCTGAAGGCGGGAGACCGCATCGGCATCATCGGCCCGAACGGATCGGGCAAGACGACGCTGCTGCATATAATAGCCAATATACTGAAACCCGATTCCGGGCGTATTGACGTCGGGGAAACCGCCGTCATCGGGTGTTTCGAACAGGAACCCGACCTGTTCGCCGGCACGGGGAAAACACCGACGGAGGAGCTGCGGGTGATCGATTTCGTGAAAGCGATCGCCGACCAGGTTCCGACGGCGGACGGCGGCATGATCTCGGCAAGCCAGATGCTCGAACGGTTCCTGTTCACCCCCCAGATGCAGTACAGCCCCGTGAACCGCCTCTCGGGCGGCGAGCGGCGGCGACTCTCGCTCCTCAAGCTCCTGATGGGCGCCCCGAACGTGCTGCTGCTCGACGAACCGACGAACGACTTCGACATCGCGACGCTCGTCGCCCTCGAAGCGTATCTCGATTCGTTCAGGGGCTGTCTGATTGTGGCTTCGCATGACCGCGCGTTTCTCGACGGAACGATCGACCAGCTCTTCAAGATCGAGCCGGGAGGCACGTTGACAGGGTATCCGGGAAACTATTCCTATTACCTGGAACACGCAGGGACACACGACGCCCCCCCCCAACCGACGGTCGATGCCCCGACGGCACCGCCCCGGATTGCGCCGACACCGGCGAAAGAAGCGAAGCAGGGAAAACTATCGTTCAAGGAACGCCGGGAACTAGAAGAACTCCAGGCGCGCATCTGCTCGATGGAAGAACGGAAGGCCGCGATCGAGGCACAGCTCGCCGATCCAGCTGGTGGCTTCGAGGCCATCAAGACACTGTCAGACGAACTCGGCACGCTCACCGCCGCGCTCGACGCCGACATGAACCGCTGGGCCGAACTGGCCGAACGCGAATGACGCCGGCGGCAATGTATGGTATACTGTACAGGTCGAATTTGTGCTGTTTGGGCGTGAATCGACACCGTTCACGGATTGCGGTATATTTATAGTCACACATATAGTGAACGATTTGCGTGCCGTCATGAATCTGCGTTCAACTCATCCCAATACGTTCCTGCGTGATGACGACCCCGGATTGATCGGCTGTTCCGAAAAAGGAAGGTATTCCGAATGAGTTCCACCGACGAAACCCCCGTCCGCTTCGCCGACCTCGGCCTCCATGCGCAGGTTCTGCGCGCCCTCGACGATGTCGGGTACGAGACGCCCACGCCGATCCAGGCACGGATGATTCCGATCATCCTCTCCGGGAAAGACGTGCTCGGCCAGGCGCAGACCGGCACCGGCAAGACCGCGGCGTTCGCGCTTCCCCTGCTCTCGACGATCGACCTAACGAAGATCGACCCGCAGGTGCTCGTGCTGGCGCCGACCCGCGAACTCGCCGGGCAGGTCGCCGAGGCGTTCAAAAAATACGGTGCGCATCTTCCCGGCTTGAAGATCCTGCCGATCTACGGGGGCCAGGAGTATGGGCCGCAGCTCCGTCAGCTCGCGCGCGGCGCCCACGTCGTCATCGGGACGCCGGGGCGGGTCATCGACCACATCGAGCGCGGCAGCCTCATCCTGAAATCGCTCGCATGCCTCGTGCTCGACGAGGCCGACGAGATGCTGAAGATGGGCTTCAAGGAGGATGTCGAGCGCGTGCTTCAGGAAACGCCGGGGAAGCGCCAGATCGCGCTGTTCTCGGCGACCCTGCCCAGCGCGATCAGGACGATCGCAAAGACGTACATGAACGAGCCCGAGGAAGTGATCATCAAGAGCAAGACCACGACCGTCGAGGCGACCCGCCAGCGATACTGGCTCGTCAACCGGTATCACAAGCTCGACGCGCTTTCGCGCATCATCGAGATGGAATCGTTCGACGCCATGCTGATCTTCGTGCGCACCAAGATCGAGACGCTAGAGCTCACCGAGCAGCTCGCGACGCGCGGTTTCACCGCCGTGCCCCTGAACGGCGACATTCCGCAGAACCAGCGTGAGCGCACGATCGAGCAGCTGCGCTCGGGGAAACTGAATATTCTCATCGCCACCGATGTCGCGGCCCGCGGCCTCGACGTCGACCGCATCAGCCACGTCATCAATTATGATCTGCCGTATGATACCGAGTCCTATATTCACCGCATCGGCAGAACGGGCCGGGCAGGCCGGAGCGGCGAGGCGATCCTGTTCGTCGCTCCGCGCGAGCGGCACCTGCTGAAGGTCATCGAAGGCGCGACCCGCCAGAAGATCGAACTCCTGGAGCTCCCGACCATCGCGGCCATCAACGAAAAACGCATATCGGGCTTCAAGACACGCATCGCCGGCGTTCTCAACGGCGAGGAGTGGAAGGCCTATCTCTCGATCGTGACCGAGTTTTCGAAGGAAGCCGGTGTTCCTCCATTGGAAGTCGCCGCCGCGCTCGCCCTCATGAGCCAGCAGGGCCGGTCCTTCCTGCTGACCGAAAAAGCCGAGGAGGAATCGGCGAACAGGGCGTTCGAACAGGTCGCGAAACAGAAAGAGGAACGCCGCAAGCGTCTCTCCGAATCGAAAGAATACCGGGAGATCAAAGTCGCGTCGGCCGAACTGCTGGGCAGGGAAGAACGCCCGCGGCGCGAACGACCGCCGGCCGCCGAGCGCAAGCCCCGCGTACATCGCGACAACGAGGAGATGGAGCCAGGCATGACCCGATACCGCATCGAGGTCGGCCGCCGCCACATGGTCAAGCCCGGCCAGATCGTCGGGGCCATCGCAGGCGAATCAGGCATCGACAGTAGTCATATAGGCCGAATTATACTTCACGACGAGTTCAGCACCGTCGACCTGCCCGAAGAGGTGTTCGCCTCTTCGTTCGGCATCCTGAGCAAAACCTGGGTGGCCGGCCGTCGCCTGCGCATCTCGCGCTTCGACCCCGCAGCTCCGCGCGCGCCCCTCGACGAAGAGGCACCTTCGGAACCGCCGGCTGAAGCATCGTCAGAGCGGCCCCAAAAACCAGCCCGCCCACATCACATCGAGACGGAACGGCCGGTCTCCCGACCCCCTCGTGAAAAGCGCGAGTTTGTCGAAAAGCCCCGCTTTGCGGGGGGAAAAACGTTCGGGAAAAAACCAGATACGGGACGATCGCCTCACCACCAGACCGGCGACGCCGAATTCAAACCTGCCAGGACAAAAACGGGAACAGGCTGGAAAAAGCACGACGCCGGGGTCAGCCCCAAACGCAAAGATCAGGGCAAAAAAGCAGGCTGGGCCCCGCCGAAATCGAAGCGCACCCGCGACCGCTGACAGACCCCGCAAAAAGGCGCTTCATTCCTTGCCCAGAACGGTTTTCAGGCGCCGCGAGATCCAGGCTTCCTCGTCGGCCCATCCGGCCTGCCGGTACCAGTGCTGAAGCTTCAGATACCGGTCGGCCAGAGAAAACCGGATGTTGGACCAGAATTTCCGGAGGCACACGGGGCACTCGTGCATCGGTCGGGAATCACTCTCGGGAAGATTGTTCGACCCGTTCATCAGGCACCGGAAGTGCACGCAGTGATAGAGGCCGTACATGTGCCCGATCTCGTGCGCCAGCACTTTGCAGCAGCGACGCAGAAAGAGGCCTTCGTCTCCCGCACCCGCCGCTTCCCCGTAGAACGCGGGATCGTACCGGCAGAAGCTGAACACGCCCACCCGTTCGGCAAGCGTGGCTTCGCCGAAGACGAAATTCCAGTTGTCATCCGGATACAGATCGACCATGGTGACGGCGGTAAGGCAGTAGGCGTCGGCAGGAAGCCGGGCCTTCAGCCATTCGAGAATGTCGCCGGTGCGCACCTGCGGCCGTCCGGTATGGGTGTTGATGCGGCCTCTGAATGACTGCGACGCGATCTCGACAGGGGGCAGCAGAATCACATCGGCGGCGTAGAACGCCGCGGTGAATTCCTTCAGCCGCTCGAGCAGGCTGCTTCCGCTGGCAAATGCGCCGAGAGGCTGAAGATACAGGCGATTATGGGGCGGGGCGAACGGGTTGAACCCAGACTGTCGGTACTGATCCCAGGTCTGACCGCGCTCGGGAAACTGGGCAAGCCAGTCGCCGCGGCGAGGCCGTCCGAGCAGATCGAAATCGCCGCCCGGCGTGAAAAATCTCTTTTCCTCCTCCGACAGGCCATCGAGAGATCCGACAGCCTCAACGCAGGCAGTCATGTCGCGCGGAGTGAATCTCGATTGAAAAATCAAGCCGGCCGCCACGATTCCCAGTCCCAGCAGCAGGAACCGGCGGATCCAGATCCAGATCGTCGTCTCGAAAAACGGATGTCCCATGAGCCCCTCATCATGCCAGATAAATATTTCTTACTATATTTATCAATCCTGCAATCGGAATGCCGATCCAATCCGGTCTGTTGTTCAGCTCGTAGACACACTCATACAGGACCTTTTCGAGCAGGAAAAGGTTCAGCAGCGAATCGAACACATCCCGGTCACGGGGAATCGCTACGCAGTCGCCTGCGCCGTGAAAGTATCCGCTCAGAAATATTTCGCCGATCCGATGTTCCCAGTCTTCAGCCATGGCCGACAATCGGCGATCGAACTCATCGTTTCCGAGGGACTCGTGCTGAACGGTCATTCGCGCAGCATACCCAAACGACCGCAGCATCCCGGCGACATCGCGCACCGGAAGATGCTTGCGACGCCGCTCCGCGAGCGGCCGGGCCGGCTCACCCTCGAAATCGATGATGACGAAATCATCCTGCGTCACGAGAATCTGGCCGAGATGGAGGTCTCCGTGAATCCTGGCCTTGCGTATCGAGGCAAGATCAGGGCGGAATGTTTTCACATGGTCGCGAATGCGATCGGATGCGGCACAGACCTCTTCGACCATGGCGCGATGCCGTTCCGGAATGGAATCGATTCTTCGTTTCAAGGCATCCAGGGTTTCAACCGCCGACCGTTCGATCGACGACATCCATTCCACCCAGTCATCATCGGAAACCGGCTCAGGGTCGAACGCTGGATCGCCGGACGTTCCGGCGAGCACGGCATGAAGCAGTCCGACCCGTTCGCCGAGCAGCTCCATCCGCTCGGGAAAATTTCCATTGTCCGGCGCTTCTCCACGGGCTACGGCTTCGGATAGCCGCTTCAGATGCGCGAGCGTGTGGTTCCAACAGTCGCCGCCGTTCGGAACGAACTCCTGCAGGATGGCCAGAGTCGTCGTATTCCCGCCTTCCCCGAGGTACTCGATCGCGCCTCCCACCCGGGCCATATTCGGGAACGCGGCTTTTTCCGTGAGATACCGGCCGATCTCGAGTTCGGGGTTCACCCCGTTTTGTATCTGGCGATATATTTTTACGATCATCCGGTCGCCGAGCCGATACGAGGAGTGACTCTGCTCTAGGCTGAGCCTGCAAACCGGCTCTTCATGCCTGGAATCCATTTCCTTAAGAGCGCCGGAGGCGGAAAACCGCAGAACGCCGTTTTCGAGAGAAACGTCACCGGATCTTCTGAGGGCCGCAAGAACTCCCCGGCAAAACTGGTCATCATGAAGGGCGTCAAATACGAAACATCGGCCTCGCGCTCCATCCGCTTCGACGATGCAGGCCTCGGACGGAAGCCCGGGGGGCAGTTCGGCGCCGGACCGGAAGACGCTCAGGGGAAGAAAATAGGTCTGGACGGATCCGCCGGCAAAGGAGACTGAAAACATCGCGCAGACCCATTCGGGCAGATCGTCGATGCGAACCGGCTCAGCCGTGAGAAGCCGGACCGCGGATATTTCACGCCCCTTCCCGGCAAACCACCGTTTTGTCCGGATATATCGGGATACGCCTTCTTCGAGAGATCTGGTGAAGGACCTCACGGCGTGCGCCTGCAGCGCTCAGTCATAGCTCTGGAGGCGGCTCACGTCGATCTTTATCAGCAACGGGAAAAAATCGTCGATGAGCCGGAACCCCGAAAACACCTTCCAGTGCTGGTATTTCCAACAGCCGCTTTCCGACACCGCCCAGAGATACCCCTTGTCATCGAAGGCCAGGTCTTCGAGGCCGTGAAGGATCTCGTATTTCGCCACGATATCGCCGGTTTTGGGATCTTTCTTGTGAAGCACGCTCGTCTTTTCGAGGCGACGGGTGACCGTCCGGCTGATCCAGAGATTCCCCTCCCTGTCGAATGCCGCACCCTGGGCCCCGGCGCTGATCCAGAGGCTCGTCGAAGCATTCGAAGCCGTCAGCGTGCGCACCTTTCTGCCCAGATCGGGTTTTCCCGGCTGGTTCTCACCGTCCCGATCGTCCCATGCGATCAGCCCGGCAGGAATTTCATAGATACGGGTATTTTTTTCCCGGTCTTCACCATCGGTATACCGCCCGAGCCAGAGCGTTCCTGAAGCCGGCAACTCCTTCAGGCCAATTCCGATCCCAACGGTACCCGTGGCCGGACGGTCAGCCGCTTCGTCGCCATTCGCCGTGATGGTGATCTGGCGCCCGCCGAAGGGGTTTCTACCGCCCTCGCTCCGGGTGTTCGAAACAGACACGTTCGTGGCAGGCGCGTCGGCCACTGCGCGCGGTTTCAGGAACATCGCCGCCTTTTGCAGCGTCGACGCCGATTTTTTCCAGGCTGCGAAAGAACCGACGATCCCGTCATCCCCGGTGCCGCCGAGGGCAACCCGGGCCAGGAGAGCCTCGTTGTTGAAGGCAGAGCCGAGCTTGAATGCCTTTTCGATATCGATCTTGAACACATGGCGGGTGTCTGAAACATACAGAATGCCCTGCCCATCGCAGGCGAGGCCGCCGGCATGCTTGCACAGGGCGCCCTGTTCGATCGGCCCCATCGTGAACCAGCCGCGGGATTCGCCCGTCGCCGGATCTATGCGATACACCCTGCATTCGACAGCCTCGCTGTCGTCTTTGCGGCCGTCCCAGATATACCCGGCAACGAGCACATATGGAGAAGACCATGTGAGGCCCTGCGGAACGAATTTTTCATCGAGCCCCGGCGTCCAGATGCGGGTGACGATCGCCGCCTCGTTATGCGTCCGGCGAACCTTCTTCCCTGTTCCGTATTTCACCGGTGCCTTCCCGAGAATTTTCTGTCCGTCGGCAGATGGCCCTGCCGCAAGACACGGGGAAGGAGCGAGCAGGCACGCCACCGCGAGACAAGCAAAAAGGATTCTCTTCATACGGCCCCGTCACCTCCGGACACACATTTCCATTACTACGAGATCGAACGCGATCAGTTTCGGGAAAAACCGATCGTCATTTCGGATATCCGATCGTCTGCCCAATCACGATGTACTGCTGAGGTCTGAGCTTGAGCACCTCCGCCGCCTTCTCTTTCGGCACGGACATTCTGGTGACGACGGCGAGATTCGCGGCCGCTCCATACAGATAGACATTCTGCGAGCAGTGGCCTGCATCGACGGAAGCGGCGACAAGCTGATCTTCGCGCTCTTTCATGAAATCGAATTTCGAAAGGTCAGACACATATATGAGGTTGAGAGGTGCGGATGCGACATAGGGCTGCGTTCCAGCCGCAAGCTTATGATCACCAGAAGCGATGAGTGCCAGTTCGTGTTTCGGTGCATCGTATAGATACACGCCGTCTTTCATGATGGCATAGATATCGATATCCTGTGCGTTTTTCGCCGACGGGCTCGTCCGTTTGCCGCTTTCGGGGCGATTGACGCCATTCGCGCACCAGAGAATGTTGGAAAGATCCTGCGATGTCAGAGGTTTGTCGGTATATTCTCTGCGGCTCTGGCGTTCTTTCAGAGCCTGCATGAGAGGCTTGTCGGGGGTCAGTGCCGGTGCGGGGAGTTTGATGTTCTCGAGGGTTTGCGCCGACACGGCCGAAAGTGACAACGCCACCATCAATGCGGTCAGGATGGGAAATCGCATGATCATGCCTCCATCGAAAAGATTCGTTAATAATGATATCACGATATGAACGACGCCGTTGGCGGTAGGGCGTGTTGTCATGTGTGTTGTATGATGTTTAATATATATCAGCGGAATCTGCGTCATCTGCGGATCCCTCTCTGTGTCTCGGTGTCTCTGTGGCTTGTTGTCTTTGTGCCTTTGTGGCTTTGTGGTGAAATGTTCTCTGTGTCTCGGTGTCTCCGTGGTGCGTTGTCGTTGTGGCGAAAATTTCCGGCTAAAGACAGAACCGCCCGGGGCTTTTGGCCCCAGGCGGTTCATAACCCTGGCATCTACCTACTCTCCCACACAGCTGCCCGTGCAGTACCATAGGCGCGTCCGGGCTTAACTTCCGAGTTCGGAATG
>Ga0116186_1000624_pt1 | contig 40979 bp, 39 predicted proteins | sample AD_JPNNA4_MetaG_FD_89806 | JGI IMG/M metagenome (GOLD analysis project Ga0116186, IMG submission 89806) | Active sludge microbial communities of municipal wastewater-treating anaerobic digesters from Japan - AD_JPNNA4_MetaG | ecosystem: Engineered > Bioreactor > Anaerobic > Digestate | place...
CGTCCGCCGAGAGGATCTCGTAGCGGGGCATCGTGTTGACGAACATGGTCCCTCCGGGGGCATTGACGAGTGAGCGGGCCAGATCCTAGCCTCGTCTCGTGGAACTTCTGTTCCACATCATGGCGCTCGGGTGTGGTTCGCGGCAAGACCCGGATCGGACCCGATCGCTGGCTCATTCATCGGCCCGCGTTCTGGAGACTGGGAGGAGGTCAGAGTTGCCCACGAAGACGACGTCGTCGCAGGACGCTGCTCCGGCTGCCTCCGGGACTCAGTCGGTCGACCGCGCCGCGGCCCTCGTGGCTCGGGTGGTCCGGGCCGACGGTCCGCTCACCTTCACCGAACTCGCCGAGGACACCGACTTCGCCCGCTCCACGACCTCGCGACTCCTCGCCGCTCTCGAGCGCGCCGATCTCCTCGCCAGGGACCGAGGTGGCGCCTTCGTCCCCGGCTCCCTCTTCGAGGTGTATGCCGCGGGCCGCGATGACGACGAATGGCTCGTCGAGGCCAGCGGTGAGGTCATGGCCAGCCTCGGCGAGGCCACGGGCGAGACCATCCACCTCTCGGTGGCACGTGCCGGCACCGTCGTCCAGATCGCGCAGGTCGATTCCAGCTATTTCCTGGGCAGCCGTGACTGGATCGGCGTCGAGGTGCCCGCCCACACGAGTGCCCTCGGCAAGGTGTTCTACGCCTACGGTGCTCTCCCCGTCCCGGACGGTCGGCTCGACCAGCTGACCGGTCTCACCATCGGCAGCGGAGCCGATCTGGCTCGCCAACTGCCCGGCATACGCCACCAGGGTTGTGCCACAACGATCGACGAGCTCGAGCCGGGACTGACCGGCATCGCCAGCCCCGTCTTCCTCCACGGCGACATCGTCGCCGCCATCGGTCTGTCCGGCCCCACCAGCAGACTCACCGAGAACCTCGCGGCGACCGGCCAGGTCGTCGCCCGCCACGCGCGTGCCCTCTCCAGGACGCTGGGCCGCCATCGCAAGGAAGGTGCAGCATGACCCCTGAGGAGATCCTCCAAGGCCTCTACGACAAGACCCTCGCCGGCAATGGTCCCGAGGTTCTCGCCCTGACCCATGAGGCGCTGGCGCTCGACATGGAGCCCGGCACTCTGCTCTTCGATGCCCTCATCCCGGCGCTCGAGGAGGTCGGCGCGCGCTTCGAGCGGGGCGACTTCTTCGTGCCCGAGATGCTCATCGCCGGTCGGGCGATGGCCGGCTCGATGGAGGTGCTCCGCCCGCTCCTGGCCGACACCGGCGTCGAGACGATCGGCAAGTTCGTCATGGGCACCGTCCAGGGCGACGTCCACGACATCGGGAAGAACCTCGTCAACATCATGCTCGAGGGAGCCGGCTTCGAGGTCATTGACCTCGGGGTGCAGGTCAAGCCCGAGCGGTTCATCGCGGCGATCGAGGAGCACCAGCCCGACATCGTCGGCTTCTCGGCCTTCCTCACGACGACGATGCCGATGTTCAAGGCGAACATGAACGCCCTCGAGAAGGCCGGCCTGCGCGATCAGGTGATCGTCATGGTCGGCGGTGCACCGGTGACCCAGGAATACGCCGACGTCGTCGGCGCCGACGGCTACGCCGCCGACGCCAGCGCCACCGTCAAGAAGGCCAAGGCGCTCCTCAAGGATCGGCGCGCGAAGGTCAACGCATGAGCTGGGACGGTGAGCCCCGCCGCACGATCCTGCGCAGTCCGTCCAAGGAGGTGGTCATCGCCTCCGACCGACGCTTCTGCATCATCGGCGAACGGATCAATCCGACGGGGCGCAAGATCTTCCAGGAGGCCCTGCGCGCCGGAGATCTCTCCCTCATCGAGAAGGACGTCGCCGCCCAGGTGGCCGGTGGTGCCGATGTCCTCGACGTCAACATGGGGGTGCCCCTGACCGACGAGGCCGAGTTGCTCGTCAAGGCGATCGAACTCGTCCAGTCCCTCTCCGACCTCCCGATCTGCATCGACTCCTCCGTCGTGGAGGCGCTGGAGGCCGGGCTCTCGGTCTACAAGGGTCGTGCGCTCGTCAACTCGATCACCGCCGAGGACGAGCGGATGGAGGCCATCCTCCCCTTGGTCAAGAAGTACGACGCTGCCGTCATCGCCCTCCCCAATGACGCCGACGAGATCCCGATGGAGGCCGACAAGCGGATCGAGTTGACCGACAAGATCGTGCGGGTCGCCACGCAGGAATATGGCATTGCCATCGAGGACATCGTCATCGACCCGCTCGCGATGCCGATCGGTGCCGACCCGACGGTCGGCCGCACAGCCTTGGAGACCATCGCGCGAATCCACGAGCGATGGGGTCTGAACATGACCTGCGGCGCCTCCAATGTCTCCTTCGGTATGCCGGGGCGGCACGCGATCAATGCGGCCTGGCTTCCGCTGGCGATGAGCGTCGGCATGACGAGCGCGATCATGGATGCCCGCACTCCGCACATCGTCGAAGCCGTCCGGGCCGCGGATCTGCTCCTCGGCAATGACGAGTGGGGCATGGCCTGGATCTCGGCCCACCGGGCCAAGCAGGCGGCGGAGGCCGCGGCCGGTACCGCTGCCGCTGGTGGTGCGGCTGCGGGGGCCGTGGCCCAGTGAGCGATCGTGGCTGACGACGAGACCTCGGCGGGGGTGATGAGCGCAGACGTCAACGCGCTTCGGCGCGAGGGCCTGATGGAGCCCTCCAGTTCCCCTGACGCTCACCACGACGGCACCGGTCGAGTGCTGATCTCGTTCACCCCGGCTGGGCGCGACTTCCGTGTCCCGCCGGGTGTCAGCCTCTTCGACGCAGCGAGTTGGAACGGCATCGCCATCGACTCCACGTGTGGGGGACACGGCACCTGTCGCAAGTGCAAGGTCAAGCTCACCGCTGGCAGCGCCCCCATCACTCGTCACGATGTCCGGACCTTCACGCCGGAGGAGATCGCCGAGGGTTGGCGACTGGCCTGTTTGGTGCGCACCACCCACGACCTGTCGGTCGAGGTGCCCCCGCTCGTCACCCGGCCCAAGGCGTCAACGGTCGGTGTCGGTCGGCAGGTGATCCTTCGGCCCGCGGTCCAGAAGCGCTTCCTTGAGCTGTCCGAACCCTCTCTGGCCGACCAGCGCACCGACCTCCAGCGCCTCCTCGACGCCATCGACGATCTCGAGCTCACACCTGACCTTCATGCCCTGCGCGCCCTGCCCAAGGCCCTGCGGGCCCAGGACGGCAAGGTCACGGCGGTCGTGGTGGACGAGGCGCTCATCGACGTCCAGCCGGGTGACACGACCGACCGGCTCTACGGAATTGCCTACGACCTGGGCACGACGACGGTTGTCGCCACTTTGCTCGATCTGAGCACCGGCACTCCTGCGGGAGTCTCCTCGATGCTCTCCAAGCAGCAGCCCTTCGGCGCCGACGTCATCACTCGAATCAGCGCCACGATGATGGATCCCGCTGCGCTGGGCCGCCTGCAGGAGTTGGCCCAGAGCACCTTGGCCGAGCTCGCGAGCGAGGTGTGCGAGGAGGGTGGGGTCGATCCGAGCGAGGTCTACGAGGTGGCGGTGGCGGGGAATGCCACCATGGCCGCACTGCTCCTGGGCATCGACCCGGAGCCGCTGGGAGTCGCGCCGTTCGTCATGACGACGGCAGGTTTTCCGTCGCTGCTGGCCAGCGATCTCGGCCTCGACCTGCACCCGCGGGCCCGTGCGGTGGTCTTCCCGGCGCTGGGTGCCTACGTCGGGGGCGACATCGTGGCCGGGATGCTGGCCAGTGGCATGGACCGCGACAAGCGGGCACGCCTCTTCATCGACGTCGGGACCAACTGCGAGATCGTCCTCTCCGACGGCGAGACGATCCTGGCAACGGCCGCTCCGGCCGGACCTGCCTTCGAGGGCGGTGCCATCCGCTGCGGCATGCGGGCCGCCGAGGGCGCCATCGAGGTCGTCAAGATCAACCCCAACCCGGCCCCTGACCAGCCAATCGGAGATGGCGACCACCCGGACACGGTCACCCTCGGGGTGATCGGTGACGTCCCGCCGAGGGGTCTCTGTGGCTCCGGCCTCGTGGATGCCGTCGCCGAACTCGTCAAGGTGGGCATCCTCGACGAGTCGGGCCGGTTCATCCCTGACGAGGTGGCTGCCGCCAGTCATCCCACGCTCAGTGATCGCCTCACCAAGGTGGGGGAGGAGCGCGTCTTCATCCTGCATCGCCCTCAGGCCGATGCACCCGTCGAAGAGTGTGTCTATCTGTCGCAGCGCGATGTGCGGGAGCTCCAGTTCGCCAAGGCCGCGATCTCGACAGGTTGGTCCCTCCTCGTGGAGGAACTCGGGCTCGAGCCCCGCGACATCCAGCAGGTGCTTCTCGCCGGGTCCTTCGGCTCCTACCTGTCACCGGCATCGGCCATTCGCATCGGTTTGGTCCCCAAGGTCTCGGTCCTGCGCATCGTCTCCGCGGGCAATGTCGCGGGCGAGGGCGCGAAGATGGTGCTGCTGTCCGCGCGGGAGCGTGCGGGCGCCGATGCCCTGCTCGAGGAGGTGCGCTATGTCGAGCTCTCCGACCGCTCCGACTTCAACGACCGCTTCGTCGAGCAACTCGCCTTCGCTCCCTGAGCAGTCGGCACCTGTCGAGCGCATCGCCTTGATCGCATGTGGAGCGATCGCCCAGCCCGCAGCGCAAGCCTGCGCACGGCATACCCTGCCGGTCGACGTCCATCCGCTGCCGCCGTTGCTCCACAACCAGCCGCAGCAGATCGCCGGGGCGGTGGAAGCCCTCGCCCGCGACCTCGCCCGCAGCCACCACCGGGTCGTCATCGGGTATGCCGACTGCGGCACCTACGGCGCCCTCGACGAGGTGTGTGGGCGGCTGGGTCTCGAGCGCCTGCCCGGCCTGCGCTGCTATGACCTGTATGCCGGTCCGGCCCGGATCGAGGCCATGCTCCGGGCCCAGCCGGGCACCTATCTGCTCACCGACTTCCTGGTGAGGTCGTTCTCCCGGACCGTCATCCAGGAACTCGGTCTGGACCGATTCCCCGACCTGAGAGATGAGTACTTTCGGCACTACACCCGCGTCGTGTGGCTGGCGCAGGAGCCCTCGGACACCGAGTTGCAGGCGTTGGCGCGCGACGCCGCTGACCGGATCGGACTGCCGCTCGAGGTCCTGCCCACCGGGCTCTCCGGCCTGGAACGCGCGCTGCTCGCCCTCGTGGGGCCGTCAGTCGATCGCGCCGTCAGCGAGGGCGTTGGCCATCGCCTGGATGTGCTCGGGTGAGGAGCCGCAGCAGGCGCCGATGACGTCGATGCCCAAGCCCTGCAGCGTCTTGGCGTGTGCGGCCATCTCCTCCGGTCCGACGGTGTAGACGAATTCACTGCCTTCGAGTTGAGGCAGCCCTGCATTGGACTGGGCGACGAGCAGGACGTCGGCCCCGATCGCCTCGCGTGCGTCGCGCATCTGCGTGGCGATGGGCTCCATTTCGTCCGGGCCTCGACCGCAGTTCGCGCCGACGGCATCCGCGCCCGCGTCGACGAGGGCGCGGACGGCGGCGTCGGGGGTCACTCCCATCATGGTGCGGAGGTTGACGTCGAAGGACAGGGTGGCGATGACCGGAAGGTCCGGAGCCACCTCTTGGGCGGCCGCGATCGCCGCGCGGGCCTCTCCGAGATCACTCATGGTCTCGATGAGCACGACATCGATGCCACCCGCCACCAGGCCGCGCAGTTGAGCCGCGAACAACTCCTGTGCACCGTCGGGTGTGAGCGTGCCCAGCGGCTCGAGCAGTTCACCGGTCGGCCCGAGGTCTCCGGCCACCAGGATCCCGTGGCGATCCGCCACGGCTCGGGCGATGGCGGCGGCGGCGGAGTTGATCTCGTGGACGTGGTCCTCAAGGCCGTGCCCGGCGAGCCGACCGCGGGTCCCCCCGAAGGTGTTCGTCGTGAGGATCTGGGCACCCGCGGTTGCGTATTCGTCGTGCAACTGGGCGATCCGGTCCGGCTCGTCGATGTTCCAGCGCTCAGCGACCTCTCCGGGCGGCAGGCCACGCTCTTGCAGCAGCCAGCCATAACCGCCATCGAGGATGGCCGGTCGGCCAGCGAGAAGGGTCGTCAATCGATTGTCCGCCACCGGCCCAGTCTAATGACGTGGCACCAGGAGTGGTTCAGATGCCCATCTCGCTGAGCATGCGCTGCCGCCAGGTCTCGACGACTTCCACCTGGTTGAACGTGAAGAGGTGGAGGCCCTCGATCCCGAGCAGATCGTTGTCCTTCAGTGCCGCGATCCGTTGGACGAAGCGATCGGTGGAGAAGCCCGGTGCCGCGATGCGGGCGAAGACGCTCTTCTGCTTGCGCAGGAAACGGAGGGACTCGCCGACTCCGATCTTGCTGGCCATGCCGAGAAGCTTGGTGCGCTCGACGGGGCCCGGGACGCCGACGATGAGCGGAAGGGTGATTCCGCGCCGCCGAAGGCGTTCGGCCCACGTGCCGATCTGCTCTGCGTCAAAGGTCATGTTCGAGATGACGTGAGTCGAGTACTTCCGCTTGTCCCACATGGACTGGATCGTCACGTCGTCATCGATGCTGGGGTGGGACTCGGGATAGCCCGTGATCCCGAGGTGGGTGAAGGGGTGGTCGAGAGCTGCGAGGTCCTCCAGGAGAGAGAGGGCACCCGGATAATTGCCGGCTGGGGGATCGGCATCGCCGGCGGGGACGAAGACCTTGGTCACGCCGGCCTCGTGCAGGCGAGCCACCATGTCCGCCAACTCGGCGCGGTCGGTCACCATTCGGGCGGCGAGGTGCGGGACGACGTCGTAGCCGGCGCCGGCGAGGGAGGTGGCCAGATCAAGCGTCGGCCCCAAGCCCTTGGTCGGGGAGGCCGTGATGGTCACGGCGAGGCTGGTCGGCACGTGCACGCGGACTTGCTCTTCGATCGACGCGGTGGGCATCACCTCATAGCGCGCGGTGGCCAGGAGGCGGCGCAGGATCGTCGAGGGGAAAGCGTTGCTCATCGTGCAACTCAATTCATGATGCGCATCAGGATGCGCCCAATCTAGGGCCCACCACGGTCGTCGGCAAGGGGTTTCCGCCCACCGCTCATAGGGTGGGTCGATGACGATCGACTTGCACGCGCACTCCGCAGAGAGTGACGGCACCGAGTCTCCGGCCGAGCTCATGGCGTCGGCGCAGCGAGCGGGCCTCGACGTGGTTGCCCTGACCGATCACGACACGACCCGCGGATGGGGGGCGGCGACAGAGGCCGCCGGAGGACTGGGGATCGGTCTCGTGCGGGGCATCGAGATCTCGTGCAGTCGTGATGGCCGCAGTGTCCATCTTCTGGGGTACCTCTTCGATCCCACGTATGCCGGGTTGCTGACCGAGATCGAAGCGGCCCGGCACGCTCGGCTCACCCGGATGGACGCGATGGTCGAGCGGATGGCCGCGGACGGCATACCCATCACCATCGAGAAGGTGCGCGCCCACGTCGCCGCGGGTGCGACGCTGGGGCGCCCCCACCTCGCGGACGCACTGGTGGCCGCCGGCCTGGTGCCGGATCGTGCGGCGGCCTTCCGCGACTACCTCCATGACGAAAGCCCGTATTACGTGAGCCACTACGCGGTCGATCCGGTGCGTGGGGTCGAGCTGGTCACAGCGGCGGGCGGCGTGGCCGTGGTCGCCCACCCGTTCACGCGATCCCTGGGTCGCTCCCTCGATGTTGACCTCGTCGAGGAGATGGCCGCGGCAGGCATGGCCGGGATCGAGGCGAACCATCGCGACCACGGACCCGAGGAGGTGGCCCGAGCCCTGGCGGTGGCGTCCGCCCACGATCTCATCGTGACCGGGAGCAGCGACTATCACGGCACCGGCAAGCCCAACCGACTCGGCGAGAACTCGACCACCCCGAGCGCCCTCGCGGCCATCCTCGAGCGAGCGACCGGCGTGGACCACCTTCCGGCCTGAGCGCGGCGGAGAGCTTGCTCAGGCCGACAGGGTCTCGGCCAAGGGAACCGGGAACGCGCGGACACCGGCATCCGTGGCCAGCCACGCCCCGAGGAGTCGGGTGTGTGTGGTGTGGGCCGCCTCGAGCACGAGCTGGTGCCACTCGCGGTCCTCGTCGCGGAGCAGAAGCGAACCAGTCCGTCCCCGGGCGAAGGCGACCGTGGCCGCGCCTTCTGACCCGAACTCGTCGAACAGGCGTCGAAGGCCCTGCTCCCGGGCGCGTCGTGAAATGCCCGGCGGCGGCTCCTCGATGAGGAAGGGGGCAAGGAGGTGACCGTTGTCGTCGAGGAGCAGGAAGACCAGACATCCGGCCATCCGTTCGTCCGGATGAAGCACCAGGTCGATGACCTCGGAGGCGTTGTCAGGGGTGACCGGGCGTCCGCGCCGGTGGGGGTCTGTCGTCATGGGACCACGGTGGTCTGCGGGGGCGGCACGTGCGAGTTGTGCACAGGGCAATTCCGTCCACAACCCGGACCGGCGGTGATCCCCGGGTGTCGTATCCCTGCCTACTGTGGACACATGACCGGTCAGGGAATCTTCGAGGGCATGCCCGCGCCCCTGTTCCCGGCGAGCCCGAGCCGGCTGTTGGCCTTCATCGACTGTCCGCGTCGCTATCGCTTCGCGTATCTCGACCGCCCCTCTCCGCTCAAACGCTCCCAACGTGCCCACACGTCGCTGGGCAATGCCGTGCACAACGCTCTGCGCGATTGGTGGGATCAGCCGGTCCGCACGCCGGCGGTCGGCGCCGATCTCGTCGAGAAGGCGTGGATCGACGTCGGCTTCCGAGATGCGGCCCAGTCCGCGCATTGGCGGGCCAGGAGCGCGGCAGCGGTCACGGACTATCTGGCGGGTGTCGATCCGCAGGCCCAGCCGCGAGGCATCGAGCGCACGGTGGCCTTCGTGACCGACGGGATGAAGGTCCAAGGGCGGATCGACCGCCTCGACGAGCGTCAGGGCGAACTCGTCGTCGTCGACTACAAGACGTCCAGGCTTCCCCCGACCGATGACGATGCGCGCGTGTCGCTGCCGTTGGCCCTCTATGCAGCCGCAGTGTGGAAGATGTTCCGTCGCCCCACCTTCCGCGTCGAGTTGCATCACGTGCCATCCGGGGAGATCGCCCAGCACACGCACACCCCAGAATCCCTCGGGCGCCAGGTCGACCGGGCCCGTGTGATCGCCCGCGATGCTGGCCGAGCCGAGGAGGATTACCGGGCCCACGGCGCAGAATCGACCGCCTTCCCGGCGATCACCGGGCCGATGTGCGGCTGGTGCGACTTCAGGGCTCACTGTGAAGAGGGGCAGCGTGCCTCCGCGGAGAAGTCCGACTGGGCTGCGCTCGAGGAGTCGGTGCCGGCGACGATCGAGCGCGGCTGAGCATCGGTCGCGGTCACGACCACGCGCGCCGACACGCCGGGTCGGCTTGGCTGGCCGTACGGTGGTTCGGTGCCCATCGACGTCCCGATCTTCCTGTCGGCGTTCGTCACGTTGTTCGTCATCATGGATCCACCCGGGGCGATCCCCATCTTTCTCGCGCTCACTCGTCGACTCCCACCGAGGGCGCAACGCGCGGCGGCGCGCCGTGCCTCACTGGTGGCGCTGGTCGTCATCGCCTCGTTTGCGGTGTTCGGGCAGCGAATCCTCGACTATCTCCACATCTCCGTTGCTGCCCTGCAAGGGGCCGGCGGCCTCCTGCTCCTCATCGTCGCGCTCCAGTTGTTGACCGGGGAGGAGTCGGAGCAGCATGCCGATGCCGGGGTCAACGTCGCCCTGGTCCCTCTCGGGACCCCGCTCCTGGCCGGGCCGGGTGCGATCGTGGCCACCATGCTGGCCATGCAGCGCGCCCAAGGGGGCGCGCAGGTCGCATCGGTCTTCCTCGCCCTCGCGGCCGTCCTCCTCATCACCTGGCTGACCTTCCGGTATGCCGGGGCGCTGCTCCGTCTGCTGCGTGAGTCCGGAATCGTCCTGCTCAGCCGGATCGCCGGACTGCTGCTGTCGGCGATCGCGGTGCAGATGATCGCCGACAGCGTCCGGGCCTTCATCGAGGCCTGATGCCGGGCAGAGCGCCACCCCCTGCGCCACGCCCACGGACAACTGAGAGAATCACAGGACCACCCGGCATACCCCTCACCGACCACATCCCGAAGGACGACCGGTGCCCCCACGCTCAAAGGCCAAGTCCGCCGCCATCATCGCCGTCGCCAACCAGAAGGGCGGCGTGGCGAAGACCACGACGGTTGCCTCCCTCGGTGCAGCCTTTGCCGAGATGGGCAAGCGGGTCCTGCTCGTGGATCTGGACGCCCAGGCCAGCCTGACCTTCAGCCTCGGTGCCGACCCCGATGAGGTCGAGTTGTCGATCAATGACGTCCTCACGGGTGGTCACGCCCTCAAGGACGTCATCGTCTCGTGTGACGACGGTGTGGACCTGGTCCCCAGCGCGATCGAGGTCGCGGGCACGGAGGCGGCCTTGCTGGGTCGGCCGGCTCGCGAGTATGTCCTGCAGCAGGCTCTGGATGACGTCCGCGCCGATTACGACCTGATCCTGCTCGACTGCTCGCCGAGTCTGGGTGTCCTCACCCTCAACGCCCTGACCGCAGCCAACGGCTTGATCATCCCCATGTCGGCGGAGATGCTCAGCCATCGCGGCGTCGGGCAATTGCTCGACACGGTCCGCGACGTCACGAAGTTCCTCAACAAGAAGCTCGTCATCCTCGGCGCGCTCCCCACTCTCTACGACGGACGGAGCAACCACGCACGTGAGGTGGTGGCCGATGTCGGTGAGCGTTACGGCATTCCGGTCCTCATGCCGCCCATCCCCAAGACAGTGCGCTTCGCCGAGGCCCCGGCGGTCGGCCGGTCGATCCTGAGGACGGCGCGGTCCTCCAAGGGCGCGATGGCCTACCGCGAGGTGGCTGCGGCGATTCTCAAGACCCTCTGAGTCCGGCGTGGGCGTCGGCACCGCCTAGATTGGGCGTATGCCGCACACCACCAACGTCCTTCAGGTCACCTCTGCCGGTGCCCCCTTCATTGCGACCACCATCGAGCGTCGCGATCTGCGTGACGACGACATCCTCATCGATGTCGCCTACGCCGGGATCTGCCACAGCGACATCCACACCGCGCGGGACGAATGGGGTGCGGCTCACTATCCGATCGTCGTCGGACACGAGATCGCGGGCACCGTTGCTGCTGTAGGAGACGCGGTCACCCGTCACAAGGTCGGCGATCGTGTCGGGGTGGGTTGTCTCGTCGACTCGTGCGGTGAGTGCGAGTCGTGCAAGGACGGTCAGGAGCAGTTCTGCACCAAGCCGTCCGTGGGCACCTACAACTCCAAAGGCTACGACGGGGAGTGGACCGACGGCGGTTACACCCAGCAGTTCGTCGTCAGCGAACGCTTCGCTGTGCGCATCCCGGACGAGATGGCCCTCGACGTCGCCGCCCCCCTGCTGTGCGCTGGGATCACCACGTATTCCCCACTCAAGCGCTGGGGCGCCGGTCCGGGGAAGCAGGTCGCCGTGGTCGGTGTGGGTGGACTGGGCCACATGGGGGTGAAGATCGCGCACGCGATGGGGGCCGAGGTGACCACGCTGTCACGGTCCGATGCCAAGGCCGACGACGCCCTCGAGCTGGGCGCCACACGTCACGTGGCCACCTCCGACGCGGCCGCGATGAAGGGCGCGAAGCGCTCCTTCGACATCATCCTCAACACCGTGAGCGCGGATCTGGACATGGAGGCCTACCTCAGGTTGCTCAAGCCCAACGGCGTCATGGTCAACGTCGGCCTGCCGATGGAGAACTACTCGGTCTTCCCGTTCTCGCTGATCGGTGGAAACAAGGTCCTCACGGGCAGCCAGATCGGCGGCATCGCCGAGACGCAGGACATGCTCGACTTCTGCGCCGAGCACGGGCTCGGGGCCACCATCGAGGTCCTCGATGCGAGCGACCCCAGCGCGGTGGACCAGGCGTGGGAGCGAGTCGTCGCGGGTGATGTGCGCTACCGCGTCGTCATTGACACGAGCACCATCTCACCGGCTTGAGCTGGCGGTCGCGTCCCACTCGGCAATGAATTGCTGCCAGGCCTTGCCCGCCTCGCCGCGCTGGTCCTTCGGTGCGTCGTCAATGCCCTTGGTCGCGTCGACTCCGGTCGCCCGACCGGTCGGCGTGGAGTTGAAGGTCAGGTCGACGGGGACGTTCGAGTCGGCGTAACCACTGAGGTGGATCTGCCAGGCTCCGTCCCAGCCGGCGCCCCGGAGCGCAGGAATGGTCTTCTGGGTCCAGACGCTGTGGCTGAGCGGGGACAGCATGACCTCAACGTGCCCCGGGGAGACGGTGAGCCACTTGATCTCTCCTGCGTCGCGGGCCGCCCCGAAACGGGGGTGCAGCACCCGGACCTCGGACGTGGTGCCACTGACGGTGTACTCGAACTCACGGTCCTTGTGGATGATCGTCAGCTTCGTCTCCTCGGGCAGGAGGCTCAGGTAGGGAGCGGCCTCCCGCAACTTCTCGTTCAGCGTGACGATGTAGCCGTCCGAAGCGGACCATTCCAGGGCACGGGGCTCGGCGACGAGCAGTCTCTGGATCATGAGGGTCTCGGCCGGAGTTGCCGGCGTCGCACCTCGCATCGTCAGGGGAATCTCCAAGGGCTTCCGGCTCTCCACGACGAGGCCATCCGGGAACGCCGCCGATCCGGCGGACGCCAGTTGGGTGTGGAGGTCAAGGGCCGTGGCGGCGTCGCTGACGGTGACCGTCCACTCCGACTTCTCCTCGCCCGGCAACGAGTAGGGTTCGCCCACACTCACCGAGGCCCCCGCGGTGTCGAGGGCGGGGAGTGCTGCGGCAACGGTGGCCGCTGACATGGGCTCGAGCTGCCACAGGCGCAGATCGGAGCTCGCTCCCTGACTGGTGCCCATCGTCCACGAGGCCTCCGTGGGTCGCTCTCCCTTGGCGGGCAGCTGGCTCAGAACTCGCGAAGCGTCGACCATTCCGTCCGTCGCATGGTTGGCCGTGTCATAGGCGAGTTCTGCCGTTGTCCGGACGTCCTCGGTGATCCCGTTGGCCCGCCACAGCCGTCCCATGTCCACACTCCGCAGACCGGGGTCGTCGCGAATCGTCCGGTATGCCGTGAGCATCGACTCGTTTTCACCCCGCCTTCCCGAGAGGGTCACCTGGTCGGGTCCCAGAGTCAGGGTGAGGTGCGCCTCCTTGAAGCCCGGCTTGCCCGCCATGAAGGACTCGAGCCCTCGGGCCAAGGAGTCGAGCTCGGCCGACGTGGCGTCCTCCTTGACACTCGCACCGGCTATCGCACGCTTGTCCAAGCCGGACGAGATCGACCCCGTGGACTGCTCGGGACCATCGATCCCCGAGAGGATGGGCTGCCCCTCGAGCCACGCGCGGTAGTTCTCGAGGCCCCTGGTGATCGTGCAGCCGGTCGCGAGGCTCACCACCAGCGCGATGACCAGCCCCCATCCGGCATACCGGCGATATGTCGTCCCCGACCTCACGTTCGACCTCCCCGTCACGGGCCCAGTGTGGACCAACCTCCGATGTCAGACAGCACGAGGTCGGTGTCTGGTTCCCTCAGCCCTCGGGCGGCCGGGCGATCAATGCAGCAAGGGCGGCGGCTTCCTCGGCGCAGGCTGGGCATCCAGCGAGGTGGGCCACGAAGGCTGGGTCGGGTCGGGCGTCGGGGTCGAGGACGGCTTCGACGTGCTGGTCGAGCAGATGGAAGCAGTCCTCGCAGCTCAGCCACGGTTCGGTGTCGAGGAGGAGGGCCTGGACGGCCTGCGAGGTGAGTCGTGCTGCTGGGCCGCTCATGCGATGCCCCCTTGGGAGTCGAGGTGTCCGGACGCGACGAGGTGGGCGCGCAGTCGGGACCGAACGTCATGAAGGGTCTTGTAGAGCGCGCCGCGGGTGGTCGCCAGGCGCTCGGCGAGGACGTCGATGGGCACCTCGTCGACGAGAAGGGCGACGGCGATTCGGCGCTGGTGAGGGGTGAGGGCCGCATGCATGGCGCGACTGAGTTCCACGGCCAGGTCGCCCGCTTCGGCGTGGTGCTCCGGCCCCGGCGAAGGGTCTGCGGGTGTGGCCACGTCCCGTAATTCGACCTGACGGTGTTGCCACTGTCGCCTCCGGACCTCGTTGCCCGCTTGGTAGATCGCGAACTTGAAGGCCCAGGTCGTGAACCGGCTGCGGCCCTCGAAGGTGTCGAGTTTTCCGAGCAGGGCGGTCATCGCATCGTCGGCCACGAGGTTGACGATGTCCTCGATCGTGCCGGGGGAGTCGTCGGCGAGGAGGCCGCGCAGACGCCACACCTGGTGCCCGGCCGCGCGCACCATCAGTGCATGGAGGCGGCGGAGTGCATCCTCGCGTTCGCGACCGGTGGCGTTGAGTCCGGCCACCCAGTCGAAGGCGATGTCGGTGTGGGTGTCGCGGTCGATGTCCTTGTGCCGGGCCGACTCGATGCGGTCCAGCGATGGGGCGGGCTCACTGCGGATGATGGGCACCGGGGTTCACCAACCCTCGGGTGTGGGCACGAGGATGCGTGCGGCCAGGGCCGGACTGCAGCCCCGATCGATCAACCCCATGAGGGCATGGACATCGACGCGGTCACGGGCGAGGTCCATCGCCTGCACGGGTAGGAAGCCAGCCTCGATGAGCCGCTGGCGCCGCCATTCGATGACGTCGCGCGCAGGTTCGCACCGCATGGCCGGAGGCTCCGGTCGGGGCCGATGGATGATCATGCCCGGTTGGTGTCGCTGCCCCACGGATGTCTTACCGGGGGTCCTGCAGCGCTCATGGGCCAACGCCCGGTTCGCGCTCCGTGGCCGGGCCCGCGGTAAGACGGCCACGCCGGGTTGACACACACATGTGGTCAGCGTCCCACCGGTCTGCCCCGAATGTCAGCGTCATGACCGGCAGCGCGTGGCGTTCGATCAACCCGACCAGGAGGATCCATGTCCACGTCCACCACTCCCACCGATGCGAAACCAGCACGCACTCCCGTGGGCGCGGGCATGACGCCGCGCCGGAAGGCTGTCATCGTCGGTGGCGGACTGGCCGCGGCGAAGACAGCAGAAGCGTTGCGGGACAAGGGTTATGACGGGCAGGTGCGGGTGATCACCGCTGAGCCACACCTGCCCTACGAGCGCCCTGCGCTCTCCAAGGGCAATCTCACCAAGGGTGGTGCTGCCGAGGGCGCGACGACGCTGTCCCAGGAGTGGTACGACTCCCATGACGTCGAGGTCCTCACCGGCCAGCGCGTCGAGAGCATCGATCCCAACGGCTTTCTCGACCTCCCGCGCGGCCGTCGGGTTCCTTGGGACGATCTCGTGCTCGCCACCGGAGCCGAGGCCCGTCGGCTCGACATGCCCGGAGCTGCACTCGAGGGCATCCACCACCTCCGGACTCTCGACGACAGCGACCGCTTGCGTCGGGCACTCGCCGGCGGGGGAGACGTGGTCATCGTCGGCGGTGGCTGGATCGGTCTCGAGGTCGCGGCTGCTGCGCGCTTCCACGGCTGTGCCGTCACCGTCCTCGAACAGTCGGCCCTGCCCTTGGCGCATGTCTTCGGCCCCGCCTTCGGGCAGTTCCTCGCCGATCTGCACACCGGTCACGGAGTCGAGATCCGACCGCACGCGGCCGTGACCGGCTTCCGCGGTGACGGCCATGGAGCCGTGGCCGCGGTCGAGCTCGCGGACGGCTCCGCAGTCACCGCCCACCTGGTGGTTGTCGGCGTCGGCGCGGTCCCCACCACCGCCTTGGGTGCTGGCCTGCTCGCCGTTGACAACGGCTTCGTCGTCGATGAGCGACTCCGGACCTCCCTCCCGAACGTGTATGCCGTGGGGGACGTCGCGAATGCGTGGCACCCGACGCTGGGGAGACAGGTCCGGGTCGAGCACTGGGACACCGCCCTCCGGCAGCCCGCGGTCGCCGCAGCCGGGATCGTCGGTGAGCACACGGCATACGACGCCTTGCCGTACTTCTTCAGCGACCAGTACGACCTCGGGCTGGAGTTCGTCGGGCTGCTCACCCCGGGCAAGACCTACGACATCGTGCGCCGACCAGGGCCCACGGACCGGGAGTTCGTGGCGTTCTGGCGTGACGGAGTGCGCGTGGTCGGAGCCATGGCGGTCAACACCTGGGGGCTCACCAGCGACCTCGAAGCCCTCGTCCGTCAGCGACCGGACGTCAGCTCGTCACGCCTGCGTGATCCTGACGTGCCACTGGCCGACCTGACCGGTCGGCGGCTGGACCCGGTGCCGTCAGTCCCCTGAGGGAGCCGAGTTACCGCCGGACGCATTGCCACCGCGTGTGCGACGACGGTTGCGGGATCTCTTGGGACGAGGGGCATCGCCCTCGGTCCGCGGGGTCCGGTCGCCGCCACTGCGGGCCGAGCCCTGGCCCGAACCATGCCCGGATCGGCCGCGTCCACGGTCGGATTCGCCGCGACCGTGCGAGCCCTCGCCGGCGCGGCCACGACCGCGACCGGCCGACTTGCCGGTCTCACCGAGGTCCTCGAGGGTCTCGGCGCCCAGTCCGGCCCGCGTCTGCTGCGACTTGGGCAGTCGCCCCTTGGCCTCGGTGGGGATGTCGAGTTCCTCGTAGAGGTGGGGGCTCGAGGAATAGGTCTCCTCGGGAGCCGGGATGCCGAGGTCGAGCTGCTTGTTGATCAGGCCCCACCGCGGCACGTCGTCCCAGTCCACGAAGGTCACGGCGACGCCCTTCTGACCTGCGCGGCCGGTGCGCCCGATGCGGTGGACGTAGGTCTTCTCGTCCTCGGGGCACTGGTAGTTGATGACGTGGGTGACGTTCTCGACGTCGATGCCGCGCGCGGCGACATCGGTCGCGACGAGGATGTCGACCTTGCCGGAGCGGAAGGCGCGCAGGGCCTGCTCACGAGCCCCTTGGCCAAGGTCACCGTGGATCGGGGCGGCGGCGAACCCGCGCTCGATGAGGTCGTCGGCGACCTTGGCCGCCGTGCGCTTGGTGCGGCTGAAGATGATGGTCAGACCACGGCCGCGGGCCTGGAGGATGCGGGCGAGCATCTCGGTCTTGTCCATGGCGTGGGCGCGGAAGACGTGCTGCGCGATGGCCTTCACGGTCTGGCTGGTGTCGCCCTCGGACTCCGACATCGCGCGGATGTGGGTCGGCTGGCTCATGTAGCGACGGGCCAGGGCGACGACCGCGCCGGGCATGGTGGCCGAGAAGAGCATGGTCTGGCGGTTGGCAGCCGTCATCGCGAGGAGCTTCTCCACGTCGGGGAGGAAGCCGAGGTCGAGCATCTCGTCGGCCTCGTCGAGGACGACGATCTTGGCGTGCGAGAGGTCGAGGTGGCCCTGCTTGGCCAGGTCGATGAGGCGACCCGGGGTGCCCACGACGACCTCGACGCCCTTCTGGAGGGCCTCGATCTGGGGCTCGAAGGCGCGCCCGCCATAGATGGTGAGGACGCGGATGCCGCGTCGTTTGCCCGCGCGCTCGAGGTCGGCGGACACCTGCACGGCGAGCTCGCGGGTGGGGGCGACGGCGAGCGCCTGCGGCTTGCCCTGGTGGCGGAAGCCGGCCCATGCCTCGTCCTGCGGGGAGATGACCCGGTTGAGCAGCGGGATGCCGAAGCCGAGGGTCTTGCCGGTGCCGGTCTTGGCCTGTCCGATGATGTCGTGGCCGGAGAGGGCCACGGGCAGGGTCATCGCCTGGATGGGGAAGGGCGAGGTGATCCCGTGGTCGGCGAGGGCCGCGACGATCTCGGGGTGGATCGGGAAGTCGGAGAAAGAGCCAGCCGGAGCGGTCTGAGCTGCGGACGGCGCCGCGGCCTCCGCTGACTCGTCGGACGTCGCCGCGGGCACAAGGGTGTCGGACATGGGAGAACTCTCTGATCGGCCTGACGTGCCGCACGGCGGACGTCAAACGCACGAAGGCGGGCCGATCGGAGTTCTGCTGCACCTGCGCGACGCAGACGAGCGCTCGTGGTGCGGTGGGCGAGCCGTGCTTCGCCCGAAAGTGTGTCGTGCCGACCGGGCACCGTTGACCTCTCCATCCTACCGGCTGGTCGGACGCCCTCGGGCGTGCCGATCCCCGGGCCGTACGCTGCGAGTCATGAGTGACCTCCCGCCCGCGGTTGGGGCGTCCATGACGGACCCGGCGGACCCGGCATACATCGCCGCACTGACCGACTTGCTGGGCGTCCTCGCCCACGGCTCACTCATGGCCTGCCTGCGGATGGCCGCCGATGCCGACCTCGCGCCCACGCTGTCGGTCAAGACCGCGATGGCCCGCCTGTCGTCGGCGGAGTTCCGAGCCTTCGACGAACTGCGCGAACACATGATCGCGCGAGGCATCGATCCAGATACGGCGATGGCGCCCTTTGCCGGCCCCTTCGCGGCCTATCACGAACGCACCCGGCCCAGCACGTGGCTGGAGGCCCTCGTCAAGGCCTACATCGGCGAGGGGATCGCCAAGGACTTCTATCGTGAGATGGCCGGTTTCGTCGATCCGCAGACACGCGCCGCCATGGAGCCGGTGCTCGATGAGCGCGAGGAGGCCGAGTTCGTCGTGCCGATCGTCACGGCCGCGATCGCGACCGATCCCAGGTCAACCGGGCGGCTCTCCCTGTGGGGACGTCGACTGATGGGGGAGGCGCTCTCGCAGGGTCAGGCGGTTGCGGTCGATCGGGATGCTCTGGCCAACCTGCTCGTCGGAACGGGAGCCGACCTGACTCGGGTGGGGGAGATGTTCGAGCGCCTGCAAGGGCGCCATCAGGAGCGGATGGCCAAGCTCGGCCTCTCGGCCTGAGTGGTCGGCGGCCACGCGGTGGCACAGAAGAAGGGCCCCGACCGTTGTGGTCGGGGCCCTTCTCTCGTATGCCGTGGGGCTGGCGGTCAGACCTGCTTGCGGCCGGTGGCCATGCCGTAGCCGACGATGAGCAGGGCGGCGACGACGACACCGGCGAGAACGGCGACCCAGGCGATGCCGCCGCTGGCGTTGGAGTAGCCGAACTGGGCCACGACCCAAGAGCCGATGAGTGAACCGAGGATGCCGAGGATGACGGTCACGAGCGTCGAGATGTTCTGCTTGCCCGGCAGCGCCAGGCGCGCGAGAGCGCCGATGATGGCGCCGACGATGACCGCGACAATGATGGTGCTGATCATGGTGACGGATCCTTGTCTGCCCGACCAGTCAGGGCTGGTCTTGTATGGGCTTTGTCTAGGGTTGGACGAGTATCACTGTAGATGAGTGCGGCCCTGTCTGGGGCGAAGGGTGCGGGCCAATGAGCCCGTGTGTCCCGGGTCGTGAGCGATGGTCGCCGTGACCTGGGGTTCCTACCCCGGGTCAGGAGAGTCCGAAGCCGACGCGGCCGCGCTCGCCCTCGCCGATCTGGACCCAGCCCAAGGCTGCGCCGGGGACGAGCAACTGTCGCCCCTTGACGTCGGTGAGGCGCAGGACGCCGCCCGCGAGGGCGGCCTCGACGGCCTGGGCCACTTCCTCGGGGCTGGCGTCGGTCTCGATGGTCGTCTGCCCGGACACGTTCTGGACGGCGATGCTGACCTCCACGGTCGGCCACCTCTTTCGCATTGGGGAGCCACGGCATACGTCGCCGTTGCTCGTTGTGGGGGATTGTCCTCCTCAGCAACCCTACGGGGCGTCGCTTCCTTCCCCGACCTTCGGGAAGGAGCCGAGCCCACGCCAGGCGAGGGTGCCGATGAGGTGGGCGGCGTCGTCCTGGGAGAGATCAGCGTTCTGGGCCAGCCAGTGCCGCGCGGTGATCTGGGCCATGCCGGCCAGGGCGACACCGAGGAGCATGGCGCGCTCGTCGTCGAGACCGGTGTCGGCGGAAATGACGTCGGCGATGAGCTCGGCACAGGTGAACTCGACGGTGTCGAGGCGCTGGCGCACCTGGGGGACGCTCGTGAGGTCGGATTCGAAGACCATGCGGAAGGCCGCGCCCTCGCGACCGACAAAGGCGTAGTAGGCGCCGATCGTCGCCATGACGAGGTCCTTGTTTCCCTCGCCTTCCGTGGGGCGGGACAGCGCTTCGCGCACGTGGTTCTCGAGCGCTTCGCAGTGCCTGTCCAGGAGAGCGAGGTAGAGGTCGAGTTTACCCGGAAAGTGCTGGTAGAGAACGGGTTTGGAGACCCCGGCACGGTCGGCGATCTCGTCCATCGCTGCCGCGTGGTAGCCACGGGCGACGAAGACGGCCTGAGCGGCCTCGAGGAGTTGGGCTCGCCGCTCGGAGCGTGGCATGCGTTGGCCTCGCGGGGTGGAGTGGCTCGTCATGGTCTGGGCATGCCTCCCGGGTCAGCAACTGGTGGCGGCCATCCTACGAAGGTGTGTCGGAGTGCGCGGGTTATCGTGCGGATCATGGACATCCCGCTCGTGCCACCGGGACCTCCGCTGACCGCGCGCGAGCGCACTCGCTTCGCGCGTCACCTGTTGCTGCCGGGCCTGGGCGAGCTCGGTCAGCGCCGTCTCCGTTCGGCACGGGTGCTGCTCATCGGAGCTGGGGGGCTGGGCTCACCGGCCGGGCTCTATCTCGCCGCGGCCGGAGTGGGCACCATCGGGATCGTTGACGACGATGTTGTCGACCTCACCAACCTGCAGCGCCAGGTGTTGCACGGCCACGCGGATGTCGATCGCGCCAAGGTCGACTCGGCGCGAGACGCCCTCATGGCCGTGAGTGAGGACCTCGACCTCCGATGCCATGGCGAGCGACTGACCGATGCCAACGCGCTGGCCATCCTGGCCGACTACGACCTGGTGGTCGATGGTGCCGACAACTTCCCGACCCGGGAACTCGTGTCTCGCGCCTGCGTGATCCTCGGGCTGCCCCACGTGTGGGCTTCGGTCTATCGCTTCGATGCGCAGATCAGCATCTGGTGGCCGCCGGAGGGCCCCTGCTATCACTGCGTCTTCCCGACCAGCCCAGCCGCGGATCAGGTGCCGTCGTGCTCGGTGGGCGGGGTGCTCGGGTCCACGGTGGGAGCGGTCGGATCGGTCCTGGCCACCGAGGCGATGAAACTGGTGACGGGTTTGGGCGATCCGCTGGTCGGGCGACTGCTGGTCCACGACGGGTTGGCCCAGCGGTGGGATCCGGTCCCGGTGCGTCGCAACCCCCACTGCCCGGTTTGCGGGGAGGGGAAGGCTGTGGACGGCCCACCGTCCGGCATACCGGAGAGTCTCGTCGGTGCGGCCGAGGGGAACGGGCACGAGGGTGCGCGGGCGGCGCGGCCCTCGGTGGACGTTCGGGAGTTGGCCGCCTTGCTGGCCTCGGGGTCGCCCCCCATGCTCATCGACGTGCGCGAGCCCGGAGAGCGAGAGATCGTCGTCATCCCTGGGGCCAGGCCCGTGCCGATCCACCTGATCCGCTCCGGGGCGGCTGGACTGCCCGTCGGAGTCCCCGTCTACGTGCACTGCAAGTCTGGCGGGCGTTCGGCGGAGGCGGTCGACCTGCTGCGGGCGGAGGGCGTGGACGCCCGCGATGTCCTTGGCGGTGTCCTCGCCTGGGTCGCCGGGGTGGATCCCGACCTCGCCACCTATTAGCGCTTGGGCTGATCCAAAGGGTCAAGGCGTCCCTCAAACATGCGGCGAACCACTTGAGGGGTCTCGACACTCAGGCCGCCTCGACTTTCGCCTGCGTGTCCAGACCCCTCAAACATGAGGTGTATGCCGTGGGGCTGGGTTGCCGGGTGGATCCCGACGTCGCGACCTACGAGCGGTTGGGCTGGCCATGGACTCGCGCAGCGGGTGGGGACACGGCTGGGGTGTCGGTGGCCCGTGCTTGGATCACGGAGTGCTCCAACTGCTGCCGCCGGCCCCGCTGACCGGGCGAGCCCTCGGGCTCGACCCGTCGCAGCAGGCAGTGCTCGCGTGTCGGGAGTCGGCGCTGGTGGTTGTCGGTGCACCGGGCACCGGCAAGAGCGCCCTCGTGGGGGAGCTCATCGCGGACCGGGTTCAGTCCGGCGAGGTCCGAGCCGGGCAGTGCCTGGTGCTCGCACCCACTCGTCGAGCAGCCGCGCGGCTGCGGGACCAGGCCACCCTGCGGGTCGGTGGGACGACGGGTGAGGCGCTGGTCCGCACGCCACACTCCTTCGCGTTCGGGCTGCTGCGCCGGGCGGCTGCTGCCCGAGGCGAGCCCGCTCCGCGACTGATCACGGGGCCCGAGCAGGACGTGATCCTGCGCGAGATGCTCGACGGTCATGCCCGAGGTGAGGGGCGTGTGCCCGACTGGCCCGCGTCCCTGCATCTGGCGCTGGGCACCCGGACCTTCCGGTCGGAGTTGCGTGAGCTGCTCATGCGAGCCGTCGAACTCGGCCTCGATCCCGAGGACCTGACCGCCCTCGGGGTGCGCCATGAGCGACCCGAGTGGGTCGCGGCGGCCTCGGTGCTGCACGAATACGATCAGTTGACCGCCCTGAGCAGCGCAGGCGCCATGGATCCGGCGTGGATCGTGGGAGCGGCCGCACACGTCTTGGCCGACCTGCCGGTGGTTCGGCGACAACTCGGTCGCGACCTGCCACTCCTCGTGGTCGATGACGCCCAAGAACTCACCCCGGCCTCGGTGCGCCTCTTGCGCATGATCGCCGTTGCGGGAGTCCCGATCGTGCTCCTCGGCGACCCGGATCAGGCGACCCAGACCTTCCGCGGCGGAGACCCGAGGCTCTTCGCCGAAGTCTTCCCGGGAGCGCCCGTCCTTGCCTTGGACCAGAGCCATCGGCTCGCGGGTGCGATCGCGGGTGCGTCGCGGACCATCCCGCGCTACATCGGTGCCGCGGGGACAGTGGCCCACCGGACGTGGGCCGAGGCCGACTCCGGGCAGGCCACTTCCCTTGGCGTGCACCTCTTCCGGACACCTGCGCAGGAGGCTGCGTGGCTCGCGGACCATTTGCGCCGCAGGCATCTGCTGTCCGATGTGCCGTGGTCAGCGATGGCCGTCATCGTCCGTGGTGGTGCGCGGGCGGCGACCTTGGAGCGAGCGATGCGCACCGCTGGAGTGCCGGTCGTCGAGCGATCCAGTGACGTCGCGGTGCAGGACGACCCTGCGGTGCGGCCGTTCCTGCTCCTGTTGGGAGCCATCCTCGGCGATGAACCACTCCGTGTGGAGGCGGTTCTCGAGTTGTTGCGCTCGCCGCTGGGGTCTGTGGATGCGGTGAGCATCCGTCGCCTTCGGCGGGAGTTGCGGCGGCAGGACGGGGAGGCCGGTGGTGTGGCCACGAGCGATGCGCTGCTCGTGGCTTGCCTCGACGACCCCTCCCTGCTCTCTGGGCTTGGTCCAGAAGGCTCCGGGGCGAGGCGGGTCGCCAGTGCGCTCGCCGCCGGCCGCGCGGCGGCGAAGGCCTCCGGAGCCACGGTCGAGGCCATCTTGTGGGCGCTCTGGAGTGCCACCGGGCTGGCCACCCCATGGCGGGACTCGGCCCTGAAGGGTGGTCCGGCCGGGCGCCGCGCGGATCGGTCCCTTGATGCCGTCCTGGCCCTCTTCGAAGCCGCGGCGCGCCATGTCGAACGCCTGCCCGGTGCCGCGCCACGTTCCTTCCTCGACCATCTCCGAGCCCAGGAGGTCGTGTCCGACACGATCGCGGCCCGCGCTCCCCAAGGTGAGGCCGTGGAGATCCTCACCCCCGCAGATGCTGCTGGTCGGGAGTGGGACGTGGTCGCCGTCGCGGGAGTGCAAGAGGGCGTGTGGCCGGACCTGCGCCTGCGTGGGCAACTTCTCGGAGCCGCCGACCTGGTCGACGTGGCTGCTTCGCGGCTCGGAGACCGCAGGGCCGCGAGGACGGCCGTGCGTCATGACGAGACCAGGCTCTTCCACGTCGCGATCTCCCGGGCCCGCGCCCACCTGCTCGTGTCAGCCGTCCGCAGCGACGACGAGCAGCCCTCGGTCCTGCTGGATCTCATCGACCCGGTGACCGACTCGACACGAGGACGCGACTTCACCGATCCGCCGCGGCCTTTCTCGCTGGTCGGAGTCGTCGCCGACCTGAGGCGGCAGCTCGTGGCCGACGACCCGCAGACTCGCGGTCGAGCGGTCACCCTCCTCCAACGACTGGCCGCCGCCGGAGTCCGAGGTGCGGGTCCGCAGTCCTGGTGGGTCCTCAACGCGGTGACGGACAGCCGCCCCCGGCGTGTGGCGCCAGACCTCGTGCGGATCTCACCATCGACGCTCGACCGGTTCGCCCGCTGCCCCCTGCAGTGGTATCTCGGGAACTGCGGGGGCAAGGGGCCGAGCGTGGGCGCCAGTCAGATCGGTTCGCTGGTGCATGAGGTGGCGCACGACCTCGGTGACACCAGCGCCTCCGACTATGTGCGTGCAGTCCGTGAGCGATGGCCCAGGCTCGGACTCGGCGATGGCTGGATCTCCAAGAAGGACCTCGCTCTTGCCGAGGTCATGGTCGGTCGACTGGCCGAGCATGTCGCCAAGGCCGTGTCGGAGGGCTGGCGTCGGGAGGGATCGGAGATCAGTTTCTCGACACAGGTGGGCCGAGCCCGGCTCGAGGGGCGGGTTGACCGAGTGGAGGCCTCCTTCGCCGGAGATGAATTGCGGATCATCGACCTCAAGACGGGTGCGAGCAAGCCCACGGCCGATGAGATCACGCGTCATGCCCAGTTGGGGGCCTACCAGGTGGCCGTGGACGCTGGCGCTCTGGGGGAGGGGGTGCGCAGCGCTGGCGCCGCGCTGCTCCACCTCGGCAAGGCCCACTCCTCGAAGACACCGCTTCAGGTGCAGGGGCCACTGGCAGGCGATGCTGATCCTGAGTGGGCGCGCGACCGGATCATCGCCGATGCGGAGGCGATGTCGTCATCGACCTTCGTCGCGACTCCGGGCGGGGGGCTCTGCGGGACCTGTGCCGTGCAGTCGTCATGTCCCGCGCGTCCGGAAGGGCGGCGACTGCTGTGACCTTCAGCGCCCACGACGTGGCTCACGCCTGCGGTCAGCGGCATCTGCCCACTCCGGAGCAGGTGGCGGTGATCGAAGCCCCGCTCGAGCCACTGCTCGTGGTGGCCGGGGCGGGCTCGGGCAAGACCGAGACGATGGCGGCCCGGGTGGTCTGGCTGGTGGCGAATCACTTGGTGCGTCCCGACGAGGTCCTCGGGCTCACGTTCACGCGCAAGGCTGCCGGTGAACTCGCCGAGCGCATCACGACCCGGCTCGGTCGCCTCCGGGACAGCGGCTTGTGGGTCCCTGAGGCAGGAAATGAGGAGGGCGGCGCAGCCTCCTACGGTGAGATCCCGACGGTCTCGACCTACCACGCGTATGCCGGGCGACTGGTGCGCGAACACGGGGTCCGATTGGGTTTCGAGGCCGAGACGAGATTGCTCACCGAAGCGGCCGCGTGGCAGGTCGCCCACGAGGTGGTCCAGGCCTACGACGGACCGATGGAGGAGATGAGCAAGGCGGCGAGCACGGTCACCGCTGCCGTGGTCGACCTGGCCGGGGAGTTCGCCGAGCACCTGATGTCGCCGGACCAAGTCCGCCGCCATCTCGACGAGGTCTGCGCCCATCTCCAGTCCTTGGTCAAGGCGCAGGGGTCCAAGAGACGCGACCTGCCCGCACAGATCCGCGACACCGTCCAAGCCCTGAGAGAGCGTCGTCTGGTCCTGCCACTCGTCGAGGCCTATGCGGACCTCAAGCGAACCCGCGACGCCATGGATTTCGCGGATCAGATGGCTGTGGCGGCGGCTCTGGCCCGTGACTTCTCCGATGTTGGCGCTCAGGAGCGCAGCCGGTCTCGAGCGGTCCTGCTCGACGAGTTCCAAGACACGTCCGAGGCGCAGCTCACTTTGCTGAAGGCGCTCTTCGTCGATGGCGTGCGACCTGCCCCCGTGACAGCGGTCGGCGATCCACACCAGTCCATCTATGGCTGGCGGGGCGCGAGCGCCACGACCCTCAAGCGCTTCCGCGCTGATTTCGGACACGATGGACCCGCCCAGGTCCGACCACTCTCGACGAGCTGGCGCAATGACCGGCGAGTCCTCGATGTGGCCAATGCCATCGCCGACCCCCTGCGGGCGACGTCGCTCGTCCCGGTGGAGAGCCTGCGACCGCGTGCTGAGGCGGGACGCGGCCATGTGTCGGTCGCGCGGGTCGGGACGGTCGAGGAGGAAGCCGCTCTCGTGGTGGACTGGGTGGTCGCGCGCCGACAACGTCCCGGGCGGTCGTCGGCGGCCATCCTGTGCCGCAAGCGCTCCCAGTTCGAACACATCATCGCCGAACTCGAGTTGCGCCGGGTGCCCCATGAGGTGGTCGGTCTGGGGGGCCTGCTCAACACACCTGAGGTCGCCGATCTGCTCGCCCTGCTCTGGGTCGTCCAGGACCCATCGCGCGGGGATCACCTGATGCGCCTGCTCACCGGACCTGCCGTGCGACTGGGCGCAGCCGACCTCGACGCCTTGGGTGCATGGTCACGCGAGGTCCACCGTCGGCGCCGAGTCCCTGAGGACCAAGAGGCGCGCGAGCTCGAGCGCGAGAGCGCGGACGAGGCGAGCCTGGTGGAGGCGTTGGATTCCCTGCCCGGCGAGCAGTGGCGCGGCCCTGAGGGAGAGCATCTGTCAGCAGCCGCGCGCGGTCGTCTCGGCAGCCTTTCCGCCTGCATCCGGGGGCTGCGGATGGGCGCTGGCGCGCCACTCACCGACTTCGTCATGGACGCAGAAACCGCCTTGGGCCTGGACATCGAGATCCTCGCCCGACCCGAGTGGACGGCTGGCGCGGCCCGTGCCCATCTCGATGCTTTCATTGACGTCGTCGCGGGCTTTGCGGCCTCGGCAGACCGACCCAGCCTCGGTGGGCTCCTCGATTGGCTCGACGCAGCCCGCAAGGAGGAACGAGGACTGGACCTCGGTTGGATCGAGACCAACCCCACGGCGGTCCAGGTCATGACGGTGCACGCAGCCAAGGGCTTGGAGTGGGACGTGGTGGCGGTCCCGGGACTCGTGGAGTCGACCTTCCCGGCTCATTCGGCCTCCACCACCAAGGCCACACCCGGTGGGTTCACCCATCCCGCACCCCGTGACAAGGCGTGGCTCCAGGGTCTTTCGGGGCTGCCCCACGACCTGCGTGGTGATCGTGAGGGGCTCCCGCGGTTTGCCTGGGACGCCCTGACGGAATGGGACGAGGCCGCCGATGCCTACGAGACCTACCTCGATGCGTCCGGGGATCGCGGCATCGCCGAGGAGCGACGTCTGGCCTACGTCGCCTTCACGAGGGCGCGCAACGACCTCCTGTTGACAGCCCACGTCTGGGGCAGCGCCAAGACCCCTCGGGTCACCTCGCGCTTCCTGGACGAAGTGGTGACCTCCGGACTGGTGGACCGGCAAGTGGCCTGGGTCGAGCTCCCACCGATTGACGAACCGGCGGACAACCCTCGCCTCGCCCAAGAGGTCGCGGTGGCCTGGCCGCCCCCATCGGAAGGTCCACAGGAGCGTCTCCTCGATGCTGCACAGACCCTCTCGGTTCCCTTGGATCACGACAAGGCTCGCGCTCTCGGGCCGCTGGAGGCGGGCGAGGGCTCACCGGTGGATTCCCGTGGGTGGGCGCTCGAGGTCGACGTCCTCCTGGCCGAGCGCTCACGCGCCGCGAGTGCCACCCCCGCAGTTCGGATGCCTGCCCACGTGTCCACGTCGGCCCTCCTGGGACTCGCGGCCGACCCGCAGGCCTTTGCCCTCGAGGTCCGGCGCCCGCTCCCCGCACCGCCGGCTCTGGCCGCCCGCCAAGGGCAGGCCTTCCACGCGTGGGTCGAGCAGCACTACGGTCAGGCGGCCTTCATCGACACCACGGATCTCCCCGGTGCCGGTGACGAGGGGGATCCGGTGCCCATCGCGACGCTCCGGGAGCACTTCCTGGCCAGCGAGTGGGCGGACCGGTCACCTCTCGAGATCGAGGTGGCGGTCGAAACCGTGATCTCCGGCGTCGCAGTGCGCGGACGGATCGATGCCGTCTTCCCGGATCCTGACGATGCCGACGGGTTCGTCGTCGTCGATTGGAAGAGCGGACGCCCTCCGACCGGCCATCAGGCCGAGCTCCGCGCCTTGCAGTTGGCGAGTTATCGACTCGCGTGGGCGCGGCTGCGGGCCGTCCCCCTCGAGCGCATCCGAGGAGCCTTCTTCTACGCCGGCACCGGCGAGACGACCTGGCCCGAGCTCGTCGGTGAGGCCGAGCTCGAGGCGGTCCTCACTTCCGGGTCCGCTCCGTCCTGACGGGATCCGTCCCGCCTGCCTCATTGAGAGGGACGGGCTGGGTGGCGTGTGGATCGAAGTCTTCGTCGGGCTCATCTGACACATCCGGGGCGCGCTCGTCCGACTGGTCTGACGCATCCGAGTCAGGCTCGTCTGACTCATCTGACACTTCTGAGTCCTGCTCGTCCGACCCATTCACGTCGGACGTCTCAGTGCCGAGCTCCTCGGACACCTCCCTGCCCAGCACGGGGACCGGCTGGGTGGGGTCACCGCGTTGCGCGCTCGGCAACTCCTCGTCGTCCTCATCCTCCACGGGCGCGGACGGCGCCACCGGCCGCACGCGGGCACCGGCAGCGGACAGGGACATCCTCCGATAGTCGTCGCTGCTCTCCTCGAGGGAGTGCACATGGTCATCGAGACGTCGTAGCCGGCTGGTGAGGCCGTCGGCAGCTGCGGTGTCCGCGCGAGCCAGAGCCTCCATCAACTCGCGCAAGACCGAGAGTTCCCCCAGGAGCCGAGCGCGGATGAGCAAATGGGGATCGGGTCGTTCGACCCGGGAGTGGGCATAGGCCTCGAGGACGGAGGCCACCGCCTCGGCCGAGGCTTCGTGGACGAGATCCGCGAAGTCCTCAGCGGGATCCGCGATCTGGGCGGACTCCCAGCCGAGAAGCCCCCGCACTCGCCCGGAGTCCGCGTCATCACCGTCGAACACCGCCAGGATGTGATCACCGCTCAGGGAACCATGGATGGGTGTCGTCGCGAAGCGCCACAGACTGACATCCTCGAGGGCGTGCTCCCAGCGCGTCAGAAGACCGGTCGGGACGCGGCCGCTGGCAGCGGCGCGGTCGAGGTCAGAGAGGCGGCGGGTCCGGTAGGTGTCCGCGTCATAGGCCGGCACGCCGGCTTCGTCATAGAGAGCCGGATCGAGATTGTGGACCGCAGCCAGCGCTCGACCCACCTCGGTCGCCAGCCCCGGCCCGGAGGGGAGGGCCGCGAACTCCAGGGCATGGCCGGGCAGGAGCGGATGGACCGCGGCCCGACCGCCTTCCTTGAGTGCGACAAAACCCTTGGGCGCCGGCACGGCGACAGAGAGACGGCGCGCCAGCAGACCCAGAAGGGGCACCACGGCGTCGAGCGCCGCGGCAGCGGTCTCGGACCGGGGTGATCGTACGACCCAGTGCCGGTGCTCGGTGTCGCGGACGATCGCGGTCTCGAATCGATCCCCGGGGATCGTGGGCAGCGCCTCGACCGCCACGGGATCCAGACCGGGGACGGCCGCGCTGGCCAGGGCAGCGAGTTGGAGAGGACTTCGATCCACGGCCCCACCGTAGGCGCTTGCACCGACTTAGAGTGGGCGACATGGCGCGCGGGCAGTCGGTCGATCCGACATCGACACGCTCGACGACCCCTCTGGCGAGGCTCACCTTCACTGGGCCGGGGCTCGACCGCAGCGCTGACGAACGAAGCGAGCCGGACCTGATCGAGCGAGTGCTCGCCGACCCGGCGACTCAGGTCGTGTCCCTCCGTGCCGGCCGATTCCCTGTCTTCGAGGACACTGTCGCCACGTCGGGCGAACCATCAGGCATCGCTGGATCGGACCACGGCGGCGAGCCAGCGGCCCTGGCCCTGGTGACCCGGCCGGGAGAGAACGCGGATCTCGCACGCCTCGCCGTCTTCCTCGGTCGGCGCGTCCCTGCTGACGAGACGGGTGGGGAAAGAGCACAAGCCGGCTCCACGGCATACACGGCGGTCATCGGTGTCGTGGAGGACGAAGAGCCACCTGCGGAAGGCGTGGGTGCTGTGCGGTGGCGTGGTCTGCGCTCGATCGCGGTTGGGTTGCCGCCCGAGGAAGCCGCCATCGCCGCAACACTGAGCGCGCTGGTCAACTGGCATGCCACGCACACTCACTGTCCCCGCTGCGGTGACGCCACGGTGGTGGCCTCGGCGGGTTGGACCCGGCGTTGCCCCCGAGATGACAGCGAGCACTTCCCGCGGACAGACCCTGCGGTGATCATGGCGGTCGTCGACGAGTCCGACCGCCTCCTCTTGGCACGTGGGGCGGGTTTCACAGCCGCCGGGATGTCGGTGCTCGCGGGCTTCGTCGAGCCGGGGGAGAGTTTCGCCGAGGCCGTCATCCGCGAGGTGGCCGAGGAGGTCGGAATCGAGGTCGTCGACGTGACCTATCTGGGTGACCAGCCGTGGCCCTTCCCCAATGGGGTGATGATCGGCTTCTCCGCGCGAGCGCTGACCACCGAGTTGCGCCCCCAGGACGGCGAGATCGAGGCCGCTCGGTGGTTCACGCGTGCGGAGTTCGCGGCGGCTCTGGCGGATGGCTCACTGCAGATCTCGGGGCGCCTCTCGATCGCCCGTCGGTTGATCGAGCACTGGTATGGCGAGCCGCTCCAGGTCCCCGAACGCAGTCTGCGTGGCTGAGGCCCTGTCACCGCGAGTTCGTAGGCTGGCCCGGTGAGCGTCACCCTGTCCTCGGCCGCGATGAGTGCGGACGCCATCCTCGCCGCCCTCGATCCCGAGCAGCGCGCGGTCGCGGAGGCGCCACAGGGTCCGATGGTGGTGCTTGCCGGGGCGGGCACGGGCAAGACCCGAGCCATCACCCACCGGATGGCGTATGCCGTGCGCTCCGGCATCCATCAACCCTCCCGTGTGTTGGCCCTCACCTTCACGGCACGTGCCGCCGGCGAGATGCGGACTCGCCTGCGCGACCTGGGCGTCGTGGGGCTCCAGGCGCGGACCTTCCACTCGGCGGCGCTGCGACAACTGCACTACTTCTGGCCCGGCGCCATCGGCGGACCGGCTCCGGAAGTCATGGCGCACAAGGCGAGCGCAGTCGCCGAGGCTGCTGGCCGTCTGCGAATCCGCGTGGACCGCACCGAGATTCGCGATATCGCAGCGGAGATCGAGTGGGCGAAGGTCGGAATGATGTCCGCCGATGCGTATGCCGCGGGTCTGGCTGCCGCGGGTCGTGAGCCGCCTGCGGGCCTGGATGCCACAGCCATGGCCCGGCTCCTGGCGACCTATGAGGACGTCAAGGGCGAGCGCGGGGTCATCGACTTCGAGGACGTGTTGTTGTTGCTCGTCGGCATCCTCGAGGACCGGGACGATGTGGCCCGGGCCGTGCGCGGCCAGTACCGCCATTTCGTCGTGGACGAATACCAGGACGTCAGTGCCGTGCAGCAGCGGCTGCTCGAGTTGTGGGTGGGGGAGCGTGACGATCTCTGCGTGGTCGGGGATCCGGCACAGACGATCTATTCGTTCACGGGTGCGAGTTCGGATCATCTGTTGGGTTTCACCAAGCGGTGGCCGGGGTCGACGATCGTGCGTCTGACCCGCAACTACCGCTCCACTCCCGAGATCGTGGGGTTGGCCAACGCCCTCCTGAGCGCGCCCGGAGGCGTGCGTCGGAGTGGATCTGTCGAGCTCGCCGCCCAGCGGAGCGGGGGGACAGCGCCGGTCCTCGTCGCGCACGAGGATGACCCGGCCGAGGCCCACGCCGTCGCAGCCCGGGTCTCGGAGTTGTTGGATCGGGGCCTGCCGGCGGAGTCGATGGCGGTGCTCTTCCGGACCAACGGGCAGAGCGAACTGGTCGAGACGGCTCTGGCCGAGCGAGACATCCCCTATCTGGTGCGCGGTGGTGAGCGCTTCTTCCAACGTGCCGAGGTGCGCGACGCCGTGCTGCTGCTGCGTGGCGCGGTGCGCACAGACGACGGTGAGGTGCCGCTCGGTCAACTCGTGCGTGACCTCCTGCTCGGTGCCGGGTGGTCCCACGAGCCGCCGCGCACCGGCGGGGCGGCTCGTGAGCGATGGGAGTCCCAGTCGGCGCTGGCGGCGCTCGCCGATGACTTCGTCCGGTCGACGCCGGAGGCGCGGCTCGGTGACTTCGTCCGCGAGCTCGATGAGCGCAAGACCAGCCAACACGCGCCGACCGTGGCCGGGGTGACCCTGGCCTCCCTCCATGCGACCAAGGGCCTGGAGTGGGACGTCGTCTTCGTCATCGGCTGCTCGGAGGGGCTGCTGCCGATCACGATGGCCGACACGCCGGAGGCGATCGAGGAGGAGCGTCGGCTCCTCTATGTGGGAGCCACCCGAGCTCGGGACGAACTCGTCCTGTCCTGGGCCAAGGCGCGGCATCCCGGCGGTCGAGCCAGTCGGCGCCCCTCGCGCTTCCTCCAGCCCGCTGCGAGTCTGCTCGGCCCGGCCGCGTTGGGTGCACAGGCTGGAGTTGTTGCCGGAGGGAAGGGTGGAGGAGCCAAGGCCAGGAAGAGTGGCTCGGGTCGTCGTCGGCCGACCTGTCGGGTGTGCGGCAATGATCTGGGCACTGGTGCGGAGCGAACCATGGGCCGATGCACCGGCTGTCCGTCCACCTATGACGAAGCACTGTTCGAGCGCTTGCGCACGTGGCGCAGCGAGACCTCGAAGGCAGCCAAGGTGCCGGCCTTCGTCGTCCTCACCGACGCCACGTTGATCGCGGTTGCCGAGCGTCGGCCCACCACCCGCGGCGAACTGGCAGCCATCTCCGGCATCGGCGCTCACAAGTTGGAGACCTATGGGGGTGCCCTCCTGGAACTTGTTTCCACGAAATCCTGAGCTTCCCTTGGTGGCCAATCACATGTGAGGACAACGGTTCTCGGCGCTCAGGCCCTTGTTGCACGTCGTGCCGACGAGGAAGGTGACGTTAATTCCTTTGCGTGAGGCCTCGACCATCTCCTACTCTCGTCGAGACGCGTTCGACGTTTTGGGTGCGTCGACGACAGCGAATGAGCCGACATCAGGTGGATGTCTGATGACAGAGAGGAGGGTGACCGCCGTGGTGACCACGATCAATGAGCCGCAGGCCGCTGGCATTGCCATGCGCCCCCGGATTGCCCTCTCCGCAGAGTCCCGCCACGTCGGTGTGACGGCAGGTGCCGTTGCCCGCACTGGGTCCGCTGCCGGTATGGGTGGTCGCGATGGCGCCACTGATGCCGCCGCGACCGCTGTCGTGAACCCCGCCCTTGGAGGCGCCGCCGTCTGACCCTCGGCTGGCCGACCAAGGGCCGTGGCTCCCGACACCGGGATCCACGGCCCTTCGCGTTGTCCCGAGGGCACCACACGCACCCAACTCATCCGTCCCCGGCCGTGACCCGGCCACCTGTCATGAAGGAGGTGATCTCGTGCAGACGACCGACCTCTTCGAGCTGCTCGAGATGCTCGAACGCACCGACATCGTCCCGTGTCGAGTCCACGACGCGGAGATCTGGTTCGCCCAGACCCCGCAGGACGTCGAGTTCGCCAAGACCCTGTGCGGCACCTGCCCGGCGATCAACGCCTGTCTGGCCCACGCCCTCGACCGCGAGGTCTCCTGGGGCATCTGGGGCGGTGAACTCTTCGAGTGGGGACACATCGTGGCGCAGAAGCGTCCGAGAGGCCGACCCCGCAAGGAGACGGTGGCCGCGTGAGCAGCTCCCGTCCCACGTCGTCACCCGACGCACCCGACGCACCCGCGTCCCGGTGACGACCCCATGAACACACCCGATTCGTCCAGGAGGACATCATGCGCAGCCAGCCGTTCCGGCAGCTCCGCCGATCCGCGCGCCAGCGCCGCCTCGAGGAGTCGGCTCGCCGGCTCCTCGCCCAGAGCGAGCACCAGCGCCAGATCGCCGTCGTCCGCGCCCACGTGCGCTGACCGCGGAGCCGATGCGGTGGTCACCCTTGTCCGGGTGGCCACCGCATCCTTGTCTGCGAACGCGTTTCCCCGCACCGGTGCGCCGGCCCGCGAAGGGGCGGCACGGCATACGCTCATCCGCATGGCCCTCAAGATCGCCCAGGACGAGACCGCCGACCGAGTTCTCTCGGAGGATCCCTTCGCCCTCCTGGTTGGCATGCTCCTGGACCAACAATTCCCCATGGAGCGGGCTTTCGCCGGCCCCGCCAAGGTGCTGGAGCGCTTCGGCACCCTTGACCCGGCCGCGATCGCCGCGGCGGAGCCGGAGGCCTTCGCCGATCTCTGTGCGACCCCACCGGCGGTGCACCGTTACGGCCGCTCGATGGCTGGGCGTATCCAAGCCCTCGCTCGGGTGGTCGAGGAGCAATACGGTGGCGACGCCAGCGCGATCTGGACCACGCAGGCAACCGGCGCGGACCTGGTCAGAGCGCTCAAGGCGTTGCCCGGTTTCGGGGAGCAGAAGGCGAAGATCTTCGCTGCCCTCTTGGCCAAGCAGCTGGGAGTGCGGCCGGCGGGTTGGGAGGCGGCGTGCGGGGCGTATGCCGAGAAGGGCAGTTTTCGCTCGGTGGCCGATGTCGTCGACGGGGTGAGCCTGCAGAAGGTGCGGGACTTCAAGAAGCAGGCCAAGTCCGCGGCCAAGTCGGCTGCCACCTCATCCTGACCCGGGACGCCGACGGTGGACACGGCGCAGCGGGAGTTGGGCGACGACGGGGAGCCGGGCCCTCGGGCCTGCGTGACGTGTGGGCGACTGGCCGGCGGAGATGACGCGGGGGCGGCTGCACTTCTGACGTGGAGTCGCGGTGTCGAGAACGGGCGCGTGGTCTGGACCTGCGATGTGTGCACCCGCAGGCACGCCCGTTCGATCGAGGGCAAACTCGACTCGGCCTGGTGGTGACGGGACCTTCCTCAGACGGTCGGGGCGATCGGAGCGGGCAGGCGGTCCTCGTCGATGCCCGGCAGGTGCGCGCAGAGCAGGTCGCGCATCGGGACGGTGCCCCCGATCTGGCTGAGAACGCTGATCCCGCCGAGCCAGACCCGGTGGATGAGCAGGTAGTCGGGCGGCAGGTTGAGCTTGGTGGCCACAAGAAAGTCGGGGCGACGGGGATCTTGGATCCGGGCGGCTACTCCACGCAGCCACGGACGGTCGAAGGTGAACTCTTCCGACAGGAGTGGCTCGAGGAAGGGGAGCAAGTAGTCGAGCAGGCGCTGGGCATCGATGCTCACTCCGGGGCGGATGAAACCCTCGGCGCGCAGTCCGCGCTCCAGTCCCTCCGCGTCCCCGGTCAGGGCGAGGGTGAGGAGTTCGCCCATGGCCACAGGCAGCCCGTCGGGAAGGCGGTTGACTGCCCCGAAATCAAGCACTCCCAGGCGGCCGTCAGGCGTGATCCTGAAGTTGCCGGGGTGGGGATCGGCGTGGAGGAGGCGGGCGCGGTTGGGTCCACGGAGGAGGAACTCGAGATAGAGACTCGCAGCCTCGTTGCGCTCATCCGGTGAGCCCTCCGCGATGATGCGCGAGAGGGGGGTGCCCTCGACCCACTCCGAGACGATGACCTGCTCAGACGCCGCGAGGACGTCGGGGACCTGGACATCGGGGTCGCCGTGGAAGGCCCTGGCAAAGATCCGTTGGTGGTGGGACTCGACCGCATAGTCGAGTTCCTCCTCCATGCGCTCGCGCAACTCGTCCATGACCGGTTTGACGTCAATGCCCGGGATCCAGGTGCCCGCGAGACGGGCCACCCGGGAGAGTTGGGCCAAGTCGCTGAGCAGGGCCGGCCCGGCTCCGGGGTACTGGATCTTGACGGCCACCGGCCGACCGTCACGCCACGTCGCGCGGTGGACCTGACCGATCGAGGCCGATGCAGCGGGGTTGTCGTCGAAGTCGAGGAATTTCGCGGTGCGCCAGCGGGGTCCGAGCTCCAAGGAGAGGATTGCGTGGACGGTGCTCGCTGGCATGGGGGGCGCGGCGTCCTGCAGTTTGGTCAGTGTGGCGCGATAAGGCGCGGCCATCTCCTCGGGCATCGCCGCCTCGAGCACCGAGAGGGCTTGACCGAACTTCATCGCCCCGCCCTTGAGTTGGCCCAGGACCGAGAAGAGTTGGTCGGCGGCCCGGGCTTGCATCTGCACGGCGACCTCCTCCGCCGTTGCGCCGCCCACCCGCTTGCCCAGACCCACGGCAACGCGACCGGCGTGGCCGAGCGGCAGCGAGGCGAGCTTGACGCTCCTGCTCAGGGCATGCCTGGGGATCTCGGTCATGGCCCCATTGTGACCCGTGTCCCGGTGGACCCCGACACGCGGACAGGGCTACGCGGTTCGCACCGTGGTGGGCTGGCACGCACAGTCGGGGCGTGCTGGCCAGTACCGGTGAACGATCTCCGGGCGGGGCCCAACGACGTCGCACGAGACACCGGCGAGGGAATGGTCCCCCAGCAGTGCCTGCCGGATGGTCAGTCCGGCGATCGCGGCTGCCAGGACGCCGACTCCCGGATCGAGCGCTGTGGCGGGCGTGGCCGACGGCGGGGAGTCCAGGGAAGTCGGTGGGAGGAGGGAGGGTGGGACCTGCTGGCAGGAGAGGCAGGCGCTGGCTCCCGGCACCACGAGCGGCCCGACCTGCAGCAGCTCGGGGTGCTGTTCGACCGGGAGATGGAGCACGCCGTGGTGCAGCCAGGGGGCGGTGCGCTGCGGGCTCGTGCGTCCTCGACTCACGGCCACGATGGCCCCGATCTCCTGAAGGGGCGAGAACTCCGGGCGCCGATGGTCTCGGCGGGCAGGCGGGGTGGTCGGCCAACAGAGCTGCTCCACGGCATACGCACCGACCGATACTCGGTGCAGGCCGCAGGTGCGCAGCGCGTGGGCCACGAGATCCACGAGAGGGCCAGCACCGTCCACGACGACATGGATCCGTGCCAGTCGCTCTCTGTCGTTCGCTGGTCCCATGTCACCCTCCCGCGGCAATGTCCTCGATCGAGTGCACCGAGGGTCCGGGCTCCGCGCCGGACAGGGGCCAATCTGTCACGGCTGGAAGGGCCTCTCGCCGTCATCCACAGGCCGATTCGCACGCGTGAGCAACGGCCGACGGCCCCCACCCCGCGCAGGGGTGGGGGCCGTCGGGTCGAACCCGGCGCTGTGGCCTGGTCGGACTCAGGCCTTGCCGAGGATGCGGTTGAGGTTGGTGCCGCAGTCGGGGCACTTGCCCTTGGCCATGCGGCGACCGTTGTCGGACACGACAACGTTGCCCTCGGCCTCCTTCTTGGCCTTGCACTTCACGCAGTAGAACTCGCCCTTGTAGGTCTCAGCCATGTGAGGTTCTCCTTGAGGGGTGGGGCCGCGAGCGGCCGAACCCAGTTGGTGTGTGTGCCGCATCTTGTACGGCCCTGACCAATCGAGCGTAGACGAGCACACCGACACCCTTGACCGTGTGGACGGCGCGTCGAGCGTCACTTGCCTTCACAGCAGCCTCATTGACCACATGAAACACTTCAGTCACTAGTTGGGAATCGTTCCCGCGCGCCTACGCGTGCTCGGCCACGCTGCTTCTACAGTGACGAGATGGGGACGGCGCAGTCGAGCAATCCCGCGGACCATGCGTTGCGGGTGCGTGCCGCCATGCTGTCCGGCCGGTATCTGGGGGGTCATGCTCGACCCGGGAGCGTGCGCTGGGTCGACACGATGACCGGCCGGTGGGGGAGCTGCACCCCCAGTGCAGGCACGATCCGGATCTCGCGCAGGGTCGAGCACATGCCGGTCCATGTTCGCGACTACGTGTTGCTCCACGAACTCACCCACCTGCTGGTCCCCGGCCATGGCCCGAACTTCTGGACACTCATGGCCTCCTACCCGCACGTGGATCGGGCGCGAGGTTTCCTCGAGGGGGTCGACCATGTCCACAGCCGGGATGGCGAGGGCCGGGCCCCGGCACTGGAGGGGGAGAAGTCAGGTCAGTCCGAGATGTCGGCGCCCGGCTGACACGAGGGCGCTGATCTCGCTGTCGGGACCGTCGGGCAGCGACGCGACGGGCCACCACCGCACGTCGAGGGACTCGCCGGACACCACGGGTTCGACCATCCGGGGCACCTGTGCGACGAACCGGATGTCCAGATGGACCTGGCATCGCTGGAAATCGCCGAACAACTCGTGGCGATCCAGTTGGGCGATGCCCGGGATTGGGGTCACCGTCGGGATGCCCGACTCCTCGCGGGCCTCTCGCATTGCGGCGCCATGGACGTCGAGGTCACTCACCTCGTAGTGACCGCCGAACTGGAACCAGCGTCGCGCCTTCCGGTGCAGGGTGAGCAGCACCTCTTCACCGGTTTCGTCCAGGACCACACAGGAAGCCGTCAGGTGTGCCGGTGGCCCCGACTTGTCCATCGCGTTGGGGTGCGCTGTCAGGTGAGCGAGGTACTCCTCCTGCAGGCGGCGTTGGGCTGGGTCGAGGGGCCGGTATGCCGTCAGCTCCCGGGTCGCATCGGCGTGCAGGTGTGCGCTGGTCGCCGCTGGGACCAACGGTCCGGAAGGGTCGAGGGTCACGATCCGGACTCGGGGCGCTGCCCCCCGTCACGGTCGCCATCTCCCTCGCCCTTGCCCTCGTGCTGGTCGCTCGACTGTGCGTCAGCGAGCAACTGAGCGAGCGCGGCATCCATCTCATCGGCGACGGGCGTCGTGAGGCGCTCGACATAGCCGAGCACGTCGTCGAGGTCGGCCGCGCTGGGGGCCAGATCTGGGTGCTGCCAGGCGCGGTCGCGCAGTGCCGCCCCGCCCCGTGCCTCGAGGGCGGCGAAGAGATTCGCTGCGTCACGAAGGCGGCGTGGCCGCAACTCCAGGCCCACGAGGGCGGCGAAGGTCTTCTCGGCCGGTCCTCCAGTGGCCCGGCGACGCCGGATCGCCTCGCCGAGGGCCTCGGCATGGGGGAGCGTCGAGCGGACGGCCGCTGAGGAGACGACGTCCACCCAGCCCTCGACGAGGGCGAGGGAAGCCTCGAGGCGGGCGAGCGCGGCCAGTTGGGCGGGGGTGCGCTCCGGTGGGGCGAAGAGTCTGCCCTCGAGAGCCTCACGGACGGCATCGGGATTGGTCGCATCGATGGAGGTGAGGCTCGACTCGATGGCCTCGGTGTCGATGACGATGCCCGATCCGTAGTCCCGAACTGCCGCCAGGAGTTGGGTTCCCAGCCACGGCACCGAATGGAAGAGACGAGCCCGGGCAACCTCGCGCACCGCGGCATACAAGAGCACTTCGGAGGCGGGTAGGTCCAGCCCCTCCGCGAATTCGGCGATGTTGCGCGAAAGGAGAGCGACCGTGGGACGGCTCACCAAGGGGAGGGTCGGCTCCGTGCCGCTCAAGAGTTCACCCGAGAGGGCTCCCAGACCCTGACCCACCTGCATCGAGAAGAGGGAGCCGTGCACCCGCCGCATCATCGACTCGACTTGGCCCATCATCGCCGCGGGGTTCATCCCGGGAGGGAGCATCCCCTCAGGGAGGCCACCCTCGCCGATGGAACCCAGTTGGCGGCCGAGGGCGCCGTGGATGGCTCCGGTCACGCCCTCGGCGATGGGTTCAATGAGTTGGACCCAGGCGGGCATGGTCTGCTCGACCCATTCGGAACGAGACCAGGCCACCCCTGTGAGTCCCGATGCGGTGAGTTCGGTGATCGGGTCAAGCCACAGGTCCGCGACACGGACGGCGTCCGCCACCTCACGTGCGCCCTTCTCCGAGATGCTCGGGTCGCCGTCGGAGGCAATCACCTTGCGGGCCAAGTCGGTGACCGACGTGGCGTCAAGGCCACCGTCGGCTTCGCCTCCGCCCGTGAACAGCGACTGGAGTTGACCGGCCATCATCGCCATCACCTGCGGGTCGATCTTCTCCAGACCGGCTCCGCTCAGCATCTCCCGCAACTCCGGCGGCAGGTCGGCGCCGCCGGTGAGGTCCTTGATCAACTTCTCGATCTCGGGGGGCAGGCCGAACTGATCGTCGGCGGGTGTGGACTGGTCGTCGCTGGTCACGACGTCTCCTCGGAGCCTGAGAGAATGGGTGCTCCCTACCCAACCATGACGAGACGGGATTGGTTCCCCTCCGAGGAGTTCGATGAGCGACCAGGCACGTCCTGACGGCGTCCTCGCCGACCTGCGCGAGGAGCCCCTGTCCGTGGACGAGGCGATCGCGGCAGTTCGCGACGAGACCTGCGGTGCCCTCGTGGTCTTCGTCGGTCTGGTCCGTGATCATGGCCACGGCGTCCACGTCCGCGACCTCGATTACTCGGCCCATCCGAGCGCGTTGGAGCGTTTGCGTGAGGTCTGCGCGCTTGTCGTGTCACGGACCCCGCAGGCGCGGGTCGCCACCCTGCACCGGGTCGGTGAACTCGCGATCGGCGACCTGGCCGTTGTCGTGGCGGCCGCAGCTCCGCACCGGGGTGAGGCCTTCACCGCGGCGCGCGACCTCATCGACACCCTCAAGGGTGAGGTGCCGATCTGGAAGCACCAACGGTTTGCCGATGGCTCGACGGAGTGGGTCGGGCTGCCGTGACGGACGCGTGGCGGTCGACAGCGGACCCGACTGGTCCCGACGGCAGCTTGGTCAACATGATCCCGAGCGGTCCGCACGTGGGCGAGGAATCTCGTCGATCGCATCGCGACGGCCATCGACCCAGTCGTTGGGTGGGCGGGTTGCTGATGGGCGTCTTCCTCAGCGTCGCCGCTGCCGCCGGGTTGGTCTTCGTTCCCCTTCCGTATGCCGTGATGATTCCGGGTCCGGTGACGGACACCTTGGGCTCCCTCGAGGGGGAACGCATCGTCGATGTCTCCGGCACCGAGACGTATCCCACCGAGGGTTCCCTCTTCTTCACCACCGTGCGGGTGCGTGGCGGCCCTGATCAGCGCATCACGGTCTATGACGTCCTGGGCGCGTGGCTCGATCCCTCGTCGGAGGTTCGTCCGGTCGAGGACTTCTACCCCAAAGGCTCCACGAAGGAGCAGGTCCAGGACGAGGGTGCTGCGGAGATGGAGAACTCCCAGCAGGTGGCGGCCGCAGTCGCCGCGCGGGCGCTGGGACAGGACGTCACGGTTATCGTCGAAGTGGCCGGCGTGCAGGAGGGCTCGGCCGCTGCGGGCCTGATCGAAAAGGGTGACGAGATCGTCTCTGTCGACGGGAAACC
>Ga0116186_1000631_pt1 | contig 40736 bp, 48 predicted proteins | sample AD_JPNNA4_MetaG_FD_89806 | JGI IMG/M metagenome (GOLD analysis project Ga0116186, IMG submission 89806) | Active sludge microbial communities of municipal wastewater-treating anaerobic digesters from Japan - AD_JPNNA4_MetaG | ecosystem: Engineered > Bioreactor > Anaerobic > Digestate | place...
ATGGCAAAGCAAAAGTTCGAGCGGACCAAGCCGCATGTGAACATCGGCACGATTGGTCACGTGGACCATGGCAAGACGACGTTGACGGCAGCGATCACGCAGGTACTGGCGCTGCGCGGCCTGGCCAAGGCGCGTGCTTATGATGAGATAGACAACGCCCCGGAAGAGAAGGCGCGTGGTGTCACCATCAACGTGCATCATGCTGAGTACGAGACCGACAAGCGTCATTATGCGCACGTGGACTGCCCGGGCCATGCTGATTATATCAAGAACATGGTGACCGGTGCGGCGCAGATGGACGGAGCGATTCTGGTGGTTTCGGCGGCCGATGGTCCGATGCCGCAGACGCGGGAGCATGTGCTTTTGGCGCGGCAGGTGAATGTGCCGGCGATGGTGGTTTATCTGAACAAGGCCGATCTGGTTGATGATCCGGAGCTGCTGGAGCTGGTGGAGCTGGAGGTTCGGGAGTTGTTGACCAAGTACAACTATCCGGGCGACGAGATTCCGGTGATTACCGGCAGTGCGATGCTGGCGTTGGAGAATCCGACGGATCCGAAGCACATCCAGTCGATTTTGGACCTGATGGAGGCGGTGGACAATTATATACCGCAGCCGGCGCGCGAGATTGACAAGCCGTTTCTGATGCCGGTGGAGGATGTTTTTTCGATCACGGGTCGGGGGACGGTGGGCACGGGTCGTATCGAGCGTGGTCACATCAAGGTTGGCGAAGAGGTTGAGATCGTCGGACTGGGTTTGAAGAAGAAGTCGGTGTGCACGGGTGTTGAGATGTTCCGCAAGCTGCTGGATGAGGGTCAGGCGGGCGACAACGTGGGATTGCTGCTGCGCGGCGTTGAGAAGGACGAGCTGCAGCGCGGCCAGGTTATCGTCAAGCCGGGTTCGATCTCGCCGCACACCAAGTTTGAGGGTGAGGTGTACGTTCTGAGCAAGGAAGAGGGTGGGCGGCACACGCCGTTTTTCGATGGGTATCGTCCGCAGTTTTACTTCCGCACCACCGACGTGACCGGTTCGATGAAGCTTCCGGAAGGGGTGGAGATGGTGATGCCGGGCGACAATATCAAGATCACCGCCGAGCTGATCACCGAGATCGCGATGGAAGAGGGTCTTCGTTTCGCCATCCGCGAGGGCGGCCGCACTGTCGGCGCCGGTGTGGTGACCAAGATCATTAAATAAACCATTCTGTCTGGATTGGGTACATAGTATAAGCGGAGTCTTTAAATGGCGGGTCAAAAAATTCGCATCAAGCTGAAAGCCTACGATCACCGTCTGATCGACATCTCCACCGAGAAGATCATCAAGACGGCCAAGCAGACCGGCGCGATGATCGTCGGGCCGATTCCACTCCCGACGCGCAAGACTGTTTACACCGTGCTGCGTTCGCCGCATGTAGATAAAAAGTCGCGCGAGCAGTTCGAGACGCGCATCCACAAACGGCTGGTCGATATTCACAACTCTTCGCCCAAGACTGTGGATGCCCTGATGAAACTGGAGCTGCCGGCGGGTGTCGATGTTGAGATCAAGGTCTGAGTCCTGTGTCACCCCTAATTGACCCGAAACCATCACAACCTTGCATAATGGTACTTCAATGCGTTCGATAATTGGAAAAAAGTTAGGTATGACCCGCGTCTTCGATGAAGCGGGCAATGTGGTCCCCGCAACGGTTATCGAGGCGGGTCCGAATGTCGTCACTCAGATCAAGACCGTTGAGAAGGATGGCTACACCGCCGTGCAGATCGGCTTCGGCAGCAAGAAGCTGAAGCACGTCACCAAGGCGGTGCAGGGCCAGACGAAAAAGAGCGGCAAGGGGCCCTTCGAGGTCGTCCGCGAGCTGCGCGATTTCGACAATGGCCAGGAGCTGCAGGTGGGCGATGAGATCAAGTGCACGATCTTCAGTCCGGGTGAGCTGGTCCGGGTGACCGGCATCACCAAGGGCTTGGGATTTCAGGGTGTGGTGCGCCGGCATCATTTTGGCGGCGGCCCCAAGTCCCATGGCCAGAGCGATCGCATGCGGGCTCCGGGCTCATTGGGTCAGTCCTCCTATCCCTCGCGCGTTTTCAAGGGGCTGAAGATGGCCGGACGAATGGGCGGCGTGCAGCAGACTGTGCGCAACGTGCGCGTGGTCAAGGTCGATGAGGCCAATAATCTGCTGATTATCAAGGGCGCCGTGCCGGCGACGGATCAAGGTATTGTTCTAATCAGAAAGTAATTGACCTATGAAACTGGAAGTTTTTAAGAAAGATGGAGCATCGGCTGGCCGCGAGGTGGAACTTGCCGACGGCGTTTTCGGAGTCGAGCCCAACCAGCATGTCCTCTATCTGGCGGTGAAGACCAATGCCATAAATCTGCGCCAGGGTACGGCGGCCACCAAGACCCGCGGCATGGTCTCGGGCGGCGGCAAGAAGCCGTGGAAGCAAAAGGGACGCGGCACGGCCCGTTCGGGTTCCAGCCGCTCTCCGATCTGGCGCGGCGGCGGCACCGCGCACGGCCCACAGCCGGTCGTCTACGAACAGAAGCTGCCACGCAAGGTGAAGCGCCTGGCGCGCATCTCCGCTCTCTCCGCCAAGGTCAAGGATGCGGCGGTCACGGTGCTGGAAGATTTCACCCTCGAAGCCGTCAAAACCCGGGAGATGGCCCAGTTGCTGAAGGCCTTCAAGCTGGATGGGGCCAAGACCCTGATCCTGCTGCCCGGCTACGATGCGGACCTGCTCCGCGCCAGCCGCAACATCGCCAATCTCAAGGTGCAGGTGGCCACCGATGCCTCGACCACCGAGCTGCTCGACTGCAAGGCCCTGTTGATCATGGAAAGTGCCATTAAAAAGCTGGAAGGTTCATTACAATCATGAAAAGCAAACGCCTCATTCTGGTCAAGCCCATCCTGACCGAAAAAATGCTCAAGATGCAGGAGACTGCCGGCAAGTATGCCTTTGTCGTGGATCGCGCGGCCAACAAGATCGAGATCAAGCAGGCGGTGGAAAGGAAATTCGAAGTCACCGTCGACGAGGTTTCGACTGTGGTGGTCAAGGGCAAGGCCAAGCGGATGAACACGCGCCGGGGGCTGACCTCGGGTAAGCGCGCCGACTGGAAAAAGGCCATTGTCACGCTGCGCAGCGGCGACAAGATTGATTTTTTTGAAGGTTCGAAAACCAAATAGCTGAACACCTGGAGATCGTTACATGCCCATAAAAACATTCAAGCCAATCACACCGGGTCAGCGTTTCAAGAGTGTGAACACGTTTGAAGAGGTCACGGCGCAGAGCCCGGAGCGCTCCCTGCTGGTGCCGTTACACAAGTCGGGCGGTCGCAACAACCGCGGCCGGGTCACCTCGCGCCATCGCGGGGGCGGCCATAAGCGCTTCTACCGGATCATCGATTTCAAACGCGACAAGCTGGAAATCCCGGCTGTGGTGGCCTCGATCGAGTATGATCCCAATCGCACCGCCAATATCGCCCTGCTCAAGTATGCCGACGGCGAAAAGCGGTATATCCTTGCTCCGCTTGGCCTCCAGGTCGGCGATGCGCTGCTCTCCGGCGAAGCCCCCGAAATTCGGGTGGGCAATGCCATGCCGCTGGAGAAGATCCCGATGGGCACCCTGGTGCACAATGTCGAAATGAAGAAGGGTAAAGGCGGCCAGCTCGCGCGCACCGCCGGTTCCTACGCCCAGCTGATGGCCAAGGAGAAGGAATACGGCCAGCTGCGGCTGCCCTCCGGGGAGGTGCGCATGGTGCGTCTGGAATGCCGGGCCACCATCGGCCAGGTCGGCAATACGGATCATGAGAATGTGACCATCGGCAAGGCGGGACGCAGCCGCTGGTTGGGGCGCCGCCCCCATGTGCGCGGCGTGGCGCAGAACCCGGTCGACCACCCGATGGGCGGAGGCGAGGGCAAGAGTTCGGGCGGACGTCACCCGACCACCCCCTGGGGCAAACCGACCAAGGGATATAAAACGCGGAAGAGAAAATCCTCCGATCGTCTCATTGTGAAACGCAGAAAATAACGGAAGTCAACATGGCAAGATCGATCAAAAAAGGGCCGTATATCGACGCCAATCTCCTGGCGAAGATCGATGAGCTCAACCGAATCAATCAGAAGAAGGTGATCAAGACCTGGGCGCGGCGCAGCACCATACCCCCGGAGTTCATCGGTCACACCTTGGCTGTGCACAACGGCAATAAATTCGTCCCCGTTTTTATTTCCGAGAACATGGTCGGTCACAAGCTGGGTGAATTTGCCCTGACCCGTACCTTCCGCGGCCACACCGAGAAAAAGTCGGAAAAAGCAGCCAAATAGCGAAGCGATAGTTTGGAGAATTTTTCATGGAAGCAAAGGCGGTAGCAAAATGGGTCCGCAAGTCCCCCCTGAAGGTCCGGCGCGTCGCCAAGCTGGTGCGCGGCAAGGTTGTTCAGGATGCGCTGAATATCCTCCATTTCAGCGACACCGCGGCCTCCGAGCCCCTGGAAAAAGCCATCCGTTCGGCGGTTTCCAATATGCTCAACAAGGAAGAGGGCAACAAGTTGTCGCCCGAGGATCTCTACATCAAGGAACTGCGCATCGATGAAGGCTATATGCTCAAGCGGTTTCGGGCCGCATCGATGGGCCGGGCCACGCGGATCCGCAGGCGCACCTGTCATATTTCGGTGGTGGTTGCAGACAAGGCAGTCAACTAGATTTTCTTACAGGAGAGTATTTTGGGACAAAAGACCAATCCTAAGGGCTTCCGGCTGGGAATCATCCGGTCATGGGATTCCAACTGGTTTGATGAGCGCGATTTCGCCAAGAAGCTGAGCGAAGACATCATGCTCCGCCGCTACGTGCGCAACCGTCTGCAGAAGGCCAGCATCTCCAAAATCGAGATTAGCCGGACGCCGAAGCAGATTACCCTGACCATCCACACCGCCCGTCCGGGCATCGTGATCGGCCGCAAGGGTGCCGAGGTGGACAAGCTGCGCGAGGAACTGCAGCGGGTGACCGGCAAGGATGTACAGCTGAACATCAACGAGATCAAACGTCCGGAGCTGGATGCCTATCTTGTTGCCGAGTCGATCGCCAGCCAGCTTGAGGGCAAGGTTTCGTTCCGCCGGGCGATGAAGAAGGCGATCCAGTCGACCATGCGCATGGGCGCCGAGGGCATCCGCATCTGCTGTTCCGGCCGTCTCGGCGGCGCGGAGATGGCGCGGGTCGAGCAGTACAAGGAGGGCCGGATTCCCCTGCACACCCTGCGTGCGGACATCGATTTTGCGCGGGCGACCTCGCGGACCTCTTATGGCGCCATCGGGGTCAAGGTCTGGATCTGCCGCGGTGAAATCATCGGCGAACAATAATTATCGGATTTGATCAATATCTTAGCGGAGTATTCTAGTCATGTTAATGCCCAAGCGCATAAAATTTCGCAAGCACCAGCGCGGCCGGATGAGAGGCCTGGCGGTGCGCGGTTCGCTGCTGGCCTTCGGCGAATATGGTCTCAAGGCCGTCGAGCCGCACTGGATTACCGCCCGGCAGATTGAAGCCGCCCGTATCGCGATGACGCGCTATATCAAGCGCGGCGGCAAAATCTGGATCCGGATCTTCCCGGATAAGCCGTGCACCAAGAAGCCGGCCGAGACCCGTATGGGTAAGGGTAAGGGTGCCCCCGAATATTGGGTGGCGGTGGTCAAACCAGGCCGCATCATGTTCGAGATCGCCGGTGTGGATGAGACCACGGCCCGCGAGGCCCTGCGCCTGGCGGCCCACAAGCTGCCGGTTAAATCCCGGTTCGTCTCCGGCGCGGAAATTGGAGAGTAGAAATGAACAAGACCGAAGAACTGCGTAAACTGCCGCTCAAGGAGATCGAGATCCAGTTGGAAGACGCGCTGGTGGAGATGGAAAACCTGCGCATCCAGCACTCGACCCGTCAGCTCGACAATCCCCTGCGCATTCGCAAGGTGCGCCGCGATATCGCCCGGATGCGGACGATCATCAATGAGATGCGCAGCGCCAAGCAAGCCTAGATTCTCTTTTAATGCCATTGGAGAGTGTTGTGGAAAGAAAACAGAGAAAAGTGAAGATCGGGATTGTCGCCAGCGACAAGATGGACAAGAGCCGTGTGGTGACGGTCCAGCGCTTTGTCAAGCACCCCCTCTATAAAAAGTATGTCAAGAAGACCTCCAAGTTCATGGCGCACGATGAGAACAACACCAGCCATGTCGGGGATGTCATCAAGATCATGGAGACCCGCCCCTTGAGCGCCCGCAAGCGCTGGCGGCTGATCGACGTCATTGAGCGTGCCAAGTAACGTTGTGCGAATCCGAAGCGAAAGGTTTGAGTCATGGTTCAGGAATATACCCGGCTTAATGTCGCGGACAACACAGGCGCCAAGAAGGTGATGTGTATCCGGGTGCTCGGCGGCTCGAAGCGTCGCGTGGCCACGGTAGGCGATATCATCATCGTCACCGTCAAACAGGCCATCCCCAACAGCAGCATCAAGAAGGGGGACAAGAGCAAGGCCGTGATCGTGCGCACCAAAAAGGAGAAGCGCCGTCCGGATGGATCCTACATCCGCTTCGACGAGAATGCAGCGGTGCTGATCAACGATGCGATGGAACCCAAGGGCACGCGCATCTTCGGCCCGGTGGCGCGCGAGCTGCGCGAAAAACAGTTTATGAAAATCGTCTCATTAGCTCCTGAAGTGCTCTAGACTATTGATAAAGGCCATAAACAATGCGTGTTAGAAAAAACGATCAGGTCCTGGTTGTCGCCGGGAACTACAAAGGGAAAAAGGGCAAGGTGCTCAAGGTTTTCCCGGAAAAGTCCCAGGTGATCATCGAAGGCGTGCACTTTATCAAAAAGGCGACGCGCCAGAGCCAGCAGAATCCCCAGGGCGGCATCGTCGAGAAAGAGGCTCCCATCCATGTCTCCAATGTCATGGTCATCTGCCCCAAATGCAACACCCCGGCGCGGATGGGCTCCAAGCAGGTCTTCGATGAGGCCAAGAGCCGCAAGGGTCATGTGCGCGTCTGCAAGAATTGTAATGAGATGCTGGTAACCCAGAGTTAGCAATAACCTTAAAAATCGGGCAAATCAACATGGCTGAAGAAAAATATAAACCGCGATTGATCGACGTCTACGCCAAGGAGGTCCGGCCGCAACTGCAAAAGCGTTTCAACTATAAGAACGTGATGCAGGTGCCGCGCATCGAAAAGATCGTCCTCAATATGGGCGTCGGCGATGCCACGGAGAACGCCAAGAATGTCGACAGTGCTGTGGAAGAGATGAGCAAGATCGCCGGGCAGAAGCCCATCATCCGCCGGGCCCGCAAGTCGATCTCCAATTTCAAGCTGCGTGCGGGTATGCCGATCGGCTGCAGCGTCACCCTGCGCCGCTGGCAGATGTACGAGTTCCTCGACCGCCTCATCACCATCGCCATCCCCCGCGTACGCGACTTCCGCGGCCTGCCGGTCAAATTCGACGGCCGCGGCAACTACAACATGGCGATCAAGGAACAGATTGTCTTTCCGGAGATCGATTACGACAAGGTGGAAAAGACGCGCGGCATGAACATCACCATCGTAACTACGGCAAAAACCGATGAAGAGGCCCTCGAACTGCTGACGGCGTTCGGGATGCCGTTCATCCGTCGCTCGTAATATCTAACAGAAGAGGAACGGCATTGGCTAGAAAAGCGTTAGTTGTCAAGTCCAAGAGGACCCCGAAATTCGCAGTGCGTGCTTATAACCGGTGTTCTCGCTGCGGCCGGCCCAGAGCCTTTTACCGCAAGTTCGGCATTTGCAGACTCTGTTTCCGCGATCTCGCACTGGAAGGGTTGATCCCCGGCGTCAAGAAAGCCAGTTGGTAGAACGCCTGGTTCCCTTTTTTGTAACTCACTTTCATCACAGCGTTGAGCTTGTCAGGGAGAAGATACATGTCTAAGACTGATCCCATCGCAGACTACCTAACCTGTATCAGGAATGCGACCAGGGCCAATCATCCCAGAGTAGATATTCCTGCCTCCAGACTGAAACAGGAGATCACCAAGATTCTGCAGGAAGAAGCCTACATAAAGAACCACGTCATTATCAATGACGGCAAACAGGGCGTCATCCGCATCTACTTGAAGTATGATCATGACAACAAGAGTGTAATTTCCGGTCTGCGTCGCATCAGCAAGCCCGGATACCGCCGCTATGTCAATCACAAAGCGGTGCCGCGCGTTTTCAACAATCTCGGCATCGCCATTGTCACCACCTCCGAGGGGGTGATGACGGGTCAGGAAGCGCGCAAACGCGGCGTCGGCGGCGAAGTACTCTGCTATATTTGGTAAATCCTAAGGACAGGAGTATATCGTGTCACGAGTTGGAAAAGCTCCCATTACCATACCGGATGGCGTCAAGGTCGACGTCGCCAACAACCTGGTGACGGCCACCGGTCCCAAGGGCAAGCTCGCGGTGCAGGTGCACCCGGAGCTGCTCGTCAAGATCGAGAACGGTCTCCTCGAGATCCAGCGGCCGAACGATGACAAGCACATTCGCAGTCTGCACGGATTGACCCGGACCCTGGTCGCCAATGCGATCGAAGGCGTCTCCAAGGGCTTTGAGAAGAAGCTCGAGATCGTCGGCGTCGGCTTCCGCGCCGAGATGAAGGGCACGCATGTGCTCCTCTCCCTGGGCTATTCGCACCCGATCATCATCGCCCCGCCCCCGGAGATCACCCTCGCGACCGAAGGCAACAACATCATTGTCGTGCGCGGGATCAGCAAGGAACTGGTCGGGCAGATTGCAGCCAAGATCCGCAGCCTGCGCAAGCCCGAACCCTACAAGGGCAAGGGTGTCCGCTACCTCGGCGAGGTCGTGCGCAAGAAGGCCGGCAAGACTGCGGCGTAACAGGGCAGGCCGTACCGCGGCGTAACCCCGTCCGGGACGCCGGGCCGCGGCAGCGTTATCAAACCATAACCTGATGAGTCTATACAATGGCTGACAAAGCATACATGAAAATCGAAGCACGGGAGCGGCGGCACAGCCACATCCTAAAGCACCTGCGCGGCACCGGTGAACGGCCGCGCCTGGTGGTCTTCCGCAGCAACAAGCACATCTATGCTCAGGTCGTTGATGATCTGAGCCGGACGACCCTCTTCGCCGCCAGCACCCTCAGCAAGGCGATCCGTGACGAGGTGGCCAAGGCCAAGGGCAAGAAAGCGCAGGCCAAGCTGGTCGGCAAACACCTGGCCGAACTGGCCAAGAGCAAAGAGGTGAAAACCATCGTCTTCGACCGCGGCGGCTATCTCTACCACGGCCGTGTCAAAGCGCTGGCCGAGGGAGCCCGCGAGGGTGGATTGCAGTTCTAGGCGAACGCATATGGATTTTAACATGAGGAACAGACGTTGGAAAAGATAAATCCCGGTGAATTTGAACTGACGGAGCGGGTGGTCCAGGTCAACCGCGTTGCCAAAGTGGTCAAGGGTGGCCGCCGCTTCAGCTTTAACGCGATCGTTGTGGTCGGCGACGGCCACGGCCGCGTCGGCATCGGACTCGGCAAGGCCAACGAGGTGACCGATTCGATCACCAAGGGCGCGGATGCGGCCAAGAAGAGCCTGATCCGGGTGCCGGTGGTCAACGGCACCATCACCCACGAAATCGAAGGCAAATATGGCGCCGGCCGGGTCTTTCTGAAACCCGCAGCGCCCGGAACCGGGGTCATCGCCGGCGGCGCCGTGCGCGCCATTCTTGAATCGGCCGGTTATACCGATATCCTGACCAAAAGCCGCGGCTCGGCCAACCCCCACAATGTGGTCAAGGCGACGATTGCGGCCCTGGAAAACCTCATGGACGCCGGCACGGTCTCCCGCAAGCGCGGGCTCCCGGTGATGCAGGTTTTCAAAACCGTGCCCAAGCCGAAAACCGTCGTCAACGAATAAGCGGATGGATTACCAACCATGAACAAGAAAAAAACAGGCAAGCAGATCAGGATCACGCTGGTGCGCTCCACCATCGGATCGATCGCCAAACACAAAGCCACGGCCATCGCCCTCGGCTTGCGCCACCCCAACAACAGCGTGGTGCACTATGATACGCCGGTCATCCGCGGCATGGTGGATAATATCCGGCACCTGGTTAAAGTGGAAGAACTGTAAGATTCAGGCTAACGCTAGCAACTGAGGACAGGATGAATTTAGCTAATTTGACATACGCGGAAGGTGCGGTCAAGGATCGCAAACGGGTTGGCCGCGGTGGGGCGCGCGGCAAACAGTCCGGTCGCGGCTCCAACGGCGCGCGTTCACGCTCCGGTTTCAAGAATCGCGCCTGGTTCGAAGGCGGCCAGATGCCCATCCAACGGCGTCTGCCCAAACGCGGTTTCAAGAACCCCAACCGTGTCGATTTCCAGGTGATCAATGTCGGCGACCTCAACCGGCTGGCCGGCAGTGAAGAGCTCACCCCCGCGACTCTCTTCGAGATGGGCGCCATCAGCAAGAGCGGAGTCCCCCTCAAGGTCCTCGGCGATGGCGAAGTAACCAAGAAAATCACCGTATCGGCCAATGCCTTCAGCAAGAGCGCGCAGGAAAAAATTGAAGCGGCCGGAGGAAGGATTACCAAGCTATGATGGGCAGCCTGGCCAACATCTTCAAGATTCCGGATCTGAAACGGCGCATCCTCTTCACCGCCGCCGTGCTCATCGCCTATCGTATCGGTGGCCATGTCCCGGTCCCCGGCATCAACGCCACCGCCCTGGTCGACTACTTCAAGCAGAATTCGGCCGGCCTGATGGGGCTCTATGACCTCTTCGCCGGCGGCGCCTTCCACCGCGCCACCGTTTTCGCCCTGGGCATCATGCCCTACATCTCGGCCTCGATCATCATCCAGCTGCTCGGGGCCGTCGTGCCCTATTTCCAGAAGCTGCAGAAAGAGGGCGAACAGGGACGCAAAAAGATCACCCAGCTCACCCGCTACGGGACGGTGGCGATCTCGGCTCTGCAGGCCTTCGGCGTCAGCATCTTCCTCGAGAGCCTGAACAACAGCGCCGGCGCCTCGGAACTGATCGTGCCGCAGCCGGGCTTCGCCTTCCGTTTCATCACCATGCTGGCGCTGACCGCCGGCACGGTGCTGATCATGTGGTTCGGTGAGCTGATCACCGAGCGCGGCATCGGCAACGGCATTTCGCTGATCATCTTCATCGGCATCGTCGCGCGCTTCCCGAATTCGATCTTCTCAGAACTCCAGCAGGTGATCGCCGGCAACCGTACCATCCTGGTCGAGATCGTCCTCTGGGTCCTCTTCGTCTTCACCGTCGCGAGCACGGTCCTGCTTACCCAGGGCACGCGCAAGATCCCGGTGCAGTACGCCAAGCGCGTCGTCGGCCGCAAGATCTACGGCGGACAGAGCACCCACATTCCGCTCCGCGTCAACACCGCGGGCGTCATGCCGATCATCTTCGCCCAGTCGATCCTGTTCATTCCGCAGACGATCATTCAGTTTTTCCCGAACAGTGATTTCATGGTCTCGCTCAACCAGCTCTTCAGCTACCAGTCCTCGTTCTACTGGTTGCTCTACGGCATCATGATCGTCTTCTTCACCTATTTCTACACCGCCATCGCCTTCAATCCGGTCGATGTGGCGGATAATATGAAAAAGTACGGCGGCTTCATCCCGGGCGTGCGGCCGGGGAAGAAGACCTCCGAATATATTGATCATATCCTGACGCGTATCACCCTGCCGGGCTCGATCTTCCTGGCGATCATCGCGATCCTGCCGGCCTTCATCGCCAAGCTGACCAACGTCGGTTACGACTTTGCCAGCTTCTTCGGCGGGACCTCGTTGCTGATCGTCGTCGGTGTCGCCCTCGATACCTTGCAGCAGGTCGAGTCGCATCTGCTGATGCGCCATTACGACGGCTTCCTCAAGAGCGGCAAGATTCGCGGCCGCCGGCGCTTCTAGGGCGGAAAGGGAAGAGCGACGATGAGACTGGTATTCCTGGGGGCGCCGGGATCGGGCAAGGGGACCCAGGCGGTTTGGCTGCAGGGACGGTTCGGGATTCCGCAGATCTCCACCGGCGACATCCTGCGCAAGGCGGTCACCGAGGGGACTGAACTGGGCAAAAAGGCCGATTCGATTATGAAGAGCGGCGCCCTGGTTTCCGATGAGCTGATCATCGCCTTGATGCGCGAGCGCCTTGGCCAGCCGGATTGCGCCCGGGGATTCATCCTCGACGGATTTCCGCGCACGATCGCCCAGGGCGAGAGCCTCGACGCGATGCTCGGGCCGGCGCGGGCGATCCAGAGCGCCATCTTTTTCGAGGTTTCGGAGGCGGAGATCATCCGGCGTCTGACCAGCCGGCGGACCTGCGCCCAGTGCGGGCGCATCTACAACATTCTCAGCGACCCGCCCCCGGCCAGCGGCGCCTGCGGCAGCTGCGGCGGCGCGATCATCCAGCGCAAGGATGATTCGGAGGAGACGGTGCTGAGCCGGCTCAAGGTCTATGAAGAAAAGACCGCACCGTTAAAAGAGTTTTACTATAAGCAAAAAAAGTTGTATATTTTACGCGCAGAGCAGCCGGTGGAGCGGGTGCGCGCCGAGCTGGAAGCCCTTCTGGCCGGACTCCAGGCGGTATGATCGCCATCCGTAGCGAGAAAGAGATCGAGCTGATCCGGCAGAGCGGCCGGATCCTGGCAGCCGCGCTGAGCCTGGCGGAATCCCGGATCGCAGCGGGCGTGGTGACCGGTGAGCTCGATGAGGAGATCGCCGCTTATATCATCGCCAAAGGCGGCCGGCCCGCCTTTAAGGGCTACAACGGTTATCCGGCCAATACCTGCATCTCGATCGACGATCAGGTGGTGCACGGGATACCCGGCAAACGGGCGATGCGGGAGGGCGAGATCGTCAGTGTGGATGTGGGTGTTCTTTTGAATGGATACTATAGCGATGCCGCCCGCACTTTCAAGGTGGGTACGGTGGACCGGACCAAGGAGCGGCTGATGCAGATCACCCGCGAATCCCTGGAAAAGGGAATCGCGGCGGCGGTCGACGGCAACCGCCTCTCCGACATCGGGCATGCGATACAAAGCCATGTGGAGGCCGCCGGGTTTTCGGTGGTCCGCGATCTGGTGGGACACGGCATCGGTCAGGCTATGCACGAGGAACCGCAGATACCCAACTACGGCGTACCCGACCAGGGACCGCGCCTCAAGACGGGGATGGTCCTGGCGATCGAGCCGATGGTCAACGCCGGAAGCTGGCGGGTGCGCACGCTCGAAGATCAATGGACGGTGGTCACCGCCGACGGCAAGCCCTCGGCCCATTACGAGCACACCGTGGCCGTCCGCAAGGGCGGTGCGGAAATACTAACGCTGGAATAGAACAGGCCTGTATGCCAAAAGAAGCTTCGATCAAGATCGATGGCGTCATTCTGGAAACCCTGCCCAATGCATCCTTCCGGGTGGAGTTGGAGAACGGCCACAAGGTGCTGGCTCACATCTCCGGCAAGATGCGGATGCATTTTATCAAGATATTGCCGGGCGACAAAGTTACTGTGGAATTATCGCCCTACGATCTGTCCCGAGGACGGATCACCTATCGCTTCAAATAAGCTGAGAATTCTAGGTCCGAGGTAAGCAATGAAAGTCAGATCATCGGTAAAAAAAATCTGCGATAGCTGCAAAATCATACGCCGCAAGGGTACGATTCGTGTTATCTGCAAAAAGAATCCCCGGCATAAACAGCGCCAGGGATAATTTCCATCTAAACAAAGGAGAGTGCTTTGGCTCGTATTTCAGGCATAGATCTACCGCGCGATAAACGCATCGAAGTGGCGCTTACCTACATCTTCGGCATCGGCATTACCACTTCGCGTGAGATCCTCGAAAAGACCCGGATCAATCCGGACACGCGCGTGCGGGACATGCAGCCCGATGAAGTGGCCAAGATCCGCGACCTGATCGCGAACGACTACAAAGTGGAAGGCGCCCTGCGCAGCGAGACGCAGATGAACATCAAGCGCCTCATTGATATCGGTTGTTACCGGGGAATGCGTCATCGCCGCAACTTGCCGGTCAGAGGACAGCGGACCCACACCAACGCCCGCACCCGCCGCTCGCGCCGCGGTGGCGTCGGTATTCGCAAGAAGAAATAAGTGTGCTAATCGGCTTTTATTCCAGAGAGGTGTGCATTGGCTAACCCCAAAAAGAAGACCACCAAGAAACGCGAAAAGGTGGAGGCGAACGGCGTCGCCCATATCCGGGTGACGTTCAACAATACCAACATCACCCTGACGGACATGTACGGGAATGTGATCTCGTGGGCAACCGCCGGCCGCGCCGGCTTCAAGGGCTCGCGCAAGAGCACGCCCTACGCCGCCCAGATGGCCGCCGAATCGGCCGCCAAGGAGGCCATCGATCTCGGCCTGCGCCGTGTCGACGTCCTGGTCAAGGGCCCCGGTTCAGGACGCGAAGCCGCCGTGCGCTCGCTTCAGGCCGCAGGCCTTGAAATCAGCTCGATCAAGGATACCTCGCCCATCCCGCATAACGGCTGCCGCCCGCCCAAACGCCGGCGCGTCTGATCGCAAGGTGGATTCGAGGTTTTGTGTAACCCTGTATTGAACCGTTGCATACGATATGCCTGTCCCGTGACAGGGACTTTATGAGGAGGTTCCATTTTATGGCAAGAGACACAGGAGCGGATTGCAAACTTTGCCGCCGCGAAGGCATGAAGCTCTTTCTGAAGGGCACCAAATGCACCAGCGATAAGTGCACCTTTGATAAAAAGGGCTACGCCCCGGGCCAGCACGGCCGCACCCGCCGTTTCAAGCAGTCCGAATATTCGGTGCAACTGCGCGAGAAGCAGAAGGTGAAACGGATCTACGGCCTGCTGGAGCGCCAGTTCCACACCTATTTCGAACGCGCCGAACGCCTCAAGGGCATCACCGGCGAGAACCTGCTGCGCCTGCTCGAAACCCGCCTCGATAACGTGGTCTACCGTCTCGGTCTGGCCCCCTCGCGCACGACGGCGCGCCAGCTGGTGCGCCATCGCCATGTCCTGGTCAACGGCGAGCTGGTCGATATCCCCTCCTACCAGCTCAAGGCCGGCGACGAGATCCGCATCCGCGAGAAGAGCCGCCAGCTCGAGGTCATCCACAGCGCCATGAAGCGCGTGCGCGACGGCAAGATGGTCTCCTGGCTCTCCCTCGACAAAGCTCTGATGCAGGGCACCATCCTCGAGCAGCCGGCGCGCGACGCTATCCCCGTGGATGTGAACGAGAAACTAATCGTTGAGCTCTATTCCAAGTAAGGACCTTCAGGCCCGGCCTGGCAATAGTCGCAGTCAACCCATCAGATAATGGAGTTCTAAATGGCTTTACCAAGTTTTCAGATGCCCGAAAGCATCGAACTGGACGAGTCAACCTATACCAATACCTACGGCAAGTTCATCGTTCAGCCCCTGGAGCGCGGCTTCGGCGTGACCATCGGCAACGCCTTCCGCAGGGTCCTGCTCTCCTCCATCCCCGGCGCCGCCATCACCACCTTTCGCATCGACGGCGTCCTGCATGAGTTCAGTACCATCCCCGGGGTGAAGGAGGATGTCGCCACCATCGTGCTCAACCTCAAGCAGGTCCGGCTGAAACTGATCGACAAAAAGCCCGACAAGATCACCCTGCACCTCAAGGGTCCGCGCCTCTTCACCGCCCGCGATATCCAGGAGCAGTCGACCGATTTCGAGATCCTCAATCCCGAATGGCATATCGCCACCCTCAACGATGAGGCCGATTTCACGATCGAGCTGCGCATCGGCCGCGGCCGCGGCTACGTCCCGGCTGAGGAGAACCGTCAGGCCGATCTGCCGCTGGGCACCATCCCGATCGATGCGGTTTTCACCCCGATCGTGCGCGTCACCTATACCGTCGAGAACACCCGTGTCGGCCAGCGCATCGATTACGAACGGCTGATCCTCGAGATCTCAACCGACGGCAGCATCACCCCCGATGATGCCCTCAGTTTCGCCGGCAAGATCCTGCGCGACCATATCCAGCTCTTCATCAATTTCGATATCGATACCGAGGAGGAAGAGTCGCAGGAGGTGGATGAGGAGGCGATCCGCATCCGCAAGCTGCTCAAGATGAGCGTCGATGAACTCGAGCTTTCGGTGCGCTCGCACAATTGCCTAATGGCCGCCAACATCAAGACCATCGGCGACCTGGTGCGCCGCGATGAGCCGGAGATGCTCAAGTTCCGCAATTTCGGCCGCAAATCCCTCTCCGAACTGACCAAGATCCTCGAGGAGAAGGGCATCACCTTCGGGATGGATGTGGACAAATATCTTAAAAAAGGCGACGATTAATACTGCAGCCATCCTGCATGGCTTTGCATAAGCAGAGGATTTCATTCATGAGACACGGCAAATCTGGAAGAACATTAGGCAAAACCCACAGCCATCGCAAGGCGATGATGGGCAATATGGCGGCCTCGATCCTGAGCCACAAGAGCATCATTACCACCACGCCCAAGGCCAAGGAGGCGCGCGGGGTGGTCGAACGGCTGATCACCTTCGCCAAGAAGAATGACCTCGCCGCCCGGCGCATGGTCATGCGCACCATCAAGGACAAGGAGCTGGTCCGTGAGCTCTTTGACGAGATCGGTCCCAAGTTCGCCGACCGCAACGGCGGCTATACCCGGGTGATCAAACTCGGCAACCGCCAGGGTGATGGCGCCTCGATGGCTATTTTTGAGCTGGTCGGCTACGAAGGCACCAAGGCCGCCAAGATCGAGAAGCAGCGGCAGAAACGCCAGGAGAAGGTGGCCAAGAAGAAGAAAGAGATGGAAGAGGCCGCCGCCCAGGCGCAGAAACAGCAGCCGCAGGAAGAGGAAGAGACCCCCAAGAAGTAATCCTCTCCTGACACGCTTTAAAAGGGCCATCTTGCGATGGCCTTTTTTTATGCCCGCCGGCCCGTATCGCGCCGACCCGGCCCCCGTCTTGAGTCCCTCTCCATTATTTTTACTGGCATTTTGTCGCGCGTATTCGTACATTAGCCGCATAATCATGAACAGTACAATCCCACCGGACACTGCCATGCCCCTCGCCATCGGATCCGATCATGCCGGCTACGCCCTCAAGCAGCACCTGCGCCGCTGGCTTGAAGAGAACGCTATCGACTATACCGATTTCGGCTGTTATGCCGAGACCCCCTCGGTTGATTACGCCGATTTCAGCTTCCGCACCGCCACCGCGGTCAGCAGCGGCCTGTGCGAGCGCGGCGTGGTCATCTGCGGCACCGGCATCGGCGCCATGATCACCGCCAACAAGGTGAGCGGCGTCCGCGCCGCCCTCTGCACGACCGACTATATGGCCGAGATGGCGCGCCGTCACAATGACGCCAACCTGATCGCTTTCGGGGGGCGTACCACCGAGCCCGACCAGGCCGTCCGGATGCTGCGCCTGTTTCTCGATACCCCGTTTGACGGCGGCCGCCACCTCGGCCGCATCCAGAAAATCCATCGACTCACCGGCCGATGAGCCATCACAGCTTGAAGGAGAGACCATGTCGTATGTCCAATCGCAGGATCCAGCCGTTTTCGCGGCGATCCAGAAGGAGATCCACCGCCAAAACGACAAACTGGAGCTGATCGCCTCGGAGAATTTCGTCAGTCTGGCCGTGCTCGAGGCCCTGGGCCAACCCATGAACAACAAGTATGCCGAAGGCTACCCGGGCAAACGCTATTACGGCGGCTGTGAGTTCGTCGATGAGGCCGAGAACCTGGCGCGCGACCGCGCCCGGCAGCTCTTCGGCGCCGACCATGCGAACGTCCAGCCCCACTCCGGCTCGCAGGCCAACATCGCCGCCTATTTCAGCCTGATTAAATTCGGCGATACCGTGCTCGGCATGGACCTCGCCCATGGCGGTCACCTCACCCATGGCAGCCCGGTCAATTTTTCCGGCCGCTTTTTCCGCATGGTGCACTACGGCGTCGGCCGCGACGGCTATATCGATATGAACCAGGTCGAGAGCCTGGCTAAGCAAGAGCGGCCGGCCTTGATCATCGCTGGGGCGAGCGCCTACGCCCGCGCCATCGATTACGCCGCTTTCCGCCGTATCGCCGACAGCGTCGGCGCCAAGCTGGTCGCCGATATGGCGCATCCTGCCGGCCTTATCGCCGCCGGCCTGATCCCGAGCCCGATCCCGCACTGCCATATCACTACCACGACCACCCACAAAACCCTGCGCGGTCCGCGCGGCGGCCTGATCCTGGTCGGCAAGGACGGAGAGAACGACCTCGGCATCGCCACCCCAAAGGGACAACTGAAGAAATGGTCGGAGATCGTCGACAGCCAGATCTTTCCGGGTTTCCAGGGCGGCCCGCTGATGCACGTCATTGCCGCCAAGGCGGTGGCCTTCGGTGAAGCCCTGCAGCCCGGCTTCAGGGTTTACCAGGAACAGGTCCTGAAGAATGCCCGGGTCCTCGCCGCGGCCCTCATCGAGAAGGGCCATTTGATCGTCTCCGGCGGCACGGATACCCACCTGATGCTGGTCGATCTCAGTCCGCGCGGCCTCACCGGCAAGGAGGTCGAGAAAGTGCTCGATGAAGCCGGCATTACCGTCAACAAGAACATGATCCCCTTCGATCAGCAGAGCCCCTTTCAGACCAGCGGCATCCGCATCGGCACCCCGGCCCTGACCACGCGCGGGATGAAGGAGGCGGAGATGCGCGAAATCGCCGGCCTCATCGACCGGGTCATCGCCCATCTCCACGACGACAAGGTGCTCGCCGAGGTCCGCGAGGGGGTGAAGACCCTCACCGGCCGCTTCCCCCTCTATCCGGAGCTGATAGTGTGATTTTTCTTGAATTCAGCGGTTCCATTTGCTATATTTAATAATTGTAAACGCCGGTCCACACGTTTAGAGATGCGGTCATGAGATGCCCCTTCTGCAGCTATCACGATAGCAAGGTGATCGACTCGCGCACGCGCGACGGCGGCCGTACGATCCGCCGCAGGCGGGAGTGTCTCAAGTGTCAGCGCCGTTTCACTACCCGCGAGCAGCTCGACGAAATTCCGCTCTGGGTGATCAAGCAGGACAACCGGCGCGAGGAGTTTGACCGGCAGAAACTGGTCCGCAGCCTGCAGGTAGCTTGCATCAAACGTCCGATATCGATGGCGACCATCGAGCAGATCACCTCCAAGATCGAGTATGACCTGCGCGATCGCGGAGTCGAGGAGGTGGAATCCACCGAGATTGGCGAGGCTGTGATGATGGCCCTCAAGGATCTGGACGAGATCGCTTACGTCCGTTTCGCATCGGTTTACCGGAATTTTCAGGTCAAGGAGGAATTCATCCAGCAGCTGGATCAGCTCAAGTAATCTCCATTCGCCATTGCAGCAAAGCCATAAAAAAAGCCGGAGAGTTCGCCTCTCCGGCTTTTTGCGTTGGTGCCGCATGGTGTTCACTTGCGCCGGCCGGCTCTGCTGCGAGCCTGTGCCGGCAGCCGCGATGCATCGCTAAGGCAGGATTTGCCCGCAGCCGCTATTTCACCATCACCATCTTCTGGCTGGCGCGGAAGCCGCCTTCCGCCTCCATCCGGCAAAAGTAAACCCCCGACGGCAGCGCCTGTCCGTCGGCACTGTTCCCCGACCAGTTGAGGCTGTGCTGTCCCGCGCTTTGCACCTCGTCGGCCAGGGTGCGCACCAGGCGGCCCTGCAGATCATAGATCGCCAGATGGATGCGACCGCTCCTGGGCAGCGTATAGCGGATCGTCGTCCCGGTATTGAAGGGATTCGGGTAGGCGGCCTCGAGATTGAACCCGGCGGGCTGTGCCGCGGTTTTTGCCGCAACATCGAGGTCGTAACTACCGCCGATCACGAACCATTCCGGATAGCGCGCTCCGGTGGAGAGGTTGAGCGTGGAAAAGCTCAGGCTGGCGATATTGAGGACCAGCAGCTTGCTGTCGCTGTAGCGGTCCACCACCAGGTACTGATCGTCGGGGGAGAAGGAGGGACGCTCGACGTCGCGCGCCGGGAACTGGATGCGCTGATTCTGATTGGCCTCCGCGAAATTGACAACGACGATATCCCAGTAGTTATTGGCCTCGTCGATGTAGCTGTAGGCGACGCGGTCGGGGTCGGTCGAGCTGTACTGCACATTGCCGACGCTGACGCCCTCGGGCTGGGCCGGCAGCAGCGAATAGACTTGCAACTGGTCGCCGGTGAAGTCAACCTCGCCCATGCTCCACCAGTCGCGGGTGGTGCCGTTGCTCAAGGTGTACTGGTTGTAGGCATCGAAGGCCAGTTTGGGATACTTGGTGTTGGGCGACCAGTTGAGCACATCCGGATATTGAATGGTCATCCTCGAGATGCCCTCCTGAGTGGAGGGAATTAGCAGGGGAAGATAATAGATTTCGCCCGAGATGATCACATAGAGGTTGTTGTCGTCTTCGTAGGTGGAGGTCAGGGCGACGTACTGGCCGTCGCGCGAGACCGACGAATTCCAGAGATCACCCGCTTGTTTGATGTAAAATTGCGGGAAAGTCTCATAATAGTAAGAATTCGGCATGCCGCTGATATCGATACGCGCCAGCACGCCATCTGCGTTGACGAAGTAGAGGTAGTGTCCGTCGGCCGTAACAGAGAACTGGGTCCAGTTGTACTGCTTGCTCTTGACATAAATGTAGGGGAAATAATAATCCACCTTGTTGACGACGTCATAGAGGCCGATCTGCAGGTCGTCGCGGACAAAGGCGATCCATTGATGGCCGCCGGTGGTGGCATCCACTTCATTGGCGCCGGCCCCGCGCGACGTCGTGCCGCCGCTGCCGCTTTTGGTGATCTTGACCGCGTCGAAAGCGGATTGGACCGCGGCCAGTTCAGCGCCGCTGCCGTAGAGGTCGGTTGCGCTCTGTTCGAGCCCGGCGCGGGCGTCGATGAATTGCGACTGGCGGGTCAGATAGGTCGTGAGGGCGCGGTAATAGATTCTTTCAGTCTTCTCGCGGCCGATGCTGGTGGCGATCAGGTAGGCCGCTTTGTTGGGGATACCCGAGTTGGTGTGCACGCCGCCGTTATCATCGGAGGTGTAGACATACTCGTCCATGTTCCCCGGCAGCTGGCTCAGGACGTTGGGATTGCCGGGATTGGCCATATCGCGCAGGGCGCTCCCTTTACCCGGCAGCATGATATCCTCGCCCATCAACCAGTCGTCGCGGTCGATCATTGCGCCAAAGACATCGGAGAAGGACTCATTGAGCGCCCCGGGCTGGTCCTGGTAAACCAGGTTGGCGCTATACTCGGTCACGCCATGAGTCAATTCATGTGCGGCAACATCCAATGCCTCCGCCAGCGGCGAAAATTCTTCAGCGCCGTTGCCCCAGAAGATGCCCGCGCCGTTCCAGTAGGCATTGTCCATCGTCCGACCATCCTCGGTCACATTGACAACGGTGATGATCGTAGAGGCCTTGTCATCGATGGCCCGACGTGAGAATGTATTTTTATAATAAGCATATACTGTGTTGAGATTATACATGGCCGAGATGGCGCTCTTGTCGTTCCAGGAGGTGCGGGAAGAGGAGGTGACAAAATAGTACTGGGAAGTTTCGCTGGGATCGGTGTTTCTGAGATCAAGTACCAGCATTCCACCGGTCGGATTTTCCGGCAGATTGGCCGCACCACCGGCCAGCTCGTTGATGTCACTCAGCATGTAATAGGTGCCGTTCTGCTCATAGGCGCGGAAGGTACGGGTGGCGCCGCTGAGATCCACCCCCGAGGCATCGACTTCGCCCTCGGACATGGTGTTGCTGTACTTGTGCAGCACCTCGCCGCTGGCGGCATCGACCATCAGGGTGAACCAGTCGCGGATGTTGGCATAGATATCGACCTGCCAGACCAGGTGCGGAAGGTTCTCTTTATCGATCCAGATCGCCCGGGTGCTGGTGGGGGCGGAGAAGCGCAGCAGCCGCGTCATGCCGGCTGGAATCTCGCGGAGCACTCCCGCTGCGGCGAGATGGGCGCGGCTTGAGGCGATGGCTTGCTCGCCGCTGATCCCGGGTGAAGCCGGATTGATGGCGGCCGGCGTCGGGGCGTAGCGGCCGTTGACGGCGTAAACCTGGTCTCCGGCATCGAGATGGACGTAAAGCTCATTGGCCCAGACCGGCAGGCCCCTGTAGAACTGCTGCAGGCGGAGGTGGCGCATCCCCAGCGCATCGGTCTCGTAGCGGCTGAGCGCGAGTTCGGCAACCGGCTGGTCGAGTTTCAGGGCCGGGGCGAAGGTCTCGAGCCACTGTTGCGCCAGCCGGAGGTCGCGGAGGGCCTGGGTGCTCTGCACGGCCGATTGCAGCGTCCTCGCCGCCGTGCTGGCGGACTTGAGCTGCGCGGCGCCGCCCAGCTCACCGCTGATGAAGGAGAGGGTGCCGTTGTCCGCGAATTGCAGCTCATGGACCTTGAGGCCGTGTTCGGTGGCCAGCGCCATCACGGTCTCGTCGGGACGGACGGCGCGCTGCAGCGTGCCCCACTGCTTGCTGGTCGTGCGCAGGGGGGTAACGGATTTCCAGATCGGGCCGGCATTGCGGAGGTCGGGGATCACCCGGCCACCCTCGGGCTTGATCTGGGTCTTGAGGTGGTCGGTCCCCTTCTGCACAGCGGCCGTGAGGGGCAAGGCGGCGGCCAGGAGGGCTGCGGCCAGTATGTAGCGGATTATTTTCATGGATTCGCTCCTGTTGTCAGTATGTTCTCACTCCAGTTATTGCGCAGTTCTCGCGCCCCAGCAACTCTCGAGCCCCCTGGCTCGAACCCGGGCGCCGGTCCACAACGCTTCTCGCAACCACCAGGCTCGAACCCGGGCGCCGGCTGGGTCTAGAACCGCCGCCGGTCCTGGTCGAACAGCACCGTCCCATCCTGGGCGTCGACAAAATAGACCCACTTGTTCATGCCGCCGCTGAGCAGGATCTCCCAAGCCAGGTGCAGCGTCCCCTGCACCGGGTAGAAGACCAGGCCGCTTCTTTCGATCGACTGCATGCTGTGGGTTTTGCCCTGTTCGAGGGCGATGGCTCCGGCCTTCTCCGAGGAGAGAGCCGGTTCGCTCTTGACCACCTGGGTGGGATGGTAGTGGCCATTGACCATATAGAGCTGCCCCTGTTTGTTCACATGAAGGATCAGTTCGTCGCCGAAAACCGGGACCTCCTTCAGCAGGCGCGCATAACGGTAGTGGGTGAAGCCGAGTTCATCATCCTCGCTGCGGAGGAGGTGCAACTCCGTTGCTGCGGACTGAATCTTGAATACCTCCGGATTTTCCTGGAGGAACTGGAGCAGGGTGGCTTCGCGTTTTTCTTTCTTGATCTTCGAGAGGTCGGCGAGATTGCCCTTGACCTGGGCCGGGGTGCTGAGCTTTTCCTGGGGGGAGATCTCGATGCCCTCCCGGGCGGCAAGACGCAGCGCGGCGGGATCGATGCGATGGGCACAACTCAAGCCAAGCAATGCAGCCAGCCAAAGAAGGTTTTTCATGGAGGCTTCTCCTTGAACGAGGATGTATATTTGTTCAACAAGTTATTGCCGCCGGCTATTCCGCCACCAGTTCTTCCAGATTCGCCTTGCATTTATCCGCCAAAATCAATATTTTACAACTTGAAAAAAATCGAAACGCAGAGCATCCCGTGACCATCGATCCCGCAAAAAACACCTATCCCTACGAGGGCGATTCGGCGCCGAAGCGGAAACGCCGCGCCGCTAAAAAAACGGCGGAAGAAGCCTCCGCACCGGCCGCAGCGGCTGCCGCGCCGCCTCCAGCCTCGCCCGCAGGGCCTTATCAGAGCACCGAGGACCCGAAGAGCCCGCAAAGCGATCCGGCCAACACCGAGAAACGCATGCCCTTTCTCGATCACCTCGAGGAGCTGCGCTGGCGCATCATCTGGAGCCTCCTGGCCGTGGTCGCCGCCGCTGTCGGCTGCTACTTCTTTGTCGACCAGATCGTCGCCCTCATGGTCCATCCCGCGCCGAAGGACATCAAGCTGATCTTCCTCTCGCCCACCGAGGCCTTCATGACCTACCTCAAGGTGGCGGGTTATGCCGGTCTGGTCGTGGCCTTTCCCTTCGTGGCCTGGCAATTTTGGCGCTTTGTCGTGCCCGGATTGTATGCGAAGGAGCGCAAGGCGGTCGGCCCCATCGTCCTCTTCACCGTCCTCTGCTTTGCCGTCGGCGCCCTCTTCGCCTATTTTCTCATCATCCCGTTCGGACTGAAATTCCTCCTCAGCTATCAGTCCGATTTTCTCGTCGCCAACATCACCATTGGCAAATATCTCAGTTTCGTCGTCACCATGCTGCTGGTGTTCGGCCTGGTTTTCGAGCTGCCGGTGCTGGCCTATTTCCTCTCCCTGATCGGCGTGCTGACGCCGCAGTTCCTCCGCAGCAAGCGGCGCTATGGCATCCTCATCATCTTCATCATCGCGGCGATCCTCACGCCCCCCGATGCCTTCACCCAGATGATGCTGGCGATTCCGCTGCTTTTTTTGTACGAGTTCAGCATCTTCGTCTCGGCTGCGGTCTACCGCAAGCGTCGGCAGCGCCAGAGCGAGGAAGAAAAACAATGGGCGGGATGAGCGCGGCCGGAGAGTGCCGGGAGATCGCGTTGTATCCGTTAGCATGAAAGGGGATTTTATTGCCCTCCAACCGTCATATCGATCTGCATATCCATTCGACCTACTCCGACGGACTTTTGCACCCGGCCGAGATTGTGACCTATGCCAGCAGGTTCGGATTGAATGCCATCGCCATCACCGATCACGATGACTTTTCGGGCTTTGCGGAAGCGGCCGCAGCCGGTGCGCGTCTCGGCCTGGAGGTCATCCCCGGCATCGAGCTCAGCGCCATCCACGACGGGTACGAGACTCACATCCTCGGCTACCTCTACGATGTCACCAGCGCCCCGCTCCTCGAGTTTGCCGCCCGGATGCGCGCCAGCCGGGTCGAACGCGCGGAGGAGATTGTTCAGCGCCTCCGCCACCTCGGCATGCCGATCTCGATGGAAATGGTCAAGATGCGCGCGGGACAGGGGGCCCTCGGCCGGCCCCACATCGCCGATATCCTGGTCGAGGAGGGCTATGTCTTCTCGTTCAACGAGGCCTTTCACAAATGGCTCGGTGAGAACAAGCCGGGCTACGTCCCCAAGATGAAGCTGATGGCGGAGGAGGCCATCGCCCTGGTTCACAACAGCGGCGGCCTCGCTTTTCTCGCCCACCCGGGCACGGGCACAGGGATTGATGCCATCGAGGCCCTCATCGAGATGGGATTGGACGGCATCGAGACGCTGCACCCGCGCCATGTCCCCGAGATGATCACCTACTACCGCGAGCTGGCGCGGCGCAACGGCCTGCTCGAGACCGGCGGCTCCGACTGCCACGGCGCCCGCCGCGGCGAGATGATGATCGGCACCCAGGCCGTGCCCTATGCCTTTCTCAACGAGATGCGCCTGCACCGCTCCCTGACCGGCTTCCCCGAGTCCGCCTGACCGCCTTCCATCCTCCAGCACCGGAGATCCCATGTCCGACGACGCCCGTGCCGCCATCACCCTGACCTTCCTTCCTTCCGGGAAACGGACAGAGGTGCCTTGCGGCACCACCTTGATTGATGCCGCCCTTCGCCTCGGCCTTGAGATCGAGAGCCTCTGCGGCGGGGCTGGACTCTGCGGCCGCTGCCGGGTGCAGCTGATCGCGGGCTCTCTGCCGGTCACGCCCGCCGACCGGGAAAACCTCACCGCGGCGGAGCTCGCGCAGGGCTTCCGCCTCGCCTGTGCGGCGCAGCCGGACGCCGATTGCACCATTGAGATACCCGTGCCTGCGGCGCAAGGCGAAATCGTATCCGCCGGCGCCGGCCGGGAGGTCCCGCTCGATCCGGCGATGCGGCGTGTCCCGCTGCGCCTCCATCCACCCACCCTCGAACAAGGCCCCAGCGATCTGGAGGTGCTCATGACGGCCCTGCCCGCCGGGACAGGCATGCCGCCTCTCAGCCTGTTGCAGCGGTTGCCCCGGCTGCTGCGCGATGGCGGCTGGCGCGGTGATGCGATTTTACTGGAAGGCCGCCTCATCGATTTTCAGATCGCGCGCCAACCCCTCTGCGGACTGGCTATCGATCTCGGCACCACGACCGTAGTGGCCAAGCTGATCGATCTGGAGAGCGGCCAGGTGCTCTCCACCGCCGCGGGGCTCAATCGCCAGCGCCGCTATGGCGAGGATGTTATTGCGCGCGTCGGTCATGCCAATGCCCATGGTCCGGCGGAATTGCAGGGGCTGATCGTCAGCCAACTCAATGAGATGGTGGATGAACTCACCGCGGAGGCAGGGATCACCCGCGACTCGATTTTTACGGCCGTGGTGGCCGGCAACACGGTCATGGAGCATCTTCTGCTCGGCCTGCCGCCGCGCCATCTCGCCGAGATGCCCTATGTGCCGGTCATCCGCGAGTTTCCGCCGGTTGCGGCCCGGGAGATCGGCTTGCGGCTGCATCCTGAAGCGCAGCTCACCCTGATGCCCGTGCTCGGCAAATTCGTCGGCGGCGACACCGCGGCGGTGCTGCTCACCCTGGCCGGGCGCCTCGACGAGACCTGGCTGGCGGTGGACATCGGCACCAACGGCGAGATCCTGCTCTGTCACCGGGGGCGGATATGGACGACCTCGGCGGCGGCCGGGCCCGCCTTCGAGGGGGCGCACATCGGCGTCGGCATGCGCGCCGCGGCGGGGGCGATCGAGCGGGTCTGGTGGAGGGGAGATCACCTCGAGGTGCGGGTCATCGGCGGGGGGAAAGCGTCCGGCCTTTGCGGCTCGGGACTCATCGATGCCATCGCCGCCCTGCTCGAGGCCGGCGCTCTCGATGCCAGCGGCCGCCTGGCGGCGGGCCATCCCCTGGTCGAACTGCTGCCGGCTGCAGGAACCCTACCGGACCAGCTTGCCGCCCGTCTTGCTCCCGGGGTCCTGCTGACGCAGCGCGACATCCGCGAGCTGCAGCTGGCCAACGCCGCGATCGCCGCCGCCATTGAGCTGCTGCTTCAGGCCGCCGGTCTTCGAGCCGCCGATCTGGAGCACCTCTTCCTCGCCGGCGCGTTCGGCCAGTATCTCTCGCCGCAGGCCGCCCTGCGCATCGGTTTGCTGCCGCCGGTCGCTCCGGAAATCATCAAGTTCATCGGAAATGCCGCGTGCAGAGGGGCGGAGATGGGGGTGGTGAATTCCGGCGAGCGCCGGCAGATCGCCGCCCTGGCAGGCGAAGTGGAGTATGTCGAAGTGGCGGCCGGGGCGGATTTTCAGGAATGCTTTGCGGAGAAGATAAGATTCGGGAGGGGGTAAGGGAATTAATGATGTGCAGGAGGAGGAACTGAAACAGGTTGAATTGGATTCGATCTAGGAATTCTACTGAACATTATCCGAATCATACTTGCCGCCAATCGATCTGCAGGTTATTAAAAGCGAATATTAATCATGGATCTCCTTATACTTCTCTTCGCTCTCCTGGTTGGGGAGCTGTTCGGTGGTGTGCAAGTTCTACGACAAACCCGAGAGATACTGCACTTGTTTCTCATCTGCCAGGGCACGGCCCCCATCACTATAATCTTCGGCCGCATTAGCAGCACCGGCGATTACACCTGCGGTGCCGTTGGTGTGGTCGCCGGCATTGCTTTCGATCGTCGAAGTGATCCTATGCAACTTTGGCCAAGAAGTAGGGGGACCATCGCATCCATTGGCGGAGGCCAGCATCTTTTTGCATTTGCTGCTTTATGGTTGATCCTGACCCTGCTCTGCATCTTTCCCTTTTTCGAGCGCCGCATCGACCTGGTGCGTGAGACCTACACCTGCGTAACTATCCCGCCTCCTTGTTCCAAAAAGATCGAGGTGATTTCCAGCCGACCTGGATGTACATAAGTTCAGGTGTTGACAAGCTGCTGATATTGTTTTTTAAATTCGCTGCATTCGGGTACCATATATTAAGGTCGTACTTTCTGCGAGCTGATCGCTTTGCCTCTATATATTATAATGATGATGGATTTTGAACAATAGCATCATTCTGCGCGGGGTGGAAGCAGGGGGATATTTTCCACCATCATCTCCTTTTTACCAGATATTTTGCTCTGCCTCACCTAAAGGCATCTCTCTGCGGCATGGATGGAAACGGATCAGGTCATGCACGAGGCAATACGGCACATCTTTCTGGCCCTCTGTGGGAATACTCCTCAGGTTGTAACAGAAACCCTCTTTGCATTGATTCATCTGCGCAAATGCCCTGTTTCAGAAATTTATCTCATCACTACCCTCTCGGGAAAAGAAAAGGCGATTTCGTCTCTCCTTGCCCCGGCCACTGGCATCTTTCAACAATTTTGTCAGGATTTTCCCGCAGCTGAACAACTTCAGTTTACTTCCGATCATATCCTCGTCCCCGATCTACCTATCCAGGATATTCAGTCGTCTGAGGATAATGCCATCATGGCTGAGTTGATCTTCTCCGTGGTTAAGCGGCTTACCCATCCTGATGAGACCATTCTGCATGCATCTCTGGCGGGAGGACGAAAAAGCATGAGCGCCTACCTGGCCATGGCCATGCAAGTGTATGGCCGTCCTCAAGACAAGCTATACCATGTCCTGGTCTATCCGGCCACGCTTGAGGAGGATCCAGGTTTTTATTATCCACGGCCGGAGGAGGGCTGGCAACGGTCGGGTACACCTTACTGGGATTGTGTAAACTTGATTGATATTCCCTTCGTTCGTTTACGACCGCTGTTGGCGAAGGATTTACTCTCTGTTGAGCTCTCTCACCCTCAGCTTTTACAGTTGGCACAATCTGCCATCGATTCAGCAGACAACAGGCCAGCTTTGATTCTCCGAAACAGTATGCGTACCGTGTTCATAGGATCGCGAGAAATCCGGTTGCGTCCTTTTGATTTTTCAGTCTATTATTTTTTTGCATCCATCCGGTTGACCAGGGGCAGGGAGGAAGCATTCATCCCGGGAGGAAAGCACTTTCGCAATGAGGACGCCCTTGCTATCCAAAAGATTTATGGGGATTCCAATAAAAAGATCCACTGGGAAGAGATCCAGCAGGCCATCTCGAGGATTCGGCGTGCGATTTTGTCGGTCATTCAGGATTCAAGCATGACAGAATTCTACGCTATCAGCAGATTGGGCGTGTATCACTACAAGCAGTACGGAATTTTGCTGCCTCCGCAAAATATCCTGCTGGCATAAGAAGCAATGTTCTGCAAGGCTGTTTTTTAAAAAAGAATGAGGATAAATATTATATTTAAATTGTCAATATCAGGTGGAAGTACTCTTTAATATCTGTTTTTCTTCCTAAACAAGCGTGTGGAGAAACCATGACCGATGCAGATTTGAAGATTTTGCTGCTGGGCGCATTGCTGCACGATATCGGAAAATTCCGGATGCGTGCTTTGGGAGCTGCGCCTGGAAATGATCATAGTCATGTAGGCGAGGAATGGTTAAGAACCTTTCAGGATCGGAAGCTGCTCCCGGAAGGAGTAGCCACTCTAACTGGATGGCATCACTACAAGTACATGGAGGATGTTCAAAAATCCAACGCCACGCTCATCATATATGAGGCGGATAATCTTGCCGCCCACTCGGAGCGTGAAGAAAAGGAAAAAGCCACCTACCATCCTGAAGAAGTGCCTCTCAGCGCTATCCTTTCCACGATCACGGGTGAAAATCAAAAGAGGCCGCCAAGGTACTATTTCCCGCTGCAACCCTTGACCGGCAGACTTATTTTTCCCGGTGAGTTGAAATCAGTAAAAACGAACCGGACCCAGTATCGCGTTTTATGGGATACATTTGAAAAGGAATTTGAAAAATGGTGCAAGGCGGGGTGTCACATTCCCGGATTGCTGGTTTTACTGGAGCGATATTGCAGTTTCATACCCTCAGAGACCCTTTGGCAGGAGGCCCAGGCGGAGACGCATCCGGACATTTCCCTTTTCGATCATATGAAAACAACAGCGGCTGTAGCCAATTGTCTTTATCTTCAGCTGAAGGAAAAAAACGATGCCCCTCTGGCAGCACCACCGATGGCCAGCGAAATACGAGATCGCAAGCAGCCCTATTATCTGCTGGTTGGCGGTGACCTGTCCGGTGTGCAGAATTTCATCTACACGATATCATCACGCGGCGCCCTGAAAACCCTGCGGGCGCGTTCCTTCTTTCTCGAACTGCTCAGCGAGCACCTCGTCACCCAATTCCTTGAATTGGCCGGATTGAGCCGTGCCAATGTGATTTACTGCGGCGGCGGCCGTTTCAATATGATAGCCGCCAATACCGCCAAGACTCAGGAAGCCTTACAGCGCATAAAAACCAATTGTAATGCCTGGCTTATGGAGCAGTTCAATGGCCGGCTGAACCTGGTTATAGGCTGCACGCCTTTCAACGGTGACGAGTTCAGCACAAGCAGGATTGCAGAGATTTGGAAGGGATTGGGTGAAGAGATCGCCGCTAATAAACACCATAAATATGATCTCTTTCTAGATCGACTGCTCAAACCGAGGGATCCCCTTTTGCCGGAGACCATTTGCCAGATCTGCCACCGCGATGATGTAGAAAGTGTTTCTGGACACGGTATAAGAGGATTGGCAGCTGTCTGCCCCTTCTGTGCCCAATTATATCGCTTAGGGGAACGGCTTCCCGGCATCAAGGCTCTTGCATTTCAGCCGGCTGGAATGATCAAAGGCGATTACATTGGGATGGTCGACTGCATTGAGCAGAGAAAAATGGGTTTCTTAGTATTGGAAGAAATCCCTACCTTGTGCGAAGAGCCGCTTTATGTACTTAATTCTTTGGACATTTCTAGCCTGCCGCTGCCTAAACTGGTGCCTATGGCAGTAAGCCGATATGCGCGGCGTAATCGGGATCTGCCCAAACCACCCCTTGACCCGGATGCAGCCGGATATGCTCTGGCCAGTTTTGAAGACCTGGCGAATCAGGCTCTCGGCCAGAGCCGTCTTGGCGTGCTACGGATGGATGTAGATCATCTCGGGCGGATTTTCCAAGCTGGTCTGCCCGAAACTAAACGGACCTTCACTCGTTTATCGGCCATCTCTCGTCAGCTGACGCTATTTTTCAAGGTCTATCTGGATCAGCTGCTGGCAGGCGAGGTGCATGGGGATTTCCAACTGCAAGATATCAGTGAAAAATCGCCGGAGAAATGCGGACGCAATGTCACTGTTGTTTATTCGGGTGGGGATGATCTGTTTATCGTCGGCGCCTGGGATGAAATCGCCGAGGTGGCGCTCGATATTCATGCCGCTTTCCAACGTTTCAGCGGATTCAATCCAAATGTCACTATCTCCGGGGGTTTTGTCATCCAACGCCACGATTTTCCGCTCTACCGCTTGGCTGAACTCGCCGGAGATGCGGAAAAGGCCAGCAAGGATGCGGGCAGAAATGCCATGACTTTTTTCTTCGACCCAGGGCTGCTGAGCTTGCGCTACCACATGAGCAACAGGATACCAATGACTTTTAAATGGGAGCAAGTCCCACCACTCGTCCTCGGGCCCTTGTACGAAATGAAAGCCTTGGGTGCTATCAAGAAAAATGCCTTCCAGAGTGCCTTGTTGACTAAAAGCGATATCGGGCGCTTATTTCTCGTGCTGGAAAAATGGGAAGCCGAGGGCGTCCTTTATCTGCCTCAGCTGGCCTATATCCTGGGGAGGATGAAAAAAGAACTGCGTGAGACTCCTTTTGGGCAAAAATTACTCTCACAAGATTATATTAAAAATTGGAGAACGGCTCTGCTTTGGATTATGCTCATGAGCCACAGGAATAACTAAAAGGGAGGTACACTATGCAATATCAGGAACGGAACAGCGGACCTTCGCCGGTCGTCGAGGAGATTCTCAAAATAGTGAAAAAAAATAGCGCAATGTCTGCTTTCAAGGGTGAAGATCTGGTCAATTGTGCGGAAAAATTTGCCAAGTATCTGGCCAAGGATGTCCGGTTGAAGACAAGTCAGATTCGCAAATTTCTCGATGCTGTTAAAAAAGTGCAATATCAAGGATTGAGTACGGGGGAGTATGATTTTCGCACTGAAGCCATGATGATGAAGCCAAAATTGGCTTATGCGGCGGGAAGGAGTATGGAGGTCAAACCCTTCATGGAGGTGATTACCCTCTGCATAGACAGAGTGCGGACTCGGGAGGATTTTGAACAATTCGCGAAATTCATTGAAGCCATCGTGGCCTATCACAAGTATTTCGGTGGAAGAGAACAATAATGCATGGAGATGAGCATATGTCCAGCAGAAATCACAAACCCATCATCGGCAAGCTCCTGATCAAAGGTGTGCTGCGTTGTGAAACGGGCCTGCATATCGGCTCTGCACAGGGAAATCTTGAAATCGGCGGCCTGGACAGCCCGGTTGTCCGGGATCCTCTGAGCCGCGAGCCCTACATACCGGGCAGCTCACTGCGCGGCAAGATGCGCGCGATTCTCGAACGCAAGGAAGGCAAGACCTTTGATCGTCATAGCGGTCAGGGTGTTTACCGTCACGAGTGCGCTGACTTGAGCTGTACGGTTTGCCGCCTTTTTGGTGCGACTGGACGCGGACAGGATGAAGTCAATCAGCCATCCCGTCTCGCTATCCGCGATCTTCGCTTGACGCACGACAGCCTAGCCAGATTGAATGAAATCGACACCGGCTTGCAATATACCGAGCTCAAGTTCGAGAATGCTCTTGACCGGATCACTGCGGCAGCTAATCCTCGCCAGATCGAACGTGTTCCCGCCGGCGCTGAATTTCGTTTCGAGTTGGTCTACACAGTGGAAACGGAATCAAAAACCGAGCTGGAGAGCGACCTGAAAAACATATTTGCATTGCTCAATATGGTTCAGGACGATAGTATCGGCGGACATGGCGCGCGTGGATATGGCAAAATCAGCCTGCAGCTGGGTGGCGGAATGGGCGAGGTTACGGCTCGTCGAGTGAGCTATTATACGGCTGAGGATGAAGCCTCAAGAGTGGCGAACCAATATATAGCCAGCGATATCGACTCTCTGGAAATGGCTCTAGTCAGGCTGCCTGAATTCCTGCACTTCTTCGGTCTTAAATAGAACAAGGACGGGGTATGAGCGACCATGTTGTCAAGCTGACCTTCACTTCGCCGCTGCGCATTGGCACAGAAGAGATCGGACTGGAGGGTGTTTCTTCATCCTTGCATTCCGATTCACTTTTTGCTGCTGTCTGCCATGCCTTCGCTAACCTTTATGGGCGGGCCTGGCTCAATGAAAAGCTCGCTGAATTCCAGCAAGGTGCTGCCTTTATTCTCTCATCCGCTTTTCCTTACAGGACCGATCGCTATTATCTTCCGAGGCCATACAGCGCTGCGCCTTTTTGTGATAAAGCGAATGGAGGTGAGACTGCAAAGGCAATGAAACGTCTGCGATACCTTGATTACAGGCACCTCGCTGATTGGCTTTATGGCCGGGATTGTCCGATGGAGTCTATTTTGCAGGAAAACGCAGAACTGGAAATGGCGATGCGCGGATATTTGACGCCCCGGGTTGCGTTGGATCGTCTGGACAGCTCCTCGGCGTTTTTCCTTTGTGGCCAAATGACCTTCGAGAAGGGTGCAGGACTCTATTTCCTGCTACGTGTTCTCAACCCGGCCTGGCTGCCGCCGTTGCATAATGCATTTGACTATCTCGCGGAAGAAGGCCTCGGCAGCGAGCGCAGCTGCGGATTAGGCCGTTTCTCAACGGAATGGCATGAGCCCGATAACATTTGGCGTAACCTGCTCGAAGCAAATGGAAGTCGTTTTTATCTTGCAGGGCTTTTTCATCCTCTCCGTATTTCGGGGGACTGGAGCGAGGCTTTTTATACGTTGATCGAGCGTCGCGGGTGGTTTCTCAGCGCTCCAACTGGACGGCAGATGAAACGTAAGACCGTCTGGATGGTCCAGGAGGGTGGTATTTTCCCCTTCGCTCCTGAAGGACATCTTGTCGATGTTGCGCCGGATACCTGGATGGATGAGAATAAACATCCTGTCTGGCGCAATGGTATTCCATTTACAATACGCTTCTAACTGGCGAGGATGCGATGAAGTTGCGATTAAAACTACTGACGCCATTGCACATAGGCGGCCCAGGTGTTCTTTTTCCGATGGAGTATATCTCTTTCAAGAATCGTCTTTATGTCATCAGTGAACCCATACTGGCGCGGCTCCTTGCTGAGGAAGGCCATCTTGACGGATTCACCCGCACCCTCGGCGCAGAGGGCAAAGGCTTTTCTTTGAAAAAATATCTCTCCTCACGGGACTTGCTTTATGAAAAGATATTGGAGCAAATAGCTCATTATATTTGCAATTCCCGCTTCGAAGAAATAAAGGAGCTTCGTCCTTTCAGCCGGGATGCCTTCTCACGACCTTATGTGCCGGGCACTTCCATCAAAGGAGCTCTACGTACCGCGGTTCTCTATTGTATTCTTAAGCGGATGGATACCCCGACCCGTGTAAAAATGCTTGATGATCGTGTACAAAATAAGCTCTTCGAGTTTAAAAGCAGGAACGCTGGAATAAACAGAGGGTCTGCAGAAAAGTTTAAGCAGTCTTTTATGAGAGATCTTGATGCGGCTGTTTTCCGCAGATTTACGCTGAAACAGGGCCAGGGACGCGATGATGAAAAGACCGACATCCTGCGGGCCTTGAAAGTATCGGATGCCCTTCCATGGGGTGCTCACACACTAGAGGTTAAGGAGGTCAAGGTATTCAGCGCCTTTTCAAACGACAGCCCCAAAAAATGGTCTATCTATGCAGAGTGCGCACTGCCTGGAATGGACGTTGTTTTTGATCTCTCTGTTTCAGAAGAGATCCTGGCTGATTTCGCTGCCCTGAACAGTCGAACCTCATGGGGCATGGCGATCAACGACATGGCGGACTTGATCCGTTATCCCATTAGTTGCATCAAGGAAATGACACAAGATATCCTGACTCATGAGAGCCGGTTTTATAAAAACTCTTTTCATATGGAGATGCCTATCCCCAGCAACGCTGATTTTCATCTTGGCTGGGGCGGAAGCTTGCTGGCGACTTCGGTTTATTTACTTCTGCCTGAACCACTCCGGCAGCAGGTCCGTAACGATCTGTTCACTCCGCGTGGCTCTATGCCAGCCCCCAAATCAAGAAAATTGACCATGGAACAGGCAGAGCCCGGGGACGCCCTGGGATGGGTACAAATAGTTGGAGAATAAAAAGGTTCTATTCCTATGGCCGACATACTCTATTACATAGCTGGGAATTCAGATATCCGCATCAATGGTGAGAGCATCAAGGATAACTATCGTCCGATCACCCGGAAATTGCATGAAATCATTGAACATCCCAACTTCAATGAACTCTATTCGTGTATTTTCGAAAAGGAAGGCATGGCATTCCGGAAAAGAAAACCGTGCATAGCGCTTTCTGCAGAAAAAAATACAATTGATGTGCGACGGATTGACTTGCCGATCTTTTCGAAACTCTGGGATAAATTGTCACCAAAGCCTGATCACGTAGTAATTTTTATCACGGATCAAAAGAATGATTATGACCAAGGTGATACCCTGTTTGCTGGTGCTTTGATCAAGACTTGGCTTTTACATCTAGAAAAGAGAAGCCCTGAAATTATCCTGCAACGGATTGAGCAAGATCCGAGCGATTATGACGGTATGGTGCGATATTTTTCTCATTACATTCAAAGTAACCGCAAGCGGCTCGTAGCGGCACGTTTCAACTATCTCGCTCTGAGTTCCGGCACCCCGGCCATGGTTAACAGCCTTGCTCTGGCAAGCATAGAATATAATTTCCGGTATTACTATATCGCCCGAACAATACCCCCTGAGGTACGGGAAGTCGAGTTCCTTTCCAGCTTGAATAAACAGCGGTATGCGGAAATACTGCGGGCATTGGTCCTCAATTTTCAGTATTCAGCAGCTTTGAAAACAATAAATGAGTCGCCTTTCCGTAATGAAGACGAGTTGGTCCGCCTGATTGCCTCTTTGACCTGCAGGATTAATTATAACTATGCGGCTGCTTTGAAAGAAGTACGAGTACTCAAGACGGAGGAAACTCTGCCCTATGTCGCCGAATTGTCCGACTTGGCGTCGGACGATGAAAATGCTTTCTTGTATGAGATGATTGCCCGGATTGAGATCGCGTACAGAATGCAAGACTTTCATACAGCTATTGCGTTGGTTTTCAACGTACTTGAGAACGCTCGCGTGAGACTGGCTTACAAGTATACGGGCGTGCTTATTACTCCGCCGGATTTCAAGGAATGGCGTGATTATATTATTTCAAGCGGCCTGTTCTCTCAGGAGAAAGTGACTGAATTATTAAAAAATCCAACATCACGAGTGAGCATTGTTGAGATTTTGAAAAAGGTGCAGAAACGCTCGCCTGATCCTTTATTGCAGCAGGCGATCGATTTTTTAAGCAAGCTGGAAAATAAAGTTGAAACCCAAATAGGCAAGTATTCCATTCAAGACCTGCGTAATTATGGGCCGTTCGCCCACGGCATTCATGGCATGCCAATGGACGATACGGTTTTACAGGTGATCTGGCCGCGCTATGGTTTCCGGCAGCTGCTCGACGAACTGAAAGACTTTGTTTGCCAATTAACCGGCCAACCAATGGCTGAAAACCCCTTCCTTGCTGCCAATCGTATCATTGAATTCCTCCTTAAGGAAAAGAGCGCATGAGCCAATCTGGATTTTCAGCCACTGAGAAATGGACAGAGTGTGTACAACTTGCGAGCGTCATTTTTGATTTTCATTTAGTCGCCCAAACTCCACTCTCTTTGCCGGAATTCAAAGGTTCTGCCTTACGGGGCGGTTTTGGCACTGTATTTAAAAAGGTCTGCTGTGCTTTTAAAAACCGTCTCTATTGTCTTGACTGCAGTTTGAACGAAACTTGTACCTACGCCTATGTCTTTGAGACGCCGAATACTGCCAAAATGGAGCCCGGCCTGACCGCTCAGAATTTGCCACATCCTTTTATCATCCGTCCGCCTCTGACGCCCGTACTAATGTTACAGCCTGGTGATGCTTTTCATTTTTCGTTGGTATTGATAGGAAAGGGTATTGATTTTTTCCCTTTTTTTGTATATGCATTCGAAGAACTCGGCAAAACCGGCCTGGGTAAGGGGCAGGGCCGTTATATTTTGGATAGCATATCCGGTGAGGAAGGGCAGCAAGTTTATAGCAGATCCAGCAGAACTCTTATGCGCAATTTTACCGTGTATAACATAGCGGATCAAGCCGTTCAAATAAAGCCTTCTTCGCATAGGCTGAATCTTGAGTTCCTGACTCCTACGCGCATTACGCAAAAAAATGACCTGACGAAAAATCTGAGCTTTGAGCTTTTAATGCGTAACATATTGCGGCGCGGTTCGCTGCTTGCACGACTCCATTCTGATAAAGAATGGGAACTGGATTATAATACTGTTTTCGAGAAATCACGTCAGATCAAGGTCAAGTATGACGGCCTAAGATGGTATGATTGGGAGAGATATTCCCGCCGGCAACGGCAGCGGATGAATCTTCGCGGCTTCACTGGCGGAATTGCATTCGAAGGTGAACTGGCCCCCTTTTTGCCTTTTATCCTCCTCGGAAGCAGAATCAACATAGGTAAAAATACCAGCTTTGGTATGGGTTGGTACAGAATCCTTTCGGATGAACCATCATTGAATTGACCCGGGAACGTTCTTCCGTGGTCTGATTGACATTTTTTTCCATGAGCTATTCCTGGGTATCGTGATAATGCCTGAAGTAAAACCATGGAGAGCTTATGGCCGGTGTGCTTTATTCAGCAATAATAAATGAGGCGAATCTCCTCGCCGCATGGCAGCATGTGCGCGCCAATCTGGGGGCTCCGGGCATAGATCGAATCAGCGTCGATGATTTTGAAAAATGTGCCGAAAAGGAGCTCGCTGTCCTTCATCAGGAACTCGCCAATCAAGCCTTCCAACCTGCCCCTTATCTGACTTTTACTAAAGAAAAATCCGCCAATAAATCCCGTGTCTTACACATTCCTACCGTAAGGGACCGCATTGTACAGCAGGCTGTATTGCAGCAAATCCGCTCTCTTTTGGAGAAGCAATTTCATGATTGCAGTTATGCCTATCGTCCTGGCAGGTCAGCGGTCAAGGCCCTAGCACGCGTGGAGCGGCACTTGTCCAGAGGGCTTACCTGGATTCTCAATGCAGACATAACCACTTTTTTTGATGAAATTGACCGATCAATCCTGAAGAAAAAAATTGAATACTTGATCGAAGATAGGGATGTGACCAGCCTAGTCTTTTCCTGCATTAATGCCTTACCCAGTGAGTTGCAAAAGGGTATTCCACAGGGGATGGTTCTGGCACCCCTCTTGTCAAATCTCTATCTTAATGACTTTGATGGTGTGATGCAAAAGGGGACTTGGCACTATGTCCGTTTTTCTGATAATTTTGTCGTTTTGAATAACCGACGGGAAGGTGCTGAAGAGGCCCTGGAGCGTAGCAGAACCCTCCTGACTGATTTAAAGCTGGAGTTGAACCCCGAAAAAACCAAAATCTGTGCACTTGAGGAGGGATTTGTTTTTCTTGGTTATCAGTTTGATGAGAACGGTAAAAGGCCTTCTGAAGCGTCACGCCAACGCCTCGATGCCCGTCTGCAGGGTGCTCTGGCTAAAGCAGTGGATCTGTCTCAGGAAGCCCTGAAGGAGAAGATAGATGCCATCATCACAGGCTGGCTGAATTATTTCAGCCTTACGACCCGAGATCGACATAATCTGCTCCTTGAATTGCAGCAACAATACAAAGGGCAGAATGTTTCGATGCCACAGCGAATTTTGCAGACAGCCCTGGCCTTTCAGCTTGGTGATAAAGTGGGGGCAAAAAGCCTGTTGGAAGAGATGCCACCCGAGCCGGTTGAAGATGCTGAAGTCAACTATCAGTGGGCATTGATGTGCGAACTTGCAGGATTAACCAATGAGGCGCAGGATGGTTATCTGGCTGCGGTACGCAAAAATTCAGATCATGGCGAGGCGGTCTTTCGGCTGGGATTGCTTTATTTGCAGCAAAATCAGAACGAAAGAGCAATACGGTATTTACAGAAAGCGATTCAGCTGCAGCCGTTCAACGCGGCGGTTCATTTTACCCTGGCTACTGCTCTTGAGAATTATGCCCTGCACGGCGCTGCCAGGCAAGCCTACAGGCGCGCGGCTGAGTTGGATAAGAACATCGGAAAATGGATGAAAGTCGAACTCTCCGAAAAACAGGCTTCTGCCACGAGGATGAATTATTCAGAGAGCGATATCGCGCAATTTCTCAGACTGTTTTCCGGACGGGAAGGAGTTTTCAGCCGTCAATGGCTGAGTGAGGCAGGTAAGCTGGGCTATCTGCCGGTGCATCATCATATGACTGCAGCTGATGTGCAAAGCCATTTTGAGGGCAAGGAAACGCTTGCGGTCTATCTTTTGCGTGCTGATAATACTGTGAATTTCATGGTATTTGATATTGATGTCAGCAGACAGGTGCGTGAGGAAGGACTGACAGCTGGCAGTGAGCAAAACTGGACCGAATTTGTCTGGCTCGAGACTTCCAGATTATTGACGACATTATACCAGATGAACCTGCCAGCCTATGCAGAGGATTCAGGGCACAAGGGGATGCATATTTGGCTCTTTTTTACAGAACCAATGCCTGCCCGGGAAGTACGAGTTTTTGGAAAAAGGCTGATGGAAAAAGCGGGCGAAGCGCCGCCGGGGCTGACACGTGAGCTTTTCCCCAAAGAAGACCATGTCGACAAGAATGGTCTTGGCTCACTGATCAAGTTGCCGCTCGGTATCCATAAATTGACCGGGCAACGATGTTATTTCTTAAAGAGTTCTGGTGAGGTTCTCCAGGATCCCGTTAGCCAATTGCATCAGATCAAATCCATATCAAAAAATTATTTTTTAACCAGCCTGGATGCACTTCGCGCTGAGAAGGTCGGCAAGATGCCCGCCTGTGGTGTCAAGACAGAAACATCTGCAACGATTGTTCTGTGGGAGCGCTGCAGTGTTTTGCGCTATTTACGGGAAAAGGCCTACGATGAAAGGATGTTGAATCACCTCGAACGAGTGACACTATTGGAAACGATTGGATTTCTCGGGGATGAAGGAAGAGAGTTGATTCACGAAATCATATCACATACCTTGAATTATGACTTTCGGATTACAGAGAAATGGATTCGCCGGCTTAAAGGTTTGCCGGTGAGTTGTCCCAGAATTCGGGAATGGCATAGCGCCTTGACGCCATCAATAACCTGTAATTGCAAATTGCCTGTAGTTCAAGGGGGATACCCTTCTCCGCTGCAGCATATTGACGCTGATTTTATTATCAGATTGAAGAAGTCCTCGGGATTAGTCAAAACACCTCCTGTACTTCCGCCGGCTGCTGAAAAGAAGCCGTCGTTACAGCAATCCGCCATCGAACAGAATGAACAAGTTCAGGTTACCAAAACTGACACGGTCAGGCCAGAAACGCTGGATGAACTGGCAGATCTGGTGTCACGCTATGTTAAAAGCAAGAAGGCCTTATTGAAACTTAACAACGACATCGAAGCGATTGAAAAGAAGTTGGACCTCTTCGCTAGTCGAGCGGGTGAGGATCATTTCCAAACAGAGTGGGGTACTCTCCGCTGCATGGAAATAGAGGGCAAGCGTAAATGGCTGCTGGAGATATAAAACAATCAAAGAGGTGACTGTTGAATCCTGTCTATGTAACGGAGCAGGGGGCTGTCATACACCGGTCTTCACG
>Ga0116186_1000632_pt1 | contig 40734 bp, 29 predicted proteins | sample AD_JPNNA4_MetaG_FD_89806 | JGI IMG/M metagenome (GOLD analysis project Ga0116186, IMG submission 89806) | Active sludge microbial communities of municipal wastewater-treating anaerobic digesters from Japan - AD_JPNNA4_MetaG | ecosystem: Engineered > Bioreactor > Anaerobic > Digestate | place...
AACTTCCCAGCTAATGGCCTGACGTAAATGGCGTTAAGAAAAAAGCTTTATCGACGAAGCGAGGGCAACTGTTGGAGTGAAGCGGGTTGTTGCCCGGAGCCGTCGATAAAGCTTTTTTTAGCCAATTTACGGCAAGCCTTGAATTTTTGTAACTTTTGCTTCAAGGCAAAAGTTAGGAATACCAGTAAATATCAAATACGTAAGCATTTTTCTTTTGTCGAACTGACGTTATGTTATAACTGATTGATCAAGCTTGCCTGATAAGCAGCTCCAAACCCATTGTCAATATTTACTACCGAAATGCCGCTGGTACAACTGGTGAGCATGCCTAAAAGGGCTGCAATACCTCCAAAAGCAGCTCCATATCCAACACTGGTAGGAACGGCAATGATAGGTTTGTCCACCAAACCGCCTACCACACTTGGCAAAGCGCCTTCCATGCCGGCAATAACTATGAGTACTTTAGCTCCCCGCAATTTGTCAACTTGGTCGTACAACCTGTGAATACCGGCTACGCCAACGTCAAATATAGTCTCGACTTTGTTGCCAAATATTTCAGCAGTTATTTGTGCTTCTTCTGCAATAGGAATATCGCTGGTTCCGGCAGTAACAACAGCAATATAGGATTCGGTTTTAGTTATCTCTTTTTGTTTTATAACTAATGCTTTGGATAACGGATGATATTCAGCAGTAGGACAAATACTTAACACTTGTTCACTGGCTTCTTTTGAACATCGGGTTACCAGTATATTGCTATCGGTGGTATTGAGCATATTTGCTACAATTCCCTTGATATGTTCGGGTGTTTTCCCTGCACCAAAGATAACTTCAGGATATCCCCTTCGTAAAGTCCGGTGATGGTCAACCTTTGCATAACCAAGTTCTGCATAAGGCAATGTTTTCAACAACTCTGAAGCCTGACTTACTTCAATTTCTCCATTTTTAAGCTGGGAAAGTATTTTATCAATATATTCTTTGTTCATAAAATAGTTTAAAATTTAAAAAGGAAATTCTTCCATGTTTGACTCTTCCTGCTTTTCTTCTTTAGGCTTCTTGGCTGTCAAATGTAAGGTATTTCCTTCAATATAAATGGCTTTGTTAGGCTTTGCCGGACAGGCAAATTCACATGCCCCGCAACCAATGCAAATGTCTTTATTGGTCTCAGGGATAGTTATCATGCCTTTGTAAGGAACCATAAACACAGCTTTGGTAGGGCAGTGTTCTGAACATGCCCCACAGGCAGTTTCTTCAAGATATACTATACAATTTTCTTTTATAAATTGGACTATTCCCATTTGCACAGTAACTTTTTTCTTGCTGTCAATGGGTTTTATGGCCCCAGTCGGACAAACCTGGCTACATTGGGTACATTCAAAGTTGCAAAAACTTTTTTCGAAGTCCAGATAAGGCATCATCATTCCTTCTAATCCATATTGCAGAAAAGACGGTTTCAGCACGCTGGAAGGGCACTGGCTTACACAAAGATGACAAGCGGTACAGTGCGCCAAAAAATGCTTATGCGATTCTGAACCGGGAGGTGAAACGGTATGTTTCTTTTTTACTTCAATGGTGTTTTTCTTTCCTGTTTCATGTTGCGAAAAGGCATATTTATTGGCAAAAACTAATCCCAATCCTGTGGCTGCAAGGGTTTTGAATGCAGAACGTTTAGCTTCATCAGTTGAAGTTTCTTTTTCAACCTTTACTGGACTTAACTTGCTGTAACTAATTGCTTTTTCGGTACATACGTTAATACAATTGTAACAACCAATGCATCTTTCAAAGTCTAACTCTTTGTGCTTAATATCGATACATTCTGCTTTACAATTAGCGCTGCATTTGCCGCATTGGGTGCATTTAGTGTTTTCAATTTTAAGTTGAAAAAATGAAAACTTGGAAAGTAAACCTAAGGTTGTTCCTACCGGGCAAACGCTGTTGCAATAAAGCCTTCCGTGAAAGAATACCAGCAAAACCAATGATATAAGAAGAACCGAAGCATAAATAATGGCAGTAACAGAAATGCTGCCCATAATAACCGGGTCAACGCTATAAATATCAAAGTGGGCAAGGATGTTGCTTATCAGGTTGTTTAAACCATAAGTAATTGGCCTGAAAAAGGCCGAAATGATTTTGCCAAAGTTGCTATACGGGTCAAGCAGCGCTAACGTTATTGAACTGCTTAGAAAAAGAGGAACAATGGTAAGGGCAAGAATGATATACCTGGTTTTTTTATAAGGTAAGGTAAACCTGAAAATCTTTCTTTTCCTAAATGGCTTGCTCAACCTGTTCATGATATCTTGCAAAGTACCCATAGGGCAGATGCTTGAGCAATAAAAACGTCCAAACAACAACGTCAGCAGGATAATGATAATAAAAGCAAAGCTGGCCATGCTCACTACCGAAAAATTCAGTATTGAAGGTACCAATTGCATTTTTAACACCGGCCCCTGGATGAATAACGGCAACAACAAAGCCGGAAGTCCGACAAAAGAAATGAAAGCAACGGCAAATATTATTACCGAAGTGACAATACGAATTGTACGTAAATACTGCATTATAGAATATTAATTAAACCGTTAGCCTGGCAATATTAAGTTTGTCAAGGTTCATGTTGCCAACACCCATTTCGTGGGCAATACGGATATGGTCAATATCGCGAGGCTCTAAACCAAACAACTTGGTAGCAGCAGCATCGGCAGCAACAATATCTGTAGATACAATCAACGATTTCATCAATTTAACGTCTGAAACCGATACACCCTTGGGCCCATTTTTCATCATCACGCGGTAAGCATCAACAATGTTCAGAGTAGGCTTACGATAGGTTGCAAAGTCGGCAATACATTGGTGCAGGTCGTTTCGGTGCCAGTATCCTCTGTCCCAGATAATACCCATCAGGTTTTTCATACTTATGGTAACAGTTGAACCCTGGTGGCTTTTGAGTACCGGAACATTGATAACCACATCGGCATCCAGTATTTGCTTGTGTTCTTTGGCTTCTTTCAGTTTTATTCCTTTAGGGACAGAAACCGGTTTGTAATCCGCTTCATTATTACCGGAAACCAAAACTCCGCCAGCTTCTTCTACGGCCTTTTTTATACCTGAGTTTTCGTAACACTTTTTGGGGTTATCGCAGGTGAAGTCAAATACAATCACTTCTTTTGCCCCGGCTTTATATACATGCTCTATGATTCTTTTTACTAAGGCAGGGTTTGTCGTTGCAGCAAATTCAGGGCTTTTGTCCCAACCAATGTTAGGTTTTACAACTACTTTTTGCCCTTTTTTAACAAATTTCTGCATTCCGCCTAATGCTTCAAGTGCTTTGTCAAGCATTACTTCAGGTTCACCGCCTCTTACAGCAACCAAATCATAAGATCCGGCTTTTGATGAGCTACTTTCTGATGCAAATAAATCGGGGGTTGTGCCAAGACTTAACCCGGCACCGGCCAACAAAGTTGCTCCCAAACTTTTGCCAATAAATTCGCGTCTTTTCATAGTAATGGTATTTAATTGTTCTTTCTTAAAATTAGGCCATTTTTTCGAATAGACAAAACTAAATCCATTTGATGGAATTGTTTCTTAAAAGACGCTCTTTCTTTGTTAATTTGCTGTTAAGGAATGTTAAGTGATATTTATTTTAAAGTATATATTTAGTTACCTTCGTAAAAAATTAGTTTATGGTTTTATATTACGATTGTTTTGCAGGAATTAGCGGGGATATGAACCTTGCAGCCATGATCGACCTTGGGGTTGACGCTGATGTATTGATTTCGGAATTGAAGAAATTGAAACTCAGTGGTTACCAGATTAAGGTGTCAAAGTCAATGCGTAATGGTATTTCTGGCACTTTGGTGGATGTATTGCTTGAATCATCGCCCAAACCTGCTTTTCAGTTAAATATTCCGCTGTCTGCAACAAAAGGCGCGAGCCAACATAAGCACAAACAGGTTCACAGAAGTTATAAGGATATCAGAAAATTGATAGAAGATTCGAGCTTGAATGACAATATTAAAAAGATAAGCCTGGGTATTTTTCATCGTGTGGCTGTGGCCGAAGCTAAAGTACACAACTGCGAGGTGGATAATGTCCATTTTCATGAGGTTGGAGCAGTCGATTCTATTGTGGACATTGTGGGTGCTGCTATTTGTGTAGATATTTTAAAGCCTTCAAAAATTTTGGCTTCTGCTGCTATTCAGCTTGGTAGTGGCATGGTCAAATGTGAGCATGGCGTTTTTCCGGTCCCGGCACCTGCAACTATAGAAATATTGAAAGGTTTGCCAGTTAAAACTGGCGGGATGCCTTTTGAATCAACTACTCCGACTGGCGCTGCTATATTGGCCGAGCTGGTGGAAGAGTTTACAGACCTAACTAATTTTTCTATTTCGAAAATAGCCTATGGCCTGGGGCACAAAGAAGATGCCAAACCCAATGTGCTGCGGGTTATTGCTGCTGAAACAGAAGCAAAAGACTTTCCAACCGAACAAGCCATGATGCTCGAATGCAATATTGACGATATGTCTTCGGAAGTGTTTGATTTTGTTTTTGAAAAACTTTATGCTGCCGGGGCCCAGGAGGTGTTTGTTACGCCTGTAAACATGAAAAAAAACAGGCCGGCTTTTGTGTTATCGGTACTTAGCCCGGTGAGTTTAGAAAATACCTTGATTAATATTGTATTAGAAAATACCACAACGCTGGGAGTCCGCACTTACCCGGTTACCAAGCATATCTTGCAAAGGGAAATACTCACTTTTTCAACCTCTTTGGGAAAAGTCAGGGTAAAGAAGTCTTTCTGGAACAACATTGTAAAATTTAAGCCCGAATACGAGGATTGCAAGCTCATTGCCATACAAAAAAAATTACCCCTTTTGGAGGTAATTCGTATTATACAAACTGAACTGAAAGAATAGGCTACTTTTCTTCTATCTGAAAATAAGATACTATCTCGTTCAACTTATTGGCCTGTTGTGAAAGGGCTGAAGCCTGGTCTTCAATATTTTCAGAATTGCTTGAGTTCTTTTGTGTAATAACATTGAGTTGTTGTAAGGCATTGTTTACCTGGTCGGCACCCGAATTTTGCTCGTTAGTAGCTGAAGATATTTCCTGTACCAGTTGGACCGTCTTCATAATTTCGGGTTCAAGCATTTTTACACTCGAAACAGATTTTTCGGTCTGCGCAACGCAAACAGAAGATAGCTTATGAATTTCATCAGCTGCGGCACGGCTCCTTTCTGCCAGTTTTTTCACTTCAGCAGCTACCACCGAAAAGCCTTTACCAGCCTCACCTGCACGTGCCGCTTCTACAGCAGCGTTTAGGGCTAACAAATTAGTTTGGAATGCAATATCATTGATGATAGAAATCTTTTGGGCTATTTCTTTAATAAATTTCAAGCTTTCCTGCGAGTAAGCGCCTACCACGTCCATTTCTTTGGCTGCCTGCTTTGAAATGTTCTCGGTAGTCATGGCATTGCTTGAATTGAGGTGGATATTGGAAACCATTTCTTCCATCGATGATGCCACCTGTTCAGCAATAGAAGCCAGGTTGTTGGCATCTTCAGACATACTTTGGGCACTGCTGTTTAGCTCTACGCTCGAACTGCGCAACCTTTCAATTTCACCAATAATTTCCTGGATGATGGTTTTAAACTGCAAGGTCAGCTCATTGACCGATTGGGCAATTTGCCCCAGTTCATCTTGGGTGTTTAATTCAATCTTTTTAGACAAATCGCCATTTTTAATAATGGTCAGAGAATGAAGTATTGTCTTTATCCTGATGGTTATATAACGATGAAACAATATCATGATCAGTATAGAAAGAATGGCCACTGTGATTAACGAACCAAACAAGAATATCAAAATCAGGCTATTTTTTGATTTGTTCATCGCTGCGGTATCTGTGGCTATAAAAAGGTAGCCCAAATATTTGCCATCCTCAAAGTATAATGGCGAAATGCATATCACTTCATTCCCATTATTGGCTTCAGCATAATATGGCTCTTTTATAGGTGCTTTGAAAACATCATAAGGGCTAAGAAATTTTACTTCATCTACTTTTTTGTCCAAAATAGTGCTGTCGTTTGAATAATAAATCTTTTGATTGACCCCGATAACCAATGAGTATATTACCGAATCACCAACTAAGCTGGATATCGTTTTCAGGTCCATGGCGGCATCATACTTAAGTTTCCCTGAAGACATCAATAGGGCAGGGGCTGCCAATTGTTTATAAAAACGTTTGTTGGTATCAGAGCTAAACTTTGAAATATAAAAAGCTCCCGAAGAAAGTAATACTAATATGACGGTTGCAATGATTAGTAATCCAATCTTGAGGCTAAGTTTTTCCCTGACTTTATTATTTATAGAGGAATTCATAGTGATGTATTTTATTAGTTGGTGTGTGTTACTTAATTTGTCTCATAGTTCTTTGATAAGCTTCATCAGCTTTGATTTTTCCGGACAAAAGCTCATTTAATCCATAATCAATAGATGCTGTTGTATTATTGTTTAGAAATAACTTAGGCAAACTGACTTCTGCCTGGTTGTTACCATATTTTTTTTGGATGTGCTGAAAAAACTTTTCATACTTGTTTTGTCCAAAATCGGTATATGAAATAGAGGTTCGCATCCCGGTAGGGCAACTCGAATATTTCACCCATTTGTCGGCAATTTCGGTACTGGCCATATATTTCATAAAACGCTTGCCGGCTTCAGGATTTTTAGAATTTTTAGCAACCACAAATATTACCTGGTAAAAACCTGAATAAAAAGGCGATCTTTTGCCGGCAAAAGATGGTATTTCGCATGGACGTAATTGTTTTGTCCCTTCTGGATTAGACTTAAGCCATAACAATATCATCCAGGTCGGGTTCATGGTAAACAGGCACTGTTTATCATATAATATGCGTTGGGCTTCATCATAAGTATATCCCGAATAATCCATGTATTGCTTTGTCGGGTTATATTTCGAAAGCTTTTCAAATTCTGCATAAGCTTTTTTTAAAGCTGCTATACCTTTTTCTCTCGATTCGTATTTGTCTCCTTCATAAATAGAGGTGGCCAGCTGGGTAAATAATATATCATTAACTGTTTTGTATTGTTGAGAAAGAAAACTGATTTTATCGCTATGGGTTTTGTTATAATTGTCAACAGCCTGGGCATAAGCTATAAAATCGTCAAATGTCATGTCGAGGTCTTTGACTTTTATCCCAAGCTTATTTTCGACATATTCACTGACAAACAAAATATTGGTAATACCTTCAAGGACAATGCCCGGCATAATATTGCCATACCTTGCCTTGAGGTTCATTGTTTCAATCAAACCATCCTTATGGGCATGCTTAAACCAAGGTTCATTGGAAAAATCCACAAGGTATTTTTCGCCCCAATTGGGGTCATTGAGCTGTTGTCCAATCTTTTTATATCGTTCCTGGTCACAAAACAACACTTCAAATGGCCAGGAATTTTTCCTTACCATCTGTTCTATGGTATCGCACTCTACAAAATATAACTCTGATTCTTCTTTGTATTTCAAAAATTGTTGTGGAAACAACAATTCAATGCTCAAATCCTGGTTAAGCAAAGAAAATTCTCGCACCATTTCCCTCACCAGTAGTTCTTTTTTCCCTTCTCCATACCAGTGCCCCATGATACGGACTTGTTTTTGCAAGTTGTTGGAAATAGAGTTAGTATTGGCTTGCAAACTTTTCTCCTCAAGGGTATTTTTCTTTGAACACCCCAAAGCCACCAGCACTATAAGCAATATACTAAACTTGTTTGTCATTGGTCCAAATTTTTCTCCAATGATAGTATAATTTGTGTTATAAATATAATCAATTTATTGCACAATTACACTAAGTTCTTGCAGATATGTTTGAAAAACAATGGTATAAACGTATGTTGTATAATACTTTCTGTACTTAAATTATTTTTAGAGAAATATTTATTTACCCTGTTGTCCGGTAAAATAAATACTTGTAATATCGTTGATTAGAAACAGGTCGCCCCGCTGGGGCTTAATTTTAACGATGTTTAATTTTACTACAAACAAAACGTCGCTACGCGACTAAATAATAGCAGCGTAGCTGCGAACTGTTTGTAGGATAACCCAATACACCAATTGTTTCTGAGCCGCATAGCGGCGAGCTGTTTGTACCGGACAACAATGATTTATTTATAAAAAGATTAACCATTTTTGAAAATGGGCCAAAACAGTTGAAAACCTTTCAGGTTTTTGAAACCTGGAAGGTTTTCAAACAATTTTTAGTTCTCTGCAACGTTGTCTTTTATTTCCAATGGTTTGATTTTGATATTGATCTCCTGGTTTTCACTATCAAAATCTATAGTAAGGGTATCGCCTTCGTGGATACTTGCCTTGATAATAGCTTCCGCCATTGGGTCTTCAAGATACTTTTGAATAGCACGTTTTAGAGGCCTGGCACCAAACTGAACATCGTAGCCTCTTTCTATAACAAAATCTTTAGCCTCAGAGGTTAATTCAATACGGTAACCCATAGATATAACCCGGTCATATAACCCTTTAAGCTCAATATCAATAATCTTAGAAATATGCTCTTTAGATAATGTATTGAAAAGAATAACATCGTCTATTCGATTTAAAAATTCAGGGGCAAAAGATTTTTTTAAGGCATTTTGGATAACACTCTTGGCATAATCGTTTGCCTGGGCTATTTTTGCCGAGGTCGAAAAACCAACACCTTGCCCAAAATCTTTCAATTGACGTGTACCAATGTTTGATGTCATAATAACAATGGTATTTTTGAAGTCAACTCTTCTTCCTAAACTGTCTGTGAGGATGCCTTCATCAAGAACCTGCAACAATAAATGAAAAACGTCCGGGTGGGCTTTTTCTATTTCATCAAGAAGTACCACAGAATAGGGCTTTCTTCTGACTTTTTCAGTAAGCTGGCCGCCTTCTTCATATCCTACATAGCCCGGAGGCGCCCCAACAAGGCGAGATACAGAAAATTTTTCCATGTATTCGCTCATATCGATACGAATCAGGTTATCGTAGCTTTCAAATAAATATTTGGCCAATACTTTTGCTAATTGGGTTTTCCCAACACCTGTAGGGCCAAGGAAGATAAATGTCCCGATAGGCTTATTAGGGTCTTTAAGCCCGGCACGGTTACGTTGGATTGACCTGACCACTTTCTCGATGGCCTCATCTTGTCCAATAACACTGCCTTTTAACTCTTCTGACATTTTGAGCAGTCGGGTACCTTCGGCTTGGGCAATGCGCTGAACAGGCACGCCAGTCATCATGGCCACTACTTCAGCTACTTTTTCTGAATCCACTATGACCCTGTTCTGGGCTAATTCTTTTTCCCAACGGTCTTTTTCTATTTCTAATTTTTCAAGCAGTTCTTTTTCTTTGTCCCTGAAACTGGCTGCACGTTCAAAATTCTGGTTCTTGACCGATTTGATTTTTTCATTTTTTGTTTCTTCAATCTCTTTTTCAAGATTGATAATTCGTTCGGGAACATTAATATTTGAAATATGAACCCTTGAACCGGCTTCATCTAAGGCATCTATAGCTTTGTCAGGCAAGTGCCTGTCTGTGATATATCTTGATGTCAACTTTACACAAGCCTCTAATGCATCTGCAGTATAAATTACATTGTGGTGTTCTTCATACCTCTCTTTTATATTGTTCAATATTTCAAGTGTTTCTTCTGGCGAAGTAGGTTCTACCATCACTTTCTGAAAACGACGCTCAAGTGCCCCGTCTTTTTCAATGTGTTGCCTATATTCGTCTAAAGTTGTAGCCCCAATGCATTGAATTTCGCCACGGGCTAAAGCTGGCTTGAGCATGTTTGCAGCATCCAGCGAACCGGTAGCTCCACCAGCCCCGACAATGGTATGAATTTCATCAATAAACAATATTATATTAGGTGTTTTCTGAAGCTCATTCAAAATAGCCTTCATACGCTCTTCAAACTGCCCGCGATATTTGGTACCGGCAACGATAGATGCCAAATCTAAAGCTATGACGCGCTTGCCAAATAAAACCCTTGATACTTTTCGTTGAACAATGCGCAATGCCAATCCTTCTGCAATAGCAGATTTTCCTACACCAGGTTCTCCAATAAGGATGGGGTTGTTCTTTTTTCGACGACTGAGAATTTGCGCTAAACGTTCAATCTCCCTTTCACGGCCAACAATTGGGTCAAGGCGGCTTTCTTCAGCAGCCTTGGTCAGGTCAATGCCAAAATTGTCCAGCACAGGGGTGTCTGAATTTGATTTTGACTGCTGAGGCGTATTTCCGGGTGAACCCTTGCCTTGTTGCCCAAATGGCCCTGAACGGTCATCGTCTTCATCGCCATAGTCAGAGCTGGCCCTGGGCTGTCTTTTGCTTAATTCTTCTTTTATCTTTTGATAAGTCACGTTTTTCTCTTTTAATAAATCAGTAACAAAATTATCTTCCTGTCGAAGAATGGCTAATAATAAATGTCCTGTATTAACAGTTTCCTGCTTTAAATGTTTAGCTTCGAGGTAAACAAGTTTTAAAACCCTTTCAGCTGATTTAAGCATAGGTATATCTTCAGTTTCAATGGTATTTAATTCGCTGTTGCTAACCAACTGAAGTTCCAGTTTGTTTTTTATATCTTCCAAATCAAGCTGTTCTGCTAATACTTCAACGGCCAGACCTTCTCCATCTTTCAATATTCCTAAAAAGAAATGTTCTGGCCCTATATAATTATTGTGCAACCTGACAGCTTCGGCTTTACTATATGATAAAACTTCTTTTATCTTTTGCGAAAAATTGGCATCCATACACGTTTGATATTTAGGGCAAATTTCAATTAAATATATGCAAATATATCTATATTTAAACATATATTATTAAACACCTGCTGTTAATAATTATCAACATCAATTAATATGAATTTCCATTTTAAATACCTATTTTCGTGCTTTAATTTTTTACGAAAATATAATTATATATGTCTGAAGATCAGCGCATAATAAAAATAAACATCGAAGAGGAAATGAAAACAGCCTACATAGATTATTCTATGTCGGTTATTGTAGCCCGTGCCCTGCCTGATGTAAGGGATGGCCTGAAACCCGTTCACCGCAGGGTATTGTACGGTATGTCCGAGCTTGGGGTGACTTCTGATTCGGCTTATAAAAAATCAGCAAGAATTGTCGGAGAAGTGTTGGGTAAGTACCACCCTCATGGAGACTTATCAGTATATGAAGCTATGGTACGTATGGCTCAGCCCTGGTCATTGCGTTACCCCTTGGTTGACGGACAAGGCAACTTTGGCTCTATTGATGGCGACAGCCCGGCAGCAATGCGTTATACAGAAGCCCGCTTAATGAAAATAGCCGAAGAAATGATGGCGGACATTGAAAAAAACACAGTCGATTTTCGCCTAAACTTTGATGATACACTTGAAGAACCAACTGTAATGCCTAACCGTATCCCCAACCTTTTGATAAATGGGGCTTCGGGTATTGCCGTAGGTATGGCTACCAATATGCCCCCTCATAACTTGGGCGAAGTGATAGATGCTACCATTGCTTACATTGATAATAATGGCATTACCACCGAAGAACTTATGCAATATATAAAAGGCCCTGACTTTCCAACCGGGGGCATTATTTATGGCACTTCGGGTATCAAAGAAGCTTATGAAACGGGTAGGGGAAGAGTATTAGTCAGATCAAGGACTGAAATTGAAACTACCGAGACTGGCCGTGAAAAGATTATCGTTACCGAAATCCCTTACATGGTGAACAAATTGGAATTAATCCAAAAAATCGCCGACCTTATCAACGAGAAAAAAATAGAAGGGATTTCATACCTTAACGATGAAAGCGACCGTGAGGGCATGCGCATTGTTATGATTTGTAAAAAAGAAGCCAGCGCTAATGTTATTTTAAATAAGCTTTTTAAATATACCCAGTTACAAAATTCATTTAATACCAATAATATTGCATTAGTCAACGGCCGCCCCAAAATGCTGTCGTTAAAAGACCTTATTCATTACTTTGTTAAACACAGGCATGAGATTGTTATTAGAAGGGCAAAATTTGATTTAGAAGAAGCAGAAAAGAAAAAGCATATTTTAGAAGGCTTGCTTATTGCCCTGGACCATCTGGATGAGGTAATTAAGCTTATTCGTGAGTCTAAAACTCCTGAAGAAGCTCGAAACGGGCTGATGGAAAATTTCAACCTTTCAGAATTACAGGCCAGGGCTATCCTCGATATGCGCCTGCAAAGCCTTACCGGGTTGCAAAGACAGAAAATCAAAGACGACTATGATGCTTTGGTCAAATTGATTGAATATTTAAATTCTGTACTATCTGATGAATCGCTAAGAATGAAAATTATCAAGGATGAGCTTATGGAAGTACGCGAAAAATATGCTGATGAGCGCCGTACCGAAATAAGGTTAGACGAAACCGAGTTTAATCCTGAAGATTTTTATGCCAATGATGATATGATTATTACCATTTCTCATCTTGGATATATCAAACGTACTCCTTTAAGTGAATTTAAGACCCAAAGCAGAGGAGGAATAGGTTCAAAAGCTAGTAATACCAGAGATGAAGACTTTTTAGAACATATGTTTAATGCCACTATGCATAATACCATATTGTTCTTTACCGAAAAAGGCCGTTGTTTCTGGCTTAAAGTTTACGACATCCCTGAAGGAAGCCGTACTTCTAAAGGCAGGGCTATACAAAATATCCTGAGCATAGATCCAGATGATAAAATCAGGGCTTTTATTAATGTTAAATCATTGGAAGATCAAGATTTTATCAAGTCAAACAATGTTATTCTTTGTACCAAAAAAGGTATTATAAAAAAAACATCTCTTGAAGCTTATTCTCGTCCACGTCAAACAGGTATCAATGCAATTACCATTCGCGAAGGCGACTGCCTGATTGAGGCAAAACTCACCAATGGCCAAAACGAATTGTTGCTTGCTGTTAAATCAGGGAAAGCAATTCGTTTCAACGAAGAAAATGTTAGGCCTGTGGGACGCAATGCTTCCGGAGTAAAAGGTGTTACCCTTGCCGATGAAAATGACGAAGTAGTTGGAATGGTCTGTGTTGATTCGCCACAATTGACTATTATGGTAGTATCAGAAAAAGGATTTGGAAAACGATCAGATATTTCCGACTATAGAGTGACCAACAGGGGAGGTAAAGGGGTTAAAACCATCAATATTACTGAAAAAACCGGAAAGTTAATAGCCATTAAAGGGGTTACAGATGATGAAGACCTGATGATTATTACCAAAAACGGGTTGACCATCCGCTTGTCTATTGCAGAATTTAGGGTCACCGGGCGCGCTACACAAGGTGTCAAATTAATTAATATCAAGGGAAGCGATTCGATAGCAGCTGTGGCCCAGGTCCCTAAAAGCCAGGATGAAGAAACTCCTGTGGTAGAAGGCGGCGTTGAAGAAAGTAATGTAGGAGAAGAAAATCTTCCTGCTGAATAAAAATTACAGTAAAAATTGTTTTATTTGCAAAATATTAAATGTTAATCAATTAAATAAGAAAAAGTGATGAAAAAAGTACTTGCTTTGTTAATGACAGCGGCTATGTTTATTTCTCTTTCGGCACAAAAGAAAGTAGTAAATAATGCTGAGAGCTTAATGGAAAAAAATGAACTGGCTAAAGCTTATGAAACTATTCAACCAGCTTTGACCAATGATGAAACAAAAGATTTGCCTAATACTTGGTTTGTTAAAGCTCAGATTTTACAAAAAATTTCAATTTCACCTGATTCTTCATTGAGAAAATCTTTTGAAAATGCGCCAAAAGAAGCTTTTGAAACTTATAAAAAAGTTAACGAAATTGATGTTAAGAAAAAATTTGATAAAAAAATTAACATGCAAATGGAAGAATTGGCCAGAGGAGCAGCTGTTTATGGAAGCGATGCCTATGGGGTTCAAAATTATTCCAAATCGCTCGAGTATTTTGAGCTTGTTTTAGAAATATACAAAAATCCGGTTTTTAACAATTTCATTGACACCTCAATGATATTTAACTGCGGTATTGCTGCTAACAATGCCAAAAATTATGACAAAGCCATTGAATATTTCAAAAAAGCGGCCGATTATAAATATAACGGAGGAATAACATATTCTCTCTTAAAATCAGCATATCTTTCAAAAGGTGATTCAGTGCAGGCTTTAGCAGTTTTAAAACAAGGGTTTGAATTGTTTCCCAATGATCTTAATTTAATTGTTGACCTTGTAAATTATTATTTAGTAGGAGGACAAGCCCAGGAAGCACTCAATTACCTCAATATGGCAAAACAAAAAGACCCAAACAATACTTCATTTTATTTTGCTGAAGGTACTTTGTACGAAAAAATTAATGATATAGATAAAGCAGTTGCAGCTTATACCAAAGCTACCGAAATTGATCCTAAAAATTTTAACGCATATTACAACCTTGGAGTTGTTTATTACAACAATGCTGTAAAGATTTTTGATAAAGCAGCCAATGAAAAAGACGACGCCAAGTATAATGAATTAACAATTCAGGGAAATGAAGAATTAAAAAAGTCAATTCCTTGGTTGGAAAAAGCACATGCTATTGACCCAAAAGAAGAAATCTGTGCCAAAACACTGAAAGGATTATATTTCAGGATGCAAATGACTGATAAATTAAATGCCATAAACAAAGAAATGGGTTGGTAAAATATATAAGAGGCTGTATAAAATGTAAATTATGCAGCCTCTTTATTTTATATACATTATTTAACATAATATAAATTATAAGATAGTTAAAAAAATTTTTTTATCAACTCAAAAAAATTTCTTAACTTTTCATTGAATGATTTATTATTGCACAAAATTTTAGTATTGAATTATGGGAAAAGTAAACAAAGTTATTAGTCTGCAAAATTTAACACCGGAACTACTTGAACTGTTGAACAAAAAATATCCGGATGGATACAACAACCATGTGATTAAAGTCACTACACCAAAAAATGATTTCTTTTATGGTGTTACATTAGATACTCCTGAAGTAAGTTATCTTGTGAAGGTTCCTGTAAAAATTGATACCAATCCTGACGAAATAGACGAAAAAGACTATGATGAGCCAGAAAGCTCTGTTGATATTGATGATAATATTTCTGACAGCGAAGATTTTGAAGCTGATGCTGATGATGATGAATAAATAAATATCAATTGTCATATATAACAAGTCCGCCCTTAGCGGACTTTTTTTATTATATAATTTAGCTTTACTTTAGCCCAAATTAAAAAAGCTATGAGTATTTTGTATTTCTTTCAAATGAGCCCGGTATTGAGTTTTTTGATATTTGCCGGGATAATGCTGATTATTGACTTGCTGATTTTTTTGCTGCTCAAAAAAGCTTTTTATCATCATAAATACTGGAAAACCATCTTTATCATCCATATTTCAGTTGCAGCGCTGTTTTTGTTCTTCTTGTTTTATTTCTATTTCATTTACGTTTCATATCTCAATGCTGAAAAAACAGCCAATATGTTTGAATTTACAGCACAACTAATCCCTTTATATATCTTCAAATTGTTATTTGTGCTGTTGTCGTTGGGCTCGCTGTTGATAAAGAAATACAGGCAAATAATTATCTGTATATCTTTTTCGGTCGCTTTTGTCCTTTTCTTATACCTTCAGTATGGCTATTGGTTTGGAAGGTTTAATTATACCCTTTATGAACAGTCACTATCTACAACTGTTCCCAATCAATTCAAAGGTTTGAAAATTGTGCAAATATCTGATTTGCACCTGGGGACAGTTGTTCATCACGATAAAAAACTGGCAAAAATGATTGCTTTGGTCAATGAGCAACAGCCTGATTTGGTTTTTCTTACCGGCGATTTGGTGAATTTTTTTGCTCAGGAAGCTTATCCCTTTATAGGCCATTTTTCAAAAATCAAAGCCAGGTACGGGGTATTTGCCATTAATGGCAACCACGATTATGGCGACTATTATCGATGGCATTCGGAAAAAGACAAAGAACTTAATTTGAGGTTAATAGATTCTTTTTACCTTAAAACCCATATCAAACTTCTCAGCAACGCAAATGTTTTTATTGAAAAAAATAATGAAAAAATATGGGTAGCAGGCATTGAAAATATAGGAATTCCTCCATTCCGCAGTAAAGGAGATGTGGCTAAAGCTATGGAAGGTATCCCGGATAGTGCTTTTGTGTTATTTCTTTCGCACGACCCTTCTATTTGGGATAGCTCGTTAAAAACTATCCCACGTTTGGCTGTTACTTTCTCAGGGCATACTCATGGTTTCCAGTTTGGCAAACGAAATGGCAAAAAGCCCTGGTCGCCGTTGATGTGGTCAAATATTCATTCATGGTGCGGTTTATACCAATATGAAAACAGATACCTTTATGTTAATGTTGGTCAAAGTGGTTCTTTCTTTCCGGCAAGGCTTGGTATGTGGCCAGAAATTACTGTTTTTACCCTAAATTAAGTATTTTTTTTATAAAAAATTGATTGTCAAGATAATGTTTGTTGCGAAGGGCATTGTTTACGAAAAAAGTAAAAGGCTGGTTATGTTTTTTTATGAACAATTTATCAACAGATTTTTATGTTATTTATAACGAATTCGATATGCAACTTTTTTATCGAAAAAAGTTGCCCAAAAACTCTTATCGCCTTAACTCTTTCACCCTCGAAGCCTTTTAATGTTACAATATGCAATCAACAGTAGTGTTAGGCTTCTCGGCCGAAATCGAACAAAAGGCGATGGATGAATAGGAATTTTTTCTTTTAATGCTTCGCCTGTTTCATTGAAACGTCTCTGCTAATGGCCTGGCGTAAATGGCGTTAAGAAAAAACTTTATCGACGAAGCGAGTTGTTGCCCGGAGCCGTAGATAAGGCTTTTTTTAGCCAATTTACGGCAAGCCTTGAATTGTTTTTTGCTTCAAGGCAAAAGTAAGGGATGTTTAGTTAATTTCTGTAAATATCAGATGCTAAGTATTCTTCTTATGTTATTTTTAAAAAAATCTGTCCACCAAATCCGAAAAATCCTTGGGAGGTTTACATGGTTTTCTGTCGGATGCTTTAACAAAAACAAGTGTTGTTGTAGCTTTATTTATCAATAAGTTTTCTGAGTTAAATATTTCGTACAAAAACTCAATTTTTACCCCGGGCTTTTTCAAAATACTGGTTTTCACGGTCAACTCTTCATCGTATAAAGCCGGAAAATAATATTCGACCTTCATATCAGCTACAGGCAACAATATCCCGGAATCTTCAAGAATTTTGTACGCAAAACCATGTTTTCTGAGCAGTTCGGTACGGCCAACTTCGTAATACAACGGATAATTGCCATAATACAAATACCCCATGCGGTCTGTTTCGCCGTATCTGACCCTGATTTTTACTTCGCTGGATAACATAAATGACTTTTTTGCAAAAATAAATAATACAAGCAAACTACATAGAGAATATTTAGCAGCATATTGTTTATAAAATGTTTATAAGCTTTGTCGTGTTTAATGTTGGGATACCCTATTTTTGAAAAGTAATGTTAGTGTTAGTTTTTTATGCGAGGTAAGTCAATAGTTTTTGTATTACTATGTGTTTCGGTATTTGTCATTGCCAAACAATCTGATAAAGAGATAAAAACATATCCTTCTGTCATCGATAATACTTCTGATAAATGGGTTGATTCTGTGTTTAAAAGCCTCACTCTGGAAGAGCGTATAGCCCAGATGATTATGCCTGCAGTGTATCCCAAAGACACGCAAAACATATCGCAACAACTTATCAATATTGCTAAATATAATGTTGGCGGGTACATTATATTTCAGGGCGGTGTCACCACTGTGGCCCGATTGGTCAACAAGTTACAGGATGCTGCACGTACACCGCTCATATTAGGAATGGACGGAGAATGGGGACTGACCATGCGCTTTGATAGCGCCCAGTTGTACCCTAAGCAAATGATGCTTGGCGCTGCTAATGATACCGCTTTGATTTACCAGATGGCTTGCGATATAGCGCAGCAACTTCGCAGATTAGGGTTACATACCAACTTTGCCCCTGTGGCCGATATTAACAATAACCCGCGAAACCCGGTGATCAACAGTCGTTCGTTTGGCGAAAGCCGCGAAAACGTGACCCGCCTGGCTATGGCTTATATGAAAGGGTTGCAAGATAACCGAATTTTGGCAGTAGCCAAACATTTTCCAGGACATGGCGACACGGGGACTGATTCACACCTGGATTTGCCTTTTATAAATAAACCAGCCAAAGTTATTGACAGCCTTGAACTTTATCCTTTCAAACAATTGATAAAAAATGGCCTCAGCTCTGTCATGACAGGCCATATCAACATGCCATCGCTGGATACAACCGGGAAACCAGCGTCCCTCTCCCCTATCATTGTCACAGATATTTTGAAAAAGCAGCTTGGCTTTGGAGGGTTGATTTTTACCGATGCCTTAAATATGAAAGGGGCCCAAAAGAAAAAAGAGAAAGAACAAATTATCAGTGCAGTTATTGCCGGGAATGACATATTGCTTATGCCTGCCAATATAAAAGACGCTATTGATACTATCAAAAGAGCCGTTAAAGCCGGAGTTGTACCTGAAGATGAAATAAATTCACGTTGCAAAAAAATTTTAAAAGCTAAAGTTTGGCTTGGGTTAGATAAGTCGCGCCAAAAACCCTCTGTAAATAATGTTGTTGCTGATTTGCAACAACCTTTATACAGGCTGTTGTCAAGGTATGAGATTGAAAAAGCCATTACCATTATTCATGATCCCAAAAATCTTTTGCCTGTAAAGCATTTAGATACCTGCTATATAGCTTCCATTTCATGGGGATGCGATACAAGTTGTGTATTCCAACAGACCCTTGGCTTATATGCCCCTATTGATGAGTATTATGTAAATGAAAACACATCAGACAGCGTGCTGGTGCAAATGTATTCCAGGCTTAGAAAATATAACCTTGTTATAGGTAGCATTGTCAATACCGATATGCGCTTAAGCAAGAATTACGGGGTTACAGACAAGGCTATCAACTTTTTTAGCTTTTTGGCTGATTCGTGTCAATTGATAATGGATATCTTTGGTTCGCCATACCTGATGAACAGGTTCCCGGAAAATGTAAACTTCCAGTCTATTCTTATTTCTTATGATGATAAAAAGGAAACCCAGGCACTTTCTGCACAACTAATTTTTGGGGCTATAAAAGCCCAGGGAAAATTGCCTGTTTCGATTAATGAAAAATGGAAATTAGGCACTGGTATTACCTGGGACAACACTATCAGGGTAAAATATACCATACCCGAAGAAGTTGGCATTTCTTCAAAACGTCTTGCCCCGATAGATTCTATCATGAACGATGCCATAAGACAAAAAGCCATTCCGGGCGGGGTTGTGTATATTGCCAAAGACAACAAAGTGTTTTATCACAAGGCATTTGGATATTATACTTACGACAGCACCCTGGCTGTTTCGACCAATACCGTGTATGATTTGGCATCTATTACCAAGATTGCCGCGACAACGCCTTTGTTAATGCATTATTACGAGGCCGGGAAACTAAAATTGGACGAGTCGTTGGGGCATTATTTAAAACATTTTAAGAAAAAAGGGTTCAAAGATTTATTAGTGCAAGACCTAATGACTCATCGAAGCGGGTTTAAATCTTTTTCCACCATATATTTAAATGGGCTGAATTGTATAGATAAGAGCAGGTTGACAAAAGGCAATAGCCATGCTGTAAATTGCTCTACAAAGCTCAACAAGGTTTATTATGCCAATTATAAAGACAAATATTATGCTGTAGAAGTGGCCAAAGGTATTTATACTTTCAAAAACTGGAACGACACAATAGAAAAAGAAATCATAAATACTCCATTAGCAAAGAATAATCCTTATAACTACAGCGATTTGAACTTTATCATGCTGGGCAGAGTGGTTGAAAATATTTCAAAGTCAAAACTGGATGTTCTTTCTTCAAAGCTTTTTTATAATAAATTAGGTGCCGGAACCTTAGGATATTTACCATTGAAAAAAATGGACACCAGCAAAATAGCCCCTGCCGAGAATGATACCATTTTCAGGAAACAGCTCATACAAGGATACGTGCATGACCCCATTGCAGCTGTGTATGGTGGTGTATGCGGCCATGCCGGGGTGTTTGGAACGGCCAATGACCTGGGCAAATTGATGCACGTATTTTTGAATAAAGGGATTTATGGAGGCGACAGATATTTCGAGGATTCAACCATGAACAAATTCAATTCCCGATTATTTGCGGGTAACAGACGTGGACTGGGCTTTGACAAACCAGAGCCTGATACCGCCAAACAAAGTCCGGTAAGCCGTTATTGTTCCGACCAGAGTTTTGGACATACCGGCTTTACCGGGGTGATGACCTGGGTTGATCCTCAATATAACTTAGTTTATATATTTGTTTCTAACCGGGTGTATCCTTCAGCTGCCAAAAACAAGCTGGCCGAAATGAACGTCAGGACAAAAATTCAGGATATTGTTTATAAAGAAATGATAGGACAAAAAAAATAGGCATATATCTCCTATCTTTGCAACTTTGAAAAACATCGTATGCTAAAAAATAAAATAACCATATCAGGGCATTTGGGAAGCGGCAAAACTGTGCTTGCCAAAAAATTACAAGCGTATTTATCTTACGAAATACTTTCTGTCGGGGGTATTCAGCGCAAACTGGCCATGCAATATGGCATGGATACCACAACCTTTAATAAATACATGGAAACCCACCCCGAAATTGATATTGAGTGCGATAATATGGTTAGCCGTTATGGAAAATCAGATGAACCACTAATTCTTGACTCAAGGCTGGCCTGGCATTTTGTACCCCATGCATTTAAAATTCATTTGATTGTAAGCAAAACCATTGCCGGAAAAAGAATATTTGGCGACACTGTTCGCGAAAATGAGAAACATGCCAGCATAGAAGATACCATCCGCAGCAATTACGAGCGCCGCAAAAGCGAGGTGATGCGTTTTAAAAAGCAGTATGGTGTAGACATTGACGATATTTACAACTATGATTTGGTGCTTGATACCTCCTACGTTACCCCTGATGAAGTATTTGAATGTGTTAAAAATCAATATCTGCTATGGCAAAACGGGCAAAAACATCAATCGTTGTGGTTATCTCCCAAAAACCTCTTTCCTACACGCCTTGATGATAATGAGCTTCATACAGGAGCTGATATTGTGGTATCTAAAGCCAATGCATGGTTTTTTATCCAGCATAACCATAAAAAAGTGAGCGAAGGGTTAAAAAACAACCTGGGTATTGTCCCCTGTCAAATTGATAAAACTGTAAATAGCAATATTTTAGCAAATTACAATTGCGAGATAGCTGTTAAATGGGCTAATAATCATGGTTTTGTATTTGACGAATTTCCATCGGTCTAACTATTGCTGAGAAACTGACAGACTTTTATTGTTAGTTTGACAAAAAAATTCTTCTCTTTTCTTGATAGGCAAAGGGGAAAATACCCTACCTTTACATTTTAAAATTTTGAAACCCAAAATATTGATTTACAATGGATTTATTACAACAAATAAAAGCAAATGCGAAAAAACACCAAAAGCGCATTGTATTACCCGAAGGTCTTGAAGAACGAACGCTTAAAGCTGCGGATGAAGTGCTAAACGAAGAGTTGGCACAAATTATACTAATAGGCAACCGTGACAAAATTTTTGATTTAGCCAAACAATTTGGTTTAAAATCAATAGAAAAGGCAACTATTGTTGACCCGCTAAAGCATGAGAAAAAAGACCATTACATCGACATGATGGTTGAGCTACGCAAAAGCAAAGGTCTTACAAGAGAAGAAGCTGCTAAGCTAATTGAAAACCCTCTATACCTTGCAACTCTGATGATTAAAAACGGAGATGCAGACGGAGAAGTAGCTGGTGCAATGAATGCTACCGGAGATGTTTTAAGGCCTGCCTTCCAATATGTAAAAACATTACCTGGCATTAGCGTAGTTTCAGGAGCGTTTATCATTATTCTGAAAGATAAAGAATTTGGAGAGGACGGCATGTTTGTATTTGCTGATTGTGCTGTACACCCTAACCCAACAGAAAGAGAACTGGCCGAAATAGCTGTTGCTACTGCTAAAACAACTAGGGCAATTGCAGGATTCGAGCCTCGTGTGGCCATGTTGAGCTTCTCGACCAAAGGAAGTGCAAAACATGAGATGTGCGACAAGGTAATAAATGCTACCCGTATTGCAAAAGAAATGGACCCAAGCCTAAAGATTGACGGCGAATTGCAGGCCGATGCGGCTATCATCCCTTCTATTGGGAAAAGTAAAGCCCCGGGCAGTGAAATAGCCGGAAAGGCAAACGTTTTGGTTTTCCCTACACTCGAAACCGGGAATATTGCTTACAAATTGGTTCAGCGTTTGGCCCATGCCGAAGCTATTGGGCCTGTTTTACAAGGTATGGCAGCTCCTATCAACGACTTATCTCGTGGCTGCTCGGTTAGCGACATTGTCAACCTTATTGCCATTACCGCAAACCAGGCTGCTGGAAAATAACCCCCTCGAAATAAAACAACTTATCATATGGCTGAAGTATTAGAAGATTATGCGTATAAACGCACGACACAAAAGAAAGGAAATATTCAAAAGATTGGAGTAATTGGCTGTGGACAAATGGGCCAGGAAATTTGCCGCATTGTCAGCCAGTTTGGAATGGATGTGGTGTTTCTGGATATTTCTCCGGAAAGGGTTTCGGAAATATTGAACAGTATCCGCAAACAATTGGACGACCAGGTTAACCAATGGGGCTTGACCGAAACGGAAAAGAAAGGGATACTATCTCGTATTAAAGGAACTACAGATTATAACGACTTTTCGGATTGCGATATCATCATCGAGTCAATCAATTCAAAAAAGCCTTATACCAACCTCGAATCCCGTAAAGAGATTTTCAGGAAAGTAGAATCGGTTATTTCGCCAGAAGCTATCATTACCAGCAACAATTCAACCCTGATGATAACCGAGCTTGCTTCTGAGCTTAAAAAACCTGAAAGAGCTATTGGTTTACATTTTATGAGCCCTGCTACCACTATCAAAATTGTTGAAGTGGTAAAAGGTATCGATACTGACGAAAACACTTATAACAGAGTTTGTACCTTTGCCAAAATGATTGACCGCCAGGTTATCACCATCAATGAATCGCCCGGACATGTAAGTACCCGTCTTATTGTATCGCTTATCAATGAAGCTTGTGAACTATTGATGGAAGGAGTTTCTTCGGTCGAGGCAATTGACAAGATTATGAAAGAAGGTTATGGCATGCAGTTGGGGCCTTTTGAATTGGCCGACCGTATTGGTCTTGATAAAGTAGTAAAGTGGATGGATAATTTGTTTCAGGAATATAGTTTGTATAAGTTCAAAGCCTCTCCTGTTATTAAAAGGCTGGTGAGGGCAAACTATCTTGGACGTAAGACCGGTAAAGGTTTTTACAAATATGAAAATGGAAAAATTGTTTCCGGCAATGTGATGACACGGGAACTTTTTAACCGTTAGTTTTTCACATGGGTAAATGTTTATGTTGGATGAAATAAATTAAAAAATGAAGATACTTGTTTTAAACTGCGGCAGCTCCTCGATAAAATTTCAACTTTTTGACATTGAAAAACAGTTGGTCATGGCCAAAGGAGGTGTTGAAAAACTTGGGTTGCACGGTTCTTTTTTAAAATATGAGCCTCACAATGGCGAATCGGTAAAGCTTGAAGGCGAAATTCTCGACCATCAGGCTGGTATCGAATATATTATGGGCATCCTTATCAGTCCTAAAAGAGGTGTGATTAAGACAGAAGAAGAAATTAATGCCGTTGGGCATCGTGTAGTACTTGGCGGAGAGGAATTTAAAGGCAGTGTTTACATTGACAACTACGTAATGCAAAAACTTATTGAATATTCTGCTTTAGCGCCTTTACATAACCCTGCCAATATCAAAGGTATTCAGGCTATGCAGAATATATTGCCCAATGTGCCTCAGGTAGCTACTTTCGATACTGCTTTTCACCAGAGTATGCCAGAGAAAGCTTATTTGTACGCTATCCCCTACTCTTTGTATAAAAAGCACGGCATCAGAAGGTATGGTTTTCATGGCACCAGCCACTTGTATGTATCAAAAAGGGCATGCGAAATATTAGGCAAAGATTATAACAATTCGCGCATTATCACCTGTCATTTGGGCAATGGAGCTTCTATAACTGCTATCAAAGACGGAAAATCTGTTGACACGTCTATGGGCCTCACACCTGTTGAAGGGTTGATAATGGGTACCCGCAGTGGCGATGTAGACCCGGGGGTAATAAATTTTGTGATGCAAAAAGAAGCTGTTGATGCATTTACGGTAAACACTATTTTGAACAAACATAGCGGAATCCTGGGCATATCGGGAGTTTCATCAGATATGCGCGAAGTAAGGGCTGCTGCTGATCAAAACAATGAAAGGGCAAAACTTGCTTTAGATATGTACCATTATAGAATTCGTAAATATATTGGGGCTTATACAGCTGCCCTTGAAGGGCTTGATATATTAGTTTTTACAGGAGGTGTTGGCGAAAACTCAGATTTGACAAGGAAAGAAGTTTGTAAAGGGTTTGAATACTTAGGCCTTGAAATAGATGAAACATTAAATGCTGCAGCCCGAGGTAAAGAACAAGTCATTAATAAGCCCGATAGCAAAATCAAGGTCATTGTTGTCCCTACCAATGAAGAACTGGTAATAGCATTAGATACTAAAGATATTGTAAACCAGCGCAATGCTGTTTCAAAATCTAAACTTTGGTAAAATAAAACGTAGCATAAAAATAGTCGAAACGTCAATGTTGTTTCGGCTATTTTTGTTTTAAAACGAAATAAATCATCAAATTATAGAAAAATGAAACGAGCATGATTCGTTAAACACAAACAAGGATGAAATTTATCATGCGAGTTCCATCCAACCTTATTAAAAAAATTATTTACGGATGAAATTAAAATATGGAATGAATCCTTACCAGGATTATGCAGAAGTGATTGATAGTAAAAATGCTTTACAGCTCAAAAATGGCTCGCCAAGCGTGATAAACGTGCTTGATGCGCTCAATTCATGGCAATTGGTAAAAGAGGCCAGCAAAGCTTTAAACAAAGAAGTTTCTACCTCATTCAAACACGTCACTCCTTCTGGTGTGGCTGTTTCAAAACCATTAGATGAAAAAGAAAAACAGGCTTATTTGATAAACCAGGATTTATCTGCATTAGCATCGTCGTATGCAAGGTCCCGTGGTACCGACAGGCTTGCTTCTTTTGGAGACTTCATTGCGGTAAGCCATGTGGTGGATAAACAAACGGCTTTGCTTATCAAATCTGAAGTATCTGACGGTATTGTTGCCCCGGGATATACCCAAGAAGCGTTAGAGATTTTATGCGGCAAAAAAAACGGCGGCTATGTAATTTTTGAAATTGATGCAGCTTATGAGCCTCAGGAAATCGAATCGCGCGATGTTTTTGGTATTACCGTCAGACAAAAACGGAATAACCTGGTTATTTCCGATGCTTTACTTTCTAATGTTGTTACTTCAAATGCAGCTATTTCTCCTCAAATAAAGGAAGACCTGAAACTGGGCCTTATCACCCTGAAATACACCCAATCTAATTCAATTTGTGTGGTTAATAATGGCCATGTTATTGGTATTGGCTCCGGACAACAATCGCGTATTTTATGTTCAGGATTAGCATTGAGCAAAGCCAATGTCTGGTACCAAAAAATGTTGCTCGACTATTCTTTTTTAAAAAATTACACAGGGCTGAAACGCACTGATATTGACCAGATTATAGAGCAAAAAAGACAAGAAACATTTGCCGATAAAATCATACTTAACCAGTTGCCTGACAGTTGTTTGCTATCTGATGGCTTTTTCCCGCAAAAAGATAACATAGAACTTGCCCACAAATATGGGATAAAGTTTATTGCCACGCCAATGGGCTCGGTCAGGGACAATGAAATTATTGAAACGGCCAATAAACTGGGAATAACCATCATTAACACCGGGGTAAGGTTGTTTCATCATTAATATTAGCTTTGCAGCAAAGATTCTTAAAGAATTTTTTTAAATAAATCGAGGGTAGTGATTACATTTACTAAAAAAAGTATGATAACTGCCCTCGATCAACTTTTAGCTGTTTGCAACTACCCACAAAAAGCAGCCATTGTCTGGCCTACAGATGCCGGCATTTTTAAGGCTGTTAAACCTTTTATTGAAGCTAAACAGATTATCCCCGTTTTTTGTGGGAACAAACCTGAGATAGAAAATTTGTGCCATGCTTATGGCCTTAAGCCATTGCAATATACTGTTATCCATAGCAATGACCAGGTTATAGCAGCCCATGATGCTGTTGTTATGGCCGAAAACCATGAAGTGGGTATTTTGATGAAAGGTATGGTTTCGACCAGTATTTTTGTAAAAGCTATATTGCACAGTACTTTATTAGAGAACATTCTTACCCACATCACTATATTTAAACATCCTTTGCAACCAAAATTGGTAGCCTTGTCTGATGCAGCCATTAACATTGCCCCGGATATTGAAACTAAAGTGGCTATTATCAACAATGCCGTTGATTTGATGAAAAAACTTGGTTATGGACATCCTAAAGTTGCCATGGTTTGCCCTGTTGAAAAGCCTAATCCCAAAATTGCCTCTACGCAAGATGCCCTGATTCTTAAAGATATGAACCTAAAAGGTGAAATCAAAAATTGCATGGTAGATGGCCCTTTTGCTTTAGACAACGCACTTTCGGCGGCTGCATCTGAAATGAAAAACATTAAAAGTGAAGTGGCCGGGAATGCAGATGTTTTAGTGGTGCACAATCTCGATGCCGGGAATATATTGTATAAGTCTATAGGTGTCATTGCAGGTCAGCCCGTAGCTGCGGTTGTTGCCGGGGCCAAAGTGCCCATTGTGTTAACTTCCCGGGCAGATAACGAAATTACCCGGTATTATTCTCTCCTACTCGCCTTGCATTTAACAAGTGCCAACAAGGCTTAAACTATTACAAAAAATTCTTGTTAAATAACTTCCAAGAAAGGAAAACTTTTCAAATATTGCACCCTTATTTATTCATTACATAACTATTATTAAATTAACCAATATGAAACGAGCATGATTCGTTAAACACAAACAAGGATGAAAATTCATCATGCGAGTTTTCCTTCGGAGAGCCCTTCGGGGTTCATCCGACCTTATTTATAAAATTATTTACGGATGAAAAAAATACTTTATTCGCTTACTTTTGCGCTCTGTTTTACCAATTTTCAGACAAAATCTATGGACAACGCATTGTTATTTAAAGAAAACGATTTGATACAGTTTGATAAGTTTACTGCCCTGCAGGTGGAATCTGCCACTCAGCTGGTGATGGAAGATGTAAAAAAGTACATTGCTGAAATTGCCGCAGTGGATAATAGTAAACGTACCTTTGAAAATACTATGGTACGCTACGATGATATGCAGCAGCGCCTCAGCAGCCTGACCAATATCATTTACCTGATGGCATACACCCACCCTGATGATAGTTTACGTGAAGTATGCCAGAAAAACATTGAAGTGTTGAGCAAATTTAACAACGAAGTCAATTTAAACGAGGAATTGTATAAAGCTGTCAAGGCTTATTCTACAACTAATGAAGCTAAAAAACTGACAGGTTATAAAAAGAAAGCACTGGAGGATATGCTCATTTTTTATCATCTTCAAGGCTTTGATTTATCTGCCGACAAGCGTAAAGAACTTAAAGTAATACTTGACAGTATTTCCACCTTAAGCTTGCAATTCTCGGCCAATATTGCTGCCTGCAAAGATTATCTTGAGGTGACTGAAGACGAGATAAAAGGGTTGCCTGAGGATTATAAAAAAGCCCGTTTGCAAGAAAACGGGAAATATAAAATAGAGCTTAACCACCCTTCTGTAGTCCCTTTTATGGAGCTATCTGAAAGCGATGATGCCCGTAAACGCCTTTCTATCTTATATTCAAACCGTGCTGCTGACAAAAACCTCGACATTTTGCAAGCAGTGTTGAAAGAGCGTAAAAAATGTGCCAGGTTGCTGGGTTATGCATCTGCTGCTGATTATATTATTGCCGATAACATGGCTAAAAATGCCGCTACGGTTTGGGATTTTGAAAATTCGTTATATAACAAAATTAAACCTAAAGCTTTAAAAGATTATCAGCAATTGCTTGACAGAAAAAAACTTGACAATCCAGAAGCAACCAAAATAAACCCTTGGGAAACCGCTTATTTGCGCAATAAAGTGTTGAAAGAACAGTACAACGTTGACCGCCAGCTTGTTAAACAATACTTTGAAGTTAATAATGTTATCCAGGGTATATTAACTATTTGTAAAACGTTGTATCAGGTTTCTTTTGAAGAAGTTCAAGGTGCATCTGTTTGGGCCCCGGGCGTTAAGCTTTTTGAAATGAAAGAAGGGACTAAAGTGGTAGGACGTATTTACCTCGACCTCTACCCTCGCCCTGACAAATACAGCCATTTTGCTTGTTTTGGGATGATAAACGGCAAAAAAACTACCAATGGTTATCAAATACCTACTGCTGCCCTGGTTTGTAATTTTCCTCAAGCAACAGCAGATATGCCCGGGTTCATGTCGCATGACGATGTGGAAACATTCTTCCACGAATTTGGCCACATGATGCATTTTGTGATGAGCCGCTCTGACTTGTCTTTTCAGGCAGGTATCAGCAATACCCACGAGTTTGTCGAAGTCCCGTCACAGATGTTTGAAAACTGGGCATGGAACTATCAATCGCTTTGCTTGTTTGCCAAACACTATAAAACCGGAGAGGTGCTGCCTAAAGCGTTATATGATAAGATGCTTTCGGCCCGCAATTTATGTTCGGGAATGGATGCCCTCAGGCAATTGCAGTATGGAATGCTCGACCTCACCTACCACGACAAATACGACCCTGATGGAACTCAAACTACCACCGATGCTATGATTGAGCTGAATAATAAGGTTTCCTTGTTTGAGTATGTTCCGGGAACCCACATGCAGGCTTCTTTTGACCACCTGATGGGCTACGGTGCAGGTTATTATGGCTATATGTGGTCAAAGGTGTATGCAGAGGACTTATTTTCTGTATTTGAAAAAGAAGGAGTCTTAAATCCCTCTACAGGATTGAAATACAAAAATGAAGTTATCTCAAAAGGATCAACTGTAAATGAAATGGACATCGTGAAAAAATTCTTGGGCAGAGAACCAAACCAGGATGCTTTTTTTAAATCTTTAGGACTTTAATTATTAATGATTTACAAAGGTTACCTAAGACAATAATTGCAAAAAAAGGTTCAGGATTATTTCTGAGCCTTTTTTAATGTTTGGGCCAATATAAAGATGAATTAAAAAAATTTCTGTTTAATTGCGGCAGTTCAATTTTGAAATTCATGTTAGCTAACCAATAAATTTATTTTAGACAGGTGTTGCTCCTATGGAGCTTATTTTAACTATAATTCAACACTTCTGCCATACTACTGCCCTTACAGGACATATTATTAGTAGTATTAGCCACAAAAGTATGGTAGTCAAGTTGTTACAAGGATATTAAGCTCTTTTGGGGCGACACATTTTTATTGTTATTTTGTTTTAAACAACAGTGAATAATTATGAGGCTCATTCTACCTAAATCAGTTTATCATTATTTGATGTTGTTTTTAATCAGATAAAGATGTATATTTGTAAAAACCAAATGCATAAAGGCTATGAAAAATATTGGCAAGCTGCGCATAATTAATGAAAAAACAGAGAATAAGTTGATGAACAAAAAATATCATATTCCTGTAATTGGCCATTTTTCAAACAAAAGCATTGAATTTAAAAGCATCATAGAAGCTTCAGCAGCTACTGGGATTCATTATAGTTTGATTTTCGAAGCCTGTATTGGCAAAATTTTCAAAGCCAAAAATGTCATTTGGGAATTTAAAAAAGGTAACCATTACATTAAATACAAAGCCTTCTATATCAACGCTGCTACCAGTTACAAACGTAGCGTTGGGTTCAACGGTTAATTTTTACAGCTTATAGCTTGCTGCAAATTCTTTTGAGAGGTAATTGTCATAGCTTTTACACACCTGTTTTGCAAAAATCGGGGCATAATGGCAGATTTCATTCCATTGGCTTGATGTAAAGCGTTCTATTTCTGCATTCTTTACTTTTGCTTTATAAATGCCGTAAATAAACCCCGCATTAAAGTTGTCCCCTGCTCCAATAGTACTTACTGGTACAATAGCATCAACAGGTATGAACGTCCCTACTGACGGGGTTTGTATATAAAAGCCTTTTTCATTTTCGGTATAAAGCAGGTTTTTACAATATTTGCTTACTTCATTATAAGCGTCAGCAATGGTTTTTGAACCAAAAATCATTTCAAAATCTTCATTGGAGCCCCTTATGATACTGGCCATTTGCATATTTTCAATAATATAAGGCATCAGGTCGCTAAGCTCGTGCAGATGGGCTTTGCGGAAGTTTGGGTCGTAAATAATAACGGCGCCAGCCTTTTTGGCTTTGGTCACAAGTTCCACAACCGTTGGGCGGATTTCTTTATTAATAGCATAAAACGAACCAAACAGCAGCACATCATCTTCAGTAAAGTCGGGCATTTGAATGGCCAAACGCTCCTGGGGCAAGTGCTTATAAAAGCTGTACGAGGCATTGTTCTTTTCGTTAAGAAAAGCAAGGGCTACCGAGGTTTTCCCATTATCATACCTGAAAATATTGCTGGTATCAATGCCCGAATCTTTCAAAAAATCATCTATCATCTGTCCAAGCTGGTCGTTGGCATATTCGCTGATGAAAGAAACCGGCAACCCTGTCCTTCCCATGCTCACCGAACTGTTCAACATCGACCCTCCGGCTTTTGCAGCTACAGGGTTGCCATTTTTGAAAATAATATCACAAACCGTTTCCCCTATGCAATAAACTTTGCCCATAATTCTCTAAATGTTTGAAAATGCTAAGATAATAGTTTAATTTTGCACGGTTAATAAAACAAATTAATAATTTTATGGAAAAAGTATCGAACAGAGTAAAAGCTTTAGCTGAATCCTCTACTATTGCCATGAACACCAAAACAAAGGAGTTGCAGGCACAAGGGATTGATGTAATTAACTTAACCGTTGGAGAACCAGATTTTTTCACTCCTAAGCATATCAAGGATGCAGCAAAAAAGGCTATTGATGATAACTTTTCTTTTTATACCAATGTTGCCGGTTACCCTGATTTACTCGAAGCTATTTCAAAAAAGTTAAAAAGAGAAAACAACCTGGACTATGCTCCCAACCAAATTATTGTTTCGAATGGGGCAAAGCATAGCTTGGCCAATGCCATATTAACTTTAATCAACCCGGGAGATGAAGTGATTATCCCTGCTCCTTACTGGGTAAGTTATGCTGAGCTGGTAAAATTGGCAGAAGGAACAAACGTCATTATCAACACCGAAGTAGAATCAGACTTTAAGATTACCCCTGCTCAACTTGAAGCTGCCATTACCGGCAAAACCAAAGCCTTATTACTTTGCTCTCCTTCAAACCCAACAGGTAGCGTATATTCAAAAGCTGAATTAAAGGCTCTGGTTGATGTTTTGGTTAAGCATCCTGACATTTTCGTTATCACAGACGAAATTTACGAACATATCAATTTCATTGGCGGACATGAAAGCATTGCCCAGTTTGCCGAAATTAAAGACCGCGTGGTCATCATCAATGGTGTTTCAAAATCATATGCCATGACTGGTTACCGTATTGGTTTTATGGCTGCTGCCCCTTGGATTGCCAAAGCTTGCAACAAGCTCCAGGGCCAGATGACCACCAACGCTTCAACCATTGCCCAAAAGGCTGCTGCGGCTGCTTTAAATGGCGACCAGGCTGTAGTTGCTGAATTCCGTCAGGCTTTCCACAAACGTCGCGATTTGGTTTACAATGCTATCATGCAAATCAAAGGTGTAAAATGCAACAAACCAGATGGCGCGTTCTATGTATTCCCAGATATCAGCGCTTTCTTTGGTAAGTCTGCCGAAGGAAGGACTATCAAAAACTCTGACGACATGAGTTTTTACCTGTTAGAAAAAGCTTTTGTAGCCACAGTTCCTGGTTCAGGTTTCGGTAATGACAAATGTATCCGAATTTCATTTGCTACTTCCGATGAGAAACTTGTTGAAGCTTTAAAACGTTTGAAAACAGCGCTTGAAAATTTGAAGTAATTCAATGATAAATAATGAAAACCGGCACCTAAAGCCGGTTTTTTTATTTTAAAAAATAATATACTTTTACAGTAATTTTTAATTAGTCTAAATATGAAGACCGAAAATGTAAAAGAAACCGTAAAGAAAATATTTACCGACTACTTAGAGCAAAAAGGGCACCGCAAAACTCCCGAAAGGTATGCTATTCTTGACGAGATATACTCCCGTTCGGGGCATTTTGATGTTGAGTCGCTTTACATTTCCATGAAAAACAAGAATTACAGGGTGAGTAGGGCTACATTGTACAATACCATTGAGCTTTTGTTGGAAACCAACCTTGTGGTCAAGCACCAGTTTGGAAAAAACATTGCCCAGTTTGAAAGGGCCTTTCAGTGCCTGCAACACGACCACCTGATAGACATCAACAGCGGCCTGGTAATTGAATTTTGCGACCCACGCATACAACAGATTATCAAGACTGCCTGCGAGATGAACAACTTCATCCCATCGCATCATTCGCTGTATATCTACGGGTATAAAAACGAAGAAAGCGGCAAAGTTTAAATACCGCTTCCCATATCAAATAAAGTTTCTCTGGGTTTTCCTTGTAATATCCGCGAATTAGCAGGGATACTTTGTGTAAGCCAAACGTTTCCGCCAATAATCGACCCTTTGCCTATCGTAACCCTTCCCAAAATTGTAGCTCCCGAATAAACAATTACATCGTCCTCGACTATCGGGTGACGGGCCACGCCTTTGACCGGGTTGCCATGTTCGTCGAGCTGAAAGCTGCGGGCTCCTAACGTAACCCCTTGGTACAACCTGACGTTATTTCCAATAATACAAGTTTCGCCAATAACCACACCAGTTCCATGGTCGATAACAAAGTTTTCGCCAATCACAGCGCCCGGGTGGATATCAATACCAGTTGCAGAGTGCGCCATTTCGCTGATGATACGTGGTATAATCGGGACATTAAGTTCTATCAACCTGTGCGCAATGCGGTAATGGGTAATAGCAATAATAGCAGGATAAGCAAAAATAATCTCGCCATAACCCTTTGATGCCGGGTCGTACAAGAACATAGCATGTACATCTTTGGCCATCTTTTGCCTGATAGCAGGTAAAGATTCAATAAAACTCAAGGCAATAGATTCGGCATCAACCACACAATTATTACAATCTGAGCAGTTATCTTCATTGCACGAAAAACAATACCCCCTTTTTATCTGGCCAACAAGCAACTTAAAAAGCTTATCTACCGAAACGCCCATGTAAAAGTCGATACTGTCGGCACGTACAGCATTATTGCCAAAATAGCCCGGAAAAATAATTTCTTTGGCCAACTCAACAATCTCGCGGATAGCCTCGACAGAAATCATCTCCTCGTTGAGCTGTGGTTTGTGGTACACCAGCTCATACGATTTTGGGTCTGACAATTCTTTTACCACATGGTTCAATGCCGTGGTATTTTTCTCATTAAATGAAACCATTACGATTGTTTTTTACAAAAATACTAAAATATAATAGGGATATAAAAGTCCTTTAATTAAAATCACTCAACAAAATTTAAGCCAATTGGCACATTCTTTATAGCAAATAGAAAAAACAGGTGTTTTACATCATCGCAAGCACATAATGGCATAACATTTGGATAATCGCCACAAAACAAATAACGCAATGACAGTAGTTGAAATTATCCAAAGTATGATGGCCCCGGCAGTGATGATATCGGCCTGTGGCCTTTTAATCCTGGGCATGAACAACAAATATTCGATGGTAATAAACCGTATCAGGGCCCTGGACGAAGAAAAACGCAAGCTCAAACAAATGGCAGAAGAAAATAGTCTAAATGCCCATCAGGAAAAGCGTTTTAACAGTATAGACAGGCAAACAGGAAAGCTGGCCTTCAGGATAAAGATGGTAAAAAACGCTGTTGTTTGTTATAGTACTGCCGTAGCATTATTTATTATCACCTGTTTGGGCATTGGATTGAATATTGTATTTAACAATTTTGATATTTCCGGTTTGGTAGTGGTGTTCTTTCTTTTAGGCATGCTTTCTGTATTTTTAGGCATTATTTATGCTGTGAAAGAAGTAATGAAAGGATATGAGATTATTTATATTGAAATAGAAGAAAGTTAAGCCAACATAAATTAAAGAGGGTGTAAAAAGTATAGATATTCATTTTTCGACTTCACTCAAAAATAGATACTTATAAATACTAGAATATCGTTGATTAGAAACAGGTCGCCCCGGCGGGGCTTAATTTTAAGGATGTTTAATTTTACTACAAACAGGACATCGCTACGCGACAAAATAATAGCAGCTTAGCTGTGGACTGTTTGTAGGATAACCTAATACGCCAATTGTTTCTATGCCGCATAGCAGCGAGCTGTTTTTACCGGACAACAAGGATTTTTATTACAAGTTTAAACAGTTTACAAAACAAAACTGATATTGCGCTAAAACGTTTTATTGAAGTTGCTTGTTAATCCTTTTTACCAAAAAAGGGCCTTCATAAATAAAACCAGTATAAATCTGCACCAGAGAAGCCCCGGCATCAATTTTTTCCTGTGCATCGGCAGCAGACATAATGCCCCCTACACCAATGATAGGCAGTGTATGGTTTGTTTTTTGGGCAACATAGCGGATAAGTTCGGTAGAGCGCTCTTTAATAGGCTTGCCACTCAATCCTCCACGTCCAATATTTTCAACTATGCTCTTATCAGTAATCAGGTTATCACGGGTAACCGTAGTGTTGCTAATGACCACCCCATCAATGTTATATTGCTTTAACACCTCAAGCGTGTCGTCGATTTGATTAAAGTTCAAATCAGGAGAAATTTTCAACAAAATAGGCTTAAAAGTAATTTGCTTTGCACGGTGTTCGACAATGGCCCCAAGGATTGCCGACAACGAATCCTTATCCTGCAAGTGATGCAGGTTGGTTACATTAGGGCAACTGATATTTACCACAAAATAATCGACATGGTCGTATAACTTAATAAAGCAGTCCAGATAATCACCTACCGCATCTTCATTAGGAGTAGCCGTGTTTTTACCTATATTGCCACCAATGACCACGCCATCACGTCTAAGTTTCTTGAGTTTTTCAACAGCAGCATCCACACCATGATTGTTAAAGCCCATGCGGTTAATCAAGGCATTGTCTTTACATAAGCGGAACAAACGGGGCTTTTCATTGCCCGGTTGGCCTTTTGGCGTAACCGTGCCCACTTCGATATGGCCAAATCCAAACAAGGCCATATAAGGAAAACAAGAAGCATTCTTGTCAAAACCGGCAGCCAGTCCCACCCGGTTAGGAAACTCAATCCCGACAACTTTAATTGGTTGCGTTTTAATAGCAAAAACCTTTTTAAGCAACCATTTTCCCCCAGGAATAAACCTGACAGAAGAAACTAAAGTAACAACAATGTGATGAACCCGTTCCGGATTGATTAAAAAGAAAATAGGACGGATGATTGTTTTATACATGGCAATTTTTTGACAAAGATACAAAACATCGCCATTATTTCTCAGGAGAATATTCGCTAAACGATTTGTCCGAATAAAACAACACGATGCGTTCTATTTGTTTATTTTCAACGTTTTTCAATAAATTTACATCTGTAACCTTGTCAAGATTGACAGGTTTTGAAGGTTTTTGAATAGTATTATACACCGGAGCCTCTTCACTATTAACAACATTAGCAGCATTATTAACCTCATTATTGGCCGAAAAAATATCCTGAATAGGATTAACAGATAATTTAAGCATGTTTCCTTTACCTAAAATAAGCCATTCGGCATTTAAATCAGGGAATTTAAGCAATAATTTCTCCATAAAATCATACCCGGGCTTATTTCTACCCGATAAAATATGGGATAAGCCCGAACGTTGAATACCTAATAAGTCGGCCAACTTAGCTGCATTAAGTTGTTTGGCCTGCATTAATTGTACAAGTCGCTCCTGCATAATGGCAATTTTACATTTACAAATGTAATGTAAAATTGTTTACAAATGCAAATTAATTTTGTAATTGAATAAATTACAAATGTAAAGCCATGTTAAAAATTTTAGTTGGGTTTAAGAGTAATAAATGCATCATTTTGGGCATTACAAGGCAGAAACTATATCACTTTTGGATTACTAAAAACATATAAATAGTTACGCTTATTATCAATAAGTTAAAACATTAATCAATGTTGTTTAGGTGCTAATTTGAATAGCGAAAATAACGTCTTCATCGCCTTTTTGTTTGATTTCGGCCGAGAAGCCTAACGCACCTGTTGTTTGCAAATTATCAGGCTTCGAGGATGAAAGAGTTAAGGCGATAAAAATTTTTGAGCAACTTTTTTCGATAAAAAAGTTGCATGAGACTTTGAATATATTGCAATTCAATGATTTATTGACTTATAAATAACCTATTTAATCCGTGATAATATTTTTATGGTTTCTTCTATTATTGGGTTAGATATAGCGCATAAACTTGAAGGATGGTCTGACATTATTAATCTGATAAAGAATTTCTTTAATCCCCAATAAATAGCACCAGAAGGATGATAAAAAAGTGCATTCTTTTTGGGGAATCAATAGAAATACCCATTTAACATACATTTCATATTACGCACCATACAACAATAGATCTTCGTATTAGAATTGTGCTTGGTGCGTTTTATTTTTATCAGACTCTTTTCTACCAATATGTCGCCCATACTGGGCTTTTCCTTAGCTTGACGGCGATAAGATAAAGGGCGTAAGTCAATAGTTTACAAACTACTAGCTAAGCAAATGAATAACACTTAAATATGCGATATGCCTATACAATAACCCAAAAAACAAGAAATAATCGCTTAAAATTATTGAATTTAAAAGACTTTAATAAGTTATAATCAAAAACAACTTAAAGCAATGCATGATTATATTTAATTTAAAACATTGGTTTATAACATCATAAATATGTTTTTATAATGTTATTTTACTACAATAAACTTAAAATGTCTTTTTACTTGTAAATAAAGTTTAATTAACAACATATAAAGCATTGATTTATAGATAAATAAATTAAAGGTAAATTTACATGTTTATAAATATACAATTGTAAACAAAATGTATCTAATTATTATTGATGAAAGTATATTTTTGTAATTTACAAATGTGAATTTGTTAGTAAATTATACAAAATTTCGACCGGGTGAAAAGCTTTTTTACCGGTGCCATCCAAAATTTGTTGCCGGCAACTGGTACCCGATGCTGCCACAATTGTATCTGAACTTAATTTGCGTACCGAAGGGAACAGGCTCAACTCTCCTATCTGCATGGACAACTGGTAATGGCGTTTTTCATAGCCAAACGCCCCGGCCATCCCACAACATCCGGTTTTTAGTTCGGTAACCTTGCTATTAGCCGGAATTTCGAGCATTTTTTTGACCATAGAGGTATCCGACAATACTTTTTGGTAACAATGGCCATGCAAGGCAATATGAATTTCCTTGTCTTGAAATAAAGACGATATTTCAGGCCGGGCTTGATACAAATTGCAAATAAACTCTTCTACGGGCATTGAATGTTGGGCCACTTTTTGTGCAATGCTTTTATAGCAGGCATCGGCAAGGTCGAGATACTCGTCCCGCAAGGTCAAAATAGCCGAAGGCTCGATACCAACAATAGGCATCCCGTCATAATGACGTTCAAACCAGGCAAGGTTTTTATTGACAATGGCTTTGGCTTTTTTTACCATGCCTTTCGACAGGTAAGTCCGGCTACTCGCCACCATAGGCAACAGATGCACATCGTAGCCCAGCAGGCTAAGCAATTTATAAGCCTTCATCCCCACTTCCACATCGAGGTAATTAGTAAACTCATCGGCCCAAAGCCAAATCTTGTTTTTACCTTTTATATTTTTTGCCTCCGCTTTTTTTTGTTTGTCAATCCAATTAGTTAAAGTAAAACGATAAACCACAGGGATAGAACGCTGATTACTAAAGCCCAATAAAGGTTTGAGGAGCCGATGTCCAACAAAGCTTTGCGAAATAAAATTGAAAAAAGCCGGAGACAGGGAACTGAGTTTAAATAAAACAGGCAGGCTGGCAATCATCCTGCTTTTAAGAGGAACACCATGAGCATCGTAATGATGCTGGAGGTATTCAGCCTTCAATTTGGTCATGTCCACGTTAGACGGGCATTCCTTTTTGCATGCCTTACACGAAAGACAGTTGTCCAATACCTCCAAAGTATCCTTTTGGGTATTCCAAATACCATCAAAGTTTTGAAACGCTTCGCGGAGCATATTGGCCCGTGCACGGGTGGACATCAATTCATCGCCTGTGGCCATGAAAGTCGGGCACATAGTCCCCCCCATCAGTTGGCCCTTACGACAGTCGGCCGAGCCGTTGCAACGCTCGATATGACGGTAATAGCCTGCCGAATCGTCAAAAGAAAAATAAGTCGGTATATTATCGAATTGAGGATTGACCACATAACGCAAATTAGTATCCATTGGCGGAGTAGCCGTTATCTTCCCGGCATTGAAAATACCACGGGGGTCCCAGGCTTGTTTTATCTGGCAACACAAGTCAAAATTATCCTTCCCAATAATCTTACTAATAAACTCCCCTCTCAAACGGCCATCGCCATGTTCGCCACTGAGCGAGCCCCGGTATTTCTTTACCAGGTCGGCCGTTTCGCTGGCCACCTTTCGGAAAAGTTGCAAGCCCTCTGGTGTTTTGACATTTATCACCGGGCGCAGGTGCAACTCGCCAGTTGAAATATGTCCGTGAAAAACACAAGTCAGGTGATATTTTGCAAGCATTGCTTTAAACTCGTGCAGATAATCCTTTAGTAACTCGGGAAAAACAGCCGTATCCTCGACCAGCGAAACCGGCTTGGCATCTCCAACAATGTTTGATAAAAGTCCTAACGCTGCTTTGCGCATCGCCCAGACCTTAGACATATCAGCTCCCGTAACAAACGGAAAATGAAAACCCAGGTTGTTTTGACGAAGGTCAGCCTCAAGATTCCTTTGCATTTGCTGCAACACAACCTCCGACTCAGCATAAAACTCAATAATGAGGATTGCACCCGGATTGCCTTCGATAAAAAAGCGGTTAGGTTTTTGGCCTATGCTATCTTTGGTACAATTGATGATAATATCGTCTATCAGCTCGATAGAAGCCGGTTGGTGCTTCAACGCCAGCAAATTAGCCTCCACCGCTTCATCCAACGAATGAAAATGAGCGCACAACAAGCCTTTATGTTTAGGGGGCAGCTCCAACAAGTTGATTTTTAAATCAGTAGCAAAGAACAACGTTCCTTCCGACCCGGCCAGCAACTTACAGAAGTTGAACAGTTCCTGGCTATGGCCAAAAACCTCATTATCGAGCAACAAGTCAACCGCATAACCAGTGTTCCGGCGTTTTAGCAAAGGATGCGGGTAGCCTTCTTGGATAGATTTTTGAGTATGGGTATTTGATAACAACTTAAAAATATGCTTATAAACAGCCCCTTCCAGCGTATTTAGTTTCATCTTTTCGAGAAACTCCTGCTTATTGAGCGGTTTAACATGCACAAAAGAACCATCCGAAAGAAAACCTTTCATCTCCAACAGATGGTCGCGCGTAGAGCCATAAAGCAACGAATGTGCGCCGCAGGCATTATTGCCCATCATGCCGCCAATGGTACACCTGTTGGAAGTTGATGTCTCAGGGCCAAAGAAAAGCCCATGGGCTTGCATAGCCAGATTAAGCTCATCAAGCACTACTCCCGGTTGTACCCATGCCCATTTTTCCTGCACATTGACCTCTGTGATATTGTTCAAGTGCCTTGAAATGTCAACAACAACACCATTAGCCTCGGCAACCACCTGTCCGGCAAGAGATGTACCAGCACCACGGGGCACAAGGGTCAATTTATTGGCAGTGGCATATTGAATGAGCTTAGAGATATCCTCATTACAAGCCGGGAAAGCCACCATAACCGGGTATTGCCTGTATGCTGAAGCATCGGTGGCATATATTTTTTTAAAAGTACCGTCAAGTTGCAGTTCGCCTTTGAAGTTCAATTTTAAACCATTGAAATTCATAATTTTATACAATTTAGTTTGAAAAATTGTTTAAATATTTTATGTGGCTAATTTAGCCTGTTGAAAAGCATGGAAGAAGGAATGAAAAGAGATTTTATGAGCTATTTATTAACCTGATATTTCATTAGCTAAACGCTTTGCTTATTCAAAAAAGCAAAGCGTTTTTTGAATAAAAACGACCTTTATCTTGTTATCTTTTCCTTCAGATTATGAAAAATATCGGGATTATCTAAATCCTTCCAATTACATTAAATTCTGCTACATTACTGTCCCATTAAAATCTAAAAGAGTTCTTTGAAAAGTTTGAAATTTAGTTAGTTATAGCAGTTTTTCGATTAAACGGATTTCAATTTGCATTTTGCAATCTTAAAGATATTTGCAAAT
>Ga0116186_1000633_pt1 | contig 40648 bp, 27 predicted proteins | sample AD_JPNNA4_MetaG_FD_89806 | JGI IMG/M metagenome (GOLD analysis project Ga0116186, IMG submission 89806) | Active sludge microbial communities of municipal wastewater-treating anaerobic digesters from Japan - AD_JPNNA4_MetaG | ecosystem: Engineered > Bioreactor > Anaerobic > Digestate | place...
GCAATCCTCAAAAACAATAACGACTTTCTCCACATCAGGCACCATGCAGGCTGCCCCACCACAAAACGCGAGGGTGTATAGGGCAGAGCACCAGCAAAACTGGCTCGACAGCGGTGTGAACACGGTATTACCTGACTCAAATTTCCGGATCACATACTTCAGGGCCGGGAGGCCATGCCTTGGTTGCCTCGAGGACAGGGTTCCCGATGATTCTGCCTGGGAAATCAGAGGCAGCGGAGGGCAAAACAATGATCCGACAACAGACAACTATATCGAGGACCTGGACAAAGCATTGAACGAGGCATACGAAAGGCTGACAGAATTTGATGGTGACAGTCTTTTCCAGCCGCTTCAAACACCATTTGACGTGATAGTAATGGACTGTGGAAGAGGGGTGCAGGGTGAGACCGCAATCGGCGGCGGGACCAGGAGAAGAATGTATATAAGCTGCAACGATCTGGATGATTACGAAAACATGAAGCTGGTTGCAACACATGAGCTTATACATGTTTTTCAGGGCCAGCGTTACACAAACGGAAGGGCAGGCACAAACAGATGGTTTGTGGAAGCCGTTGCCACGGGGCTCTCTGCTTACATAACAAACGTTTCAGAAGGAGCAAAAAGAGATTATTATACTGGCGGGAGAAGCGGCTTCATGGACTATGAAAACTATCTCTGGACAACATTCTATTCAAATAATGCAAGAAATTACTATACATGCGGCCTTTTCGTGGAATGGATGCTGAATGTGTATGGAGATTCAGCAATCACAAACATTTATTCCAGAGCAGAAGGGCTTGACCTGGACAGACTTTCAGGGTTCTTTTCCGGGGCTGGCACAAACCTTGAAGATGCCTTCTTCACTTACTGTCACAACCTGATGGTCAATCCGCTGGGTGGATGGGGAATGAATGCCACCATAAAAGCAAACATAGTAAGGGGAGGAACAATAAAGCCAAACAACAAGTTTTCCCCACAGACAAAACTGGTAACTTTTGAGGGTGACGTAGATGTCATGTCAGCACAAAGGGTTTTTCTCTCCACATCTGCACAAATAACCCAAACTGGCTTGCTAGTCATCGATTCAAGCGAAACAAAAGACGGTCTGAGGACCATCTCTTATGATCTGGTGAGTAGCAGATCTGATGATTACGCCAATTCAGGTGGACCAATAGACAGGTACGAAAGCACCCTTCCATACAGAAAAACCTTGAGCGTAATGTATTTTGGCAGCTCTTCCAGTTCCACAAGAAAAGGGTTTGACCAGATGATCATAAACCAGGGAAATAGAAGGAGGATGCATGCAAAAATCCAGTATTACCTGCTCCTGGAACCAATAAAGACAAAGTTTGAGAGGGGAATAGTCGAGTGGACAACAAACGAGCTTGGCAACATCCCGGAAAGCTATATAAAAGGCTACAATATTTTTCTGAACGGGATAAAAGTCTCCGGAAAAGACCCAATCAAGCCAGCCAAAGGGACCATTTCTTTTAAGCACTCTGAAATATTGAGAAATCTTGATGATAGGGTGCAGATACAGGTTGTTGACAAATACGGCAACACCTGGCCATACATCCAGGAAAGCAAACAGGCAAAGATCAAGATAACCGATACAAAAACAGATATTTCAAGTGACACCTTTACCCTTTATTTCACGCTCTCCGTCGAGAACCTCCCAAAAGGCGTTACACCAACATACGTCATACACCTTGAGGACGCCCCAAAACCGCTTGAATTCACAACATCAAGAATCCAGCTCAACCTCCAGAGGGTTTGCCCGGGCAATCCTTTTGCAGAAGCCGAGGATTACAACATAAGGATCCAGGCAATTAACTCGTCGACCAGGCAAACCATCGCGGAAGAGAAGTTCAAATATACGAAATGCCCCATAAAAGTAGGTAACGATGCCCCATAAAAAGTAAAACACAGGATGCAGTTTGAAGTGCCGAAGTTCTTCGGCACTTCAAAACAAAACACCTCACAGAAAACAAACCATCCATGCCAACACGAGAATAGGTAGGCAAAAGAACAGCAATATTCACTAGACACTGGTAATCCCCAAAATACCTCCCTGAAATAGAAAAAGCCCCGGGCAAAACCCGGGGCTTTTTGCTTTTGTTTTTACTACTTTACAACAGGATTACCTTGAGAAACTGAAGGTAGCAGCTCTTGTTGTATCGTTGTAGTCAACTGTACCGCCAAGTGCTTCAATGAATCCCCTCATTGGGACCATTGTGCTGTTGTAGTTGACCTTTCTGGATTTTGTTGCGGCAGATCCAATGTATGGCGCCTGGGCCATGACTTCGGTCTTGATCTCCCTTGTACCATCAGGATGGATTGTCTGGAGCTGGTAGTCCTTCTTCCCAACAACTGTTTCGAATATCATCACATCACCATTGGTTCTCTTGATGGTTATTGTAATTTTTCTGGTTGCACCATCGTAAGCAACACTTCCGCCTTTCTCTGGAGTTGCCCCCAAGAGATTTTCGGCAAGATCACGAAGACCGACGAATGTGCTGTTCTGGTAGAGCTCTGGAGAAGTCTTGAGTGTTATAGTTCTTGGCACATTGTTTTCAGTTATGGTAACAGTTTTGACATCGGCCTGGTTGTTTGTCGGTATTCTCATTTGTATCCTAGACTCAGTTGCGCCATAGATTGTGACTGCAAGTGTGGCCTCGTTGCGGCTGGTTGAGTTGTCTTTTGCCTTGACCATGAAGGTGTTGTTGCCTGGATTGACGATGACGTTTGCTGCCCAGTTGCCGTTGGCATTCATGGTTGCCGGAACACCGTTGATCGTCACTTCAGACACACCTGATTCGTCCTCAACCTTGACTTCAACTGTTGACGGGCCAATCGGTGAGTTTCCACCATTTATGGTTGGCTTCACAAGTGTGATTCTTGGTGGTGTGTTGTCCGGGATGCCTATGGTAACAGTTGCCGTTGCAGTCATTCCTGCCGCAGACACTGTTATGAGTCCTGCCTGTCCTGGTGAACCAAGAGCAGTAAACAAACCGCTCTCTGATATTGCACCAAGCGTTTGTGGTGTTACTGTCCAGTTGAATTTGATTCCTGGTATTTGCTGGCCAGTCTGTCCATAAGCAACGGCCGTGAACTGCTGGGTTGTATTCGGTGCAATAATTACTGACTTCGGTGTGAGGTCAATCCTTGTCACCTGGACGATGTTGACGATTGCTGTTCCAGACTTGTCGCCGGACTGGGCGATGATTACGCACATGCCTGGCTTTGAGGCAATGAACACGCCATTGGTGCTGATTGTGCCATAGTCAGGCGGATTGACCGACCATGAAATCGGGGCACCGGAGATTTCAAAGCCATTCTTGTCTTTGACGATAGCTTTAAATGCCTGGGTTTCACCCATGTTCATTGTGATATTGGCTGGGGAAATGGTCACTGTTTCAATCTGGCCTGATGCCATGACTGTTATTGTGGAGGTCCCGCAAACACCGGCTGAGCAGGCCTTTACAGTTCCAGTGCCTGCAATGGCACCAGCGGTAAATTTGCCGTTTGCATCAAAGATTCCGAGACCGGCTGGTTCTACAGACCAGGCTATTGGAACATTCATCGGGTTTCCAAGGTCATCGTAGGCCTGGGCCATGAATTCCTTTGTGCTGCCCATTGCAACAGTTGCTGTTTGCGGGGTAACAATAATTCTCTCTGGTCTGTTGACAACATTGACTGTTGTCATGCCTTCCTTGCCGTGGGCCCTTGCCCAGACATGGCAGGTTGTGCCAGCAGTTGTTGGCGCACTGTATACGCCAGACGGGGTAATTGTTCCACAATCCGCGGCCCAGGTGAATGTTACGCCCTGAAGCTCCTTGCCAGCTGTGTCAAATGCCTTTGCTCCAAATATCTGCTGTGAGCCAGGTGCAAGCGCGATGCTTGGGCCAGGGTTCAAAATGATTTTGTCGACCTGGACCTGCGGGCCGGTGTTGATTCTGACACACAAACAAATTGTTTTATCATCTTGCAGATAAACTTTTACTTCAGTTGCACCTGGTGTGGGAGAAAGGTTGAGGACAACTGATGCAAGACCCTGATCGTTTGTCTGCACAAGCGAGGAGGAACTGAATTTTGAAGGTGGATTGACTGCTGCATTGATAATTTCAAAACCAACATAAACTCCAGGAACACCGTTCGAGCCTGATGAGAGCTGTGCGACTATCGAGATTGCCTGTCCTGCTGTTGCGGCAGTGTCCTTGCAGGAGCATGGCGGCTCGCCAGCAATAGGCGCGGGAACTTGGGGGGATATGATTTTCAACTCCATGGATTTCAAATCATTATCGGCCGTAATCTCGTAAGGATCTGAAAGGATTGGAGTCTGTTCCTGGGAAGTCTGTACAAACAATTGATATGACCCAGCCTTCTTGGGATTTTGAACAGCACCCTTTTTCTTTTCATCAAATTGCCTGCCAGGTCTATTGAGTGTCATTACAACATCCGGGGTCAGGATGTTGTTGTCTGGGTCAACAGCTATATCTACTGGGGTAGTAAAAACAAGCTGAGAACCATAATCTCCCTTTGTTACTCTAATTTGCGGTGAAGTTCTCAGAGCAACTGCTTTACTTATCTGGTAAGATTCTGGAAGAACTGGTGCCATGGTTCTTGCTTCTGTGATGCCAGTTGATATTGCCTCGACAAGGGATTCACCGGCAACTTCTTCGAATGTATCATAATCGGCTGTTAAAATGTCACCGTCTTTTACAACATGCGAAGAAAACCTTATTTCGCCACTTTCAAAGTTGATCGTGTAATCCGAACCGGCCCTTAAAAGATAAGGATTTGCTGGATCAATTTTTGGTGCCCTCCAGAGCCTGAAGCAGTAATGAAGTGGATCTATAACAGGGTTAATAGCGGGAGCATGCAACAATTTTCCAATCCCTCTCTGGACATCAACATATACATCCTCGTCTTTGTGGCCCACAGTAGTGCACGGATCAGCACCAGGTCCCATGGCCTGCTTGCCATCTGCATACTTGTAGTTGGCAAGAATGATTTCATATGGCTTGAGTGCCCTGCGGAACCTGATGAGTCCGGTTGCAAGATCAATTTCGTAATCTGCGCATTTGAACTCGACAAGTTCAGTTTCCTGACCACCCCTGCCTCTCCAGAGTGTTACGAATGAGGCTTTGTATGGAAAGGCAAGTGTTCCTTCTGTGATAACCGTCCCCCTGTCAATGTATTCAGTAGAAGATCCGTTGATCTCTGCCAGAAGTGCAGATGATGGGAAGTATGTTTCGTTGCGAGATTTATAGATTCTGTAGGATTTCGCATAAGGAACGGCACGCCAAGATATCTTGACGGCATTTTGAGTTCCCTGCGCAAAATTCACTTCCATTGAATCTGAAGGTTCGCCTTCACCATACATGTTCACTGCAGCAACCCTAATAAACCATTTGCCACTCCCTGTCAGATGTGTTGAACCACCTGGAAGCGTCATCGGTTCTGCCTTAATGTATGCTGGTGGTTGTGGTGGCTCAAGTGTTGGAAGAATAACAAGGGAATTGGAATCCAGTTTTGCAGTTTTTGTGCCAGCCTGGGCATACGGAACAATGATTTTGTTCTCAATGCGGGCCCAGCCACGTGTAAGCGTCCTGCCGAGGAGGGGGAAATTGTTGCCAACCGATTTGTTGCCAAAAGATGTTACTCCGACAGGAACAAGCCTTATGTCATTAAGGCTAACAGAACCACTGCCATCGACATCATCATAAATATATTCGCCAGGTTCAAAGGTATTGTCTATTCTGATATTTTCAGTATGTGAGCAGTGCGTTGTAAAAAAACGAGTTGAATCATCTGGGCTTACCAAACTCATCGGGAATGTGGTCGATGAAAGCGGAATAGCGTCCAGTTCTCCAGTTTTTACAATTGAACCTGCCGAATAGGATACAAGCACTGACCCCTGATTTATCTCGACACTGGTGAGGCGGACATCCCCCGGGGTTACATCATTCGAACCATCCATATCACGATACATCCATCCATCCAGAACCGGATTAGGATTGGGTGGAGTGGGTGGAGTGGGTGGAAAAGTGGAAGGACATGCATTTCCTGCCATTGGGGTTGATATTTCTGTATTGTTAGAGCCTCTTATAAAATCTGCTCCAGTATAGTTCACAAAATTTGTACCAATAGCAGTTCTGTCAAGTGTTATTAATTCAGCTTTCGTGATCTGGGATGTGTTGAATGGAACAAGTTGATTGTTCACATCAGCCTCTCCAGTTGAGGTAATACCAATAATTGAAGTTGGCATATAAGCTGCAACCGACCACGATGACAACCTGATATCCCCAGGAACAGGGGTTGTTCCCAGTGTTGTGCGCCCTGTGCCATTTTTGTATATGGGTTCTCCCGGATCGTAAACAGGATCGGAACTCAAAAAAACCTCTTCTTCACCGGAGATGATTTTAAAATCCATCAGTCTTGTGCCAACATCTCTGTCCCCTGAAACAACATTTGATAATATGGAGTAATATGTCATGGCACCATTGCTCATTATCGCAACGGTGCTAAGCCTTACATCTCCAGCATCAACGAGATAATTTGAGTTGCAATCCTGGTAAATGGCCTCCCCTGGATCATACGATCCGGGAGTCTGGCCATTGTCTGCATGCCTTGTATTTGTGCCACTAAAGGTCTGCAATGTGGCAGTAGAGATTCGGCCACCAGCATCCGGATCATTGAAGGCAACAGTGGTCAGGGGTGGGAAATAGACGATGCCTGTTAGCATGCTGTCACCAAATGAAACGGTGCCTGACTGGTCCCTGTCGTCAAACAGATAGTCACCCTCGTTGTATATTCCATCCTCATTGACATCGACCATAGTCAACCTGATCAGTGACAACGGCTGTAAAGGGAAACTGGGTGATGTGGTATTGCAATCACCACAATCGCCATCTCCTGAGGCAACAATGGAGTTTTGTTTTGCATCTTCTCCGGTAACATCAGGCCAACCAGGAGTAGCAGGAACACCAGCACCAATAACACCTTTTACAACCATCAATCTTCTGTCGCCTGGTGATATGCGGCCGTTGTGGTCCCTGTCTTCGTAGACCCATTCACCCGGATCAAACGTTCCATTATTGCTTCTTGGGTCTCCGGTTGGGAAGCTCCTGTCGAAGAACTTCACATCTGCCTGTTTTGGCATCATTGTGTAGTCTTCATTGGCTTCATAAGTGTAGGAGGCCCTGATCATGTCTCCCTCGCGCAATGGGTTTGTAAATGTTATATCACCAGTTGCGAAATTGAGCTTGTAGTCGGCTCCAATCTGAAGTTTGGGATTAATGGAGATCACCGAGGAAGACACATACTCCGGAACCGTAGTCTCGTTTGGGAGAGTGACGGTTATGGAGTCCTTGTTTGCCTCCAACGGCCTCGTGACATTAAAACCAATCTGATATGAGGCCATCTTTCCGGCCGTCCTCGGATACGGTACAACCTTGACTTTGCTGACATCAGCAAAGGTTGGTACCACTGGTATCGAGAGGAACAGCAAAGCAACCAAAGCTAGAGAAAGCAGACGTTTCATAGCATTTGCTCCTTTCTTAAACGCACTTTTCGTGCGAACCATCGCAAACTCGTCTGTTATTACATTATATTTCATTGTCTGGTTCAATCTCATCTAGACCTATGTTGTACTCCTGAATCTTTGTGTACAACGAACGCCTCGGTATCCCAAGGAGCTCCGCAGCTTTTGTGCGGTTGCCTTTGGTCTCCTTCAGCGCCCTCTTTATTAATCCGGCTTCAAGCTCCTCAACAGCCTCATGGAGCTTTGGCATGGCACCTTTGTTCTGAAACATCGGTTCTCTTGCCTTATAAGAAGTAATCGTGTGCGGTAAATATTCTGGAAGAATTAATGGCGAATTGGCGATGATGACTGCCCTGGCAATTGCATTTTCAAGCTCGCGGACGTTTCCCGGCCAATCATAATCACCAAGGAATTTCATTGCTTGTGGTGAGACGCCAGCAATGATTTTATTATATTTTGAGCAATATTTTTTTATGAAATGATCAACAAGGTCCTGGATGTCTTCCTTACGTTCACGAAGTGGTGGGAGGGTTATTGTCACTACATTCAGCCTGTAATAGAGGTCTTCTCTGAAACGCTTTTCCCTGACCAGTGTTTCGAGGTCCTGGTTTGTGGCCGCGATTACCCTGGCCTCTGAGATGAGGACTTCTTTTCCTCCAACCCTGTCATAAGTTCTGTCCTGGAGAACTCTTAGGACTTTCGCCTGAAGCGGAAGGCTCATGTCTCCAACTTCGTCGAGGAATATGGTTCCATCAGCGGCCTGTTCAAATTTTCCCTTGTGGACAGAAACGGCATCAGTAAAAGCACCCTTTTCATGACCAAAAAGTTCTGATTCAAGAAGGCCCTCAGGAATGGCAGCGCAGTTAACCGCAACAAAGGGTTTGTCTCTGCGGTTCGAGTTCATGAAGATAGCCCTGGCAACAACATCTTTTCCTGTGCCAGATTCACCCCTTATGAGGACTGTGGCGTCAGATTCAGCAATTCTGCCGATTGACTTGTAGACCTGTTGCATTGCAGGAGAACTGCCGATCAGTTCTTCGAGCCTGAAGCTTGCAGTCATTCCTGTCTTGAGAGAGAATACTTCCGCCGTCAACTCCCTGAGCTGGAGGGCTTTGCGGATTTGCATCCTCATCTCTTCAATATCGAACGGTTTTGTTATGTAATCGTAGGCGCCCTGTTTCATTGCCTCGATGGCGATGTCAGATGACCCATAGGCCGTCATAAGAATTACAGGCACGTCTATTCCAGATTCTTTCATTTTCTTGAATGTCTTGATGCCATCCATAACCGGCATCCTGACATCCATTACGATAGCATCAGGGAGGCTTTTCTTTGTTTTTTCAAGGGCCTCTTTTCCGTCAGATGCAAATATGACAGACCAGCCCTCTTCTTCGCAGATTTCTTTAAGAAGATCCCTTATTCCCTCTTCATCGTCTGCAATTAAAACTGTGTGCTTTCTGCCTGCCATGCTTCCTTTCACGATGAACCCAAATTTAATTCTAAATCGGTTGCAGTCTAACAAATAGGAGTGTGTTTGTCAAGCCCCTTTTTTCAATATTGTGAAAAAGTATCCCATATTAACATGTGCTAATTCAGCACAAATACAGCATTTATCTACATTTCTTTATTATGGGAAGGCAACGAAAATGTTACGGTCTGTGCGCATATTTTTCAAGATAACGATTTTTTTTACCGCAAAAAGCAGGCATCATTGGTTTGGGTCTTTTTCTTACGCTAAATCAGTATGCATACTAATTATGATTAGAACATATTATGTAACATATTGTGTCTTAGAGTATAATATATAATCATATAGTGGTATTTGGTTAGTCATTACAGTTTTATATTAATATGCCTATCTAACACCCATAGTTTCAAAACACCCTAAAATTAAGCACAGGAAACGATTTCTAGAAACCATTTATAAAACAGGCGTCAATGATTTAATTGATCAAAAAAATGATAAAATGCAGATTGTTACAAATAAATATCATCTTCATAATAAGGTTTTGGTTTACTATGATTAGGTGCTAGTTGTGAGTATGGTATACACCATTGTAACCTAAAATAAAAAAGCCCCCGAAAACTCGGGGGCTTTGAAATACTATTCGATCAATCCATCTTTGGTGGCAAGTTTTTGTATTTGTTGTAGCGATAATCAGTGATTGAGCCTTTTACATCAAGAAGTTCTGAGATATTCCTTTTTACAGCTTCTTTGACAAATGTCATTGCTTCGACCGGGGACCTGTGGGCGCCACCAACCGGTTCGTCAATAACCTCATCTATCAATCCAAGTTGTTTGAGATCTGGTGCTGTGAGCTTAAGCATCTGGGCGGTTTCCCTGAACCTGGTTCCGTCTCTGAAGAGAATTGAAGCACATCCCTCAGGAGAAATTACCGAATACATTGCATATTTCATCATCAAGACCCTGTCACCAACACCGATTCCAAGGGCACCGCCAGAACCGCCTTCGCCAATAACAACCGTTACGATTGGCACCTTGACTCCGAACATGTCCCTTATGTTGGCGGCAATGGCTTCAGCCTGTCCCCTTTCTTCCGCGCCAATTCCCGGATAAGCGCCAGGAGTGTCAAGGAGGGTTATGACCGGGGCATGGAATTTATCAGCAAGCTCCATTACCCTCATGGCCTTTCTGTAGCCCTCTGGAGATGCCATTCCAAAGTTGCCTTTTATGTTCTCCTTGACGTTGGATCCTCTGTTGTGACCAATAATAAACACTGTTCTGCCATCAAGTGAACCAACTGATGCCCACATGGCATGATCATCGGCAAAATACCTGTCACCATGGAGCATTATGTAGTCCGGGGTCATAAACCTTACATGGTCCTGGACCTTTGGTCTCATTACATGGCGAGCAACCTGAACTGTCTGGTAAGGGGTAAGATTTGAATAGATTTCTTCAAGCCTGTTTTCTATTTCCCTCTGGACTGTCTGGATGGAATTTGTAAGGTCAAGGGAACGTGCAATTGCCTGCTTGCGAAACTCTTCAAGTTTTTGTTCCAGTTCAACTATTGGTTTTTCAAAATCAAGGTAAACCATCAGGCCACCTCCATCGGAATACCACGATAGAGTGAAAGTATCTTGCCAAGCACCCAGCGCATGTTCTTCCTGTCAACAACTTTGTCCAGGAAGCCTTTTTCTTGTAAAAACTCAGCTGTCTGGAAACCTGGCGGTAGTTTCTGTTTTATCGTCTGCTCGATAACCCTTGGGCCTGCAAAACCTATCAGTGCGCCTGGTTCGGATATGATTATGTCACCCTGGAAAGCAAAAGAAGCTGATGCACCGCCAGTACAAGGATTACATATCACCGAAATATACAGGCCGCCATGCTCCTGGAACCTGTAAATGGCACCAGACATTCTAGCAAGCTGCATGAGGGAGAAAACAGACTCTTGCATCCTGGCCCCGCCTGACTGGGAGAAAATGATCATTGGCACCTTTTCCTTGAGAGCGTGTTCGGCAAGCCTCATTATTTTCTCACCCACAACAACGCCCATGGACCCACCGATAAACCCGAAATTCATAAAACCAATGGCAACCTTTGTTTCATGGATTGATGCATCGCCAGTCACTATGGCATCATTCTCGCCTGTTTTATTGATTGTTTCAATAATTCTGTCGGCATAGGGTTTTGAATCTACAAAACCAATGAGGTCTTTTGAAACCAGATGTCCCCAAAGCTCCTTGAAGGAACCTTCGTCTACGGTCATCTTGATTCTTTCTCTCACAGGCACCTGTTCATGGCTTCCACACTTCGGACAAATCCTCATATTTGCCTCAAAAGCAGGCATATCTAGAGGTCTGTTGCAACCTTTGCATTTCTGGACATTATCTTCAGGCATCAACCCTCCCAAAAACAATACAGCAGTTGTGTCCACCAAACCCAAACGAATTTGAAAGTGCGTATTTCACTTCTTTTTTAACAGCTTTTGCGGCAATGTTGAGTTTGCTTTCGGGATCAGGGTTTTCAAAATTTATTGAAGGGTGGACGGTTTTATTGACTATCTGAAGTGCCACTGCGGCGGCCTCTACTGCACCAGCGGCGCCAAGCAGGTGACCCACCATCGACTTTGTCGAGTTGACAAGTATTTCTCCGGTTCTGTCTCCAAATACATCTGCAATGGCCTTGGCCTCTATCCTGTCATTGAGAGGTGTTGAGGTGCCATGGGCATTGATATAATCTATATTCTCAATACCCACTCCGGCCTTGCGCATTGCGTTCTTCATGCAAGCTTTTGCGCCCCAGCCATCCGGGTCAGGCTGTGTAATGTGATAAGCATCGCTTGAATAACCAGCGCCCTTTATTTCACAATAAATCTGTGCACCCCTGGCTTTTGCATGCTCATACTCTTCAAGCAGCAATACAGCTCCACCCTCGCCCATAACAAAGCCATCGCGGTCCTTATCAAATGGACGTGATGCTTTTTCCGGGTCGTCATTTCTTGTGGAAAGAGCCTTCATGTTTGCAAAGCCAATGACACCCAGCGGGATGAGAGAAGCCTCTACGCCACCTGCGAACATGAGATCTGCGTCATCGCGCTTGATCATTTCGGAGGCTTCCGCGAGGGCATAATTGGAGGTTGCACAAGCGGTAACGATGTTCGAGGAAGGGCCCCTCAAACCATATTTCATGGACACATGGGCAGAAGCCATATTTCCAATCATCATTGGCACAAACAATGGGGAAACCCTGGTTGGGCCCTTCTCGATCCTTGCCATGATGTTCTTCTCGATAGTCTGCAGACCACCAATACCAGTTGATATTAATGTCCCAATTCGGTCCCTGTTGGAACTCTCAAGGTTTATCTTGGAATCCTGGACACATAGCATGGCAGCAGCAAGAGCGTACTGGACGAAAAGGTCTGTTCGCGGAATTTCTTTTGAGTCAATGTATTTGGATGGGTCAAAATCCTTGACCTCAGCACCAATCTGCACCGGATAGCCTGACATGTCATATTTTGAAATTTTGCCAACGCCAGACTTGCCTTCAACAAGTGAACTCCAGAAAGCTTCTTTTCCGATACCAGCCGGCGTAACCAGGCCAAGGCCAGTTACGACTACGCGTCTCATTACGAAAGCTTCTTCTGGACGTAGTCAACAGCTGATGCTACTGTTGTTATTTTCGGGAGGTCTTCGTCCGGGATTGAAACGCCAAATTTCTCCTCAAGTTCCATGGTGACATCCACAAGGCCAAGGCTATCTGCGCCAAGGTCGTCCATAAACTTGGATTCCATCTTGATCTTGTCTTTTTCAACGCCAAGCTTCTCGACTATGATGTCTTTCATCTGTTCAAAAATTTCGTTTGTGTTCATGATTCACCTCTTGTAAAGTGGATTAGAGGAGCCCGCCATCGATTACGATGGTGGCCCCATTTATATAACTGCCTTTCGGGGAGGCAAGGAAGGATGCTACTCCTGCGATGTCTTCGGGAAGACCAAATCTTCGAAGTGGTATCTTGCTCAAATATTCATTTCTGACCTGCTCTGTAAGTGCCTGGGTCATTGGTGTTTCAATAAAACCTGGAGCAATTGCGTTGCATGTTATGCCCCTTGAGCCCATCTCTTTGGCAACAGATTTTGTCAGAGCAATTATGCCGCCTTTTGAAGCAGCATAATTTGCCTGGCCTATGTTGCCCATGATTCCAATCACTGAAGAAATGTTGATGATCCTGCCTTTTGTTTCCATTAGCGCCCTAAGGCAAGCTTTTGTGCAATTAAAGGTACCTTTGAGGTTGATTTCGATTACCTTGTCCCAGTCAGACTCTTTCATCCTTAAAATCAAAGTATCTGCTGTCACTCCTGCGTTATTGACAAGAATATCTATTTTGCCCAACTCAGAAACAACCCTTTTTGCCATTTCTTCGCACGATGAAAGGTTAGCAACATTTGCTTCAACAACAAGGGCTCTCCTGCCCAACTCGTGGACAAGCCTTGCGGTTTCGTTTGCATTTTCAAGCTCGGCCTCAAAAGGGTAATTCACTGCTATATCAGCACCATCTTTTGCCAGTTCAAGCGCAATTGATCTGCCTATGCCTCTTGAGGAACCGGTTACCAGTGCTACTTTTCCTTCAAGATCTACCATTCCAGGACCACAGCTCCCCATGTCAATCCAGCGCCAAAAGCCACTGCAAGGAGCTTGTCTCCTTTCTTTATTTTTCCTTCTTTTACTGCCATGTCTATGGTTATCGGAATTGTCGCTGCAGAGGTATTACCAGTCTTGTCCAGGGTCACAAGGACTTTTTCCATCGGTATCCCAAGTTTCTGGGAGGCTGACTCGATGATCCTTATATTTGCCTGATGTGGCACAAACCAATTGATGTCTGAAACTGTCATTCCAGCCTTTTCCAAAACTTCTTTGCAGCTCTTTGCCATTGCCCTTACGGCAAACTTGAAAACTTCAGGCCCATTCATGTGAACATAATGCAATCTTTTATCAACGGTTTCATGGGAGGCGGGCAGTGCCGAACCTCCAGCAGGAAGGGTGAGGTTGTGCCCACCAGAACCATCGGCCCCAAGGACCGAGTGCACAATGCCATTTCTTTCAGTTTCACCAACAATGACTGCTCCAGCACCATCACCAAAAAGAACGCATGTTGATCTGTCAGTCCAGTCCAAAATTCTTGTGAGCGACTCTGCCCCAATAACAAGGATTCTCTTGTGGATTCCAGACTTAATAAATGAGTTTGCAAGAGTCAAAGCATAGACAAAACCGGTGCAACCAGCTGCGATGTCAAATGCAGGTGGGCCTACAATGCCCAATTTGGAAGCAACAATGCAAGCAGTTGACGGAAACAGCATGTCAGGCGTTGCTGTGGCAACGATAAACATGTCTATGTCCTTCGCCTCAAGACCTGCATTTTCAAGGGCCCTCTGGGCAGCAATTACGGAAATGTCCGATGTTGCCTGTCCCTCGGCCACAACATGGCGATTTCTTATTCCAGACCTAGACACTATCCATTCATCGGTAGTGTCAACTATTTTCTCCATGTCAAAATTTGTCAGTACCTTCTCGGGTAGGTAGGTCCCTATACCAAAGATTCCTGAATTTATCATTTCTCCACCTTTCGAAGTGCGGCCAGAAGCCTCCCTGAAACAGCGACTTCATCACCAACATAGGCTGTTGCATTGCACTTGAAAACACCCATCTTGACACTCTCAACAACAATCTCAAGCCTCAAAAGATCACCAGGAACAACCTGTCTTTTGAACCTCAGGTTTTCAATACCGGCAAAAAAGGCCAACGCACCCTCGTATTCGGGGAGGGAAAGCCCACAAACAGCGCCGACCTGGGCCAGGGCCTCAACAATCAATACGCCGGGCATTACGGGATAGTTAGGGAAATGCCCCTGAAAATGGGACTCTGTTCCAGTTACCGCCTTGACTCCTACAGCCTTTACACCAGGCTCAAGCTCAAGTATTTTGTCCACAAAAAGGAACGGATAGCGGTGCGGTAGAATTTTCTGAATTTCACTTTGATTAAGCTCCACTTTGCCTCCTGTTGGCAAACATGAGCAGAAGCGACGCCAAAAACGCTGCAAAAAGGAAATAGCTTGCGACGGCTGTTGTCTTTACGACTTTCTGCTTGTTTTGTCTGTCACGCCATGCATCAATAACGCTCTGCGTGAACAATCCGGGCACCCTGTGAACCTTAAGCAAATTTTTTAAGTCACTCATCATATTGTTACTGTCTTTGATTCACGTTTGCCCTGGCTGGTTACATTAAAAAATCCCCCACCCGTATGGGTGGGGGATTAAATTCAGCTCTGAAATTGTCTTTTTACGGGTTCTTGGGACACTTTGGTGGTGTATAATCTATTGTTACCTTTTTTTCGTTTGCATCATACTGAACATTTGCACCAAGCGTTTCGCTTATGAAGCGGAACGGAACAAGGGTCCTGCCAGCTTTAGATATATATGGAACAACTTTCTTATCCTTGTCATCTATCGCTATAGGAGTCCCATTTACAACAGCTGTTGGCTTATTGATCCAAAGCTCGATTTTATTAAGGCAGTTGCTGACAGTAATTTTTCTCTGTTTTTCATCCCATTCCACCTGGCAGTCAAGCGCCTCACTGACAGCCCTTATAGGGATCATTGTTCTGTCGAACTTTATTTCTGGCGGCTGGTCAAGTGTCATCTGCTGGTTGTTTCTCATCATATAGCCCCTACCAATCCAGAGTTCTATATGAACATTTGTGTCTTTTAGTGTTGCCCAGATGCTTCCAGAGAGCGTGTCACCAGTCGGGGTTATGATTGTGTATTCAATCTGGTTCTTTCCGCCTGGTTTAAGTGTTATTGAAACATGAATGCAACCATTGCCATCTGCAACGTACTGGGTTCCGGCTATGATGACCAGCGTTTGCGGCTGGAAGCCACACCAGTCAAATTCCCAAGGATTTTGCTCTATTACCCAAGGATTATCAAATGAGCCGTCGCCTGGTACAGGCGCTCCACCGGCCGGTGGAAGAGGCTGCGGGAAGGTAGGTGGATGGACGGCCTTTGGCTGGCAGAAGGTCTCATTTGAGGCTTCCGATATGTTGCCAAACTGGTCAATCGTCCTGACGATGTAGTAGTATGTCTTCCCATTGGTCAAACCTATGTCAGTGTACTGCGTTAGAGAAACTGGGAAATCATGTATTGGCGACTTGTTCTTTTGGGCCTGACCTGATTCATCGGCTCTGTAGACATAATAGGAAATGACTTTTCCTGGTGGCGCAAAAGCGGCTGTCCACTGGAGCTTGATGGCCCTGTCGCCGGGCACGCAGGTGAGGTTGTATGGTTTTGAAGGTGGCTCTTTTGACCCGCCAATGAAACAGGGCGAACCATTGCTCTGGTACATCCACTTGATGGTTATTTCGTAGTGGTTCGGGTCAACTGGGTCCTGCCAGATGCCCTCTATCTTGATCTTGGCATAATTTTGCTCGTTGATGGTCTTGAAAGCATAGGTCGCGCCAACTTCGATATTCTGGCAGTTTTCCTTAACGCTTGAAACGGCTGGATAGCCCTCTGCAGGAACACACTCTGCATCGGCAAAATCAACAGCGTTTCTTATATATCTGCCACACATTCTGGGGGCGCCAAAACCGCAGTCCACAACGAGATCAGCGAGTGTCGGATCAATTGTTTTGTTGCCAAGCGAGAAGTCAAAACCGTCACCGATCTTGCAGTCAAGCTTCACAACACCCGATCCGATGTTGGCCGGCAAATCACCTGAAGTCGCAAGGCCAATGCCAGAGTTGGTGTCGGAGTAATTGCAGTAATAAAGGTAGAAAACAAGGCCATTCTTCAGGACACCAGGAGAGGCAACTCTCTGTGCATCAAAATCACCTATCTTGCCGACATCAAGGGAAACACCCTTCTTTTCAAAACTTATTCCATTGACTGAGGTCGCGATTCCAATCTGGCTGGTTTTCTCGTCCCTCATCGAGGTGTCATACCACATATAGTAATAGACACCGTCAAAGACCACGCTTGGCGCTCTGACCGTGAAGTTGTCAAAATCAGTTATCTTGTCGCCAAGGTCAAGGACTGCTCCGCCAGTTTTTTCACCAATGTTTTTGGTCCAGGTCGAACCATCATACGACGTGGCATAGCCGATCCTCCACCTTGAATCGATTTTGGACTGGCCCTCATACCACATCTTGAAGATGTTGTTGACTCTTACAACCGAGCACTTTCCGACCTGGAAACCATCGAAAGCCAGCTCATTTGTGGGCATGAGTATCTGGCCCTTCTTGTTCCAGTAATTTCCGGTATTGCTCTCGGCAAGGCCAAGGGTCATTTTGCCTTTGGTGTCAACGGCAACATAATACATTCTGAGTTTACCATTGTCATTGATGACCCATGGGGACTGGACAGAGAACCCGTCATACTCATTGCTGGCGCCAGTTCCAAGGACTGCTCCCGGAGCTTCAATTCCACCAGCAGTGCCATCCACCCTGGTCCATTTCTTGCCATCGGGCGAGATTGCGTAGCCTATTCTCCCTTGTCTGCCAGAGCCACCCATCCAGTTGATCCAGCCTGTATACCACATGTGGTATCTGCCTTCCCAGTAGATGACGCATGGGTCGGTCACAGCGGAGGAGTCGAAGTATTTTGATTCGCCAGGCTTTGCCTTCCTGGCAAGAAGGACTGGATTGTCCTTATATTTTGCGAAAGACGGTATGGTTATGCTGTCTGATGTGGCCGAAAAAACGACCGGGGCAGCAAGCACAAAAACAAGAAGCGCACAAAGCGTTCTTTTCATGGCTTTCTCCTTTCAAAAAAAGGTACGCGCTGACCACCATTTTGGTTCATCCCCAAATTGATGTCGCTTTATCACATGAAATATACATTAAAGTATAATACTGATTGCAAACTAGCACAAATATATTTTTATGTCAAGCATTAATGACATTTGGTGACTTTTGGTCAAGATAGTCCTCCAGCATTAGTTTTGTTTGCTCTATGACCATCTGCTTGAGTTGCTCTGGCTTGGCTACAACGCACTCGTTACCATATCCCATCACCCAGCGCAAAATCTCGTGGTTGATCGCAACTCTTGCCTTAAAAATAATGCTCCCATCATCATTCTTAGTTATTTTCTGCGTGCTGTGCCATACAAGCTCCGACACAAAAGGCGCAACACTTTTTTTGAACAGTATTTCGACGTCTTCAACCGGCCCAGTAATCATCACTTCAAAAGCGTTTGAAAGGTGGCTGTTCAAATCTATGGGCCTTCTGACGAACCTCTCTCTGGTGAGTGTTATATCTTTCATCCTGTTGACTCTGTACATGATAAGAGTGTCGCTGTCTTCTGGCATTGCAATCATATAGTAGGCATGTCTCTTGAAAAAAAGCTCGTATGGTTTGACTTTCCTGAGCTTTTCATCGAGCTTGTTGGGACGCTCGTACTTGAAATTGATCACAACCATTGAGTCTATGGCAACTCTTATTTTCTGGATTTTTTTTATCTCGTTGAGATAGACAACCTTGAATTCATCGACCGGTTTTTCTCTACCAGTCTGGGGATTCTCGTTTGTGATCTTTTCAATGATTTCCTGGGCTATCCTTGAAAGACACGGGTCTTTTGAATCGATTATCCTCCCAAGCCCTGTTGTAATCACAAATTTGTCAAACTTGCTCAACCCGAAACTGCCTAAATCAGGCGCAGTTTCAAGCCAGTAGCCGTTCATGTCAGAGCGGATGTTGAAACCTTCGTCTCTGAGTTTGTCTATGTCCCTTATGATCTGGCGTCTTGAAATCTCAAGCTTGTTTGATATTTCAGCACTTGTGAGCTTTCTGCTACCTGCCTGTAACAACATGTCAAGGAGCTGCAGAATTCTTGTAAGCGCCAGCATTTATTTCTATTCTAGCCTGAATGTCGCAATAACATCTTCAACAATTTCTTTGGTTTTGCCATCATCAACATTAAAAGTGCCCATTACGACATAAGCGTCCTTGCTGCTTGGCACAACAAGCGTTATCATCCCGATCTCCTTGTCCATCCTCTTGGTCTTGCCAAGAAAAAGTGAACAGTCCTTGTCCAGAAATTTTACCTTTTCTCTGCTTATGATTTCGATTTTGCTATCATCGGTTGTTTTGAGGATTTCATCCAGTGCCTTTTCCGGGTCACCTTCGGGAACGTCCTTCCCCGAAAGCTTTAGCACCTGAACCGAGGCCATCGGATCAAGCGAATCCAGGCCAGTAACAACGCCAGAATCTTGCATTCTCATATAGAGCCATTTATCTGGAAAGGCTATGGAAAAACCATCAAATGTCTTTTGCGAACCATCTGAAGTGCCATAAGTGCCTTTTCCATCAGGGAACAGGCCTTCAAGTGAGCCATCCTGTGACCCAGATTCCTTTAGAAGGTCTTTTGTAGTTGGCTGCTTTGCCTTCTCAAAAGGCCACGCACCAATGAAAAAAGCTGTTGCAAAATATGAGGCAATTCCAACTACAATGGCAAGAATTATTGCAGTAGAGAGTTTAACACCGTTTTGTTTCATCAATCATTCCTTTCACTGTTACAAGCTACCCGCCGAGCTTGTAGAGACAGATGAGCCTGTGGGCTTTGTCCATGGTCACCTGGATTGAATTTGTCCTGAAATCAGTCCCAACAATATTGCCATCCAGCGCCCAACCTGCAAATGAGTATTTGCCATCATCGAGCTCTAGTGGTGCTGGGCCGACCGTTACGACAGTTCCGGCCTTATAGAGACCGTCTTTGTCTGGTGGAGGATTTACGCTCAGTCTGAGGTCTATGCGCCTGCCATCAGCGTCAGTAAAGAAGAACAGCTCATACCTATCATTGGCCGGCTGGTAGTTGGCCAGGACGTTGTATGACTTGTCAACGTTTATGGTTAAGACTTCCTTTCCAGGAATCGAATTCTCACCAATTATCCAACCAACAAATTTGTATTTAAGTTCCTCAATAACAATCTCTTTTGGTGCCGGGCCGATTGATACCTGTGTTCCGGCCATATACGCGCTGGAGTTGCCCGGGCAATCACCTTCCGGTTTTATAGGTATTCTTCCACTGTAAGCAACAGGTTTCCAGTTGATTGCGAAATCTGAGGTGACCGTAAAACAATCCACTGGCACAGTATCATAAACGGCATATATCTTTGGCTTTACATATTTGTCAGGGTTCGCCTGGCAACCATCAACATTGGCAAACAAAACGGCGATACCCTTTTCAGCGTCCTCGATTGGGGTCCTCAGTGCATAAATCGGACCAACCCAGGTCCATCTTCTGAAGCGATAGAGTTTGTTGGTTTTGACAAGCAGGGGGGCCTCAACAACCCTCAACGACGAGGTTGACGGGCCGTCCCTCGCAGGCCACCACGTTCCGGCATGTCCGCCGAGGGATTTGCCAATGGGTTGCATGAATTCATCAACAGCCTCGCCTTCCACCCTGACTTCAACAGGCTGGAATTCAAGGTGGATGATATTTCTTCCCTGATCGTCCTTTTCATACGAGTCGGAGAAGGCCGATACTTTTATGTAGGCCCTGAGATAGTTTTGATCATCTTTTTCAACGACCGTATAGTATGTTTTTGATTTCAGGAGTTTCTCGAATTGCCCAAAAGATGTTGGCTTGGCCATAAAATAGAGCGGCTGGAATTTTGTCAGGCCCAGCTCATACGCCATTGGGGCCGATATTACCCAAACTTCATCACCATCAACATCAACGGCTGTTTTTACCTTGATGATTGAAGGCTGGCCACAGTGGCCGACAAGGAGCGGCAAAGGCTTTGTTTTGACAAAATCGGATTTCCAGGTCTCGACAAGCTGGGGTGAACCCTCGGCATCAGATACCCACGTCTGTAGTTCCCATGAGTATTCGGCGCCTGGTTTCAACCCATCGGCAATCATTGACTCCTGCATGGGATTTATCTTGTCAAATGTTTTCTGGCCGTCCGGACCCTTGAGAACGATCTTGTAGTAAGTTGGAAAAGCTTTTTTCCACCAGTTTTCCCCATATTCCTGGGTTTTTCTCTTTGCCAGGTCCTTCATTTGTGGCGTCGCCGACCAGAAAAGTTTGAGCCTTGTTGATTCGGCAGTGTTCTGCTTTCCTCTGGCACCAAGTCTGCCCGGTTCATACACTGCCTCAACCCTGAAAGGCCTGTCTATTTTCTCCACGAAGAAGGTCGAATCGGCGCCTTCCAGCAGTGGATTATTTGTGAAAGTGAAGTATGCAAATCTCCCCTGTGATATCTCATCAAACTTGATGGGGGAGACATCAACAAACTTTTCGGTGACCTCCACCTTCCCATCCACAAGCGTGGCATCTGGAAAATGGACCCTGAATTTTGAAAGTTCCCAGTAAGTCCCATCTGCAAGTACCCTGTCTCTGACGGCGGGCTTTATGAGCAGTTTCTGGTTTGGATACGCCGGGTCAGTTTGCGGCATCCACCTGTACAATTTTCCCAGTGACATGAAACCCTGAACAAGATGGTTTTTGCCAGACTGTTCAAACATGCTTGAAACACCATTGTTGGATGTTGCAAGCGGCAACGCTGAAAGACCGGCTATTTCCGGTGGATCAACCGAATAGTCAAACCTGAACTCATTTTTATATCTCAACTTGGTTTTGATCGTCATGTCCATGACACCATCAAAACCCATTGAAGAGCTTGTTTGATCAAAAATAACATCGTGAAAAATGGATTTTATTGCGCATGCTGACTCGGAAGAGGGCTTTTGGACATATTCCCCACCAACCTCTTCGAAAACTGTCCCGACGGGCCTGAACATGAAATCAAGGAAATTGTCTTGCGCAACAATAACAGGTACAACGGTATACGGCTGGCAAGCATTGAATTTTACGTTCTCCCTTGCAAAACCATTCTCCGGGAAATAGCCCTGGGAAAGCTGGTCAAGAAAGGCCCCATTGGCAAGAGATTTTTTGTCGCTGGTCAGTTCTCCTAGTGAGAAGGGTGGATCTGGCGACGCAAACACCCTGACATCATAGTAACTGCGCTCAGCAGCCGGCATTGTCCAATTGACCTTTTTGTTTGAAAGGGTCGCTTCAATCCTCTCCTTGACGCTTTTTGGATCATCGGACGACACCGTGAGCGCATTGTAAAGCTTGCCCGTGTTGACCGGCTGGCCATTTTGATAATAGGTGTAGCTTTCACCGAGCTGCACAAGCTTGAGATTTGGGGCATGAAAAGAAATATAATCTGCAAAATCTTTTACATTAATGAGTCTTTTGAGGTTTGTTCCATTGAGTCTAGTATCGGTAGCAACAGGCACAATGGCCACTTTGAATCTTGGAAAGGAAGAAAATTGAGGAAACTCCTCGTTTGCAAAAGCAGGATGATCAAGTTTGCCTATCGAGCAATAGGCATCAAGTTCAAAATGAAGTCTTGTTGGAACAGAGACAACGCTAAGGATTTGAGGGTTTATGGGAAACGAAAACCCCACAAGAATAATGCAGGAAAGGCATATCCCCAAAAACTTTGTCCTGATCATGCCCAAATAATACCATTGAGTGGCAATTCCCTCAAGACCACAAAAAACAAAAAAAGGCCCTTTGTGGGCCTTTATGGTGTTTCCTTGACGCAATTGGTAGCGCCAAGGAGAATCGAACTCCTATCTAGGGATTGAGAGCCCCTTGTACTGACCATTATACTATGGCGCCGTTCTCCTCTTTTTTGGCTGCCAGACTAGGGCTCGAACCTAGAGTCTCCTGATCCAGAGTCAGGCGTGTTACCAATTACACCATCCGGCAGCGCGTATGTTTATATAATACAAGTCGGTTTTTAGGTCAAGTAATATTTGCTGAGCCAAGTTTAATCCTTCCAGAAAAGTGGCTCCCAGGCCTGGGCACTGTAGGGTTTCCAGAGAGGATCGGACAGCTTTTCTCCCTTTGAAGCCTGGGAGGTAAAAGCACCAAGGAGTTCTTTTCCGAGCCCGATAAGTTTCTCGTCTTTCAGTGTCCCTATAAAGGCCTGGAACTTCGAGAGTCCATCTTTTGTCTGTCCAAGCGCCTCCTGGACAAGCAGAAGGTTCAGGGAATAGTAGAAAGCCTCGTTTTCATATTGCGCTTCTTCATCAAGCTTGGCCTTAAACGCCTTTATTCCAGCATCATAGCGGTCCTTGAACCTTGGATCGTCAAGCACAAACTTGCCATCGCTGTAGGTGCAGACTCTTTGCGTATAAGGCTGGCTCCCCAAGATTTTTGCCAGCCTGGACCAGCGCGTGTCAAGCACTATGATGTCGAAATTGCCATCGAAATCTACGTCCTCAAAATCTCTTGTGACATAGCCAGGGCCAAGCTCGTTCGGGATTTCATTGAAGGAATTGTCAAGGACTTTGACAAATGTATCTTCAAGTCTGTCTCCACCAAGCTTTATCATGATTGCATAACCTTTTTCATCACCAGAAAGCTTCGCTCCCCACTGGCGTTCTGGTGCCAGCTGGACATTTTCGGCCCTGAAAGGTTTTGCTTGCTTTACCGTTTTCAATTCCCCGCCAGAATCATCCACAATCATTGCCATGTACTGGGCGATGCCCGATTTGGGACTTTTTGCCAGGACAAAGACGTTCTCACCAGCCATGTTTCTTTTTTCTGCAACATTGAAATCAGCCGGGATAAACTTTGCAATGCGTTCCTCAAAGGTTTTGCCAGCACCATCATTCGGGGGAGCCCCACAAGAAAGAAGAGACAGAGTGGACAGCAAAACAACACACAAAGGCAAAACTTTTTTCATATTAGACATGATAATCCTTCCGTTCCGATGTTTCAAAGCTATTTTATCTTCTCCCATGAAACTGGTGGATATTCCAACTGCTCTTCGCCCCAAACTTCGGTGAGTTTTTTGCTGGTCTTCAGGGCTCCCTGCATCTTGGTCGCCATTTCGGACGCCTGGTCAAAATTGCGCTTGTTTTGCAAAGTTTTCATGAAATCAATAATGTTCTGGCCATGGATATCAATTGACATCCCGGTTTCAAAGCAAAACCACGCATCAATTGCCGAGTAGTACGAGTAATAATCGGTCAGTTCTTCTTTGGACAATAAAGCTTTTTTTGCGTCTATAAGAAGCTCCAGGCCGTTCTTCTCATAATCATCACTAACAGCCTTTCCCTGCATGCTACTTAGTATGGGCCAGATTTCCCTGAATGAGTCGCCTGAATACTCCATCAGCCTGTCTTTGTAGGCAATTCCAAATGGTGACCCAAAGTGCTCGCTTATGGCGTAAATGTAGGCCTTTTCACCCACAACCTTTACACCTCTTGCCACTTCGCCCTTTTCAAATTCAAAAGGGACCTGGACAGGCTTGTCTTCTTCAACCTTGAAAACAATCGAGCGCGGGTGCTCAAAATCGCCAACCTCATTGACACCGACAGGATAAACCGGAAATGGCGCCAGACCCTCATAACCCCAGAGGTCTGCCCCTTCCATAAACCCGAAGGTCGCAAGGCCGGAAATGCTGGTTTTGTAAAGGCTGGCAATGGAATCTCCGGCAAAAGAGGCGAAAAAGAGGGCTTTCTCCTGCTGGCCATCATCCCCCTGTGTGCTTGTAATCGCAAAAAGCGAGTTGCTATCAGCCATTCTGACGGCTTCCACCACATACTTTTTGTCAACAGCTGACCTGAAAGCTTCCATCCTTTTTGGGCTAGGTTGGAGGAAGAGCCTTGCTTCCTCTCTTCCAGGATATATCGGCTGATAGTCGTCTTCTGATGTTATTTTTTTGATGAATACCCTGTCCTTGCCCAAAGGGTTGTTTTTCAAATTGGGGTCGCTTTCAATCCTGGATTCAATCTTCCTGATTGCCTCGTCCTTGAAACCATAGACAAGACCATAAAGATAGACCTTTCTCAGGTTCTCAAAATCAAGTTCCCCATTTGGCGTGTCGAGTATTTCATCGGCCTTCTTCTGGCCATAGCTCTGGAACTCCTCGCACGCATCTACCCAGATGCCGTCCTTTTTCTTCATCACCCTGTCGATTGCAGGAGCATAAATTGCTGGAACATAAATTGGCTCTTCGGAGGATGCACTGATCCTTGTTAAAGACTCAAGCTCAATGGAAACCAGGACGTTCTCTTCTCCAATCTTGGCAGGGCCAACAATGGTTTGTAAAACCTTGGGCCACATTGGCAGGGAAACCACCTTGTCGTTTCTGATAATGTAGACTGGCGACCATGTTGCCGGATAATCATCATCAGTCCAGCAGACAGGAACGTATGCCCCACCATTAAGTTCCTGTACAGGTTTTCCATCTTCCGGGAAAAGGTCAGATTCAACCTTGTATTTGGTCTCATGGTTTTTGGAAATGCCGCTGTCATCAACTATACGAAATCGCGAAGGCAGCGAATCATAAACATCAAGCACCAAGTCCCCATCAATCCTGAATGCCATGAATCTTTCACTCTTTCCTCCACCCTTGTCGTACTTCACGGCTTCAGCAAAGAGGTATTTCTGGCCGATATCGACCACAATGGGGGAAGAAAAACTCCATCCTTCAGGTAAAAAAGTTACTGCAAGGGACATTTCCTGGCTGGTTGCCTTCCTGTAAATACCTGGAGCCTGGGTGTTTTTGTCCTGGGGCGCACCACAGGAGCACAGAAGCAGAATAGCTGGCATGACAATCAAGAATGCTTTTCTCAAGTTCCCTCCTTCAAACGCTTTTCATTGTAGTTTATCAGCCAAGCAAAAATAGTTTCAATATCCATAAACAAAAGGTATCAAAAAATTCAAAAGGCCGGCATTTCAGTGCCGGCCTTTTTTGATGTTGGGTTTTTTATCTAGCCTGTGGTGGGGTGTAGTTTATAAAATTAGCCCACTGGAGGAAAGTTGGGTTGTTTGGAGGGTTCGGTGTCTTCAGAGGTATTACTTTCTTTTCTTCCTTCTTGACCATCCAAGAGAACACGACAGGGACTTCATGTGTCACAACGCCAAACGGGCAACCAAGGCAATCCAGGCACCTGATGCAGTGCCATTGTGATGTTGGATCGTAGATTGCAATGTCCATCGGGCAGTGTTTGAGACACCAGTTGCAGGACTTGCCCCTGCAGTTCGCCTGGTCGACCTTGATTCTGGTTGCCGAGAACCAGTTGAAGATGGTAAAGAAAGTGCCAAGTGGACAAACTGCTTTGCAGAAGAACCTCTTTGAATTGACCATTGCAAAGATGATTCCGGAGGTCATTACCCATTTTATGAAATACATTACCCTGGCCTCACCAAAAATGCCCTGGTAGGTTGAAACGCCAATGAAAGCGGTCGAGGTGAGTCCGAAGAGCGGGAAGGCACCCTGTGGCACAAGCTGGAGGTACATCTGCGGGAAACCCGCGGTTATTGTTCCGATGGGACATATCTTGCACCACCAGACCTCGCCCTCAAGCAGCTTGATGCCGGCATCTGTGGCAACAAATCTGGTTATGTACGGGAAGATGATGAACGGGACGATGAAGAAGAACCATCTCATGAATGTTGCCAGATTGTTTGGAATGGAGAATTTCTTGACGTTCATGAAGCAAAGGAGTGTTATCGGGATCACGATGCCAAGGACAAGGAAAACTGTGAGGGGTTCCGATTTCATGAAACCCGTGAGGTAGAACGCAAGGAAAAGGCCTGCAAATGGAACGATGAAAAGCAGCCACCAGAAGAAGTTTGACCACTTGTTTTTCTTTTCCACAAGGAAAAATGGAACAGAAACAAGCAACGCAACGGACAAATAGGTGAGGAGCCAGCCAATAAAAGCATTGATATTGCCCGAGGAGAGGAGATAGCCGAGGCCGTATCCCTCGCCAACCGGAGCCCTGATGAGGCCAAGAAAGGGGGTGAACCAGGCCAGGAACATCGTCGTGACAAAAATTATTCCACCAACAATGTAATTGCCATATCTCTTTGCCTTGTAAAGCATTTCCTGGACAAAACCCATTGGGCAAGTCCATCCACATGTCATTCTGCCAATAAGAACGCCGATAAGGGCAAGGAAACCAACTGCAAAGAAGCTGAAACCGCCAGAGGCGGTGTAATGCTGGAGTGTCCCGAGTGGACAGGCAGCAATCGCTGTTGGGCATGACCAGCAAACATACCAAGGGGCCGGTATCTGTTTTACGATTGGTGCAAGGATGAAAAGCGGTCCCGCTGCGAGGGCCAGGAAAGCCCACTGGGTCCAGATCCTGACCTGGATACGGAACTCACCGGGTGGAAGTTTTTTCTGAAGTTTTTTGACCAGCTCGCTCATGCCGCCCTCCTTGTCACATAAGATACTGCAGCATAAATAATCATTATGCCAATGAAGATGATGCCAATCTGAAGAAGTCTCGTAAGATCGGAATCACCAAGCCCGACACAAGCAATGCAGAGCTTGTCGGCCGTGTTGTAGATGGTCACGTTCTCTTTTCTCTGGACCAGCTCAGGTGGATTGTAAATTCCACCAATGTGGAAAACTGACGATTTTATCTTGCCATCTTTTTTCTCACCGGTAGCTGTTATAGTGATTCCATCTTTGAGCAGCTCAGGCTTTTCGGTGTACATTACCTGAACTCTTTTTTCAGTCTCCTTACCATCCTCAGTTTTTCTATCTATATAAAAAAGTTTCAATTTTTCAGGATTAAATGACACTTCCCAAACTGCAGTCTTGCCTTTGTCGTCAACATTAAGGGTCAACTTTCCATTTTGGGCATCAAGACCAGAGACGGTGCCTGTGGTTGTTGTCCTGCTCTGAAGTACCGGCTCAATTTTGTGCATTTCTGTGCCCCATATGCCCCAATAAATCATAAATACGCATACGAGGGCCAACGGGATATAAATCCATTTTCTCATGTCTGACAATACACCCCTTTCGCCTGTTATGATTGGAATTATATTTGCCGGTTTGAAAAGCTTCAAGTGTTTTGTACTTTTTAGGTTTTGGGGAAGCAGCAAATTGACCGAAAATAAAAAAGGGCCTCAGTTGAGGCCCTTTTTTTAAATCACTAGATCAATTTTTACTGATTAATTCTCAAAATTGATTGTTACCGTCTTTGTCTTTGAATCATAGGCAATCTTTGCACCAAAGTTGGTTGAGACAAACGAGAGGCCAACACAGGTGTTGCCTTTGACCAGCTCCGGCGGCGGGTCGATTGCTACTTCCTTGCCATCAACAAGGGCGACCTTCTTGCCAATCCAAAGCTTTATGGTCCTTGCGCCAGTTGGCAGCGAGTTGGTATAGAGAACAGATTTTTCTGCAGCAATCCAGTCCACCACTGATCCAAGTGCAGTGCCAACAAAACGTAGTGGAACCATTGTTCTTCCACTCTTTATGTAAGGTGCAATAGCAAGCTTTTCCTGCTTGCCGTCAACTGTGGCCATCACATTTCCAATCTGGAGTTTTACGACATGCTCAGTCATTTTGCGCACAACCTCGACATCAACGGCTGTGTCAGTGGTTGGAAGAATGTAAGAGCTCATTGTGCGGCTTACTGGACTGAACTTGAGGTTTGTTTTGGCAGACTTTATGATGTCAAATGTAATCTGGAAAACATCTGCCTTGGCTTCTTTGGCTTTGCTTGGTGAAAATCCCATATAGGTGCCAACTTCTCCCTTGATTGTCAAATCAAAGAATGGGGCGTATTCGGGTCCTTCAAGTAGGGATTTTGTTTCAACAGGTCTTAAAATTGCTTGATCATAGATGATTTTTCCGGCAAAAGATTTCATGAACTTCTGGTTCTCATAGCCAACTGTTACAACCAACTGGTTCTTTTTGCTTGTATCAAACCTCATATATGACTTCATTATGTCTTCCGGTTTGACAACAATGCAGATACCGGTGGCAGAAACCCTTGCTTCAGAACTGCTCTGTGACATTGCTGTAACAAGATACTCGTAAGTTGCAGGTTCGGCAGAAGGATCGGCCTTAAGATCAAGCGTTCTTTCATCGGTGGCCTTCATCGTCGAGGAAGGCATGAAATTTCTTGCAAGTTTGCACCTGCATGGGAAACCGGAGTTTGAAAGATAGTATACATTGCTGTCGCCCTCAATGCTTCCAAGGCGAATTTTGACAGATTTGGATTCTGTGGGTGATATGAAAACTATTGATGGGTCAAGCCTTAAAGAGAGCGATCCCTGTTTTGGCCTGACGCAAACAACACGGCCTGATTTTGTGCCAACGAATATCGACCCGCTACTGTATGAAGGAGGTGTGGTGATGTTGTCTTTGAGGTCAACGTCTGCAACAACAGTCCCATCAAAAGCAAAAAATGCCTGGATGTGGCCATTTTCGGTGGCCGCAACAAGGTTTTGATTTATACCTATGACTGCCTGCTTGATTGGGCCAGCAGCTTTCTGGTCCCAGATGGCATTCCCGTCGCCAAGCCTGATGCAAAAAACTTGTCCATCTTCAGTGCCAATACCAACATAGGTTGCATTATAATAGCGGCATGGTGCGGCAACTATCGGGCGCTTTATATCATAAGACCAATATTTCTTTCTGTCAGAGAGAGCATAAGCATTGACCTGGCCAGTTTTTGAGCAGACAATGATTGATTCGCCTATCGGCAATGGGCCAACGGCAGTTGGTGAATCAAGCTTCATTTGCCAGTCGAAATCCTTGGTGGATGGATTGTATGCAACCATGTTGCCATCTGATGAATTCATGATCATCTGGGCATAAGAAGACACACTGTAGCCAACAGGCTGAACTGCCATTGGCAATTGAACGTTCACATTCATGTTAAATTCATTTGAAACAAGCCCCGAGGCCGAGGTGAGCTGTACGAGCTTGCCTTCGGTGGTTGGAAAATAGAAATACCCATTGTATGGCAGAGGAGGAGATTTTACCTCACCTTTTGCCTGGTATTCCCAGAAGGTGCCACCAGTATAGAGATCAAGCCCAAGGACTTTTCCACCCTTTAACGGAACAAGAAGCACTTCATCCGAGAGTGCCATGTCTGTTGTGAGAGGTAAACCAATATCTCTCCTCCAAACAGGTTTACCATCGAGCGTACTGAAAGCGCCTATCTTCCCTTTTTCAGTTGCCGCAACAGCTATGTCTTTGCCAATGATGATTGTACCTTTGACAGGATCTATGTTCTGGGCGATATAGATATTGGTATCAATGATACCATCCCATGCCTGAATAAGTGGGGTGGAAATCTTTTCGGAGAAGAAAGCAGTACCAGTCCTCTGGTGATCTTTCTGAAAACAGAACCAGTCTGTCGCTTCATTATTGCCGGCTTCAACCAACACCAATGGGGACAATGCGATAATTGCAACGATCATAAAAGTAAGAATTTTTTTCATCCCACCCTACCTATTCTCGGTCCATACGGCCGAATTGTATTTATTTTTTTCAAGATCGTCGACTTTGGCAAAGAAATCACCATCAAGGGTGACCTCTTCAAACCCGACACTAAATGAATCGGAAAAACCATTTAAAATGTTTTCTTTCAATTGCTCCAGACCAATCCTAAAACCCAGTTGCTCGTTGACACTTGTGATTTTTGCTTTTGCAGCCTCAGCAAGCCTTGATGACTGGTTTTCATCTTTACTGACAACATCAAACAACTTTTTTATGTCCACGTCAAGCAGTATTGAACCATGTTGGAGAAGGCCCTCTTTTGCTCTCATTTGTGCAGACCCAACAAGTTTCCTTCCGCCAGACTCGATGTCATTGAATGTTGGAGCGGCAAAACAAGACGGCGTAGAAAGCTCCCTGTCATCGCCCTTCTTAAGGGCAGCATTCACACCAAGGAAATTTAGCCCGGAGACTATCCCTTCGCACAAGAGGTAATACGAATCAAGAACATTCATGTTCAAAATCTCATGGGGCGGCGTGATGACGATTGAATAGGTCAGCTCTTTATCGTGAAGAACTGCCCTTCCGCCAGTCGACCTCCTCACGACATCAAAACCATTCTCTTTTATCTTCTCAAGATTAACTTCGGAATATTTTTGGAAACACCCTAAAGAGAGGCATGCCGGATCCCAGGTGTATGTCCTGAGCGTGACTGATGAAGGCGGTGCAGTTTTCAGCATCACCTCGTCATAAGCCATGTTCCTGGCGCCCCTCATTGGGACGGTGTTATAATATCTCCAAGTCATTTTTTGGCATCAAAGAGCAGCTTTTGCAACTCTTCTGCCTCCAATGTTTCCTTTTCAATAAGCACTTCGACGAGCTTGTCCATGGTTCCCCTGTTTTCCTGAACAGTCTTTATGGCTGTTTCAAGACCATCGGATATGATCCTTCTTATCTCCTGGTCTATCATCCTGCCGGTTTCATCAGAATAATCTGGAGAAGCCGAGAAATCCCTGCCAAGGAAAACCATTTCGGCTGGATGTCCAAAAGCTATTGGCCCAAGAGAAGACATTCCATACTCGGTGACCATTTTTCTTGCAATGTCAGTGGCCTTCCTTATGTCATTGGAAGCACCTGTTGATATTTCGTCGAACACCACCCTCTCGGCGGCAGTTCCGCCAAGTATCCCAGCAATGTTCCTCTCAAGCTCGTCTTTCGAGCTCAGGTATTTGTCTTCTACTGGCAAAGGGAGGGTGTATCCAAGGGCCATTCCCCTCGAAACAATGGATATTCTATGGACAATCTCCGGGCCAAGAACATGAGTCACAAGGGCATGGCCTGCTTCATGGTAGGCAACCTTTTTCTTTTCTTCAGTGCCGAGGACCCTTGTCCTCTTTTGCGGGCCGGCAATGACCCTGTCGATCGCCTCTTCCACATCCTTGTTTTCAATTTCTTTCTTTCTGCGGCGAGTGGCTATTATGGCTGATTCATTAAGCAGGTTCTCAAGATCAGCGCCAGAAAAACCGGCCGTTCTTTTTGCAACAACAGCCAGGTCGACGTTCTGTGCCATTGGCTTGTTTTTGGCATGGTATTTGAGGATTGCTTCCCTCTCCATGAGTGTCGGCAAATCGATCATGACGCGCCTGTCAAATCTGCCAGGTCTTAGAAGTGCTGCATCGAGAATGTCAGGCCTGTTGGTCGCGGCAATGATTATTATCCCAACGTGTGGATCAAAACCGTCCATTTCGACAAGGAGCTGGTTCAGGGTCTGTTCCCTCTCGTCATGTCCGCCACCAAGGCCCGCGCCCCTCTGCCTTCCGACTGCATCAATCTCATCGATGAAGATGAGCGCAGGTGCATATTTTTTTGCCTGCTCGAACAGGTCTCTCACCCTTGAGGCACCAACGCCGACAAACATCTCCACGAACTCTGAGCCAGAAACCGAGAAGAAAGGCACCTTTGCCTCGCCAGCAACCGCCCTGCTGATGTACGTTTTTCCACATCCTGGAGGGCCAACAAGCAGAACACCTCTTGGCACCTTGGCACCCATTACAGCAAAGCGCTTTGGGTCTTTAAGGAAATCAATTATTTCCTGGAGTTCTTCCTTTACCTCGGGAATGCCGGCCACGTCCTTGAATGTGATCCTCGGCTTATCGTCCATAAAAAGTTTGGCCTTTGATTTGCCAAAGCTGAGCACCTGCGAGCCAGAACCCTGCATGGAACGTGACATCATAAACCAGAAGAATATGATTATCAGGAATGGCCCAAGGTAGTTCAGAAGTTCGAGGAGGAAATTGCTTGAAGGTGGCTCAAACTCCAGCACCTTGATGCCTTTCTCCATGGCCAGATGGGTCACTTCCTCAGCAAACTGCGGTGGTATGGTGACCTCAAACTTTATGCTTGGCTTGCCAGGCTCCTTTGGGGAAAGCTCCCCTTCTGTGTAGAAGCTGTTTACATCAATGGCAAGCGAGCTTATCTCACCTGCCTGAAGGCTCTTATAAAATTCACTGTAAGTCAGCGTTTGTTTCGGGGATGCATTAAAAGCTGAGAAAAAGAAATACAGCAAAACACCGACTGCAACAAGTATTATTATCGGTATATACGTCTTTACACTGTCTTGGTTCTTGTTCATTACTCCTCACTAATTGTGTATATGTCTTTTAGGCACCTGAAATGCTCATCGCAATCGAGCCCATAGCCAACAATAAATTTGTTTGGCACCACAAACCCCACATAGTCAACCGAGACCTCGACCTGACGCCTTTCGGGTTTGTCCAAAAGCGACACGACTTTGACATCTTTCGGGCTTTTTTGTTTTATTTGTTCAACAAGAGTTTTGATCGTGTGTCCTGTATCAACAATGTCCTCTATTATCAGGACCCTCCTGCCGGACACATCAATTTTATCCAGACATGAAACGGAGACTTTTCCGTTGGAAACTGTGGAAGAACCATAAGAGCTGACTTTAACAAAATGCAATGGTGCATCAAAGGAGAAGTTTCTTGTCAGGTCGGATGCAAACATGAAAGAACCTGTCAGCACAGGTAGCAGAACCGGCGGATCCTCACCATAGTCCATGGCAATCTGGCAGGCCAACTCTGCGACCCTTTTCTGGATCGCAAGGCTGTCAATCAGCACGCCTTCCAGTTTCATGTTCATGGCCAGAGTATACTTTTGTGCATTATCAATCACAAGGGCAAAACCTTGACAATATTTTTTCCAACCTTTACAAATCTAGCCCTGCCAACAATTTCTGATTTGCCATTTTCTCCTTTTCCAAAAAAAATTAATGCCGAATCAACTGCAGAAAGCGGCGGGGAACCATTGGTAAGGATTCTTACAACCCTACGCTGAATTACAAAGTTTTGTTCAAATAATTTACTGCAATCCAAGAAAGTGCACCCTTCTTTCTCAAAAACACACTGTTTTAAGGCATCTTTGGCAAGCACGTCAAGATAATTGGATTCTTCTTGTGCAATATCTGCAAACCTGGAGATGTTTGCGCCAGCCTGGACAAAAATCTTTTCAAGCTCCGGGATGACGTTTTTGCGTATCCTGTTCCTGGAATATCTTACATCCTCATTTGTTTCATCGGTGCAATAAGATTCGCCCAGCAACAAAAGATAAGACAAAATGTTCCTTTTGGAAGCAAAAAGCAATGGCCTTACAATCTTCCCAGTTTTTGGGTGCATGGTGCCAGCACCAAAGAGACCTGCGCCTCTGGCGATATTGTGTAAAAGGGTTTCTGCCCTGTCTGTTGCGTTATGGGCAAGGGCAATCTTGTTGCACCTAAAATGTTCTGCGGCTTCGTCAAGTGCGTGGTGGCGCAATATTCTTGCTTCCTCTTCAAGGTTACCTTTCAACTCTTTCGGTAGGCAAATTTCTTTGCATAAAAGAGGGGTCCCAAGCCTCTCGCAAAGGGATGCAACATAATTCTCGTCTCTCTTTGATGTGGGTCTGATATTATGGTTGACATGACAGCAAAACACTTCTATTTCGAGGATTTTTTTGAGCTTTTCCAATAAAAACAAAAGACAAACTGAATCAGGCCCCCCAGAACAACCCACAAGAATTTTATCTCCTTTTGCAAGGAGTTTCTTTGAAGCTGCAAAACCCAAAAAATTTTGTTCGAAAGCCCTTGTTTTCATAATATGAAAAAAGGGGCGGTAAAATCACCGCCCCTTTTGTTTCTTACCTGATCAATTCTGATACAGTTTTGCAAATTCCGTGAGATCATTGATGTCAATAACATCATCAAAGTTGAGATCGCATCTCCAGAAGAAGCCATCATCACCTCTCCTCAGGCCGAGTTTACCAAGGATTATTGCAGCATCTTTTTCGTTGACTACACCATCTCTGTTGAAATCGGCAACAGAATATGCTGTTTTATAGATGGAAATTTCACCTTTCCTGTAGAAAGCCTTGGCGCTCTTTTCGCTGGTTGGATCTGATGGATCTTCAAGTCTTGTTACTAAGAGGTTCTGGAAGTTGACATCAAAATAGTTTGCTTCCTCGGCAAGGAACCTGAGCTTGAGGAGGTAACCTTCTCCACTGACTCCATCAAGGGCTCTCTGCATGTCAACATTCACGATATTTTTTTCTTCATCATATTCGATATTGGTCAGAAGGTTTGGCTCATCTCTCTGCATGAATTCACCAACTTCATGACCGAGATATTTTATTATTCCCTCTGAACCTTTCAAATTGATCTGGAATTGTAATGTTTTTACATTGACGGCATATTTGATATAGATCCCAACAGAGAATTCATCGCCAACACCCGGCTCAATCGGCAAGGCATAAGCAAATATCGTGGGTAGCGGCGGCACAGTGCTTTTTGAAACAACAAAAGATTCATTCAGGAGATTAAAATCATCGCTTATAGGTACAAAAGCTCGTTTAGACAGATCAAGTTTCGATCCTGAAGCAGAAACCTGGATAAACCATTCTCCTTCAGGAAGAATATAGTTTCCAAAGCTATCTTTGCCATCCCAGATGAAGCTATGGTTGCCAATTTCCACATTTGAAGCCTCGTGAATCTTCACCCATCTTTCTGAATTTAGATCGATTGCCCAGAAAATCAGCTCATCCTGGAAGTTGAGATAAGAATCCCAAGCATAACCACTCCAAAGCTGTAGGGTACCATTGGTTAAAGTGTAGTCGACTTTAATTTCATCCTGCTCACCATCACCATTTGGAGTAAATTCAGGAGGATTGATCTCTATTGCTCCAGCATGAGTGTTGTTTCTTGGATTCTGGTTGTTATAAATACACCAACCAACATGCCACTTTTTGCCAGTTGCCTTATCGGTCGCCCAAATAAAAATATCATTAACGTTACCCTGAATGTTTTTTGGGAGTGTAATGTTGAATCCTACCCATGCTTCTCCAGGTTTTTTACCAACCATCTTTGGAACAGTAAGATTTTTTGTAGAGAATGATACATCAATTCTTTCAGGATACCTTGCATTAACTTCAAAGGAAAATTCTATATTTTTGTTCTCTTTGTCGTTGTAATTGTAAATCTTCATTCCTATCGGATAGTCCCTGACATTGGCCGGAAGCTGACTTCTCTTGTCTGGATCTGCCCATTCTGCTGGCCAATCTGCAACATGAATGGCATTGTTATTGTTTGTATCAATAAGACCTGATGGTGGCTGGAACATAAGATCTGTATTTATCGCATTGTAAACATTTATTCTTCCCTGTCCCTGAACAGTCAAAGGAATATATCCCTGCCCATCAAAACGCTTGAGCGGGATTGCTGTGTTCATTACGGCACGCTTTATTTCAAATGGATTCCAGTCTGGTCTTGCCTGACGTATAAGAGAGACGCAACCAGCCACAAATGGGCCAGCAGCAGAGGTCCCACCAAATGTGAACATATATGGGTTCTTTGCGTCCCATGTTGGGTTTGTGGTTTCTATGCCAACTCCAGGAGCTGAAACATCTGGCTTGAGCATCATTCTGCGGGTTGGACCAGAGGAAGTAAAATCAGCCACATTGGCTTTTATCGAAGGTTTGCCAAAACTAATGATGATTTTTTTCTGGTCAGTATCTTTTTGACCAAGTTCCCACTCGTTATCACGGTGGAGCTCTTTCCTTAGAGCCTCACCCTGTATTCTCGAAAGGTGAAAGCTTGGGATAAGATTCTTGTCAAGCGGACCACCAGGGGAATTAGCATAAAGAGCGCCAATTTTACCTGGTTCATGATTATAAAGGACCATTACCTTAGCGCCAGCTTTTGATGCATTCAGGTTTTTGTCTTTAAAGTTGATCGCAGGACCAAATTTGTCTCCGAAAAGCACTGGTGAAGGACCACGCTGAATGAGAGCTGCTTTTCCAGTCAGATCAAGACCCTCAAAATCCTCTGGTCTTCCCCATCCACAATCAACAAGCTCAAGCGGTGCGCCGGTATTGCCAAACACTTTTCCAGTATCTCCCCATTCACCTGGGAACAACGTACCCTGCATTTCTTGTGTTGGGGCATCTTCGATCTTCATGATAACACCATCGGTGTCATCGGTTGCACCAACACCAATAACATTGTCCGGTGTGGCCGTAGAACCAGATGGGATCGGAAGTTTTGGACCAGGAGAACCTTCATTACCCTGAGAGGCAACGACAGCGCAACCTGCCAAAACGGTATTATTCTCAAGCTCATCCATGTATGAAGAACCACCAGGTGCGCCATAAGAATTGTTTGACACATGTATTTTTTCGGTGACAAGATACTCAAATGCTTTTAAGATACCATCGCTATTAAGGCCACCATTATTTTTTGAATCAGATATTTTGTAACCAGCAAGAAGGGCTTTTGGGGCCATTCCTTTTTCATTATCAGGACCATCACCGGCTATGATTCCGGAGCATGCTGTTCCGTGGCTGGTTCCTGGGTTTTGGGCACCACTTGGCTGAATTTCTTGGCAATCATCATCGCCATCACCAAAATCATGGCTGAAAACTACTTTTTTGCCCTGGGGTGACTTCTGGCTCCCAAAATCCTGGTGTGTGTAGTCAATTCCAGTATCAGTGACGGCGCAGATAATTCCCGTTCCATCAACTTTTCTACCCTTTGGGTCCTTTACTTCATTCCAGACCCTTTCTGCACCAAGAAAAGTCTTTGACCTGATACGATCTACCTTCATTTCTGGCAGATAAGTTACGTATTTGACACCATGAATTCTTGCGACATCAAACACCTTATTTACCGGAAGTCTCATATATACGCCGTTATAAACGTACTGAAGTGGCGTCCCAACCTTGATGATGCCTTTTATGTTTGCAAGTTTCGGCATCAAAACACTCTGCTGGAACCTGATAGGGGTCATGGCAACACTTGTCATGACGTTTCCTGGTCTCATTATTTCACTTGATGTTGTCGGGAATGCTCCATGGTACGTGTATGTCTGTACAACAGGTTCAGCACTGAATTTAACAAGGACTTCAATGACCTTGTTCCCGTCGTTCTTCATGGAGATGATCTCTGGATCAACATTGGACGCAGCAAAGGCATCACCATGCAACGGAATGACAGTGAGTACCATGGCCAAAACAAAGATAACCGCTAAAACTTTCTTCATCAAAGCCTCCAACGCCATTTCAGGCTTGTATTAAGTCTTGCATACATTCTAGTTTGACGCGGTCAATTCGTCAATTGAAATTTGATGTTGATACAAGAAATTATTTATGATGTTTTGGAAAAGCCAAATACAACAACTGCCCTTTGCATTTTGTGCAAAGGGCAGTTGTTGATTAAGGAATATTTAAAAGCTTAGCTAATGCAAGTCCTCTTCTTTTATGTCATCCAGGCTTTGTATGTTTTTCTGGGCAATCTTGCTGATTTTTTCAAATCTCTTGTTGTAATTCTGGATTGATTCCCATATTTCATTGGCGACAGGCTCCCAGGCTTTTGCTCTCCTGTCAAGTTCACCAGCGACTTTTTCATCCATGAGATGGATGGAGCCAGCTTCAGACGCATCGGCAGAGACCTCTTTTACAACATCTCTCAGGGCCCACGGTCTGTCCACAATCCAGCATGGCCTCATGGGATTGGACTCATAGGCAGGATTCTGCCTTGCCCTCATCGCATTGAACAACTTCGACTCTTCCAGCACCTTCAACAATGATTTCTCTCTTACGCTATCTTCAGGTCTGTTGAAATGCACGAAGGCACAAGGTTCAACATGGCAATCGGCCGTTATATGTACGTACCTTCTTCCTCCGGCCAGACAGCCATCGGTGACTGGGCCATCGTTCCAGAAATCCGCAAACACAATCGGTTTCTCGTTCCTGATTTTTGTTGTCCTCTGCCACATGTATTTGCGCTGTTCCGGTGTAAGCATGATTTCAAAATCCGGGTCTCTGCCTATTGGCATGTACATAAAATACCAGCCAAGCATGGCCCCTTTTTTGATCATGGTGTCAACAAACTCGTCAGATGTTATTTCTTTGTAGTTTTGCGAAGTTGCAGTGCAGGAAATCCCAAAGGGATGCTTCCTCTCCCTCAGGTTGTCCATGGCCTTCATGACCTTGGCAAAAGCACCTTTGCCCCTTCTTTCATCAGTTCTTTCTTCAAAACCTTCCAGCGAGAAACACGGAAGGCCATTTCCAAGTGCAACAAATTTATCAGCAAATTCCTCGTCAGCAAGCAATGAGCCATTTGTGTAGAAATGGAACGTCATATCGGGGTGCTTCTCCATGACCTTGAAAAGGTCCTTGTAAAGAAAAGGCTCTCCTCCGCTGATCGTAACAAAATAAATCCCAAGCTCCTTGGCCTCGCAAAGCAGGCGATCAAAAACCTCATACGGCATGTCGCATGGCTCAAAATTCCCGGCCCAGCAACCCTTGCACTTGTAATTGCACCTTTCCGTCGGATCAATCAACAGAAAAAACGGAAGCATCATTTTGTGTTTCTTTTCCAGATCAAGCGTCTTTTTTCTACCAACAACCAGGGAGTTTACAAAGAAGTTTATAGCAGCTTTTTTGACCCAATTCTGGTCAGATTTGAAAACGTTTATCAAAAGTTTTTTCTGCGGGCAATTAGGGTCTTTAAATCTGCTTATAAGTTGAAGTACGTACTCCCTGTCGCAAGGTCTCCATGCAAGCTTAAATGCAATGTTGAAAAGGCTGTCAAGTTTTTTTTCAACATCGCCATTGATAACATAACTCATTGCAGCATTTACGACAGTGTTTCCAGCAATTCTTTTCGCATTTTCAATGGCATTCATAATTTCTATCATCCCCTTCCCATAACGATTAGATTATTTGCCATGAAGAAAAATGATGTCAGCGCCCTACACAACGACCTGATTTCAACATCCGAGAGCTTTGAAACAGACCTGAGAAACTGCTTCTTGGTCCCTGAAACCCTGCTAAGGAACTCCAGGAAAGTTTGGTCGCAAGATATATTTTCAATTATTTTGTCCCATATCCCGGTCATGAGCCCAACGACAACCGATTTGGAAGAGTCCTTGCAACATCTTGTCGAGGAGAGAATCTCCGGGGCCTTCATCACTGCTGTCATAATGGCAAAGTGGCAGGCCAGGATGCAATCCATAAGGTTCCCGCCATTTTCACGGCTTGCGGTAAGCGTGCCATCCTCTGTGGGCATGAACAAAATCTTCGCCCTGCCCTTCTTCCCATCAGGTTCATAAATCTTTTTGAGGAGACCCCTGGATGACAATTCAAGAAGAATGTTATATGCGGTTGAGAGTGACACTCCCAAAAAATCCGCAACACCAGAGTAATGGACCGGCTTTTTGGTCTTCCGGTAAATATTATTTACTGACTCCAAAAATTGATATTTTCTATCTTTCATTTTAAAAATAACCAAAAAAATGTTTCCTGTGTTTTTAGCACCATTTGGCGGGAAGTCAATACTCTATTTTTTCAAAAATATGAACCTTGAAAAAATCCTAACCAGGGCAATAAATTACATCCCAAAAGGCTGGTGAAAAATGGACAATCAATCGTTCGATTCGCTGTTACCTCATGAAATGGCAAAAAAAGCCGAAGAAATAGGCATCAAAAAGGCCAACCAGAGCTTCATAAAAACATTCGCCCTTTCATTGCTGGCGGGTGCATACATTGCAATAGGTGGCTTCTTTTCGTCCACCGTTCTTGTGGGCTCAGAGGCAATCCCTTACGGGATATCAAAAATGCTCGCAGGATTTGCATTTTGCACTGGACTCATACTGGTCGTTGTTGGAGGGGCAGAGCTTTTCACCGGCAACAACTTGATAGCGATGGCCTGGGCAAACAAAAAAATCACCTTCTCAAAACTTCTTCGCAACTGGGCGATAGTCTATTTTGGCAATTTTGTAGGTTCCGTGATAATAGCTGCAACAATTTTCCTCGGTGGTCAATAC
>Ga0116186_1000648_pt1 | contig 39938 bp, 34 predicted proteins | sample AD_JPNNA4_MetaG_FD_89806 | JGI IMG/M metagenome (GOLD analysis project Ga0116186, IMG submission 89806) | Active sludge microbial communities of municipal wastewater-treating anaerobic digesters from Japan - AD_JPNNA4_MetaG | ecosystem: Engineered > Bioreactor > Anaerobic > Digestate | place...
AATTATTACAAAGATAATGCTGCCCTGCTACATTTCGCTCCGGCTACGCCTGCGCTTCATTTCGCAGGGCAGCATTATCTGGTTACTTTTATGAGTGTTTACACAATCTTTTTTATACTACCGAATTATCAGGATTATGTTTTGTATTCTAATTATGGATGGATGCGTTTTCCTTTAATGCAACACAAATCAGTAGATACAGTTTTATTGAATTTGCCTTATGATGAATATTGTAAAACAATAAACAGTCAAATTGCCTTGAAAAATGAAGAAGTTAGAAGTATAAATTCTTTTAGTTCTAAGGACTCTTTTTATCTATTTGAAAAAGTAGAAAAAATGAGTATTGAAAGAGGTCAAATTATTAGCTCGCAAGATTTTTTTTATTTATTAAAGCAAGCGATACCAATAGAAGAACCTGCTTCTTTTATCCCTAAATATTCTGTTCAGTGTAATCCTTTTGATAAGGGTCAAGACAAAAAACGGAAATGGCAACTGAATAATAATGATTATTTCTTTAGCGACCGAGTTTTTACTATACATGGTTATTGGTATCAATTTGATAGGAATATTATAGAAGATTTAAAGAAACTATCAAAACCTATTTATTGATTTTATAGTCTATATTTAACTACATATCAATTAATTGCCTTTGGTTAGCTTGTCATTTACCCCCCGTTCGGCTAAGGCTCTGCCTTAGTCGTAAGTATTTCATCAGGCTGTAGCCTGAATTGTTACGTTCGGCTGATTCCGTGGCTCTTCATCCTGGTCAATATGGATGGCCGTGTGTACGACCCACGGTTGGGGCGGTTTATGAGCCCTGACCCGTACGTGCAGGCCCCGTTCAATAGCCAAAGACCTGCACTATCAGTTAAGAGCCTGTTTTTTTTTAATTTACCGCTGAACGCTATTGTCCAAATTGGGCTTATAAAACCTTTTTACTGAATGGCAAAATGCTATTTCATTCAATGTTTTTGATTACACCAAAAAATGATTAATTTGCGGCAGTAAAAACATTTACGTTGTATGATAAAACATTTGATGCGGGTTAAGCCTTTTGAGCAGTTGATGATTGAGGCCAATCATGAGGGGCATGGGTTTAAGCGGGCATTGTCTGCTTCAAACCTTGTATTTTTAGGCATTGGTGCTATTATTGGAGCTGGAATATTTGTTTTGACAGGTGAAGTTGCTGCTCATTATTCGGGTCCTGCTGTAGCATTGTCATTTATTATATCAGGTATTGCTTGTGCATTGGCAGGCTTGTGCTATGCAGAGTTAGCCTCAATGATACCTATTTCTGGCAGTGCTTATACTTACACGTATGCCACTATGGGAGAGTTTTTTGCCTGGATTATCGGGTGGGACCTCATTATTGAGTATCTTTTTGCAGCATCAACGGTCAGTGTTGGTTGGTCGGGATATGTGGTAAGTTTTTTGGCCAACTTCGGGTTACAAATACCACCGTCTCTTACCACAGCTCCATTTCTGTACAATGATGCTACCGGCGGTTTTGAAATGTCACCGTATGGAATTATCAACCTTCCTGCTATTTTTATTGTTTTGGCCGTTAGTACTCTACTGGTTGTGGGTATTAAAGAGTCTGCCCGTTTCAACAATATTATAGTAGCTGTAAAAATAACAGTAATTACTTTGTTTGTCATTGCCGGAGCTGCATATATTTATACTGCCAACTGGCATCCTTTTATTCCGGCCAATACAGGACATTTTGGTTCGTTTGGCTGGAGTGGCATATTTAGGGGGGCAGCGGTTATATTTTTTGCTTATATTGGTTTTGATGCGGTTTCAACAGCTGCCCAGGAAGCTAAAAATCCTCAGCGCGACCTGCCTAAAGGAATTTTAGGTTCATTACTGATATGTACAATTTTGTATATTATTGTATCTCTTGTCCTTACCGGTATTGTCCCTTATACAAAACTTGGAGTACCCGATCCTATTGCTGTTGGGGTAGATGCTATTGGCTTAAAATGGCTCTCCCCGCTGATTAAGATTGGGGCTATTGCCGGGCTTAGTTCTGTTATATTGGTTTTGCTTATGGGACAACCCCGTATTTTTTATGCTATGTCTAAAGATGGGCTTTTACCTTCAGCTTTTTCTAAAGTGCATCATAAATTTCGGACGCCTTATATGTCAACTATTATTGTGGGTTTTATTGCCATGGTTTTAGCCGGGCTCTTTCCAATAGGGGTATTGAGCAAGTTGGTTTCTTTAGGTACTTTACTGGCTTTTGCTGCTGTGTGTATAGCTATTTTAGTACTCCGCAAAACTCAGCCCAATACTCCAAGATTGTTTAAAACACCTTTTGTCCCCGCCGTTCCTATTTTAGGGATTATTTGTTGCCTTGGCGTTACCCTGTTTTTAAATGCTTATGCCTGGATTGCCATGATTATTTGGCTTTCTATTGGTATCGTTGTTTATTTTTTCTATGGATATAAGCATAGCAGGTTGAGAAATAATGAATAATGAATAATGAATAATGAATTTGTTACCAAACCAATAAAACTTAATGATTATGAAAAAACTATTTGTGTTTGTGGGAATATTATTGATGTGTACAAGTATTTTTGCCCAAAGAAAAGGTTTTGCCATTGGTGCACGTATTGAAGGTGATGAGCCAAACAACCTCGGGGTTTCGTTGAGGGGCAAAATTCATAGAGCCGGCATGCTCGAAGGTATTGTACATTTTTATGACGGCTCTGTTGGTGCTACTGGGCTCTACGAGCGTTATATTAACTTGTCGTCAAGCGGCACTTTCGACTTTGTTTATGGAGGTGGTGCCCATGTTGTGTTTACTGATGATTTGGGGGCCGGTATTGCTGGTATTGTCGGCCTTTGCTATACTTTTAAAGAAATACCCGTGAATATCTCAGTAGATTGGAAACCTGTACTTGACATTGTCAGCGATGTTCATATGCGGGCCAGGCTACTGGGTGTATCTATCAGATATACCATGAAGTAAACTGTACTTTACAATAATACAAACCGGTTAAATCTTTATTAACCGGTTTTTTGTATCTGTATTTTCCAATGAAATAATTTTTAAAAACACTTATCTTTGCGGCTCAAAAACAAATATTTACTATGAGTTTACCCGGACTTAGCGAACAAGAACGTTTTAGACGTCAGTCGTTGGATGATTTGAGAAAGCTTGGAATAGAGCCATATCCGGCTGCTATGTACGTAACCAATGTTTCGACCAAAGAAATACTGGACAATTTCAAGCCTGAACTACAAAATTTTCAGGAGGTAAGCCTTGCCGGACGTATCATGACACGCCGTATAATGGGTAGCGCTTCTTTTGCCGAAATACAAGACGAAAAAGGCCGTATTCAGATATATTTAAAACGTGACGATATTTGCCCGGGCGAAAATAAAGACTTATATAATATTGTATTTAAAAAACTCCTTGATATTGGCGATATTATTGGCGTTAAGGGCTATGTTTTCGTTACCCAAATGGGCGAAATCAGTATCCATGTGAGAGAACTTACCATTTTAAGCAAATCGCTTAGGCCATTGCCTATTGTAAAAGAAAAAGATGGTGTGGTTTATGATGCATTTACAGACCCCGAGCAAAGATACAGACAACGTTATGTTGATTTGATTGTTAATCCTCAGGTGCGTGACGTGTTTGTTAAACGTACCAAGATTATCAATACCATGCGCGAGTTTTTTAACTCAAAAGGTTATTTGGAGGTAGAAACACCTATTTTACAACCTATACCTGGTGGAGCTTCTGCTCGTCCCTTTATCACCCACCACAATGCATTAGATATTCCTTTGTATATGCGCATTGCCAATGAGCTGTATTTAAAACGCCTGTTGGTTGGCGGTTTTGAAGGGGTGTATGAGTTTGCCAAAGATTTCCGTAACGAGGGAATGGACCGTACGCATAATCCTGAATTTACCGTGATGGAAATTTATGTAGCTTATAAAGACTACTTCTGGATGATGGATTTTACTGAAGAAATGCTCGAACGTGTGGCTTTGGCTTTGCATGGTACAACACAGGTACAGTTTGGCGATAAGATAATCGACTTTAAGCGACCTTTTGCCCGTATTAGTATGACTGATGCTATTAAAAAATATACAGGCATTGATATTTCCGGAAAAGATGAAGACCAGCTTCGCGAAATTTGTCGTCAATTGAATATCCCGATTGACGACACCATGGGTAAAGGAAAACTGATTGATGCAATTTTTGGCGAAAAATGTGAAGGAGAGATGGTCCAACCTACCTTTGTTACCGATTACCCAATTGAAATGTCGCCACTTTGCAAGCGTCACCGCAACAATCCAGAGCTTACCGAGCGCTTTGAGCTGATGGTCAACGGCAAAGAGCTTTGTAACGCATATACCGAACTTAACGACCCAATAGACCAGCTTGAACGTTTTCAGGAACAGTTACGCCTTTCAGAAAAAGGTGATGACGAAGCCATGTTTATTGATTATGATTTTGTAAGGGCCCTTGAGTATGGTATGCCTCCTACATCTGGTATGGGTATTGGTATTGACCGCCTTACCATGATCATGACCAACCAGCTTTCCATTCAGGATGTGCTTTTCTTCCCTCAAATGAAACCTGAGAAGAAAGCAGTTAAAGACGAGCCTGCTGCTTACGAAGCATTAGGTATTCCGGCTGAATGGGTGTTGATTATCCAACAAATGGGCTTCAATACTGTTGATATGCTTAAACAAGCCTCTGCCGGTAAACTTTTTAATGACTTGTGCGGATACAACAAGAAAAATAAGCTTGGACTGGTCAATCCAACAATGGAACAGGTGAAAGCCTGGTTAGCATAAGGTAGGGCAAAGGACAAAGATTAATGAAGAGCCTGATATTTCAGGCTTTTCTGTTTCAACCCAACTAAAATCATATAATTAGCAAGATATTGTGCCTTCTAATGATAAATTTGTTTTTTTCAACAAATTAAAATTTTAACGGATTGAAAATACTTCATTTGTTAATTTTCAAATTCCCGAATTAGTATTTTATTCAAATCTGCCCATCCTAAGCATGTTTATTTCCTGCTCAGTCAGAAAGCGCCAAAAGCCTCTTTGTAAGCCTTTTTTGGTTAATCCGCAGAAGTAAACCCTGTCAAGACGGACAACTTCATAGCCAAACTTTTCAAATATCCTGCGTACAATGCGGTTTTGACCTGAATGGATTTCAATTCCGACTTCTTTTTTGTCGCCTTCGATGTTGAATTCAACAGCATCAGGTTTTATAAACAAGCCATCTTCAAGCTCTACTCCATTTTTGATGGCCCAATAGTCTGTTTGTTTAAGATTTTTATCTAAGCTTACCTGGTATATTTTTTTACGGTTTTGGCTGGGGTGGGTAAGCTTACGGGTAAGCTCTCCATCGTTAGTAAGTAGTAATACTCCTGTAGTGTTACGGTCTAAACGTCCTACAGGATATACCCTTTCGTTACAAGCCCCTTTGATAAGGTCTAAAACTGTACGCTTGGCAAAAGGGTCTTTTGAAGTTGTAACGTAGTCTTTAGGTTTATTTAATAGAATATAGACAAGCTTTTCTTTTCTAAGTCTTTCGCCATTATAGCGTACATCATCTTCAGGTTTTACTTTGGTCCCCAGTTCGGTTACCACTTTACCATTGACAGAAATTAAGCCTGATTTGATCATGTCATCTGCTTCGCGGCGCGAACAAATACCGCTGGCAGCAATGATTTTGTTAAGGCGGGTGCTGTTATCTGCATATAATCTGGGCTTTTCGGCAATAGACTTCCCGGTTTTAAATTCTGGTTTAGTTCTTTGTCTGGTATTGAAAGTTTTTTTGAATGTTTCTTCTTTACCTTCATTTAGAGGCCTTAGGCTTTTGCTAAATAAAGCCTTGTCAGAAAAGCTTCTTGATGGGCGCTCTTTCTTTTCAAAGGTTGATTTATCTGAAAAACGGGAGGCTGGTTTACTGTTTTTTCCGGCAAATGGTTTCTCTGAGAAATTTTTGGCTGTTTTTCGGTCGCCTGAGTGGCTTTCTGATCTGTCAAACCCTTTGCTGGCAGATGTTTTTAATTTTACTTTTGGTTTTATAAAATTGCTTCTTCTCCTGTTCATCTTTTTTTGTGCAAAGGTACAAAGAAAATTGGTCATAACACGAAACTTCCCGGGATGCTTATTTTTTTAAGCATGCCGGGAAGCAATATATCTAATAGTTAGTATTTATTGAATCAAAAAAAATTTGTTCTCATTCAATCCGCTTTTGGAATAAACCCTGCAAACATACGGGCCTGCTGGTACATGTTTTAATGATATTGAGCTGTTTGAGGCAGTAATATCAGAAGATAATACCATGGCTCCCTGCATGTTGTAAATGCTAACAGTTGCTTTATTTACATTGTCCGGGAGTTTTACCGTTAATTTTTCTCTGACAGGCACAGGGTACAAATTTATGCCCTGGTTTTTTACCTGGCTTATACGTGTTGTTGAGAATGTATCAGGAAGTTCAGGAAGGCTAATCAGACGCTTGGCTATGCTGATAAGTTTTTGGCTGCCGGTGAAAATATCGTTTTTTGATTCTATTTTACGAACATACCATTTTACTTTCCATTTGATGCTGTCGCCGGCATTAACAGATACATAAGCGCCTTGGTTTTCAAGCTCTGTATATGCATGGTTATCGGCTGTATATACTTCTATTTCAGCTTCACCTGTTGCTGCATTGGCAGCTTCAATGTTTTCAAATTTTTTCAAAAACAAATAATTCTCTTTGTTGGCATGGGCCAGCCAGCCTTGTCCGTCGCAGAAAAATTTGTTGAAATTGCTGCCCGAATTAGTGCTGTCCTGATGATACCATACAGTATTGTCAGCAACAACAGCATTGGTTTTCATGTTTCCGGTAACTTCAGTGGTGCCTTTCCCAAAAAAAGTAAGCCCTTCGGCCAATACCCTTGTAACTTCCCAAGGGGCATATTTTTTAGTTGTTGTATTATGGTTGATAAGAATATACGTGATAGTAAAAGAAGTATCGCGGCTATCGGCTTCAAATATTTTTGTAACGCTCAATTTGTGGGTAGCATTGGTTTTACCTTCCATTTTGAGCTTGTTGCCGGTGATTTTTACAGCGTATGCTTTATTGTCTATTTCAGCAATAGGGGGCCAGTTCCAAAATGATTGTGGCGAAGGCCAGAATGTAGAACCATTCATATCCTGGGTAGAGCCGGTGTACAATATTTCTTTGTTGTCGGCTTTGAATGATACAATGCGGGCCCCATCAGCAGTATCTATTTCAACAGTTACATTGTTAAAAGCAAAGCCATATCTTTTTCCTGTTAGTTTTTGGGGCGCAACGCTTTGGGCAGAAGTACAAACTTGCCAGATGGTTAACGTAGCAAGCAGTATTAGTTTGTTTGTCATAATTGTTTTATTATTGTTGATTTTAGCAGTTTGCAATTTACAGTATAAATACGCGGCTCTTTTTAAAAATATGTTAATTTGTCCATTTTCTGCATATCCGGGCTTGGTCAAAAATGTTTCAATTTGTTCAATACAGCTAATGATTAAAAAACACTTTTCAGTGTTAATATTTTTTATTTGTTACTTTGTGAAAATATATTTTAGAAAGTAGTAAAAACCCTTAATTTTATCAGTCTTTTTTCGCTATTTTTGAAGTTACCAATCGAAATAAAAAACTCATGGGTCAGGAAGAAAAGAACATAAAAGTACTGGTAGTTGACGACTCAGCTATTAACCGGCATGTGCTTATAGAGTATTTGAAAATAAAAGACGTTGTATGCGATGAGGTTGAAGACGGAGAACAAGCCCTTACTTATCTTCAGGGCAATAAGCCAGATGTGATATTACTTGACTTGATAATGCCCGTTATGGATGGCTTTGAGGTTTTAGATATTCTGAAAAAACAGGGAAATACTATTCCGGTTATCGTTATAACTGCATATTTAAAAGGCAATACATTTCAGCGTTGTAAAGAATTAGGTGCAGCTGGTTTTTTAAACAAGCCGGTAAAGATGCAAGAGCTCTATAATTTAATTTCGCAGGTGTTGGATCAGGGCAATGCTAATCTATAATATTTCACAGTTTTGCAAGAGAAAATCAAAATACTGGTTGCCGATACTTCAAGATTGATGCTTTCAACCATCAAGGGTATTTTTGATAGAAATCAACCGGATTATTCTGTATTTATTGCTACAGAAGGTAAAGAGGCCTGTCAGAAAGCTTTAAACATTAAGCCGGACTTAATCCTTTTAGACAGTGAGTTGCCAATACTTGATGTGGAACGGGTTGTACGTATTTTGAAAAGGGTTGCAAAAACCCGTAATATCCCGATAGTGCTGATGTCAAACAGTCAACAGATAGACAGTCTCTTTGATGCCGGGGTCGATGATTTTATTTTCAAGCCATTTGAAGAAAAAGAATTTCTTTACAGGATAAAATGTGCCTTACGGCTTGGCCGGAACCTGAACAAGATGATGGAGCAAAACGAGTTGATGGCAATTCAGGCCAAAGAAATGCAACGTCAATATCGCATGATGGAAGAGCAAAAGAAAGACATTATTGACGATATTACCTATTCGAGGCGGATACAGAATGCCATTATGCCCGAGCGCTCTTATTTATTGACTCTTTTGCCCGAATATTTTTTGTTTTATAAGCCTAAACGCATTGTAAGTGGCGATTTTTATTGGGTGGCACAAAAAGACAATAAGGTTATCCTTGCCGCCGCAGATTGTACAGGGCATGGCATATCAGGGGCTTTTCTTACCATTGCTGGTACTGCCTTTTTGAATGAGATTATTAACTATTCATTTATTGATGCAGCCGAAATATTAAACCACTTGCGAAACCATGTGATGCGTTTATTACACCAGAAAGGCCTTGAAGGCGAGGCGGCCGATGGTATGGACATATCGCTCTGTATATTTGATTTTCAGCAGATGGAAGTACAATATGCCGGGGCTAATAATTCTATCATGCAGGTGAAGAAAAACAAAGAGTTGCTTGTATATTCGCCAGACAAGATGCCTATTGGAATTCATGAAAATTATGATAAGCCTTTCAAGAACCAGCTTATTAAACTTGAAAAAGGAGATATGATATATATGTACACCGATGGATATGCCGACCAGTTTGGAGGCCCTCTTGACCAAAAATTCAGGAATAAAAGGCTTCAGCGGTTGTGCCTTGAAGCTTCAGGTTTGTCAATGGCTGAGCAATATCAACTTTTTGAGCGTACTATTGACGAATGGATAGGTTACAGGGATCAGATTGATGATATGCTGGTTATTGGTATCAGGGTGTAGATAAATCGGTCAAAATGAGAAAGATTTTTGTAAAAAGTATTTAGCAATAGATTAAAATTTAAAAATGATACTATATTTGTCAGTATTGGAAATGATTTTCAATAGCCTGATTAATGTTATAGCACATGCTAACAGAAATAACCAATAAAAATATTAAACTTGCTTATAAAGGCCCTTTTTATATTGATATATTGTCCGAGTTGGGCAGTTATCTCCGAATGATGTATAAATCTAAACCAACCACCTGTACCAAACTTTATCGGCTTTTTTTCGAATTGACCCAAAATGTTGCCAAATATTCTATGGAAACCAGCAATGTCAATATTTATAAGTATTCAGGAGTAGGTAGTTTCATGGTGGAGGAAAATGGGCAGCAAGTGTTTATAAAAACATCTAACCTGATAAAAAATGAGGACGGGCCTATTTTAACTAAGTACTGCAGCGATATCAACCGCATGACCAAAGAGCAATTGAGGTTGTATAGAGGTGTAAGGCGTAAACCCCAACCTGAGGCCAAAGATACAGGAGCATACATTGGGATAATCCAAATTGGTATTATTTCACAAAATGAAATTGAATGCGTACTTGAATCAATATCTGATAAACATTCGATTTTTACTATTTGTGCAAAAGTTAATATTGAATAAAATAGTTACTTCATCAGTTTTAGATGTAATAAAATTAATAATGGATAACATAATTATTACGGCAGACAAAGACACCCCTTATTTCCCATCAGTTACTTTTGATGCAGAAAAGGGAGAATGTACGATAGCAGGGGAGTCGTACATGGAAGACTGCTACAAGTTTTACACACCACTTATTGATTGGTTGACAGAGTATTGTAATACTCACACCGCTATCGTGTTCAACTTTAAATTGTACTATTTCAACACCCAGTCTTCACGAATGGTGCTAAAGATTATTGAAGTATTGATGCATTTTAAAGAAAAAGGAGGCAATCCTGAGATTAACTGGTTTTATTACGAAAGTGACCCGGATATGATTGACGAAGTAGAAGACTTCAAACGCGAATCAGGCCTCGAAATTAACCTTGTTGCCATAAACGGCTAACGCAGATTTTTTTAAAATGAAAAAGATAATTCAAACCAACAAAGCCCCGCAAGCTATTGGCCCATATAGTCAGGCTATTGAAATAAACGGAAGTTTGTTTGTTTCAGGCCAGATACCGGTAGATCCGGCAACTGGCAATGTTGTTAAAGAAGATATTATTGAGCAGACGCACCAGGTGTTGAAAAACCTTTCGTCAATACTGTCAGCAGCCGGTTATAGTATGTCAGATGTTGTGAAAACAACCTGCATGCTTTCTGATATGGCCAATTTTGCAGCTATGAATAGCGTTTATGCCGAGTATTTTACCAGCGAGTATCCTGCACGTTCCACATTTCAGGTGGTTGCACTACCTAAGGGAGTCTTGGTAGAGATAGATGCTATAGCCATGAAAGGTTAACAGCTCTATCGTTTAATTCCTTTTATAGTGTATTTTTTTTGATCAACGGTAGCTTGAAAAAAATATAAGCCGGGTTGTATTTTATTGGTATCTAAAGTCAGGATATTTTCTTTGGTTTGCCAATTGCCCAACATTTGCCCATTTATATTGTAGTACCAGATATTTTTTATTTCTTCTGAAGAAGGGAGGTGTAATTTTAGTTCATCTCTGAAAGGGTTGGGCGAAATAAAAAATGAGCTATCCGGCAATGTATCCTGAACATAATATTCATACGTGTTTATTGTAGCTAGCAGACGGCTTTGCGGGTTAAGGCTTACAGATTCTATTTCTTTTGAAAAAGTAAAAGTATAGTTTTGTGAAGGGCTTGAAATGTCTATAGATATAATGCTATCGGTTTGGTCTTTAAATATCAGCATAACCGTCAGTTTTAGTTGTTTAAATTGAGTGGTACTGTTTGAGGAGTATTGTTTGGCCTCTATCCAAAATTTGTTTGCAGATATTTTTTTACTAACATCGACAATGGGATAACCTGCCCCGTAATACCATTGGTCAAAGAAGGTTTGCAGGCTAATACCGGAAACCGCTTCGGCTATTTTGATAAAATCCCGGGTTGAAGCTGTTTTATAGGCATAGGTAGATAAATAGGTGTGCAGGATTTTGAAGAATACCGTATCGTTGGCTATTTCGTGCCTAAGCATGTGCACAAGCATGCAGCCTTTCATGTAGGTAATGCCATAGTTGAAAATATTGAGCGGTTTCCATTTTTCAGCATCATTGATAAAAACAGTGCCATGACTGTCAGACCTGGCTTGCTTGGCACAATTGGATATCCAGATATCTGCGTTGTCTGCATTAAACTCAGTATGGGCAAGATATTGAAGGTAGGTGGCAAACCCTTCGTTGAGCCATATATCTTGCCAGTTGCTACAAGTAACATAGTTGCCAAACCAACTGTGGGCAAGTTCGTGGGCTACCAGGTCAAAATTAAAGTCGCTGAGCATAGTCAATGTCTGGTTTTCCATTCCTCCTGAAATGGGGGCAGTAACGTGCCCATACCCATCTTTTGCAAAAGGATAGGGGATGCCGGTTATTTTTTCAAAATACTTTATAAAATCAATGGTCCTGTCAATTTCAGTTTTGTTTTCTTTTAAAAAATCCGGTGTGTTGTAATAATAGTTGCGAAACAATATGCTATCGCCTTTGGTGTTGGCAAACCGATAGGAATACTCCTTATAATCGCTAATTGCTATTGCTATTAAGTAGTAAGCTATAGGGTAAGAGGTTTTCCAGGTGTAGCTGGTATAGTTGTCAGGTTTATCGGATTTTTTTATTAGTGTACCATTGGCAATACCAACAAAGCCTTTAGGTACATTCAATGTTATTTGTACACTATCAGCTTTATCGGTCAAAAGTTGTTTGCAGGCAAAAAAATCCAGCGATGAATATGGTTCTGAAAGCGTGTATAATATTTTTTTTGAATTATAACTGCTGATGCTGAGGCCTCCAAAATCGCTATATGTTGCAGAATAGCCTTTGTAGTAAACTGTAACCCTGAAAAGCTTATTGGGCGATATGGACAGCGTTGGATTAGCTTTTATCCAATGCTGATAATGGGTAAATGCACACTTCTGGCCATCAATAGTGACCGAATCAACTGTAAGTGAGCTGTTGAGCTGAATAAAGAATTTTGTCAGCGGTTTGTTTGTGTTTTGGGCCAGTATTGTTGTGTGCCCGCTAATGTATAGGTTGTTGGTTCCGGCATTCAATTCAATAGAATAGTATTTGGCATCGTAAGCAGAACTATCTGTGTAATAGCTATAAACGCTGTCATTCAGGGTTTGTGAATAAAGTTTTGTTGAAATGATAAGAAAAAGGAATAATATAAAGCGTAGTTTTCTCATCTATCCTGACCTTTTATCTACTAAGATAAGGAACTTTTGTGTAAAAAACTCAAAAAAGGCAGGATTGTTTAACCCTGCCTTTTGAAATAAAACTAACCAATAAAAAACCTTAAAACACAATTTAAGAACTAATTAATCATATCATTTTGCCTCATTTTACCACTATTTTTACAATTTCTCTATGTTTGCCAGTATTTAAGGTACATATATATATTTGTCCTTTTATAAAAAGACCGTCACAACTGATTTCCTGAAACCCTTTAGCCATATTTTTTATGTAAGCAGCTGCTACATTTCTTCCCAACATATCCGTAACACTAAGGCTCACGGAACTGGATTCAGGGATATTACATTGTATAACAGCTTTATTGTCTTTTATTTGCGAGAGCAATATTATCTTTTCCTCCAAAGCACTTATGCTTTTTATCCCAACCCTGTCATTGGTAAAGGTATGCATCCATAAATACATGTTTTGTACATTAACCTCAAGGTAATCATGTCCTCCGGCAAAAGTGACAAATTTTATATTTTCATTTCCAGCTGCATCCAGCTTATTATAAGCTGTTTGGTTAATACTTAGCAAGCCATCGTTTGTTCCTACTACAAAATACACGGGAATGTCTGTCAATCGGCTTATTGTTTCGTCGCTGGTCATGCTGGCATCGTACCAAAGAGCGCCAGCGTGGATGCCAAGTGCTGCCCAAATGCTAGGGTCTTTCTGCCCTATATACCATGCACCAAAGCCACCCATGGAATGTCCACACAGGTATTTCCGGGTTTGGTCAATATTGGCCAGTTTTTCAAAGTTCCCTATGCATTCAGTTATATCTGTTTCTGAAATACCCTTGTACCAAAGGTTTCCGCGTCCCCAAGGGGAAAGCAGGTATCCATCTTCAAAAGCAAAGCTTCCGGAAGACCCATTTCTGTATGGATAGGAGAGGTAGTCGATAGAATTATTTGCAACACTCCACAATCCGTGCAATTCAATATACAATGGGTAGGTGTTGGCGGGGTTCCAATCTTTTGGAAGTTTCATCCAGGTGAATGAAATAGCCCTGTCTGTTGGGGAGGTCCATGCTATGATGAAAGAGCGTTGGCGTGCCAGGTATGATTCAAGTTTAGAAGGGCTTCCATCGGCTGCTTCGTCGGCAAAGCATTTATACATCGTTGACAATAGCGTACTGTCGTTTTCAGAAAGAACTTGCTTTGCGCCAATGACGTTGAGAATAGATTGACAACTAAGCTTCAGAAAGCTGTTTTCAGTACTTTCAGAAAGGGTAGTGAGTTTGTTTTTCAATTTTGCTACTTCATCCACGGCTTTTGCTGTGTTTAAACCATTGTAAAACTGAAATAAACTAAATGCTAATAAGAACCTGAGGATAGTATTCATGGCAAAATTCTTTTAGTTTGTTATATAACAATCTTAAAGAACTATACCCTTATTGAAAATATGAATAAAGTTTACCCAGGCTTTGTAAACCACCCCTGCGGTAGCTTGTTGTAATTTATATTTACTATCCAATGCCGTTTAGTTAAGGCTCTGGCAGGTTTTGCGAAGGCTGTCAGGTCAGATGTGAAACTAACCCGACAGCGTTTTTCAGACCTGTCGGCGTTTTTTTAATACTTAATTAAACGACATTGATTTACTAACCCCTAACTCCTAACTCCTAACCCCTATCACCTAACTATTAGGAATAATCAGCTTAAAGCCTTTGCCGTGAATATTGAGGATTTGAATGCCCGGGTCGTCTTTCAGGTATTTTCTGAGCTTGGTGACATACACGTCCATACTGCGGGCGTTGTAGTAATTGTCGTCCATCCAGATAGATTTTAGGGCAAAATTACGTTCAAGCACAGCATTTTGGTTCATGCAAAGCAACTTGAGCAAATCAGATTCTTTGGTGGTAAGCTTTTGCACTTTGTCGTCCAGGGTGAGGGTTTGTTTTTCGGAGTCAAATGTATAACTGCCAATTTGGTAAACCTTTTGGTCTTTGTCCATGTTTTTTGTCCTTTTCAGGATAGCCTCAATACGAAATATAAGTTCTTCAATATTAAAAGGTTTGGTAAGGTAGTCGTCTGCACCTATTGAGAAGCCTTCCAATACGTCTTCTTTTAGCGATTTGGCGGTAAGGAAAATGATAGGCAGCTCTTTGTTATATTTACGTAATTCGCGGGCTACAGTAAACCCATCCATGATAGGCATCATGATATCGAGTACGCAGATGTCATAATGGTTGCGTTCAAGGCTTTTCAAGGCTTTTTCACCATTAGTGACTAATTCTGCATCATAATTGCGGGCTTTTAGATATTCGCGAAGCAAGTTGCCAAGATTTTCGTCATCTTCGGCTAATAAAATCTTTATTTTTGGCGTATTCATAACTTTTCTTTTTTGTTATTTTTTTGATTGTACGGAATATATATAGTAAATGTACTTCCTTTATTTATCTTACTTTCTACATGGATTGTGCCACAATGGGCATCAATTACTTTTTTTACGTAACTTAACCCTAAGCCAAAGCCTTTTACATTGTGTACATTGCCGGTAGGTACACGGTAAAACTGGTCGAAGATTTTTTTGAGGTTTTCCTTTGTCATTCCTATCCCGTTATCTTCAATGTCAATAAAAACGCCCGATTCGTTATTTCTTGTAGAAACAATAATGGTTGGGTCTGCCGGACAGTATTTTAGGGCATTGTCCAATAAATTTACAATAATATTGACAATATGCATTTCGTCGGCATGAACTAAATCTTCTTTGGCATTGAGATTGGCCAGCAACTTACCGTTACGGCTTTTGACCTGAATAGAGAAGTTATTTGTTACTTGTGTAATAATGTCGTTGATGTGAATATCTTTCATTCTCAGGCGCAAATCGGCCTTTTCAAACATGGCCATCTGCAATACTTTTTCAACATGCATGCTTAGACGTTTGCTCTCGTCAAATACCAATTTGCCAAGGCTTTCAATATTTTTTGCCGAAGAAGGGATATTAGTGTCTGCCAGCATCTGCGAGGCCAGAGATATTGTTGCTATTGGGGTTTTTAGTTCATGGGTCATGTTGTTGATAAAGTCTGTCTTGACATCAGACAAGCGTTTTTGTTTGATAATGATATGCAGGGCAAGAGAGATAATTAAAATGATAGAAATAGTAAGGGCCAAAGATGAGGCTATCAATATCCATGACGAGCGATAAAGGTATGTTTGTTGTCCGGGAAAATAAATAACCAGAAAATACGGCTGGTTGAAAATGTCGTTGGGGTACAGCCTAACAATGAAGCGTTCGGCATTAACAGTGTCGCTGTAATTGTTTGAACCTAATGCTATAACTCCTTTTTCATCCTTAATTGCATACTCGTATGGGAGTTTAATGCCTTTTAGCATAAGTTCTGCATTGATGATGTTCTCAAGGGTTTTGACTGATAGCCGTTCGTTAATCTTCAGTTGATTGTTGATAAGGCGGTTTACGATGCGTTCAATCATTTCGGCTTTTTTTTGAATAGATTTTGAGTATTCGTCAATACAGGCCTTAGAGGTGGATACGTGTGGGGCAGTTTGACCGTTTTCTGAAGGTATGGCCGAAATGGCAGTTGAAACATCGGTATTGTTTTTGATATGGCTGTTTTGGTTATGGTTGTATAAAAGTTGGTTTGTTTTTTTAGAAGTTTCTTCTGAAGCCGAAGGTATTTGAGTTGTGATATGAAAAACCGTTTCTTCCTGCTCTAAAGAATTTACAACCGTTGACAGGGCTCCATTTACTTGCAGTTTGAATAACTGATTGTTGATAATAAGCGATTTTCTTATCCATAAGGTTTGGATAAGTATCAGACATACCAAAATGGCTGAAAGAACAGAAAGTAATATCCAGAAATGTTTTCGTTGCATAATGAACAAAATTAATTGAATGTATTGAACCATCCGATTGGGGGACGTTAAAGTGTGTTAAACCCAAACAAATAGCTTTGTTTAGCCTCTGATAATGGCCGATAGTTTTGAAGGGTTTGATTCTAATGAATTCCCAATCACAATAAGATTAGCCCCGGCATTAGCAGCTTCGGTGAATTGAGCATGTGTCTTGATGCCTCCGCCAACAATAATCGGGATGTCTATATTTTTCTTTACTTCCGAAATAATTTCCGGAGAAACGGGCTTGTTGGCGCCACTCCCGGCTTCGAGGTATATTGCTTTCAAACCAAGCAACTTGCCTGCAATGGCAGTAGCCACAACAAGCTCAGGTTTGTTGGCAGGTATAGGGGTGGTATTACTTATGTATTGGACAGAAGTTACGTTTCCGCCGTCTATTAGTATATAGCCGGTAGGAATAATTTGCAGGTTACTGTTGTACAGGCTTTTGGCTGCAAGTACATGGTTGCCGATAAGGTATTCGGGGTTTCTTCCCGAAATAAGGGATAACAACAAAATAGCATCTGCGTTATTGCTAATTTGTATGATGCTTCCCGGAAAAAGAACTACCGGGATGTCTGTCAATTGATGTATTGTAGAAATTAGTTGTTCGGGATTTTCAGAAACAAGGCTGCCTCCAATAAATATAGCATCTATTTTGCACTTTTTGCATTGCTCAACAATTTTTGAAATGCTCTGGGCATTTGCTTTTTCAGGATCTACCAATACTGCAACAGCAGGTTTTGGGCCTCCTGTAAGTAATTGCCGATATAGTTTGTCTGAGCTGTTCATTAGTATTTATTTTGTACACCAGGCAATAATGTACCCATCTATGCTGAAGTAATTTACATCAAATACTTCGCGTCCAAATTTGTTTTCAACAATACCTTTGGTTACACCGCATTCTTCGATGTTAAAAGGCTCAAGGGTCAGGTTTTGTTTGAAATTAATATCTTGCTTGTCGCATATTTTGTACAGCGCTTCTTTTGCACACCAATGAATGTACAGGTGCCTTCTTTTGTCAAGTTCGTCAATATATTCTTTATCATTGATGAATTTATGAGCTACATTTACAATCTGGTGCGACATAAATTCCAGGTCAATTCCTACTTTCTTGGTTTTGCTTAATAAGATAGACGTGAAATTTAAAGAATGTGAAATGCTGATATTATATGAGTTGTCTGAAAGAAAAGGTTTTCGGCTTTCGTTATATATAATACGCGAATTATTTTTTAGCATTTCGTTAAGTAAGACCCTTACACTAAGCCATTCTATGCGCCTTTGCATACTTTGATATGACATAAGCATATCATTTTCTTCTGTTGTAAGTTGTATTTTGTTGTAAAGCGTATCAAAGTCTTCTTCAATGAGCCACATGCCCAATAAACAATCTTCCTCCACGTATTTTTTTAAATACAATCCCATGTTATTCCCACTTTAAAGTATTGATAAGGTGTTCAACATCTTTCCTGAAATATTCAATAGAAGGGGCAAGTGAGTCTTTATTAGGTTCATTTTTAAAGTATAATGAGCCTCTTAAAAAGTGACGATTGCTATCGGTCAGGAAAAACTGGAGCGACGTAGCTGTATTGCCTTTAATGTCATAAATAATCCCATATACTTTGACTGAATCTCTTTTAACCAATATTTCGTCTATGGCATCTGCTTTTATAGTATGTTTATAAGCCATTTTTCTGGCATCTTCAATGTATAGTGATAAGTTTTTGTTTATTTTCTTATAACTTAGATGGAGTTGACTGTTGTAACTTTTGAAATTGATGGTAATCCAATAAGGCTCAGCATTTTTTAACGTATCTTTTTCAACAATCCCATAAGTGGGGTATTCAAAAGTGTAAGGGTATTGGCCTTTTAAAATAGTATATGATTTTGTTTCAAAGTCAGTTCGCAGATACCCTTTAGGTTTTGGGGTGTCAGCTCCATTGCTACAGGCATATAAAATAGCTGTTGCTGAAATTGCCATTAAAAACAATAACTTTAAAACTTTGTTCATGTATTTGTTTTTGAGGCGATAAAATTACAATTTTTGCTCATCTGTGAACCATGATTTTACAAAACAAATTTGTATGACAAAAGTTTTATTTGTTTTTCGCTTTATATGAGGGATATTTGTTTTTGTTTTGTCTTTTCGAAATCAAAAACAGTCCATGAAACGAGCATGTTTAGAAGTAACCACAAACACGTATGAACCCCGGTTTGTCGGGACGAGTTTTCCTTCGCAGGGCCCTTGGGGGGGCATCCGGCTTTTAAAAAATAATTTTGTTCGGATGAAAAAATCTATTCCCTTTATTTTGCTTGCTTGCTTATTTATTCCGAATATTCAAAGCCAGACAAAACTTGATATTAAATTAGATTCAATATTTAAAACTACCGGATTCGTTGGGTTGGGCATATCTGTTTATACTCATGACAGCGTTCTGTATCAAAATGCTTTTGGCTATGCCGACAAAGAGAGCAAAATCAAATATACCGTTAATACAATCCAGCCAATAGCCTCGGTTTCAAAGACCCTTATTGCTGTGGCTTTAATGAAAGCCCGGGAAATAGGCAAGCTACAACTTGATGAGGATATTAACAAATACCTGCCATTTAGGATTGAAAATCCTTATTGTCCTGATAAGGTAATAACAATAAGGCATCTGGCAACACATACCTCCGGAATTAAGGATACACGAGAATATGAGAAGGGATATATATTTACAGAGAAGATCCAGCCTATTTACCATCAAATGCCGTTTGGGTTGAGAAAGTTGTTGGTGAAAAAATATGTAAAGCTGTACCTTGGTAACCAGGAAATGGGCATGGAGGAGTTTCTTTCCAGTATTTATGTTAAAGGTGGCAAGTGGTACAAAAAGAGCAATTTTTCTAAGAATAATCCGGGCGAGAAGGTGCAATACAGCAATTGTGGGGCAACACTGGCTGCTATGATTGTCGAAAAAGCTACAGGCATGGATTACAGGGATTTTGTAAAAGAGTATATCCTGACTCCCCTTGATATGAAGAGTTCTTGTTGGTCTATGTTGAACCAAACTCATAACATCAAATCATCCCTTTATTTGATGCAATACAAAATACCTTATTACACAATTGTTACTTATCCTGATGGGGCTTTTGTGACCAGTATTAGTGACTTTACAAAGTACATGATGGCTATGTTAAAGGGGTATAGGGGAAATCAGAGCATCTTAGGCCCTGCAAGCTGCCGCGAGATGTTTGCTTATCAGCTTAAAAAAGAGTTTAAAAGTGGAATTTTCTGGGAAATAAAGGAAAATTCAATTGGTCATAATGGCAGCGACCCTGGTGTGCTGACTTTTGCGTATTTCTATAAAGAAAAAGACCTGGGATTTGTGATATTTACCAATACCAGCGAAGCAAAAGACTATATCCAGAAAATCAACAAGATGGTGAAAGCGCTAAAAGAAAGCTTTTACAAGTAATAACTAGCCCCTATACACTAACCACTAAAGTCTATTAAAGCTTTACAATTATCTTGACCAGTTGAATCTTTCTTTTGTCGGACTGTTCGATGATGAAGGTGATATTTTTGTGTTCAATGATGGTACCTTTAGCGGGTATTGTGCCTTTCATCTCAAGCAGCAGCCCGGCAATAGTTTCAAAATCCCCTTTAATATCGTGAAAAACGTTGGGATTAACTCCCGTAACTTTGAAGAAGTCGTTGAGCGGTATTTTGGCCTCGAAAAGCCATGTATTTGCAGCTATTTTCTTGTATGGTTGTTCTTCGGCAGTATCTGATTCGTCCTGTATCTCGCCAATAACCTCTTCCAGCACATCTTCCATAGTTACAAGGCCGCATGTCCCGCCATGTTCATCAACAACAACTGCCAGGTGCATCTTGTTTTTCTGAAATTCAGCAAGTAAATCGTCTATTTTTTTTGATTCCGGAACAAAATGTATAGGCTTGATCAAAGCATGCCAGTTAAATGAGTCGTCTTCGTCAAGGTAAGGAAGCAAATCCTTTAATATCATCACCCCTTTGATATTGTCAACAGAATTCTCGTAAATAGGGATTCGCGAGTATCCTGTTTCGATAAAAGAAGAAAACAGCCTTCGATAGGGCGTATCTATAGATAGGGCTACCATATCCATCCTCGAATGCATGATGTCAATAACACTGATATTACCCATTTTTACAATGCTCTCGAGTATTGATTTATCTTCTTTGAGCGATTCTGAAGTAATTTCGATAGCAGCGCTCAAATCATCCACAGATAGCTCGGGCTTTATATTATTAAGTCTCTTCTGAACCAATGCTGTAGATTTAAGTAGTAGTATGGTAATTGGATAAAACAGGAATGACAACAGATAGAAGGGTATAGCCATCATGCGCGATACTGCCACAGCGTTATCTATAGCAAATATTTTTGGAAGAATTTCCCCTACAAACAGTATCATGAAAGTTATTACCACAACCTCAAAAATGAAGCCTAATAATGGGGCCTGAGAGAAGTCAATCAGCGATTTGGAAACGTATGTAGATAGTATTACAACCCCAATATTGACCATATTGTTAGCTATAAGAATATTGGCCAAAAGTTTTTCAGGGTTATCAAGGCATTGCAAGGCCTTTTTTGAACGGGTGTCAAAGCTTTGTCTCATTTTGTCGAGTTGTATTGGCCTTAACGAGAAAAAAGCTACTTCAGATGCTGATATAAGCCCTGAACATAACAAAAGTATGCCAATTGCTATAATCCCAAGAATAGTATCAAAAGTCAATGGATGAAAATAAACTTGCATAACACTTTATTACTTAACAAATGTAAGTATTTTCAACAAAACACTGAATGCAAAATTAAAAGGGCAATAAACAATTGTAAGAGAAGTTGTTTATTTTTTTAATAAAACATTTTTGATGATTTTTTTTAGTGTGTCTTTAGGTTGCAAGCCCATAGTGGCTTGAGGCTGCCCTTTAACTGGAATAAAAATAATGGTTGGTAAACTTTGTATGCCTAAAGAATCTGATAATTGACGTTCTTTGTCGGTGTCAACTTTGTAAACTATTATTTTACCATAGTATTCTCTTGCTATCTCTTCAATGATGGGCGAAAGTTGACGGCATGGCGCACACCATGATGCATGAAAGTCAACAATAGCCGGCTTTTTACCTTCGTATTTCCATTGTTTGTTAATTTCGTAATTGAAAACCTTTTTTTTAAAAGTTTCTGCATCAAGATGAATCACTTTACTTTTGGGCTCTATTGCAGTACAAATGTTATATGCTGTTATAGTGGTTAAAAGTATGGTTGTAAAAAGTTTTTTCATATTGTTGTGCCGCATATGTCAGACTGCTAAAGTCTTTCGTTTTAACGTACTGGAGAATAACTCTATTTTTTACGCAAAAGTACCTTTTTAGTTGTAAAAACTCAAAGCTTTTTTGACAATGGAAGCAGGAGATAAAAATTATAATTTACAAATGTTTTTCCCGAAAAGGGAATATCTTTATTGTAGAAAAAATGTTTAACCAATTTTTTGTGCTTTACATTTTCTAGTTTGAAAAGCAAAATGTTGAAAAAAAAGAAATTATGTTAGCAGATCATGACAGACATTTGTTTGAGGAAGAGCAATTACACTTTATTAACCATATCTCAAAAATCAGTTCATTTGAAATCCTGAAGAATATTTTCGATTCTTTTTCTGTGCCTTCTGCCATTTTAACTCCTTCACGAAGAGTTGTTTACGCCAATTATTCGTTATGGCATAAGCTGGGCTTCAATTCTCTCGAACAAATTATGGGAATGCGTCCGGGTGAGGCTATTTCTTGTGTTTATGCGATAGAAAACCATGTTTGTGGAGTTTTTCGTCAATGCAACTACTGTGGGGCGTTGAATGCCATCAAAAAAGTTCAGTCCGAGAAAGTAGAAGCTTCAAGCGAAATGCATGCCACTATATTTAAGAATGGCGAAGAAATTTATTTTGATTTCAGGGTAGTAGTATCTCCTGTTTTTATGGATGATAAGCTTTATATGATATTAAAGCTTATTGACATTAGCAATGAAAAGAGGCGTAAGGCCCTTGAGCGGATTTTTTTTCACGATGTACTGAATAAGGTTTCTCAAATAAAGGGAATGTTTGAGATTGTCAATAAAAAATGGGCTTCAAATAAGCCGGATGAATATCTGGACATGATTTCGGGCTTAATAGGCGATTTATCTGAAGAGATAGTTTCGCAGCGTATGTTGTTGTCTGCCGAAAATGGTGAGCTGAAAGTGAATTTTGAAGGTATAATAATACAAGGCTTTATCGAAAGCGCAATTCGTCAATGTTCATTTTTTAATAATGTTCAGAATGCTGTATTTGATTTTGTCCCGTCTGGCAAAGCTTTTATGGTGTTTTCCGATAGAACCCTGCTTAACCGCATTATTACCAACTTGTTAAAAAATGCAATGGAAGCTGCTTATCCTAATGAAGTGATAAAAATTTCGGTTTATCAGGAAGATAGTAAAGCAAAAATCGAAGTTTGTAACAAAAGGCTTATTCCGCAGGACAATATCAGGCGTATTTTTCACCGTTCGTTTTCAACAAAAGGCGAAAACAGAGGATTGGGAACATACAGTGTTAAGTTATTGGCCGAAAAATATCTCAAAGGTAAAGTGTCAGTTGTATCAACCGAAGAGACTGGTACAATATTTACGTTAGAATTGCCAATAGCTAAGTAAGCTTATGTATATTGATTTTCATACACATTACTGTAATGAAGATGCCAATGTTTTGGCTATTGAAAATATTACATTCTTTCGGGATAAAATAAATTCAATAAATCCACAAAAATTTTATTCTGTAGGCATTCATCCATGGTATATACGTGACGATTTCAGCATCTCAGAGCAGATGAAACAAGTCAAAGAGCTTGCTATTAATCTCAATATCCTTTGTATTGGAGAAACCGGGCTCGATAAAATCAGGGGCGCAGAATGGAGCTTACAATTGGAAGTTTTTAAGAAACACATCGAACTATCCGAAATGTTGGGGAAACCGTTGGTCATTCATTGTGTAAAGGCTTTTGATGTTATATTTCAACTTAAAAAGCAAATAAAACCTCAGCAAAAATGGATTATTCATGGTTTTCAGGGTAAAGCTGTTTTGTACAAGCAAGTAATAGATAATGGTTTAATGGTTTCTATCTCTAAAAAGTTTTTCAATGCTGAGTTTATTGAAATGCTTGACAAGAATAGCTTCTTTCTTGAGACAGATGACAGTCAGAACTCTATAGTTGAGCTATATCAATCAATTTCGTTAAGGCTTGGCATTTCAGTTCAGGAATTAGAAAATATTCAGAAACTGAATTTTAGTTCTGTATTTGGAAATCCTATCATTAGTCATCAGTAATTTGTCATTTGTAATTGAAATTAGTCATTAGTCATTCGTAATCCTCCTTTGTTTATTTCTCGTTGACAACTATTTTTTTTGCCTTGGGTGAAAAACCGCTTATCGTCCTATTTTTGTTGAAAAATACAACAGTGACAGAATCCGGGAATTACGCAGATACGCCATTAATGAGGCAATACTATAGTTTCAAGAGTAAACATCCTGATGCTATTTTGTTGTTCAGGGTAGGTGATTTTTATGAAACTTTTGGCGAAGATGCTATAAAAACTTCTGAAATACTTGGTATTACTCTTACCAGAAGGGCAAACGGGGCCGCATCTTTTGTTGAATTAGCAGGTTTCCCTCATCATGCCATCGAAACATACCTGCATAAACTGGTAAGAGCGGGTCAGCGTGTTGCAGTCTGCGAACAGCTTGAAGATCCTAAGCTAACCAAAAAAATAGTCAAGCGTGGTATTACCGAAATGATTACTCCGGGCATTACCTACAATGACAATGTTCTGGAACGTAAGGAAAATAATTTTATTGCTTGTTTGCACTTTGAAAAAACATTGACAGGTATTGCTTTTCTTGATATATCAACCGGTGAATTCCTTGTTGCCCAAGGGACTAATGAATATGTTGACAAGTTGTTGTCCAATTTTCAGCCTAAGGAAGTGCTTTTTGAAAAAAGTAAAACAAAGGATTTTGTTGACAACTTTGGGAATAAGTTTTATACGTACAAACTTGACGACTGGGTTTTTCAATATGACAACTGCCATGACAAGTTGCTGAAACATTTCAATACTACATCGCTAAAGGGCTTTGGCATACATGAAATTACGGCAGGAGTTGTTTCTGCCGGGGCAATACTGCAATACCTTGAGCTAAACGAGCAAAATCAAATAAGCCAGATAACATCTATTTCGCGAATTGAAGAAGAAAAGTACATGTGGCTTGACAAGTTTACCATTCGCAACCTTGAGTTGGTGCGTAGTATGAATGAAGATGGAAAATCGTTGCTGGATGTGATAGATAAGACGTTATCTCCAATGGGGGCACGTATGTTGAGGCGTTGGTTGATGCTTCCACTCAAAGATGTTGATTCTATTAACCGCAGATTAAACATAGTTGAGTATTTCATTTCGCAAAGCGATATACGTGATATTGCCGCTGAACATATCAAAGTTATAGGCGATTTGGAGCGTCTTGCTTCTAAAATAGCCGTTAGCCGCATTAATCCGAGAGAAGTAATTCAGCTTAAAAATGCCTTGGAGGCTATAATTCCTTTGCAACAAATATGTGCTGAAAGCGGCATGCCTGAGATGGTAAGAATTTCAGAACAGCTTAACCCTTGTCGTTCTGTTATAGAGCGTATTTCAAAAAGCCTTGTTGAAGAACCTCCTGTACAGATTGGAAAAGGCACAATCTTTAACCCTGGAATTAATGAAGAACTGGATGAATTGAAGTCCATACAAACTAAAGGCAAAGATTATTTGCTGCAATTGCAGCAACGAGAGGCTGAACGAACGGGTATCCCTTCTCTCAAAATAAGTTTTAATAATGTTTTTGGCTATTTTATTGAGGTTCGTAATACCCATAAAGATAAAGTGCCTGCCGACTGGATTCGAAAGCAAACTCTTGTCAGTGCTGAAAGATATATTACACAGGAGCTGAAAACATACGAAGAAAAGATACTTGGTGCTGAAGAACGTATCACTGTTCTTGAAAGTCAATTATTTGAAGAACTTATTCATTTCTTAAGTGAATATGTTCAGGCTTTTCAGCTTAATGCTAACCTTATAGGGCAGCTCGATTGCCTTTTGGCTTTTGCCTTTGTGTCAGCAGAGAATGGCTATTCCAAGCCTGTGGTCAATGATAGCGATGTACTCGAAATTAAAGAAGGCCGCCATCCTGTCATTGAAAAACAATTGCCTCCGGGAAACAGCTATGTGGCTAATGATGTATTGCTTGATACTGTTGAACAGCAGATTATGATTATTACAGGGCCAAACATGTCCGGAAAATCGGCATTGTTAAGACAAACAGCATTAATTGTAATCCTTGCCCAGATGGGCTGCTACGTTCCGGCTAAAGCTGCTAATATTGGCATTATCGACAAAGTGTTTACCAGGGTAGGGGCTTCAGACAACATTTCTTCTGGCGAATCTACTTTTATGGTTGAGATGATTGAAACGGCCAGTATTTTGAATAACCTCTCGGCCAGAAGTCTTGTTTTGCTTGACGAAATTGGCCGAGGTACCAGCACTTACGATGGTATATCTATTGCATGGGCTATTGCCGAGTACATCCATGAACATCCTACGGCTAAAAGTAAAACTCTTTTTGCTACGCACTACCACGAAATGAACGAGATGGAAAACTCTTTCAAACGTATCAAAAACTATAATGTATCTATCAAAGAGCTGAACAACAATATCATTTTCCTTCGTAAACTGGTGCGTGGCGGAAGTGAACACAGCTTTGGCATCCACGTAGCCCAAATGGCAGGCATGCCTAAGAGTGTTGTTAAGCGTGCAGGTGAGATACTGAAAGAACTTGAAGATTCGCAACGTAGCGATAAACCTCAGCGTCCGGCTCCTGAGACTACAGCCAAGCGGGAAGGTTATCAATTGAGCTTTTTTCAGTTAGAAGATCCTGTACTCAAACAAATACGCGACCAAATTAAAAACCTCGACATAAATACCCTTACACCACTGGAGGCGCTAAATAAACTAAACTACATCAAGCGGATAACGGGGCTTTAAGACAATTAGTGAATTTGAAAATGTGATAATTAGTAAATGAATTGAAAAATACTTACCATTTTCAAATTAGCTAATTAACTAATTCCCAAATTGTTTTAAAGCCATTTTTTATGTTTTTTTTAATAACTGCATGGGCCGTTAGATTATCAGGATTATGGCTTTCTTTTTCTAATAAAATAAGCTCTTGCTGCTCTTCATCGGTTAATCTGTTCCATAAACTACCTTTTTTAACTTCATTAGCTTTTGAAAGCATTTCATAAAATTTGGATAAGACATCATCATTGTTGATGTTGTCAATCAATTTATGAAATTTGGTTTTAAGTTCTAATGTTGTCATAGTAAAGATATTATTATTCAAAGTTACTACATTAATTTGCGAATTAGCTAATTTGAAAATTTGCTAATGGTTAAAATTGCTTTTTACATTTTCAAATTAGCTAATTCGCAAATTTTCAAATTATTCCAACAGGTCTGGCCTGAGCTTCTTTGTGCGTTCTATCGATTGCTGGAGGTTCCATTCATCAATCAATTTGGTATTGCCCGATAGTAGTATATCCGGCACTTTCCAACCTTTATATTCCGCAGGTCTTGTGTAAACAGGAGGTGCAAGGAGATTATCCTGAAATGAATCAGACAGGGCAGATTGTTCGTCACCTATTGCGCCGGGCAACAGCCTGACAATGGCATCTGTCATGACTGCTGCGGCCAGTTCGCCGCCGGTAAGCACATAATCGCCAATAGAAACTTCGCGGGTAATGAGATGGTCGCGCACACGCTGGTCAATGCCTTTGTAATGCCCGCAAAGTATGAGAATATTATTCTTGGTCGAAAGCATATTTGCCATTTTCTGGTTAAACTTTTCGCCATCAGGTGAAGTATAAATGATTTCGTCGTATTCACGTTCTTGTTTCAATGCACTTATAGCATTATCAATAGGTTCAATGGTCATTACCATGCCAGCACCACCACTAAAAGCATAATCGTCAACTTTTCGGTGCTTGTCATTAGAATAATCGCGTATGTTGTGTATATGAATATCTACCAACCCTTTTTTACGGGCTTTTTGTACAATAGAATGATCCAAAGGCCCGTGCAACAGGCCCGGTACCACAGTAAGGATGTCTATACGCATGTTATCAGTTTTTTGCAATATTACAGCATTTTTTCAAGTCCAAAGATGATATTGGTCATTTTGAAAAGGCTCAAATATTAAATATTTCCTACCTTTAGAAATCAGTAAAAAGAACCAGATGGAACCTACAGGTGAAATTCAAATTCTTGTCAATGAATTGAACAACAGGTTGATGTATGTCTTAAGGCATGTATTTTCAAAGATGTTAGGGCTTAGGCCTATCATTACCAACGATGAAGAGAGCTTTTTAAAATTCCAGGGTTTTAAATTGAACTATTCGCGTACGAAATATGCTGATGAGTTGTACATTCACCCGGCAGGTCTGGTTTACAAAAAGGGCATTCAACCTGTTTACGCAGGAGTAGATTTTATCAACGAAATGCCGGTTCTGTTTAAGGCTGAAACAGAAGATGGTTGTGATGCCGGTTTCGATATTTTTTCTTCGATATTTTTCGTTATTTCAAGGTATGAAGAATATCTGCCATTTGAAAAAGATCATCACAATAGGTTTAGGCCAGAGTGTAGTGTCCTTTTTAAGCATGAATTGTACCGAAAGCCTTTGGTGGATATCTGGACAGAAGAGTTGAAAAGGATTTTGAAAAACAGGTATCAGGATATCACTTTTACTGTGCATCATTTTCAAAACCAGCCTACTATTGACATTGATAATGCTTTTGCTTATAAATACCGCGGGGTGTTCAGGACTTTCTTTGCATTTGTCCGGGATATCCTGACTTTGCGCATTTATACCTTTCAGGATCGCTTGCGTACCTTGATGCGAATGAAGGCTGACCCTTATGATACTTTTGTGTTTTTACGTACTTGCCTGTATAACTGTCATCCAAAGCCTTATTTCTTTTTTCTTTCTGGGAAAAGGTCAAAGTACGACACCAACATTTCGTTAAAACAAGGAATGATGGCTAAAGTCATTTCTAATGTTGCAGAATACGCTCATATTGGGCTTCATGCCTCGTATGCGTCCAGCAAAAAGAAACGGGATTACCTGATAGGAAAAGAATTGACTATGCTTGAGAATGTTTCAAACCGCAAGGTTTCAGCAAACAGGCAGCATTATATTAAATTACATTTGCCTGATACTTATCAGCACTTGATAAAATATGGCATAAAAGAAGACTTCTCGATGGGCTATGCCTCTGATTATGGCTTTAGGGCTGGTACTTGTCACCCTTTTATGTTTTATGACCTTCAAAAGGAAAAGGAAACACCTTTGCTTTTGGTGCCGTTTGTTGCTATGGATGCTACTTTTTCTACCTATCTGAAATATACCCCTGAGCAAGCACAGGAAATTATTGACAATCTGAAACAGACTGTTGAGAAATACCAAGGAACGCTTTGTATTATCTGGCATAATGAAACCTTTGCCCCAACAAAAGCCGGAATGGCATGGCGTAAGGTTTTTGAAAGACTTTATAATGGATAGGGGAAAATTATGCCAATTTTTGAATGGTGGACAATTACTTTAAAAATGAAATTTAAAATAAAATATCCTAAAACCTGTACCACCTTAGCCTCAAACTATTCAGCACAACCGTTACCGAACTAAATGCCATTGCAGCTCCGGCAATCATAGGGTTTAGCTGTATGTCCCATATTGGATATAAGATGCCAGCTGCGACAGGAATAGCCAATACATTATAAAAGTAAGCCCAGAAGAGGTTTTCTTTGATTATTCGCATCGTTTTGCGCGAATAACTGATAATAGACGATATCTTGGTTATGTCACCATGCATTAATGTTGCCATAGCCGAATATGCGGCAATGTCTGTACCGTTAGACATGGCAAAACTAATGTCAGCCTTCGAAAGTGCCGGGGCATCGTTGATGCCATCGCCAGCCATAGCCACACAATTGCCGTTTTGCTGTAAATTGGCAATATATGATGCTTTATCAGCAGGCAACATGCGGCTTTTGTATTGGTCAATACCAAGCTGTCCGGCAACAGCGGCAACCACCTTTTTATCATCACCTGATAGCAGGTGGACTTCAACCCCTTCGTGTTGTAAGAGCCTTATCGCTTCAGCGGCATTGCTTTTCACCGTATCGGCAATACCAAAAATGGCAACCAAATTATTCATATTAGCCGCAATCACAACAGTTCTGGCTTTATCATCAAGGGCATCTATAGCTATTTTATGAGGTTCGGAAATAACTACGCCATTTTCGGCCATGAATGACATATTTCCAATAAAGTGCCATGCATTGTTCACCTTTGCCTTGATTCCTTTCCCGGGAACAGCTTCAAAATCTTCTACAACAAGTGATTCATTATTCCTATTATTCAAAAAATGGCAAATAGCCTTTGATACTGGATGTTCCGAATGTTTTTCAACAGCAAATATTGCAGATAACCCGTTTTCTTTGCCTGAATAATCAATAAAATCAATTACTACAGGTTTACCTTCAGTTAATGTACCCGTTTTATCAATAGCAATAGCATCAATCTTACCAGCTTTATCAAACAAAGCAGCATCTTTAACAAACACCCCATGTGATGAAGCTTTGCCAACTGCCACTACAATAGCCGTTGGTGTAGCCAATCCCAATGCACATGGACATGCAATGATAAGTACCGTAAAGAATGCCTGAAAAGCCCTGAATACGTTATTGTCCTGCGCTGCGAAAAACCATATAGCAAAGGTCAACAGCGATATAGCAAATACTGTGGGTACAAACACAGAAGCTATTTTGTCGGCCATGTGTTGCACTTTGGCTTTACTGCCCTGGGCTTCACGCACCTGCCTGATGATATTGCCCAGCATGGTTGCAGAACCTACACGCAAAGCCTCTACAGTAATGCTGCCAGTAAGGTTTACAGTTGCCCCAATCACTTTGTCCCCGGCAGTTTTATCCACAGGCATGCTTTCGCCTGTTAACATGCTTTCGTCTATGCTGGTTTGGCCAGAAACAATAATACCATCCACCGGGACACGAGCCCCGGGCAAAACCCTCACCATATCTCCTGTTTGAATTGTATCTGCCGAGACCTCTACATCCTGTCCGTCTTTTATTACTATAGCAGTTTTTGAATGCAATAACAACAATCCTTTTATCGACTCACTGGCTTTGTTTCTTGATAATTCTTCAATATATCGGCCAAGTAGAACAAAAGATATAATAATCACAGCCGATTCAAAATAAACATGCGGCTCAAAACCTTTATTTATTATATAACCAGAAAAAACAAGGTTCAATATACTGAAAATAAAGGCCGACCCGGTACCAACAGCCACAAGCGTGTCCATATTGGCATAGCGGGTAAATATTTTTTTAAACCCTTGTATATAAAAGCCTTTGCCAAACCATAACACTACAGGCAAAGACAATATGGATTGCAGATAAACACTGTAATGCCAATGATGCAGAAACATGGACAATATAAACACCGGCACAGCGAAAACAAATGATCCGATAAGCCTGTATCGCATAGACCTGAGCTTTTGCTCCTGCTTCTTCTCTTCCTGTTCTATAGAAATACCAATATCTTCAATGAGCGTATATCCAATATTGCCAGCAGCACTAACAATAATGTCTAAAGACGTTTTCTCGTCATCGTATTCTACCATCAACGTATTAGCTGCAAAATTGACCGATGCCAAGCTTACACCTTCTACAGCTCCTACAATAGATTCCACGCTCGAAGCACAAGCCGCACAGCTCATGCCTTCTACTCTGAAAAAGTTTGACACTTTCATTTTTCTGTCCCCTCACAAACTTACATCCGACGGACTAAATAAACAGTGAAGCGATATTTTTGTTTAACGGGCTTGCCATCAATCGGACAAGTTTTCCAACGTGGCGAATTGTATATCACAGCTTTTACTTCACTGTCCACAATAGGGTCAATGCCTGAAATAATAATCACTGTATCAACCAGCCCATTTAAACCAACCATAAAATCAAGTGTTATACGCCCTTCACTCTTTTTTACCCCTTCGTCAAGGGGAAATGTGAAGTGATTGATAAACCAAAGCCTGAAATCCTGGGTGTTATTACATTGAAAAACGCCCTCTTCTTTTAGCCGCGGATCTTGAGCTTCAAGGTTAGATTCTTTTTCGGCAAGTTTTGCTGAATCTGATTTTTCAACTTTAGCAGTCTCTACAGGAACAACAGGCTCTTCACTTTTTTCAACAGGTTGCCCTTTAATCTTTTCTTTTGCCTTTTTAAGCACCTGTTTAGGCTCTTCTTTCATCTCAGGTATGGCAATGTTAAGCCTGGTAAGTTCTGCAGCTACAACTTTTGGAGGCAAAAGACGTTTGGGTTTATTACTGTTTTTAAAATAAATAAGCAACCCCACCGAAATAATAATGATGATTAAAGCGCTGGCTAATAGTGAATATAAAACCGTTTTACGGTATTTCTTTTTAATCAAAAAGGACCCCGATAATGATTCACCGTTTCTATTTTTCCAGAACATGCAACAAATGCTATTTTGAGCTTCAAAGATAATGACTAATTACTGATTACTAATGACTGATGACAAATTACGAATCAATGTCGTTTAGTTAAGGTTTTATTTTCAATTCTTCAATCGCTATGCACCCTTCGACTCCGCTCAGGGTGACAGTCACCCTGAGCGGAGTCGAAGGGTGTGTTCTTAACTAAACGATATAGAATTGCGAATGATAAATACAATGAACAGATATCAATTGTTTAGACGCAGACAGCTTCTGCGAACGCTGTCAGGTCAGATATAGAATTAACCCGACAGCGTCTTTTAGACCTGTCGGCGTTTGATAAAAACGTTTGCAAATCAACATTACAACCCAATAGCCAATCTTACTGCCTTTTCATTAGTCAACTGTCATCTGTAATTAGTCATTAGTAATTTAAAGAAATAAACACAATTTTTGTAACTTTGATAGAAACTGAAAATATGTCAAACGCATTAATAATTATAGATATTCAGAACGACTATTTCGAGAATGGTGCTAATCCGCTGAAAGGGTCGTATGAAGCAAGCCTGAATGCCGCAAAAGTGTTAGAACATTTTAGAGAAAACCATTGGCCTGTAATCCATATCAGGCATATATCCAAAAGGCCTGGTTCAACATTTTTCTTGCCAGATACCGTTGGGTCTGAAATTCATAAACATGTATTCCCGTTGAAAGACGAAAAGGTAGTAATTAAGCACTATCCGAACAGTTTCAGGGATACCGAATTGCTGAAACTATTGCAGGAACGCAACGTTACCAACCTCACCGTTTGTGGCATGATGACGCAAATGTGTGTTGATGCAACAGTAAGAGCAGCTAAGGACTTTGGCTTTGAAGTTACCCTCATTGCTGATGCTTGCGCTACCAAAGATTTAACAATTCAGAACAAATCTATCACTGCCGAAAACGTGCAAAACAGTTTTTTGGCGGCTTTGAATTACTTCTATGCCAAAGTGGTTAGTACCAATGAGTATTTGAGTTAAATAACATCAACTCCTCCAAGGGTTTAAAACCCTTGGAGAGGTTGAAAAAAGCACAAAAAAAAGCGGAACCATATAGATTCCGCTTTTTTGTTTTATAAAAGAATGAATTATTTCCATCCAACGATATTCACCTCGGTGTCTGGTTGGTTTTCGCCAAAAGCAATACCTACCTGACGGGCAGCCTCAATACGTTGTTTTTCGAGCTCAACAGAGGTATCGAAAACCTTCATCTTGAAGTCCCAATCGCGTTGGTCCATTTCTTTGATTTTTTGTTTTACTTCAGCAATGAAATCCTGAACTTCATTGATACAAGCAGCTTCAGGGTCAACAGTACCAAGGATTTGTGATACTTGTTGAGCTCCATCCCAGTTTTGAGCGCCAGCCCAAACACCTTTAGCAGCATTAAGTTTCTCTTTGCAAGCCTTGTCTATATATTTTTTATAGATAGGGCCAACAGCATTCATGCTTTTGTTGTAGCAATCTTTGCAAACATCAGGTACAGAGCTTAATTCAAAAATAGCTTCTTCAAATTTGCTTTGACTGGCAAGAGTTTCAGCTTTTTTGATAATAAAGTCGCATTGCGAGTTATAGTATTCAATGATTTTTCTCTTACCTGTTTCAACAGCATTTTTCAACTCAGGGGAGTTGGCGCGAATTTGTTTGATAGCTTCAATGTAAGCCTTGGTTTCGTTGGTGCCAACACCTTTAGCCTGGATAGAAGCGCTTGAATACTTGGTCATCGTTTGTGCATCACCAATAAAGATAGTAATATCAAGGGTGATAGCTGTCATAGGAGGTGCTGTTGCCGTAATGTCTTTGGTAAGCACTGAAACGTTTGCTGTAATAATAAAACGCGGGTTCTTAGCGTTACCACCTGCTCCGGTATTGGTGGCTACCTGATCGAGCTTGTTTTTCAACAGTTTTTTAGCTGCCTCAGGCATATCAGCAATATTTGGAACTGCCGAATGCAAAGCTATACGGGCATAATCATCAGCTTTAGCTTCATTGTTCTGGGCTTTGGCCATAACCGTGAAAGCAAAAACCGATAAAAGTATAATTGATAACTTTTTCATTTTCTTGTATTTAGATGATTGAATAAAAAAGGCTGCCCTGAAAAAACTTCACGAGCAACCTTTTGTAAATTCTTATTTATCTCCAACAACGATAGTAGCCTGGCCAAGACCTTTGGTCATCAGCTTGCTGGTTACATTGAAAGGAGGGTTTTTGAAGAATGTCTGTAAACCTTTGCAGAAGCTACGAGCATCAAGAGCTTTGCCGTTAGCATCGTACATAGGGATACGCACTTGTTCAAAAAGCATCATGTTGGCTGTTGCATCTGAAGTATTGAAACGGCCGGAAACAGTGTTTTTCTGCATCCATTCTTCAATGTGGGCGCTAATTTCTTTCCCATCAACTTCTGTTTCAAAATCATCGGCCCAGGTGTCAAATTTCTTAATGCGGATAATGATTTCGCGGCCATTTTTGAACATATCGTCAAAGTGGTTTTGTAATTGAACGTTGTAGTTGTCTATGTAATTTAAAACTGCTTCTTCCAATAATTTAGGCAATTCGGCTGAAAACGAAGGAGCGCCTGTACCAGAAGCTGAAGCAACCTGTTTGCCGGTATATGCATCAATACCCTGAAGGATGAAAGTTACAGATTTTTTGGGACCTTGTGTATTAACTGCCCAAGTAACCTGAATAATAATGTCAGCTTTAGCTGTTTTGGCCAGTTTGTCGATAGGGCTTTCTGAAACGCCACCGCCTTGTTTGCTGGTCAACATTGCATCTTCAGCACTTTCAGAAGCAAGTTTTTTCATTTCCTGCTCCAGCAATTTACATGGGAAACCACGGTTGGCCATCAATTCGCTGATTTTTGCAGTAACAAGCATAAGGTCACTACTCCCTTGTAATGCTTTTTTGTAATCGGGAAGCTCTTCAATAGTACCCTGGTTATCAAATTTCATTGTAAAACCGTTTTGTTTACACCAGTTATCACTGGGAACAACCATAAGGGTAGGTTTTTTTGCCTGTCCAAAAGATGCCACACACATCATGATGGCTGCAAGAGAAATAATAATTTTTTTCATCATATTTATTTTTTTATTTTAATAGAATGATTATTTGCCCCGTCTTTGACGGGAAAACACCACATATTTTGTACCATCGTATGAGCCCGCAAACTCAGTTGCCAGAGGTCATGGATGTTTCTTTTTTTTAATTTTATCAGCTTGAGAAACAATTTTAAAAGTGCAATTAGTTCTGAAGCTTTCAGTTATACATAAGGCTTACGACTAAAAATGTGAATTAAAAACCTGAGTCTAAAGCACGTATAATACCAGCTTTTTCAAGGTCTTTACGCAAAAGGTCTTTTTGTACAGAAACCACAATGCCAATTTTGTATTCTTTTCCTACTTTAAGACGGTCTTCAGCGCCAATAGAGCCATCGCTTGATTCGGCAACATATCTCATATAGTCGCCACCATCAGCAAAGAATTTTTCAAAGAAGTCGATGTTTTTGTCTTCATCGGCAGGAGTTGCAAATGGTTGTTGTGAAGTACACCCTTGTCCTCCGCCGGGGAAACCTTTGAAAATAACACCGTGAATAGCATTTTTCTTAGCCTGGGCAATAGCTACTTTAGGTTTTTTAGAGTAGGTCCATACCTTGATAAGATATGTGCCTTGGGCTCCAACACCTACGCACTCTAACTCATAACGGTAATCTTCCATGTCGCGCATGGCTTTCTTTCTGGCTTGTCCAAATGTTGAAACAACACCTGTTAACAAGAAGGCAAGTCCTAATGTAACGGTTAAAATTCTGTTTTTCATAATAAAATAATTAAGGTTTATAATGTAAATTCATATTTAATATAAACTAATACTTTCAAACTGGCAGGTTAAAACTGGTACCTCAAACCAATAGTTAATTGTCCTAAGCCTCGGCCTTTTTTAAGTTCTTCAGCCCAATCTTTCACTATTTGACTTTCTTTGTTTGGATTATCTGTATTGGGTTCTAAAGACAAATAAGAATTCAAACTGTAACAGGCTATTATCTGAAAGTTGTAATTCAGGTTCATGGCAAACCTTGCGCCAAAATGCAGAAATGTGCCATCATATTTGTCATTCTTCCATTTTTCATCGTCAGTTTCAGTATTGACTAATTGTTCCTGTCCATAACCCACAAAAGGCACTAATACAAAATGGTGCAGAAAATTCAGGTCTTTACTAATACCAAACGCATAGGAAGTGATATTATATTTCTTATCGAGAATGCCATTTTCTACTGTAAACTCATCGGTAGCCAAAGACCCTTGGGCATATATCTTAATTCCGGGAGGCAAACCTTTAAACACATTTCCAGCCCAAAGCGATGCATTCATTTCGAGGATACCTGTCAATCCTTCACCTATAGCTCCGCTTGTTGAACCATATCCTACGGTTAATCCGATACCCCAATCTGGGTTTTCCTGCAATTGCATCCCTTCGTAAACTTTACGTCCGGCAACCTGGTAAAACACTGAGCTGTCGCTACGGCCGGTTGCAACTTTTCTATTGTCAGCAATACGTGAAGTGGCACGGATAACCGCTTTTCGTACAGCCTTTTTCTCGCCACTATTGGTCAATTCGTATTCGTAAACAAAGAAACGCTTATCTACAGAAAGCCCCTCTTTTAACCCAATTTTTGCAGCTATAGGATGCGTTGAATAAACAGGGGTTTTGACCCTAAAGTCTTCATTGAGCTTAGGAAGAGAGATGGAAGTTTCTTTTTCAATCAAAGGGTAAATCCTTGCAAAAAGCTCATCATCACTATAAGAACCAAAGATATTCTTACTGTGGTCTTTGAATTGCGATGAAGTAACCCAGCCAAAAGCTGTAGAAACCTGACCCACATACTTTACCGGGAAGTTGGTCTTATCAAAAGCCGCAACTTTGTTTGGGTCAGGACTTGAAGCATCTGTCCACATATTGTAAAACACAGCTGCTACAGAGTCTGTCCAGTCGAGTTTGTAAACCGACACCTTGTATTGAACAGCGTAACCTTCCATTAAATTATTGGGTGTCCCTATTCTTTTGTAGTATTCATCCATGGTCAGTATAGGGTCTATGTCGTAAATAAGAATATAACTTCTGTCTAAAAGATTCTCTCCTGCATCAGCCAACAAGGCATCTTTTCGTACAGAAGCATTGGCCTTTAACACATCAGCATCACTAGCATTGTAAAAACCTCGTTCTGCAATAAGGTTCATGTCAAACTGGCCTTTTTCATTACGATTGAACCATTTAGCCACGATTTGTCTTGATACATTTTCTGAAAGATATTTTGAATAATCATTAGATGGTTCAATAGCAAAGGTTGAAACGTTGTGGTTATTGTACTTATCTTGTGTTTTTGCAGCCTGAAACACTTTTTCCATTCTGGCTGACCTGTCATTGTTGCGTTTTGCAAATAAGACAGTAATAGAAGGCCGTAAATACTTTTTTGATGGGTTGTTGTCGCGGTTAACTACTTTTTTTGAAGCTACATCCTGGCTCCATGCTCCTGCCATATAACATAGCATACTGGTGATTAACAATAATTTCCTCATAACTAAATTGAAATTCTAAATTTTGTTTTTGAAGAATTAAAAATAAAGATATTTCACGAAATAATAGCAAAACAGGCGGGTAAAAATATACACACACTATTTTTATATCCACTTCTTAAAATACAAATATCTGATTTGTTTTTTGTCATAAAATCCCTGAAAAAAGGTATATAGCAAAAATGCTATTGATGCTTTTTCTCGATAGAATAAGTAGCTAATAAAATGAAGATGGCAGAAACCCCTGCAAAATATATCAAATCACGTGTATCAATTACACCACGGCTAATAGAATTGTAATGTTCATTAATTCCTATACTTTTTATAGCATCTTCTATTCCTGAAAATATAGGTAATTGTGATAGTGTATCAAAACCAATATACAATAAAAGGCTCAATAATGCAGCTATAATAAATGAAACTATTGAGTTTTCTGTAATTGATGATGCAAATACTCCGATAGCCGCATAAATAGCTGCTAAGAAAAATAATCCCATGTATGAACCAATAGTAGCGCCTACATCCATATTGCCAGGCGTGTAACCAAGGTGATAAACCGTAAAGAAAGTAACGAATGTAGGGATAATAGCTGCAGCAACTAACACTAATGATGCAAGATACTTGGCCGCTATGATTTGTATGTCGCTTATGGGTTTGATAAAGAGCAAATCAATGGTTCCGGACTTTCTTTCGTCTGCTATCATTCGCATGGTAATTGCAGGCACAAGGAAAAGAAATAGCCACGGAGAAATAGTAAAAAGACCATGCAAAGAGGCTTGATTTGACTCGGGAATATTAAAACTCCCGGGTATAACCCACAGAAATAAAGTATTTAGCACCAGGTAAACACCAATGACAAGGTATCCGGTAAGGGTATTGAAGAACAACGATATTTCTTTTCTGAATAACGAAATCATAGTGTTTTTGCGGTAAAAGTAAGCACTCTCGTTGACTTATCCAACTAATTCCCAATTGTATTGTTCTTTTTTGGTTTTGCTGACTAAAATGTTGAGTTTTACATTTTCGCTTTTCTGCAAATGTGGGTCATCATCGATAATTTTTTGTGCCAAATCTCTTGCATACTGCAATATTTGCTGGTCTTTGCCAAGGTTGGCAATATGCAGGCTGAATGGCATGCCGCTCTGTTCAGTTCCTTCAATGTTTCCTGGGCCTCTAAGTTTCCAGTCAGCTTCTGCAATGGTAAAACCGTTGTTTGTGCTTTCCATTATCTCCAGACGTTTGCGGGCATCGGTAGAAAGCTTGAAAGATGTACACAAAAAACAATAGCTTTTATCAGCTCCTCGCCCTACTCTTCCTCTAAGCTGATGCAACTGCGATAAACCAAACCTTTCGGCACTTTCAATAATCATCACCGATGCATTGGGTACATCTACGCCTACTTCAATTACTGTTGTAGCCATAAGGATATTAATTTTACCTTCTTTAAAGGCTTTCATAATACTTTCTTTGTCTTCATTTGACATTTTGCCATGAATAGCACTGATAGAATATTGTGGGGCAGGAAATATCTTCACCATCTGTTCATATCCTTTTTCTAATGCTTTGTAATCAAGGTTTTCAGATTCTTTGATTAAAGGATAAACTATATATACCTGCCTTCCGCTTTGTATCTCGCGGGCAACCAACCTGTACATATCCATCCGATGATTGATACCAATGTGTTTTGTATAAATAGGCTTACGACCGGGAGGCAATTCGTCAATAACTGATACATCAAGGTCGCCATAAGCTGTCATGGTCAGGGTACGTGGTATAGGTGTAGCTGTCATCACCAATACATGAGGAGGCTGAGCGCTCTTGTTGCGCAGCTTTGCCCTTTGGGCAACGCCAAAGCGGTGTTGCTCATCAATGATGGCCAAACCAAGTTTTTTAAATTGTACATTATCTTCAATGAGGGCATGTGTGCCAACCAAAATCTGCAACGAACCATCTGTAAGCCCTTGCTGGATTATAGTTCGTTCTTTCTTGCGCGTAGAGCCTGTAAGCAGCCTGATGTTTATATCCAGCCCATCTATCATGCGGCTGATGCTTTTGAAATGCTGAGCAGCAAGTATCTCGGTAGGGGCCATAATACATACCTGCAGGTTATTA
>Ga0116186_1000667_pt1 | contig 39303 bp, 31 predicted proteins | sample AD_JPNNA4_MetaG_FD_89806 | JGI IMG/M metagenome (GOLD analysis project Ga0116186, IMG submission 89806) | Active sludge microbial communities of municipal wastewater-treating anaerobic digesters from Japan - AD_JPNNA4_MetaG | ecosystem: Engineered > Bioreactor > Anaerobic > Digestate | place...
ATGCCTATAGAAAAAATAGCTAAAGCTACAGGTATATCAGTAGAAGAAATAGAAAAACTAAAACAAATCCGTAATTGAAGTTAATGCCCTGATTATTCTAATATATCCAAACTTAATTTTATCTACAAGAGAATAGTTCGTTATTACATCAAATCTCTTCAATTTATCATCTATACCATTATAAATATTTTCCTTTATTTTAGACACTTTCCTAACTCTTTCCCCTATTATATACCACTAATGAAAAATTAGTGATACATTTTTGCTGTTTTATTTTCACTATGCATGTTGTGGACTTCGTCAAGATCTCATTAAGACTGACAGGATTTCTATTAAATCTAATAGAATTATAAAAATTAATTATTAATTTATTTAATGATGGGAGACTATAAACATGAATATAAACATGAAAATGATAGTAAGAGAAGATATTAATGTAGTAAGTAAAATTTATACTCATAATTGTACTACGAGTGAAGCTTTTTTTTATGAATCAGTATTAAAATCATTTGCTGGGAAAGTAATTGATATAGATACTAAACTTACATATTTTGCAAAAGTAATATCTGAGAGTATGCGTATTCAATTTAATCAATGTTTTGCAGATGACATTATTGATGATATAAGATTAGACCCAACAGTAGATATGTATAATATTATAAACAAAGAAATGAAAGTTATCTTCTACGATCTTTATGAAAAATTAAAGACAAAGCCAAGATTTTTTCATTCTTTATCTGGATTTAAAGAATGGAATAAAACAAACAGACCAATAAAAATAGAACTTTATAAGAGATTAAACGATACAGGTAGAATTATAGTAACTTATGAACGTACGCGTGGAGAGGCTAATTTTGAAAGTTATGATGAAATGGTTAAATGGCTGGATACAGTAGATAAATTTCATAATGTAGATAGAATATATAGGTCCAGTAAAGTAATTTTAGCTAAAACAGATAACCTTTTTAAAGGATTAAATTCTCTATCTATTGATGAGTGCCTGAAGCTGAAAGGATTATAAGAAGGAAAATTTCTTTATAAAATCTTCTTGCTTTATTTGGTACCGGGATCATTTTGACAAAATTCCACATTAAGGGGTACCGGGATCATTCTGACAGTTTTTCACGTTAAGGTCTGAACACCTTACAGTATAAGGTTTTGTTCTTAGTAATTTATTATACTATATTTTTAAAGGATTTTTTCAAATTCAAAAAAATGAATGTTACATAATGTATATATAAATCATATTTTAGAACTATAAAAAATGCGGTTCTTTGATAAATAACATCTAATTCCAATGAAAAATGTTTTACAGTAAAGGTTTTTAGGTAATTTTCGAATGTTACATAATTATATTGAGTATTATTCAGAAAGTACACTTATAAGAAATTTTCAAGATAAACTTCTTAAAGGTACGCATCGATATTTTGTGATTCCATGCGGGTTTGCAGGATGTCTTGTGGTTCTAAGATTGGCTTTCCATAAGTGAATGAAGGCTTAACGAGGAAATTTTGCAAAATGCCGGAACTACCCCATAATCTTCTTTTATGTTTTTTCGTAGAAATAAGATCTTCCACTTTTGATAGAGTTTCAAAAAGCTCTCTGGAATTACGAGAAACCTCTTTCCGTAAGTCTCCTTGAATTGATACAGTCATGGTACCTCTTTTATTTTTTAATTCTACCTAGGTTTTATCTTTAAAATGCAATTGAATTCTTTTAATTACAGGCATTATTTTTAATATGTCCTCTGTAGTAGGTTCCGGGGATCTGGCTTCCAGTTCTTTAATCAATTCTTCTTTAGTCATTTTATTATAATCTTTCATTTTATACCTCGATTTATTTTTATTAAAATTACTTTAATACGGCATTTACTCTTTTAAAGAGTTTATTTTTCTCCTCCACCCTTCTGCATCTGCAGTTTGACCCTTTTTAAGTAACTGATTAATCGCATCATCTATTTTGTCTTCTAAACCTTTGTAAATTTTGAATCTATGAGCATTTTTGAGAAAGCTGTGATAATCAGGCAGTTCATATAAATTATTTAATAAAGTTGGTATATCATATTCTACCTTTATCTCATAATTATAAATAAAACTTAATAATTCACCAGTTCGATGAGAGATTACCATTTTACGAGCACCAATGTTGATTTCATTCGTGAAATCATTAAATTGATAACCAGCCTTTTTACATTGCTTTCTAGCATTGTTTAAATCCCCCTTTGTACATAACTTTCTGATTTCTTCTTGGCTACTTAGTGGTGCTGGTTTAGGTTTAAATTCCTTAAACATAGATTAACCTCCTTTTATCTCTACGACAAATAACCGATCCCTGGCACGGGAAAAAGCGATGTATGAATTTATAGCTTTTCCTAGATCTTTATTCATCATATCATGTGAGGAACAACATATTATAAGAGCTTTTTTCTCATGACCTCGAATCGTTCTTGGTGCAGTTATAAGAACTCTGTTTGAAGTTTCTAGTTCCAAAGTTGTCGGTATGTTGAATTTTTGTAAATCTTCGTTAAACGTCTTTATACATTTGTTACCTGTGGTATGGAGAAAAATTATTCCAATTTCACCATATGTATAGTCTGACTGGAGTTTTCGAATAATGTCTGCTATAAATACTGGTAATTGATTAATGTTCTGAATCTTGTGGTTATTGACATCCCCACATGAAAAAACAGGTATTTCGGATTTAATAGGCTGTGGTAATGACTCTTCAAGAATTTGAGTGTAATATTGAGCAATTTCTCTTGAATTTCGGTAGTTGATGTAAAAATCCATATGATGGCATTTTGATATAGAATGTAGACCATTATTCCAATCCGACAATCTGTATTCATACCGTCTGGTGTCCCCAGTTGAATAGCTACCACCCAATTGATTTAGATCATAAAATATAGTTATACCTAGGTCATTTGTTTTAAGTGCTGATCCTAATTTTTTATACCAATTAGGTGTAATCTCTTGCCCCTCATCAATAATAATATGTTTGACTTCTTTTACCAGTTGTAATAGAGATAAATCTGTTGAAGGCACTAAATAATAGCAATCAGTATTAATACCTTTTAATAGTTTTTCTATCATGCGCTGGGATACTTGCAAAATCGGTTTATTAGGAGCAACAAAACCAATAATATGTCCTTGTTTTGCTAAATTCTGTAGTCTGTACCAGGCACAAACTGTCTTCCCTGTTCCTGCAGAACCGCTTATTGCAATACGATAATCAACGGGCATATTCACGATAAAACTCTGCGATGGGTGAATATAGATATCCCATTCTGATTGACTTTTTTTCAATGCTGACTCAAAATCTTTGTCTTTCTGGAGTAATGTATATTTGGAGCGGGAGATAATAAGACCTGAAGTCTCATATAATGCCAGTGCATACAAGGCCAATTCATGTTCTACAGTAGAAAGTATTTCAAGTAAATTGTCTTCCGTCTCGATTCCTTTGAATGGAGCTGCATACTCTGGTGGAAGACCTAAGGAAATTAATGCATCGAATATATCTGATGGATGTAATTCCGAATTTTCAAGTTCGTAAGGGGTTTCTGCGTATTCTTTTCTATTTATACGAGGTTCATCTGCTAATGAATGTTTTACTGCACGATGAAGATATAGAGTATCACCATCAATTTTTGCTAAAACTCGATAATTCATGTCCAGTGATAATGAAATGAATGGGGAAGTTTGAAGTTTGTGTAAACGCCATCCGGGAAGTGACTGATTTCGAATGTTTTTTATTTCTATCTTTTTCAGTGATGACAACATATCATGACATTTGCGTTGTAGTCCATGTTGCAATTTTAATATATCATCCAAGAATGATTCAGTCATTGCAATTTTCATAATTAATATGTCTTCCCTTCTTTTTTATTTTTACATCTTCCCCAGGCTCTTTCTCACGGCATCTTCAGGATCACTGTAGAAGTTTATCTGGAATTTAGAGAAAAGCTCTGCCAACACTGTGTTTATATCTCCTGCATTACTGGCAGGCACAATCACCCTTTTGCACCTGCGTCAAAACATACCTGGGAGGCATCGATTATGTGTCATCTTTATAATTAGCTGTAGGAAAAAATTTATAAACATCAGTAATTATACTATTACTGAACTGATAAATGTTTGTTTCCAATCCTTCTTTTGTTTTATTTCTCTCATTATCTTTATTTAATCCAGATTTTATTGCCTTATTTAAAAATATTGGTGAACTATTTTTCTTTACTTCATTGGATTTCTTTAACAACTTTTGTTTTTCTATTTTATCTTCGCATTTCTTTATAAGGTCTATTAACTTTTTATCTACTTCCTTATTTTTATTTATCGTAAATGCTTGATTATAGCACTGAATTGCTTCTTTATAATTACATAATTTATCAGACATAATATTACCTTTTTTTATCAAATAGTTTATTTTCTGAGTATCTGTTTTAGAATTATTTTGATAAGCTATTACTTCTTTACTATCTGGATTGTCTCTTCTTGTAATCATTTTCAACTTACTTTTCTTTACAGGTAAAACAGGTTTCACTACTTCACAATTATTTATTATTAAATTAATCTCTTCTTCGTCAGCACCATGAGCTTTTAATTTCTTCTTGAGAGATTTTATATTACTTGTATTAGAACTTAAAACCCTTATTTCTAAATATCTTATTACATCTGAACCAATCTGCTCTCTTAACTTTTCTATGGTTTTACTGGTAATTTTCAAATAAAGTTTATTTGTATTTTCAGGAGCTTTATGGATAGGCGCTTTCTTAGATGATTTACAAACAGGATCTTTTTTAGGAACTATAATATGAGTTTCCTTTTTGGATTCTATACAAACGGGGAGTTTTGTTGGACGTACAATAGTTTCCTTTTTGGGTACTATATAAATAGGCTCTTCTTTTGGATTATCAACCACAGATGCTTCACAAGTATTTATTATTACCTTTATTTCTTCTGAACAAATCCCTAGAAACATTAATGTGCTTTTAAGCTGAGCTTCCCTGAATAGAAAGTTTTTCCTTAACTCTAACTTCTTTACTGTATCTGGACTTATCTTGTCTTTTAGCTTTTCTATTGTTTTATCAGTAATTGTTAAATGAAATAACATAAAGCTACCTCCCTTTCAATAAACCCAGATTATACTACAAAGACTACTTAATCTTTATCCCCAGTTGATTAAATGCTTCCAGGATTTTATCCTCAAAATCCTGTTTAAGCATTTTCCCTTTATTTGCTATAATCTCTATATCTAAAACATCAAATTTTGATTGCAATAAGTTCATAATACCCATAATACTGGCTACTTTCCCTTTAGGAAGTTGGAATTTTAGATGCAATTTATCCAGATGCTCACTTATCTCATCTCCACCATTACCAGTTATACTGCCACTAGATCCACTACTACCACCTACCCCGACAGTTACACCGATCCCAGATCCTCCACCACTGATTTTCCCACCACCAGTTACATTACTGCCAGATCCACTACTACCGATTCCACTACTACCAGTTTCAATTCCACCACTATCTACTATACAGAGTTCTTCTTTTATAATCACTTCATTATTACTGAATGATAGAGTTGGGATTTCTTTATAATATATACACTTCGGCTTATCATTCTCCAATTCCCCGAGGCCAAAAAGCCCTTTAACTACTCCATCACTTATGCCTTTTGCAAGAACAGTTCTACTGCTGAATCTTGTTTCTCCGGGAGTCTTAATAGTGGCATGATACAACTGATCTGTTGAAACACAATCTTTTCCCTTTAAATATCTTTCCTTGATTACCAGCGAGGCAATTATTTCCAGGATCTCACCGTTAGAATGTAACTGGTCATATACCTCTTCATCAAGTTTCTTCTGAATGCCATAGGTAGGTATGCCAAGGTCATCATCTTTCAAACCATCTCTTACAGGAATTGCAATTATCCTGTAAAGTCTTCTTACGCTGTCTTTTATATCGGATTCACTTTCTTTTAATTTATTCTTAATCTCTTCTCTTTGCTCTGCAGAAAGTTTCAGATTTTTGTCCTGACTTATATTATCATAGGCAATCTTACGCTTCAGTAAATTATTAAACCCTGTTCTCTCCGTATCCAGAGGATAAAGAAAGAATAATGTATTTCTGTACACTCTGGGACTATGCCCCTTATTCTGAAGTATGTCCTTCATTACATCAGATTTCTCTTTCTTCAGAATAACAAGTTTTAAATCTTCCGTATCAGGGATATTACTGGCTTTTTCTTCCCATATATAAACTTTAAACTTATCTCCTTTAATGCTCTGTTTAAGTAATTTTTGCTCCATTTCCACAAGCTCATAATCTTTAACATTATCCATCTTTGTAAGAAGGATTCTGTTGAGATTTGGCTGGTTACTGAAGAAATACTTCTCACCGGTATTCTGCATATAAAAGAGCTTATTCTTTAACTGCTCTGTAGCTTCTGCTACAACACTTGCCGGGTTATCCATTGTAGTGGCAGATCTTTTTATCTCTCCCAGGGTAGCTCCTATTTCATGACCGCCGGAAAAGGAATATAAAAATATAGTTGTAGCTGCTCTACTTCCAAGACTTAATCCCTTATTAGTATCTCCAAGGCTCATATCAATTTTCTTTGCCCCTGCTTCAAAGTCAGTAATATCTGAAGCAATAACACTGTTATATTCTGCTCCAATATGTTTTAATAATTCCTGTCTTATACTCTGGATATCCAGATCAAAATCAGATAATCCGATATATGGATTTTTACTTTTTTTCAGGGAATGGATAACAAGAGAAAGGAGTCGTAATACTCCTCTGGTTCTCTGGAAGGTAGGGAAACTTCCCCATCTATGATAAAGTATATCGATTATTTCAGGCATAAAGGGATAAGAATCTATAAATCTATCTCTATATTGAGTCTGCTCTATCCCGGCAGGGAATATATTTTCTTTTTCTGCATAGCTTATAAATGAAGATACAGTCTTTTTTGCAGCACTCTCATCAATTTCTTGAAAAAGCCTCTGTCTTATAATCTTTGTAATTTCCTGTTCCTGGACAGGTGTATATATTTTCTCAACCCTACCGGCCACTTTCTGTAACTGCTGAAAAAGCTTCTCTGATTTCTCATCATAATGTTCTATAATACTTGCCGGTAAAGTTACTACAAGGCAGACTTTCTCAAGAGTCCCTGCAGTTTCCGTCAGTTCCTGCATAAAGGCTATAGTCTGAGCTGCAAGGTTGCTATCCTCAATTTTTACTCCTGCCGCTTTAGTAACATATTCCAGCACTTCATCCATAAGGATAATTACCGGCTGATTTTCAGAGAGTAATTCCCTTATGGCTTCTCTCCCAGGAGCAACTTTGCCGGTAAATTTAGAAATCTTCCCGGTCAGTTGTTCTTCCATCAAACCCCACAGGGTTTTATCTGTGCTCAGAGCTGTGCCTACTGCAACGAATTTATTAGCCTTCCATTCATCTGCCTTATGATACATAGCAATCAAAGAATGAGTTTTCCCTCCTCCAAAGGGAGTCTGAATCTGTATTACAGGATCTCCACCTTTACCTGCCAGTCTCTTTTTTACTATTTCCAGGAGGTTTTTAAGACCTTCTGTAAGATAAGTTTTTCTGAAGAATATTTCAGGATCTTTATATTCCTCAGGGCCTCTATTCTGAGTTACCTCCCAGAGATCGGCAGCAAAGACATCCAGAGTAAGTCTTCCTTCAAGAATATCTTTATGAGGTATGGCAATTGTATGGAATGCTTTCATAATGTTCCCCCTTTTAAACTGATATCAATTCTTATAATCTATAATCGATTATGAATTTTTAAGTTTTATCTCCATAATTTTTAGAAAATCCGCAAAAAAAGAAGCTATAAGATCATGAGTTTCCTGTAAAATCTGACTGGCCGATACAAGATCATTATAATCAGCTTTTTGTATTTCCATTTCATATTTTAAAGGATCTTCTAATACATTAAAAATATGGCTTGATGCATTTTTACAGACCTCATTACTTGTTGTAGAAGGGCTTTTGAAAATTTCATAAACAGATTTCTTTATAAAATAAGTTGGTAATACACAATTTTCTGGTATCCACCATGGTAATCTCATCCTATGGGCAAAGTAGTTTCTGAATTCATTTAACTCAAAGAATTTCGTCCCTTTTTTTATAAAATTTGAGTTTTCATCTTCATTTGATAACTTTTTCAAAACCTCTATGAATGTTTGTTTTGGGGAATATGAAACCTCAATAATTTTTTTTAATTCATCTTTATCCTTAATTTCTGTATCATCTTTAATGCAAAGCTTAAGTAATACAAAAAAAAGATCTCTACAGGTTCCAAAATGTAAAATAGCAGCAGAAAAGAAAGGCAAAAACATCGAAAATGGATATTTAAATGGCGGAAGGTTATAATTATTAAGCTTAAAGTTTATTTCAGTATATGTTGAGTAACTTATCAAATATCCATACCATAAATTTTCAAAGATAGTGTAGATATAGATCCGAAGAGCATTGTAATACCTTTTTTCATCTTTATTCTGAGTATTGTCTGTACGTTCCAATAGTTTCTTTTTTAAAAAAGGATAGACAGAAAAATAGTTCTCAACATAACCGGCATCATAAGCATTTTTTTCATGTTCATTCCACCCCTTACCTTTCCATGTTTTATCGAGTTCTTGGGTTAAATTTTTCATAAAATTTCCTCCATAAGTCTTATGAATTTTAAAACAACTTCCCCTGTCCTGTTTCTTTTTTTAGTTCTTGGCTCAATCTTTCTTTACCTGCCAGAAAACCATCCAGTAATTTCTTTTCCTTACTGTCTAAAGCTAAAGTTTCAGATATTGCTTGAGCTACACGGAAAAAAGCTTCACTTTTACCATAACCAGTTTCTTGAAGTAACTCTATCATATCATCTCTTTTGCTCTTTTCCCACAATAGAAGGACATTATGTAAAACATCGATTAATTCCTTTGTTTCTTTTAAAGACTTAGCATCTCTATCCTGTGGTCCAAGAACCCTTATGAATTCTTTTTCTTTTTTAATAAATCCATGCTTATCCCATTCTTCTGATAAGTCAATCCCACAGCTCTGAGCGAGTTTTCTTGCCTCATCAAATTGTACCTTTGCCTCTCCGTAATTCCAGCGAGAGAGGACATAGAAACGAGTTAAATCTGTAATTTCACCGGCAAATCCATTATGGAGTATCTGTTTTACCGCATAATCTGTAGCAAATTTTCTTATGTCTTCAAGCATCCTGTCTGCTCTGACAATATTTCCTTCGTAATCCATAACCTTTTCATATTTTCCGAAAATTTCGATAGCTGCTCCTATAGCAGCAATAAAAAAGTCACTTCCACTTACACCTTCTTCCCAGAGCCGATGGAGTTTTTTATTCAAATACTGTTTTAGCTCTTCTTTTACTTCGTTGTAAAAGCCGGTTGGTTGCCGGGTCATTTTACGAGCTACTATATAAATGGATGAGGCGAGAGCAGCAGATTCAGTAGCTCTCAATCTAGCTCCCATTTCAGTATTTAAAGGCCAAGCACCTGTCATAATTAATCCAGATTCTAATAAAGAATTAATTAAAGTTTCCCATCCTTCAGTAGATTTATGAGCATATACTATAACAGCAATACCATCTAGCCTTAAAACACGATGAATTTCTTGAAATGATTTTTTTAGCATATCTTCAAAATATCTTTTCCCTTCCTTAAAACCGCCGGGAATATTTGAATAAGCAACAATTTCATTTTTTTTTGGCGTAAGTGGAGTTGAAAATAATTCTGGATATAAGTCTCCAACAGTTCTTTTTAGCCACACATAGAAAAAATCTGATAAATAGGAATAAGGAACATTATCGTAATAAGGTGGATCTGTAAAAACAGCATCAAAAAAATTATCATGGTATGGCAATGATGTTGCAGAAGATTGAGTAATAATAGCAAACTTACTACAAATAAACATTTGCTTTGTTGAATATAAAATTCGTTCAATTTGATCTATAAATGCCCCACTATGAGGGTATATAGGATTATTTTCAGGATAATCCCATAACATCGCTAATACTTGTCTTACAAACATACTATCAGGGCATTCAGCATCTGATTTCCATTTTGTAAGTACTGAATTAAAAACTAAAACTCTATACTTTTTTGCATAGATAATTACATAAAAAAATTCAATAATTATACCAGTAATGATAAGGTTTTTCGGTATATTTAAAAAAGGTAATTATCTTCAAAGATAAGTATATCTAAACCAAAAGCTAAATAAGTTATAATTACTTTTGCATATTCTCTATTAGCTATTGCCCATTCAGTATTAGCTATTTTTCGAATTTTCTCCACAAAAGTAATCAATGATAATTGTTGACGAGAATTAAATAAATCTCCCCATTTATTCATATTGTAATTTTGAATCCTAAATCCTAAAGTCCCAGAAGGTGGTAACAACTCATCTGGAATTGGATCTATACCCCACTCCATCATGAGTTTCTCCCTTTTCTCTTTCAGATACTCCTCTGCTTCCCAGAAAACTTTCATATCCTTCTCATTGGAAATTCTATAAGTTTTTCCATTTCTCTTCTGATGATAAAGCACAACAGCTACCATTCTTTGTCCTGATTTACCTTCTTGGAATAAATTTCTTGTAGTTTTAGCATCCACAACAGAACCGCATACTAGACATGTAGCCACTGCTTTAGAAACTGTCCCCTTTTCTGGGTCAAAACTCTCCGGCATCTCTTCATGGCCAAACCCAATAATTTTAAACATTACCTTATTACTTTCAATATAAGGATAAAGATAAATTTTTTTCTTATCTTTTTTTGCAAGCCAGAACTGACGCATTAAAGGAATTTCCGCTCCGCATGACGGATTCTGGCATGGGATTGTCCTTGCCCAAATATATTCTAAAGGTATACTTCCATCTTCTTCTTCAGGATAGAATTTGCCTATTTCTTTTTTTGTTTCTTCAAGAACCAAGTTCCCCCATTTCCTTATATCCTCCAGAAGAACATTCTCAACTTGTTCTTTTACTTTTTTTCTCTTTCCAAATTCCTCAATTTCTCTTTCTATTTCCCCTGACTTTCCATATTTCTGAGGATATTCTAATGTGCATTTTTGAACTAATACGGCCACAGGATTTATATCATTTGAATAAGTCTCGCAACCAATGCGAAGAGCTTCAAGTGGAATTGCTCCACCCCCACCAAATGGATCAATAATTTTAGGTGGTTTCCCCCCGTTTACCTGCAATATATCTTTTCTTGCTTGTTCTATCATTCTTTGGTTCGAAGAATTTTCCCATTTTGAAAAGTTAATAATGAAGTTACGTTTTTCATTCCATTCATCAATATCTTTCGGTAGCGGTATAAGAGCTGAATAATTAGTTGCTCTTGATGATGACAGAGGACGCCTTGCCCACCAGATATGAATTGTTGATATATGGCCATGACGAATATTCTTCTCTTTAGCCGATTCTACACTAACCTCCTTTACCGGAAATGTCTCTTCAATAAACCGTTTGTCTGTCATTTTTTTGGTGTTCTCCTTTTTATTTCTTCTTTCCAATTTTAATCCTGAAGCCACGGTTCAGAATCATTCTCTTTATATAACTCAATCAAACTTTTCTCTTTTAGAATTTCATTTATCAATTCTTCTTCAGTAGGTAGATACAATTTATATCTGGAAGCGAAAATCTGTCTATTATCTTCAGGTAAAGTATATTTTACAACTGCATCACTCTTATCTGCACATAATACTATCCCAATAGGATCGTTATCTCCATCATTTATCATTTCTCTTTTATAATAATTAACATACATCTGTATCTGCCCCAGATCTTGATGAGTAAGCCTTCCTATTTTAAGATCTATCAACACAAAGCACTTTAAAATATAATTATAAAATACAAGATCAATATAGAAATTTTCATCATCCATTGTTATACGTTTTTGCCTTGCTACAAAAGAAAAGCCTTTGCCAAGTTCAAGCAAAAATTGCTGTAAATGTTCAAGTAAAGCTGACTCCAGATCCTTTTCATACAGTTTTTCATTATGAGGTAATCCTAAAAATTCCAATACATAAGGATCTTTCACAATATCCTCTGGATTTGCTAAAACCTGCCCGTCTCTTGCCAGACTTAAAAGCCCTTCTTTATCTTTACTTAAAGCCAGCCTTTCAAAAAGAAGTGAGTTTATCTGTCTGTCAAGTTCTCTTGTAGACCAGTTATTTGTAATGGTTTCTACTTCATAAAAGGATCTTTTTGCAGGCTCATCTATTCTTATAAGTATTCGATAATGAGTCCATGATAATTTGGATCTCACTGAGATCCAATTCTGGTAAAATTTATAAAATTGCCTCATTGCTCTTAAATTACGGGAATTAAAACCCTTACCGTATTTCTTTATTAATTCTTTTGACAGATTATCAATAATATATCTCCCATATTCTGCTCTGACCTCTCCCTTCTGTTCTTCCTCTATTATTTCTTTTCCTATCTGCCAGTAGGTCTGAACCATTGTCTGATTAACAGAATGTACTATTTTATTCTTCGCTTCTTCAATAATTAAAGATACACGATGAAAAAGATCTGGGGATTGTTCCAGTTTATCTGGCAAATTAGCATCTTTATTTTTCATATAATTATTCCTTCTTTCCTATTCCCTTAATCTCCTCCACCGAAACTAAATACCTCACAACTTCTACCTTCTCCTCTGCCTTTATGCTTTCAGCAGGATTTTGTATAATATAGAGATCAGGCGTCTGCCCGGCATTCAAAACTACATAAAGATAATAATCATCCTTAAACCTCTTTGCTTTAAACCACTCATTCTGAGTTAAAGATACAGAACCGACCTTTGCCCTTGCCTTAACTTCAATATATCTTACAAAACCTGCTTTATCAGTAGAACGTATATCAAAACCCAGGTTTTCAGATGAAACATCTTCCGGCTTACGTCCATTTTTTATTTCATGCTCCATAGCCACCTTCATACCTGCCAGCTCAATTTCAGGATCACTGTACATCCCATCAGGTTTACCGGGTTTAACCCTTATAATACCAATGAAATGAGGCATGGTCATATTAAGAGTCTTTTCTCTCTTTATCTGTTCCTCCAGCTTAATCCTGGCCTTATCATAATCTTCTTTTCTATCCTCTTTATTTCTTATGGCAAGATCTACATTCTCCCCGGCATTCTTTCGTGATTGAAGTGAAATTAATTCATTATCCAGCTTTAACACAAGATATTCCAGGGATTTAATACCATATTTCCCTTTTATATCTGCCTGTCTTGAACGTTCTCCAAAAAGATATTCTTTATATCTCTTGAGTTCTGAAATAGAAGTTTTAACTACAAGATTTTTTATAGATTCCAAATCAACAGTTTCACTTTCTCTTTTATCACTTTCTGCCAGATCCCAGATAACAGAAGGAGGCACAGGCTGAACTGCATTATCCTTTACATAAAAAGAAAAGAGCCTTTTCCCTGCCACTTCATGGTTTCCATCAGTAATCTCACCTATGTAAAAAAGTATATAACCATCAAGGTTTCCGTCAGGATCTATAAAGGTTGCACCATTTAACAGAGAGTCGGAAAAACTGTTCCCTATCCACACCATTACAGCTTCAAAAACAGGATGGCCGAAGGAGAAAAACTCTGCATCAGGATTTTTAAAGGCAATACCTTTATCAAAGATTATTTTAGGATATTTCTTCTGCATACGTCCGTAGGATTTTCTGAAACTATCAATCTTCTCAATCTCTCTTATTTCATAGGGGATAGAATCTATGGAGAGAAAACCATCCTGCTTCTCTTTTATCTTCCCTCCTGCTTTAATAAAGGCTTTCTTAAAGAAACTCTCAGTATATTCCGGGATAAGGCGGTGTTCTCTTGCCTGCTGGGACATTTCCTTTATTCTCGTATAATCAATATAACGGGTTGCAAGACTTTCTCCCAGGTTATCTTTAACCTTTGCGATATACTCTTCATCTACTGTAATATCTATTTCTGCAAGTATTTCCTGAATACTTCTCGAATTGGCAGAAGCCTCCATTAATAGCTGCGAGAGGCTTTTATCATAGAGGACATCGCTAAGAACATCAAAAACCTTATCACTTCCAAGAGATTGCTTTATTTCTTCCAGTTTATCGAATAACTTCTTAAGAACCATTCCCTCTCTTGTATCTTCTGTTACAAGATTAAAAATATAAACTTCTTTCTGCTGACCGTAACGATGAATACGGCCCATTCTCTGTTCGAGTCTGTTGGGGTTCCAGGGAATATCGTAATTAAGCATCATATGACAGAACTGAAGGTTTATACCTTCTCCTGCCGCTTCTGTCGCTACAAGAACCTGAGTTTCATTCTTAAATATCTTTTCTGCTTCCACTCTCTCTTCCAGTTTCATACCGCCATGAATTGTATTAACAAGATAACCCCAGTCTTTAATCTTCTTTTCAAGATACAGCAGGGTATCCCTGGACTCGGTAAAAATAAGTATCTTTTTATCCTTCTCTTCTGTAAATTTCTGGCTCAATTCCTTAAGAGACTTCTTCAGTTCCTTTAATTTAAGCTCTTCTTCATGATGAATAATATTTCTGGCGCTTACTATAAGTTTATCTAAAGTATCTATTTCCTTTTGCAGTTCCTCTCTGTTTTCTGCAACACTCAGAGTCTCCCACATCTCTTCTTCCTGCCATCTATCCTCTTCATTCATATCTTCAATTGAATCAAAATCATATATATCTTCTGAATTCTTCTTCTTATCAAGAGGGATTTTTAATAAGTCTTCGAGTCTTTTCTTCCTTCTTTCAAGAGATGATAAGAGGGCATAGGTACTTGAAGCAAAACGTCTCTGAAGTATTACAATAGCAAAAGCAACATTTCTTTTTTTATCTTTGCTCAGGGCTTTATTATACTGGGTATTTACATATTTAGACAGACTGTTATATAACTCAAATTCGGAAGGAGAATTGCCTTTTAATTTAAAGGAAAGAGTTTTTACATGCCTTGGTAAAAATAGAGGAGTCCCATCGAAATTCTTCAAATCTTCCTTTACTCGTCTTATAAACAATGGGTTATCTTTATTCTTAATAGATTCCTGAACCATTTCCTGAGTGGCAAAAAAGCCTGGTTCCAGTAGATCCAGAAAGAGTCTGAAATTTTCAGGATCACCTTTATGGGGAGTGGCAGTTAAAAACAGAAGATGATCTGCTCCATGGGAAAGTATTTCCCCAAGTTTATAACGACTGGTCTTATCAGTTTTATCTCCATAACGATAGGCACTCATCTTATGAGCTTCATCGATTATTATAAGATGAAAAGGAGCTGCAGCAAGAGAAGGAAGAATATCTTCACGCTTGGCAAAATCTATGGAAGTTATAAGCTGGTTTTCTCTGAGCCATACATTTTCTCCGTAATAGGCATCCAGTAAACCTCTGTCAATTACAGCAAATTTCTCCTCAAACCTCTCAGATAATTCCCTCCTCCACTGGTCTTTAAGATGGCCGGGAGCTACAATTAAAATCCTGCTTACAAGATTTCTGAGTTTCAGCTCCTTAATAATAAGACCTGCCATAATAGTTTTTCCGGCACCGGGATCATCTGCAATCAAAAAACGAATTCTTGGAAGCTTAAGAACATAGCCATAAACCGCCTCTATCTGATGAGGAAGAGGGTCCACCTTGGAGGTATTCATAGCAAGTAGAGGGTCATAAAGAGAAGCAAACTTATAACGAATTGTCTCCAGGGCAAGAAAAACTTTTGAAGGTTCCTCTGAAAAGAGAAGATCTGTTCCTAATACTGTGCATTCTGAAAACTCATCATGAAGAATTACACTGTTAACCGGTAGTCTGGTACGGGTAGTCTGACCGATAATATGTATATAATCTTCAGTATACTCAATATGACTGACTTCTACAGGTTCCGATTCTATAGTCAGCCTTATAACATCACCTGCTTTAATATTTTTCATTTTCTGTCTCCCTTATTATTACTATTTATCTTAAATTAGATATTTCTTGTGTTATCTCCTTCTAAAATTAGAATTTCTCTTTTATCAAAGGACTTTTAAATTACTTTGTAGAATAACGTTAAATATTGTTAAGTAATTATGGAAAATTAAAAAAATCTGGAGAATTTGATAAAGAAATAATAGAATAGCTTAAAAATTTAAACTGTAAACGGTGAAATAATAAAGTTAATAGTGAAAGTATGAAAGAATATAAGTGTTTAAATTGTAATAAAATATTTTTACCTGAAAATTCAAACGCTGTAGATTGTAAAATGTTTTGCAGTAAAACATGTGAATTAACGTCAAATAAGAACCAATCTACCAATTTACCTGAGCGTCTTGCTGATGAAACCAAGCGCGAACGTTCCATTAGATTGGATTCAATCGGTAATATCCACCATTGGTGGGCACGTAGGCCCCTGGTCTTAGCACGGGTTGCAACCTATCTGGCTATTACACAAGAACAGAATCCCGATCCTAATTTTCTAGCAGACTTAGGTGCAGTAACACCAGCTCCTTCTGTTATAATGGATGCGCATGTTAGAATAAGGGATTCATCATGGTACTGGGCAATTCAGGAAGAGCATAAGAAATCAACAGCAACAGATGGAACCGAAACAAATGAAATTCCAACACCTGAGCAACCACGTGTACTCGATCCTTTTGGTGGTGGAGGAGCAATACCACTAGAGATATCACGTTTAGGATGCTCTGCATATGCTGGAGATATCAATTCAGTATCCTACTTCATTTTAAAGGCTACCTTAGAATTTCCTGAGACATTTTTCAAACCAGATACTGCTGTGATCGGCACTGACGAGAATAGGAAATGGGGGGGACTCGAGAGTGAATTAAAATACTGGACACAACAAGTTAATGACCTTGCCAGTAAACGAATTTGCCACCTATTTCCAGTAATATCCGAAAAATCCCAATATATTCCTGATCGATACATATGGTTTCATTCTGTTCGCTGTTCTACAGCTGAATGTGCCACTATTTATCCCATTCAAGATGTTCTCCATCTTACTGAAAGACCAAAAACACAATACCTATCCTTATCTTGGTTAGATGGTCAGTTGTTACCTACTATCACAACCCAAAACAATCCAAAACAAAATAGATCTACATTAACCTGTCCAAATTGTTCATTTCAAAAAAAAATATGCGATATTAAATCAGATAATTTCACCTATGACATTCTGGCTGCAGTTAGAACAGGAAACCCGGGAAATAAAGAAATTATTGCCATAGCACCAAATAAAGCCTTGACATTGGTGCCCTGGACAATCCAGGAAGAAAACAGACTTAAGTTGCTGCTTAATATGCCATTTGCACATGCATTGCAGTTGGAACTGCCGCAGGAAACTTTCCGAGGATTTCACCGATATGGATGGACTAAGTTTCAAGATCTATTTTCCCAACGACAATTACTTGTAGCCCTAGAATACATCTCTGCTATCCTGGAAACCATAGATATTATGAAAAAGACTGGCATTCCCAAAGACAGAATCGAAGCATTGTCAGTTTATCTTGCATTCTTCATAGGTTACCTTGCCGATCGTAATAGCAAATTATGTAGGTGGAACCACCAGCTAACAGATGCGGGTCTAAGCCTTGAACGAGGCTTGCCAACATTCACACGAATATACGTAGAACGATCCCCATTCAGGCTCATGGATGAATGGCTTACCAAACTCTTATCTGCTCTAAAAACGACTGTTTCTATACGTCCGGCAGCAATAGTGTACAAAGGAGGATCAGCCAATTTACCTTTCCAAGATAATTATTTTGATGCAGTAGTTACAGATCCCCCATACTATGATCGTATTCCTTACTCAGACCTGGCTAATTTTTTCTGGGTATGGGAAAATAGTATCCTATCTGTTCCAGATTCGGTATTAAAACCAAAAACAGAGACAGAAGAAGCTTACTCAGACAGTCAAAAAGAAGAGAGTAAAGAGATATATAATCGAATAATGCTAAATTCTTTCAAAGAGATCTATCGTGTCCTCAAACCTTCCCGAAAGTTTTGTCTTTTTTTTACCGGAAAGGCAACACAGGGTTTTGGATCATATGTTGATCTCTGCCAACAGGCAGGATTTGAACTCATCAATGTACGCAGTTTACAGGAAATGTCGATGATATCTTCCGAACATACTCAATACGGCACATACCTGATCTATTTCCGAAAACCGTCTGACACACCTGTCAGACAACCTCTCAAAGCTGCTAAAGATGCCAATTTACTTGAAGTTGCTAAAGCAGGCAAACCAGTCCTTTACGAGGCACTTGCAAAGTTAATCGCCGATGAACTTTGTCAAGATGATTTAAAAGAACTGCTCCCGCCTAATGGGAAGGGATCAATTATTGAACAACTAATGGAAGTGCTGGCAACTTCTGATCCTCGAGACGTATTGGAACGGTGTTTTGGAATTAATGGGCTCCGCCAAGTCGCCAAGAAGATCGCCCACAAAACAGGTAAAGACGATATCCAGATTCACAGTCCTATTGAGTTCATCCTCACTCACTACGGTTTTGCGCTGCCAACCTTATCGGACAAAATTGATGGTAATACTGTAGTGCGCCAAAAACTTCAAGTATTAAAATCTCGAATTTCCCAATCAGTTGACTCTGTCAACATCTTTGGTGCATTTTTGGATGCTTGCTCAGCATTTGAACGATTACTTCGAGTAACCATTTGGGGCTGGGCACAACGTGTGTTTGGTGCGAAACGCGACAACCATCTGGTGGAAATTCTTAAACATTCTAATCCTGAACTTAACAATCTCCAACGCCTTTCCTTCGGTCACATAGCCTCTCTATTCCGAGGATTACCTGATCATATAGCACTGGCGCCCGAATCTATAATTGTCGAACAAAAGTTCGGTCGGCGTCATATTTATGTGGCCAATGATAAAAAGAAGAAATTTTCAGAGCGTCTAGACAATATAGTCAAGGTTAGAAATAAGGTTGACCATAACAAGGATGGCTATAGAGATAAAACTCCTTTATCTCAGATTCGAGAAGAACTCGCTAGAACACTAGATGAAGCGATCCTACTGCTTGACGATCTAACCAATGCCAGAGCAATTCCCCGCATGGCAGAGCCGATCCAAGAGATCCGTGACAAGTGGAACAGAATCACTTATAAATTAAACTTTGAGGATGGTACTGATATTGAAGCTTGCTTCTCTGGCACTCTTGCCTTAGGAAACGGCTATCTGTACTTCGGTACCGAAACGAATCCTCGGCCTGTAGATCCTCTTTTAATTCCTATCTCAGAGATCGGAGAAATTCCTTAATACTCGTTCGAATAAGATGCTTTGCAGTAAAGAATACTGGATCGTCAAACACAGTTTCATATCAATTTTTATAACTGCAATATCGTTATTATGTTACCAGGCAAAATCATGTGAATTCATAAGTTAAGGTGAAGTTCCATTAAACATAAAGCATTTTAATCATACGTTACCCCCCGAACGCCCCCAAAACCCCTATGATCTCCCAAAATAACGGGCACGTTCACGCAAAAAAGATGCTTCCACAGCACCGCATTCAGAGCCGTTTTAGACCGGTTTTAAGGCAAAACAAAGGCGTTCAGCTACGGAAAATAAATACTGCCTATTTTAACGAAAGCAGCAAAATGCCGTTTAAACGCCGGAATTTTGAAATATTGCCTGAATATGCTATTATAAGTTCATAAAACACCTTCCCCACCATGAATATCCGCCGATGCGTATAAAACGCATTTTAGAAGCGTACCTATACATCCTGGTAGGGAAAGGGCCCACAATATAATAAGAGCAGAAAGGAGATACACATGGAAGAACAGGACATTACAACCGTCATAGAAGAAATCAAAGACACACCGCCGGAGGATCTCACCAGAGAGATCAGAGACACACTGAACGCCATCTATAAGAAACTCCTGGAGATAGACCCGCCGGTAAAAAAACTGGCAGTATTCGGAGGCAACAATATAAAACTCCTGGACATTCAGGATATCTGCTTTATAACAATAGACGATGATAGAAGAAGAGTTGTAACCTCTGACGGCAAAGAATGGTATCTGAAAGAAACCATGTCGGTCCTCCAGAACAGATTCAAAGATGATCCGAAAATGATGCTGGTGCACAGAGCCTATATTGCAAACCTCCTCCAGGTAGATAAAATCTTCATAGGCACAGTTCCCGCCAGAAGAAACAGAAAATCCTCTACCATGCACCTCATGTTTAAAACCCTCCCGGAAGAAATCAAAGTTCCGGTAAGTGAAAACAACCAGACAAAGGTAAAAGAATATCTGGGAATAAAAACGCCAAACACCACCATAGAGGAACCGCCGCCGGAAGGAGGAGAACAGCCGCCGCAATGAAAGAAGAAACTTTAACAGAAGAACAGCTAAAAAAACTTATAGGCCAGGAAGTAAGCAGGCAGCATAAAAAACACAGGCCACTGACTGTACCGGATCTCGAAGAAAGCACCTATAAAACTCTTAACTCAGGCAGCATACTTTATGCCTTCTCAGACAAAGAAAAGGTTACTATTGTCACAAAGGATGGGAAAAGACATGACACAGATCTAACCATAACAAACATATCGGACCTGTTAAAAGAAGAACCGGCATTTAAAATCACCCATAAAGATTATATTGTTAATATGTCCGAGATATCCAGGAGCCATAAATACGGCAAAGACTACGGATTATCATTCAAAGATATTCCTGATATTGTACCTGTGACAGATGCCCATAAAGATGAAATAGGAAAATATCTAAACATCAATGACCTTGCACTTTTAGACGGATACAAAAAGTTAATGAACATACTGTCAAAAAACAAGATAAGAGACTTTGACGAAGATATAACAACTTTCAACAGGGAAAGGTTATATAAAGAATTTTCAAAACCTTCGGGAGAAATAATCCTGACAACCCTCATGTATAACCTTATATACCAGGCTTTCACCTGGATATCAGAAGGCAAAATGGAACCCATAGAAGGAAACATAAGATCCTTCTGGTACTCACATGTAAAGGTGGCACTGTCAACGCTGGATATGGTCAAAGAAAAAAACTATGACCTTATGATCCAGTGCTTCAACAAGTTCATCACAGAATGGAGAATAACAACTTATAAGTCATTCGGCTTCTGGGATGCCAATTATTACGCAAGTAAAATAGGCGTAAAGAATCCGCATATAATCCTCATGGCAGAAAAGACGGGACATCTCTTCATACTGGAAAAACTTCACAGAGAATACAGTATAACTACAATAGCCCTGGGGGGACAGGGTTCATCACTCAGCATAGAATACTTTGTAGATGCTATGGAAGAACAGGAAATAGACAAGAAACAGACCTTCTACATCTTTTCATCGGTAGACTATGACCCGGCAGGATATGAAATAAAAAGATCCTTCATTAACTCACTGAAATATGAAGGCATAAAGAACATTAAAGTATTCGACATTGTTACCCTGGCCAGGTTCACTCCTGAAGAAATACAGAGCAAAAAATACCCTCTATTTGATGCAGGAGAACCACCAACTAAAGATTGGGAAACAAGGGTAAAGAAATGGGTAAAAATAACAGGTGGTATAGGTCCCAAAGAAGCACCATGGAAAGACAGAGCTTATGGAATAGAATCAGACGCAATGGTAAAAAAAATAAGAGAAGTATTCCTGGAACTGTCTAAACCTTATATGAAAAAAGAAGAAACCGGCACAAATGCTATAACCTCTGACAAAGAAGGAAACCTTTTTAACATGTGGAATATATGGAGAAAATATAGCAGGTGAAGATGTCTTGTTATGAGGCAATTCACCTGCTTTATTATTTTCCGGGAGGACATTATGGATAATGAATTATTGACAATTAAAGAAGCTGCTACAATAGCAGGAGTAAATATAAGTACATTATATAAGGCTATTCAATTAGGAAAAATAAAAGTAGAATCAATTCCAATCAGGGGAAAAGTAATAAAGAAAATAAACAAATCAGAATTAGAGAGGATTTACGGTCCTTTTCCATTGGAAGCGAATCGAAGCGAATCGAAAATTCCAATCTATTCCATTGGAAGCGAATCTATTCCATTGGAAGCGAATCGAAGCGAATCGAAAATTCCAATCTATTCCATTGGAAGCGAATCTATTCCATTGGAAATTCTAAAAACTGCAATTAAAGATGTAATAGAAGCCGAAAGAGCTCAATTAATGAAACCTTTAGAAGATCAATCTCTTTACCGGTTGGGAAGAATGGAACAGGAGAATATATTCCTTAAGGCGAAAGTGGAAACTCTTCTTCAGGAGTTGGAGCAGTATAAATCCTTATCAGGGCCGGTAGAGCTGGAAGCATGGCAAAAAGAAAAAGAAGATCTTCTATCCAGAGCTGAGGCTATCCAGAAAGAAAACGAAGAACATATCCGTAAAGCAGAAGGAATGAATCAGGTCTTGCTTGATAATGCCAATAACATAAAAGAATTGGCTAAAGAAAAAGATAGGTTGCAGTCAGGATTTAAAGAGCAGGAAGCAATCATAAAAGAAAAGGAAAGGGCTCTGAAAGAACTGGATGAATTACACCAAAAGGAGCTAGAGCAATTACAGCGGGAACAAGAGAAAAAACTTAAATTAATGAGCGATTCAGCAGAAAAAGAGAAGATAGAAATAGTTGAAGCCTGGAAGAAGAAAACAGAAGAACTGGAAAGGCCCTGGTGGAAGTTCTGGTAAAAATATAAAGATATTTCAGCCAGGTTTTATGGAGGTTGGTAATGCTTAAAGAGAATTGTAAAAAACATAAATTGTATTGGTTTTTTAGAATTTACTGTTTTGTAGTTATTGTTGTATGGAATGTATATTTCTTTACCAATATGGAGAGCAATAAAGCACCGATTTATCTACCTTTTGTATTTCCTTTTTTCATAGCTGCTATTTTTATGCTCTTCAGTATTTTTGTTTTCCCATGGAAATACAGTCTCTTCGGAGAGCTTGAGAGGACAAAATTCCCTGATGAAATTCCTATTCTGCATAATCCCTGTTCTTATGGAAAAATAGCTTTTTTCCATGGTACCATACCATTCTTTTCATGGACTGTTTTTCCTTCTGGTCTGGGTATTTCTATACTGGGTGTGGGAAAGGTATTTATACCTGCCAGGAATATACAGAAACTTGAATCCGGCTTTTTCTTAGGCTATGTATTAACTCATAATTGCCCGGAAGTATATAACCCTATATATATACCTAAAGGGGTGTATGAAGCTCTTAAGGATATTACCAGACTTTAATTCTTTCAAAGAAGAGGCTGAATATGACTTTCAAAGAACTTTATGAAAAAGCTAAATCTGTAATCAATCCGCGGAAACTTTCTGAATATGCAGAAGCCGGCGGTGTCGGTGCTGCTATTCTTACAGAAAGCGGAATGTTATATACCGGAGTATGTATTGATACAGCGTGTTCTATGGGCCTCTGTGCAGAACATGCAGCTGCTGCTGCTATGGTAACTGCAGGAGAAAACAGGGTATTAAGAATGATTGCTGTTAACTGGGACGGAAAAATATTACCTCCTTGTGGTCGTTGCCGTGAATATATAAGCCAACTTCATAAAGATAATATTAATGCTGAAGTCATGATAAAAGAAGATGTAATCGTAACGCTCAGAGAGCTATTACCTTATAACTGGCAATAAAACTTTTTACTTTTATATAACCTGATACAAAAATTGACACAGTTCATATATCCGATTTTATTATTCCATATATACTAAACATAAAGAATAATAGTCCAATAAAATCAAAAACAGGCAGCTTTTCACTGTCCACTTCAATAAAAATGAAGAAGCTATGAAGTAGGAATTATATTTTCAGGTATAGAAATACTCTTTACTATTAACAGAATATGAGGACAGTGTAATGGGAAGAAATACTATAACAATCATAGAGTTGGTAATAGTTCTATGTGTAATAGTAGTAACCGTTCGGGTATGTACGTACAAGAAACCGGAGGCTAAAATATCAACTACAGTTCCTACCCCTAAAGCTACTCCAACCATGCGTCCTTGGGAAGAGCATTTTTATGATAAACAAATGTCAATAGTAATGCAGTATTACGATGATTGGGAGCGTGAATTAGGGAAAAGAAAAGCTATAAAGAAAACCTTAGATTGGATTAACGGGAAAGTGCCATCAGAAGCACCTGTACCAGAAGGCATGGTAAAAGCTTATATGGGAGGAATAAACGGAACATCAATTGTTATCAAGTTTAATGACGGAGTATCAATCGGTTTTGATACTGAACCACTGGAAGGTATACCATAAACAACATAAAATACATAACAGGGGTAGTAAGAGCACCGTGTCACCAGGGGCAAAGTAAACAGAAATGCGGAGACGGCGTAATGAAGAGAATACCGGGAAAAGTCGCTGAACGTTAGAGACATAAAAAGAGGTGTTCTGTAGTGTGTAAAGAAGAAGAGAAAAATGGAGACGCAATAGATAAACTTACTAATGTAGAAGGTGAGCTGGGAAGAAAAGACCTTCCTGCATTTAGCACCAATATAGAAAAAGTCCTACTCAAAGCGGTAGAAGATGAAAAATTCAGGGACATGTTATTTAAAAACAGGAAGTCTGCCCTAGAACAGTCAGAAATTCAATTAAGCCCACAGGATAAAATGATTTTACAAAGTATTCCTACACCCACTTTGACAGCTACTCTGACCAGCTTAACAAAAAGTAAACTAACGTCTCGGAGAACTTTCCTGAAAGCATCAACAGCAGGATTCGGTTTTCTGGTAGGTTCATTCTTAGGAGTTCCAACAATGGAAGCTAAAAGGGGATTAGAGTGCCACAGTCATAGAAGCGAGATTATAGAAGCCTTACGCACATATGCAGCAGACAATAATGGTGCGTATCCAGTTTCTCTTGAACAGCTTAAACAAATTAGTCCATCAAGCCATAAACCTTATATGGAAAAAATTCCTACCTGCCCTGTTGGTAACACGCCTTATATATATAAACTTCATAACCCACTCCAATCAACAGTTTTCTTAGTTAAATGTAATAACGAACCACAACATAGTATGTTTCTTACATTAGTGTCAGACATACTATTATTTGGTCAAGGGTTTTACCAACTTACTGCGGGCATAAGGTAAATATGTTTTTTTACTCAGTAGGCACAAAGAGTATTTTGCCCGACCCCTCAAAAAAGCCGGTAGAACTTCCCTGAGCCATACTGCCCGGCAGTTTCCTATTTTACCGTTATTTTTTGCCTAAAAGCTAAACCATGTTATCAAAAACCTTCCTTTTTGATAAAGACTCGAAATCCCTCAAACGGAAAAAATATCCCATAGGAAAAGTACAAACCTACCAGAGCATCCTTGGAAACCTTTATTACTATAACTTATGCAGCACCACACAGCTCTTCCAGGAATGAATTCTTTACTCAAACAGTATAACTTCCACCCTTAAGTGCGTTACAAGTCAAAATAAAGGCCGTTTTTATTCCCCCGTGTAAAAGACATTCAGCCGGGTCTGGTAAAACGCACTTTTGCACACGATTCTGCCTGGTACCCTTATAACACTTTTTTAGCTTGTGGCTGTTTTCAGCACGAATCGTTTCCTTACCCTCCCCGACATATCAGGCTAGAGGGGTCAGTTTTTAGACATCTCAAAGTTTTAACATATGTTACTTTTTTACTCTTAAAAACAGTTCCCAGCCAGGCATGTTTATCATGGAAGCCAAAAGTAACAAACTCTTTCTACATAACGCTTCGCAAGTGCTAACAAATATGTTTTTCTTAAAATGCTGCATTGCAAAATGGCTCTATTTTGCTCTCAAACGAGTTTCTTAAAACCTGTTAGTATGATTTATCATTTTCTGGATTTTGATACGTCTAAAGCGAATTTAAGAGTATCTAAACCACGATACCAGGATATGCTTTCTTAAATTCTGCTAATATGATACTTCCCAGTGCAAGTTTCTTTGCCTCCCCCTCACACATAAAAGACAGCCCTCTCTGTATTTTCTCATCATTAGTTACATTTGTTATGACTGTGTTAAGTTTATCAGGACAGGTTTTAGTAAGTGTTGTAAGGATCTCCTCAGTTGTAATAGAATCTTTCTCTTCCTTCCAAAATTCATTTACATATTTCTTGGTCTTTTCGACAGATGGAGCTGCACACTGTGCAGGAGCTGAATTATTGAAAGCACTGTGAGCAGTCTGGTTTAAAGGTGATACATTCTTTACTTGTTCATTATTCACGGAAGTAAGGAAATACCTGTCAGGTCTAATGGGATTATATTTACGTATTCTATCAGTAATTGTCTGTGTAATAGCCTGTACCTGTTCTTTATTAAATCCTTTAGAAGAAAGTACCTTATGACCTTCTGCTATAACTTCAGGAGAAATACTGAACCCGGATGTTTCCGGTGTATGTTCAGCAGGAGCTGGTGACGTAGCAGTAGAAGCAGGCTTAATGTCAGATAAAATATTACCCAGAGCAGAAAATTCACCTTTATCTGGTGTGCCGGTGGGGCTTAGTAAATTAATATCTGGCGTATTCGAATTACTTTTTTTAGAGCTTATATACCTTTCTCTTATAAAATAACTACAGTCAGGAGAATTTTCTATATTATTTTTTTCCGGTGTTTTTTCTTTTTTAGTTATATTTGTAATGGAATCAGTCGGATCTGATTCTTGATGATCTTTTTTTGATATTGATTCTTGATTTGATACGGAATTGGTATCTGATTTTATATGTTGAGATACATTTTTCGTATCTGATTCTGGCAAATCAGATACAGTTTTAGTTTTGGATTTATGAGATACACGTTTAGTATCTAATTCACTGAGCGACAAAATAACATCTATTTTTAAAGATATTATACTCCCCTCACCTTTAACATGAGATTTTATCATACCTATACAATTCTTCTTTTCCAATTTATTCAGAGCTGTAACAACATGAGGCTGAGCTATACCGGTTTTATCAGCTAAATATCTGGAAGCTAATTCTTTTGTTAAAGTCAATCTGGTATCAGGATAGAGATATGTTTCATCGGCAATGGCGTCTATTACCTTATACTGATTACCTTTGAAAATTTTCCTCATGGCAGTTTTTAAGTTTAGAGGTACCGGTGAAAATTGATAATCGATTACATTACTCATAGTAAATATAACACTCCTTCTTATAAATATTGACAGAATAACAGGAGGAATGATATAATACTTGAAGTTCTTATAGCTTTATAAACTTCAAGTATAACAGTTATAGCCCTGCCAGGGGCTAAAATTGTTTATACCGCTTTTTCCTATTATTGTTATCTCTTGTCACTTAATTCTACTGATAGCAAACCTAAGGCAATACATTAAATTCTATATTCTATTTCCGTATTCCTTCATGTATGGCGTACACATTTTGACAAATTTTTACTCTAACACGATTCCGTCAGTATTCATAAGGGATTGGCAATAGGTATAGAATCAGGAATCCAGCATGGTTACTTAAAATTCAATAATTGAATAAGGAATATTTGGAAATGTAAGTAGGAATAGCAAGTTTTTTCTTGTTGGTATTATGGAGGTGTTGATATTTTTTTGTTTGAAAATTTATATATATAATCGTAACAACATATAACAAAAGATTATACAGTTATATTAAATATTACTTTCTATTCTCAGTTTAGCTACTCTTTTGTTAATGAGTGGTGAAAAATGATTTGTATATCTCCCTTGTAATTCTGGTAATTGCCAGTCTTTGCCAGTTACTCTTTTACGACATATAGAAGAACCACATTTACATTCCCATGTTGAAATATAATTTTCATCTGCCTCCCAGAGTGCATAATCGGCTGTTATTTCTTCTCCTGCTTCAATATCACGTTTAGCCATTAACGTATAAGCGTCCTTCAACCATGTATTTGAATCACAGGAGTGATTTATACAGTAATGGGATTCATCTCCATATCCCTCAATACTGAAAACATTATCATCCCACTGCATAAAAAATTTACCTTTAGCTTTTGCTTCTTTAGCACCTCTGGTGTCAGTATATCCTTCACCCCATACAATAAGATCTTCTCCCCCTGCAATTTTTTCAACAACAAACATTCCTTTCCCTTTATCAGGACTTTCTTTGATTTCGATTTTCGGACTTATCCAATTTTTTTTAACCTGGGTTTTGTTTTTATTCATGAACTTAACACCTTTCTAATGTATTCGTATTTTAATATCCCATGGCCCTCATATTTTCATCCACTTCTTCAGTACAGTGCAGGTATATGGCAGTAGTAGTGATATCTGCATGTCCCAGGAGCTTTTGTACCTTCGTGATAGATACCCCTCTTTCCAGCATGTGAGTTGCAAAAGAATGTCTTAACCCATGGAAGGTGGTCCTTATCTTCAGCTTCTTCACAATCCTTGTAAAAGCCTGTTCAACATAGGGTATGGTAATAGTAAATCCTTTAAAATTTTCAACCTTATCTTTAAAATTAAGAGGCAAAAAAGCAATCCTTCCCGTGCCTTTACCTTTTACCGATAATTTTATACTGTCGTTACACTTTATGTCTGACTTATTCAGATTCAAAATTTCCGATAGCCGTAATCCGGAATAAAAACTCAGTTCAATGGCAAGTTTTAATTCCTTCCCTTTATCCGTTCGAGGGACACTCTGAAGAATCTGCCTTAACTGCTCCCTGGTAATAAGTTTATCCTGAACAGTTTTCACCCTTCTTTTCTCTCTTTTATGCCATTCCGGCTTATAATCTATTTCCATACCGGCCCTTCCGGCCTTCTTTATAGCAGCCAGTGCCTGAAGATATCTGCTCTTAGATTTTATCTCCAGTTTCCCCTCTTCAATTAATTTAATAATGGCTGAATATTCTTTCAGCGTTTTTGCACTCATGCTTAATCTGTAATAATCCTGAAACCCTTGCCATTTCTTGATCTCGATTTTTTCACTTTCCATAATATCACCTCCTATGAAGAACTAATGTAATATTAGTTAGTCATATTATAGCAGAAAATAAAAAAGAAAGTCAATTTTAGATTAATAGACTCTTAATAAAAATTTTATTATCTTATGGCTGTTTTAGTATTAATCATTGTCTTACCCCGTATAGGCATAGTAAAATAAAGGTATTTTTTTACTATCAAGGATATATTTTCTTGCCAGTTAGTTTCACTTATTGTCTTTTCTAGCTCTTTTAATTCTTTCAAGCCATTCTTTATCAATTTTGAGAATTAAAGAACGTAAAATATTATTAATAAAATAAGAAACAGTTAGTTGTTCAAAATGCCGTTCCTTTTCATCTAAAACGTTTCCTCCTTTCAATATAATCTCTTCAAGTCCATAAGGAATATCAAAATAAAATCTTCTTTTTTCTTCATCTTCAGAAAATTCAAGCCACATATTTAAACCTTCATTATAAAATATCTTACATAATTGTTCATCAACTTCTCGGAATAGTTCTTCTGGGAAAGGCTCTTTACTTAAAAAATTCAGTAATATACCTGTAGAAGTTATACCAAAAAAACTAGTTTGTAGACTTTTTACCACATCAGAAAGCTCTTTTAGATACCCTCTATTTTCATATATAGAATTTCTATTATCATCATAATGTTGAATAAAATAATTTATATAATGTTCATAATTATCTATTACTTTTTCTATATCCTCCATAAATTTCACTAGTCTACCACTGCTAATAGTATTTTTACAAGAAAGACATTTAATTTCTAATTGTTCTATTTTATCTACTATCAAGTTCATTTCAAAATTTGTCTTATATGAAATTGTCTGTATTCCATGAACAAAAGCAAGATTTGTTGCTTCTTCTTGAAAACCTTTAGCTGAAAAAAATACACCTATATCTGTATATCTAATTGGTAAATTCTGTGCATTATTATCTATAAAGTAATTTTCTGAAATATCTTTTATTACTGTAATAAAAGCTCGTATTTTATCTTTAGAAACTCCATTTTTGTAAAACTTTGCTTCACCTAATAATCTTAAAGGAAATATAAAAGGTATCCTTCCAGAAAAAATACATGGGTTGTCAATTTGATGCCATGTTCCTCTACCCTTTATTTCAATTTTATATTCATTATCATTATGAATACGGACTCTACCATTTTCTTTTTTCGAAACTAAGTTCCATTTGCTTTTTTTAAGAAGTAATCTAATAATAACTTCAAATAAATATCCTCTTAGTTGTCCTCTCTTTAGGTTACTTTCATCTTCCATATTTATCTCCATATAAGTAACTATATTGTAAAAAACGTTAAATTTAAATTAAACTTATTAAAGTTTATATTTTGTTGCTCTTAAATCAAAAGCTGGTTTGGTTCCCTCTAATATATCAATAATTTTAGTATTAATTTTAGATGTTTCTATAGCTCCAGAATAAACACTAAATTCATTTTTATTGCCTTTGTCTATCTGAACATTTATAATCTGTTCTGCATCACAAACAACGGCAATATTAGGATTATGAGTTACTATTATTATTTGTCTTCTTTTTTTTGCTTCTTTAATAAATGGTACTAAAACTTTATAGATACTTTGATTATCTAAATTATCTTCCGGTTGATCAAGGATAAGAGGAATATCATCTTGATCTAAAATAAGGTAAAATATCAATAATAAAGCACCTTTTTCTCCCGGTGATAATTCTAAAAGCTCTTTATCATCTAATTTTAATTTATAATATGGTTGTACATAATCAAGATTAAATAAATAATTATAAAAATTTAGATAATCCTTTAGTTGTTTTTCGATTTCTCTAATTTGGTTATTTTGGCCTTCTCTTTTATCATTTTCTAAATGAAAGATAATATTATCTAAAAAATTTAACACATCAGCTTCATTATTGAAATCAATGCTTGTCAGTTCATGCAATTTTGCTATACCTTGATCTTTACCATAAAAGCTACCCTTTACACTTTGATTAATATAATCAATAAATTTTTCATTAAAATCTTTTTGTTGTAACGATACATCGAAGTTTATTTTATACGATGTATTTATTTCTTCATACTTTTTAAGAAATTCAGTAATAGGTTGATAAAGTTCTTTATATATAGATACTATCTCAAGCTTTTGTTCATAAAGTTTTTTTACTTTACTACATCGGTCATTTCTCTTACATAGCAATAGATTATCTAATTCTGTATCAATATATTTTAAAAGTTCTTCGTAATACGTTAATGTATCGGTTTTGTCTTTACTTCCAATAAGTTCTTGTTCTGTTTTTTTCCAATTTTCTAGTTCTTTTAAATATTCCTGATATTTTTTTTGTGGTTCATCAAGTTTAGATTGAAGAGCGTTTATTTCATTTTCAAATTGTGGTAGCATAGCAAAAAGACTATTTGGGTTTTTAAAATCTAATTTTTCATTAATATTATTGATATATGTCTCAAGAGTATTAATTTTGTCATCTAAAATATTATTATTAATTTTTAATTTTATAATATCATGAAAAGGTATCCCTAAATTTTCAATAACCGCTTTATATTGTTCTTCAATCTTTATATAATCGTTCTTAAAACATTCAATTTTTTGTTTACAATTCTTGAGGTCTTGTAACTGCATACTAAATTCTACTTTATCTTTTTTATTTTTTTCAATTTCTATTTCTACTTTTTGTTTTTTTACAGTTTTTCTCTCAATTTTTATTTTAATATTCTCCACATATTCTTCATTTGTTACTGGCTCTATAACTGCTTCAGGTTCATTCTTTTTATGATTTTCATATTCGGATTTTTTATTTTTGAGTTTTCCTTCTATAGATATTTTATAATCACGATTTTTCTTTTTCTCTAATTTAATTATTTCTTCATTTAATTTTTCAATATCTTTTTTTATAATTTCTTGAGTACTTAATATTCCTTCTGTTTTATATTTTATTAAATCATCCAAGTTATTGGTACCTAATTTATTCTCTTCTTTAACATGAGTAAATATAACTTTTTTTAATTCATCTTCAAATTGATTAGATTTATCAATATCATTGCATATTGTTTCAAAAAAATTTTGAGGAATATATTTTACTTTTTCATAAGATGAATCTGATGGTTTATCACTTAAAGTTTTCTTCTCTTCCTCATCACTTTCCCATATTAATTTACCGATAAAATTATTAGCTTTATTTTGTTTATTATAAAATTTGGTTTTATTTAAAAAAGAAAAATAATTAATATTTTTACTATTTCCTAATAAACCAATAATATCAGATAAAGCACTTTTACCAGATCCTTTATTACCAATTATTGCTATTAGTTTGTGATTAAATTTTATACTAATATTGTTAAACCAAGTTTCATCTAACTTCGAATCTGCTTTTTTATAAATTTGTAATTTTTTTATATATTTTGTTCTATTATTTTTTACTTTTTCAAAAATAGGCGGACATTCTCCATTAATTACTCTTCCATCAGCTTCATTAATAATCTGTTTTAACCCTCTAAAATTAGGATCTGCTTTTACCCATAAATTTGTTTTCAATTTATAATCTTTTATATTATGATTATCTGAGCAAATAATCATGGGTGGATTTTTTATATGGCAAATATTAGGGAGAACATTTTTTTTATAATCCTCAATATCTTTTATTTGTCCCAACTCAAAAATGTCAATATGTTTGAGTATATCTACTTTCTGAGCAGTCTTATGGTCTAGAGAATTACTAATATTTTCCAATGAATTACTTTTTCTTCCTGCATGTATTGTTACAAGTCCGTTGTTTTTGTGAATTAAGTCACATGAGCTCTCCAAAAAACAATAAAGAGAGTCATTTCCTTTTTCTTTAATATCTTGTTCTGTAAGTTCAAGACTTCCTTTTATTTTATCCCATGTTGATTGAATATCTGAATCTTCAGAGAAAATACCAATAATATGAATAGATTCAGAACCTCCTTTATCGGTGCGTAACTCTATACCTGGTAAAACAGTAATATCTTTCGTTTTTGCTAATTTCTGTAATTCTGTAATTTTTTTTACGTCAATAGTATGATGATCAGTAATAGCAACAACAGAAATTGAATTTTTAGAAAGTACATCAATTATATTTTCATTGGAAACAGATTTATCATCATAATCATATGAACTTGGAGTATGAAAGTGTAAATCCCATTTACGCCATATTGCTCCTCTACTCATAAAAAAACTCACCTTCTTTTTCATATTGAAGTGAATTTACATTATATTCTTTTACTAATTCAGAACTTTTTTTAGGACTTATTTTTTTCTCAAAATACATTGATAATTCTACTGCTGGAAAATATATCATTAAAATTCCTTCTCCCTTAGAAATAAAATTTATATATAATTCTTCAAAATTAAAAAAAAATCCTTTTATTATAGAAAACTGCAATATTACATATTACTTTCATTATGAGCAGCAAAGCCGTTAGAGCTGGCAGCTTACCACATACCCACCCCTTCAACCTTTCTATCATGCTTTTACTGAACTTTGCCAATAACTGTTAGTGCCGGCAACCCGCCCGGATTTGATTTTCTGTTCGCCCCCATGCCTCCCAGGGAAATCAAATCCTCTTCCCGCCCATCATAACCCTTTTTTTCAGATTCTTACTGAACTTTGCCGATAACCGATATTACCGGCAGCCACCCCATCCCCACCATTTCAACCCTTCTATCATGCTTTTACTGAAGATTGCAGATAGCCGATAGTCCCAACAGCCCGCCCCCGTCGCCGAGCCTTCGACGCGTCTCAGACTTCGGCGACCTGTCCCCTTTCAACCGTTCTGCTTATGTTCTAACGAAGTTCACTGGTAACTGTTAGTGCGTGCAACCCGCCCCGGAGCGAGCTTGTGACGCGGCCACAAACTTCGCTCCCTGTCCCCTATAAAATTGTTTTTTTCTTTGTTGTCAGTTCGTTCATCAAAACCGATCATGAATCGCTCAGTGGCTTAAGCTGTGTCCATAAACAATCTGCCTGGCTCTCCTGCCCCCTCCCCGCCCGGAGCCAGGCAGACGCTTATCGAGCCGTTTTCTTCCCAACCAGCAGAAAAAGCTAATGGCATTGCAAGCAGAAAACAGCAAAGATGCACTGCTTAAAGCAGCATAGCTTTTGCTACAACAGGGAAAGTAGAACTGAATTTAGCAGAGCAGGTGAGCCGGAAAAAATAAGGCAAAATGTTCGACTTTTGCTTTCTCTGGGTGGTACATTTCTTATTGCCGCAGCCGGTACATTTTTGTTTGCCGATTCTACCGGCTATTTGCTGACAGACCTGGCACCTCAAGCAATTTCCAGCTTGCACCGGTCCGATAAAACCCAGGGTAAGCAGTTTCTATCAGCACAGATTCGCAGAGCCGAGCTTTGCAAAGATAGGAGCTGCAGCATGCAGAATTTGCACATAGCACGCAGGCAAAAGAGCAGAAGCAGTGCAGAGCAGCATGCAGAGCATGATAAAAGAAATGCTGCAGGCGGAGCCGGAAATATTAATTATCAGTTTTACCGGCACAGATTTGCAGAGCCAGACTTTACAAAAATATGATATGCAGCATGCAGAGCTTGCACATAGCACGCAGGCAAAAGAGCATGAACAGTGCAAAGCAGCATGCGGAGCATGAGAGAAATGTAGCATGCAGCAGACAGAGCCGGGAACAGCTATACTTTTGCTGCAGGAGATAGCCGGGGGGAACAGCAAGGCCGGCAGTTAGACACTGATTTGCAGTTAAGGAAGTTTAAGAATAGTGACCCGATCTCCACCCGCCCCTATGAATAAAGTTTTATCGGTAATTTTAGGAGGCCCGGCGATAAATCCACTGCAGCAATCAGCAGAGCAGATCCAAAACCAGCAGTGAAGGGTAAAAATAGCAGTGCAGGATAACCGAAATTTTGCCAGAGGGAAAGCCCGGCAATGAATCTGGTGAACTGGCAGTTTGCAATGAAACCAGGCAAGAGCAGATCCAGAACCAGCGGAAAAGGACAAAAAAAATCAGTGCAGCAGCAGAATCAGATTTTATTATAGCAGGCAAGCAGGCAGAATTTGCACATAGCACGCAGGCAAAAGAGCATAAACTGTGCAAAGCAGCAGACAGAGCCGGGAACAGCTATACTTTTGTTGCAGAAGATATCCGGGTGAGCAGCAAGGCCGGTAGAGCTGGCAAGAGCCGGCAGGCAAATGCTGATTTGCAGGAAATAAAGTTTAAGAATAGTGACCCTACCCCCACCCGCCCCACCCTATAAAATTGAGCTTATCATTGTTTTTATAAGGTAATAATATTTTTTTTTGCTTGTTACAATTTCTTACAATTTGAAAAACCATTGTTACAACCATACTATATACTTTAGATAGTGAAAGAAATAACAACAACTGAAATAAAAAAATTGAAATATAAAGGAGAAATAAAAAATGATGAACGGAATACAGAACACAAAAGCAAATGATTACCAGGTAGCAGTAAAGATGGCAAAGACACACAGCAAAGAACAGTTAGAAACTATGTATAAAGAAGCTCAGAAAGGTCAACAGGGAGCACAGGGCGGACAGGGTGGGCCCGGTCAAGGCCCAGGTGGTCCAGGTGGACCTGGTGGTGGCCCCGGAGGTCCAGGAGGACCAGGCGGAGGACCCGGTGGACCTGGAGGCCCAGGTGGAGCAGGCAAAGCAAACAACTCCAAAGAATCAGGCGAAGCAGAAGCAGGAAGAAAGCCGGAAGTTGTTAAACAGGCTCTCGAAATAAAACAGAAGGATGAAACAAATCTTTCTTCTGATGCACAGAACGATAATGACTCTACAAACCAGGCAAGTATGATGTCTTTCAGTATGAATCTTCAGAGTTTTGCCGGTGTAGGTTAAATGTAATAAAAGAAAAGGTCAGTTCGTAAAGGACTGGCCTTTTTAGTTTTATATCCAGATTTGCCAGAGTAGATCTGAAAAAAATAACGTTAATAGCAGATGGTGTAAGCGATTTTCTATTATTTACCGGGGGATTTTTTGCCTTCTTTTATAATCTTAACCCACCCGAAAAAGTCAATATAGTATAAAAAATTTTCAGTAAAAAATTTTTTATCTCCATATTGACTTTTTCCTGCCCAAAGAGGGCTAATTAAGAAGGCAAAAAAGCAAAGCATGCAAAACGTTTTACAAAGTCCTGTAAGTGGGGGCTTGCCGGACTGGCGGAGCGGGAAAAAATAACCTGTTCGGCTACTCTTTTAAATTTCGTCTCTTACTGGCCGAAGTGAAAAAAAGAGGCTGGTTAAGAGTGGCTTAATTTTTCGTAATTACTCATGGCGGGGGGCTGGATATGCCGGAGGTCTCCCGGCTCTGTCTTTATCCTGTTCCTTTTTTGCACTGTCGGGCCCGGCGGAAGTCCGGAAAAAATGCCAGAAAATTTGATATCTGTTTTTATTATTACTGCCCAGGGGCGGAGGCTCGGCTCTGCCGGGGCTCCTGGATGGTCTGCACCAGTGCCCAGGGCGAAAAATTTCATTCACGAGCTGCGAGCGGAACGGATGCCCGGGGGCGGCGGGGCCGGAGCCGGGAAGCTCCAGCCCTTTCCGGGTTAATTCCTGCTCTTTGCAAGTCTCATTTTTTCCAGATTCGTTATATGCCTGCTGGCCTGCTCTCTCGTAATTGTTGCAAGGTCTATTCCAGGTCTTACATTTAACTCTTTGCAAAGGTCCTCAAGGTAGTGTAATTGCTTTTCACTTATCCTGCCGTTTCCATTTCCGTTCCCATTTCCGCCGTTATTCCCATTGCTCCCGTTAGTGCCGATATCCTCATGGCGGATCTCCTGCCCGCTCTCCTGCTGTGGCTGCTCCTCTTCTTTTGCTGTCTGGCTCATGGTCTTGCCGTTCCCTTTATCCCTGTCCAGTTTTACAGGAGCATCTGCGATCCGCCCCTTCTCTATTCCTTCTTCAAGGTCGAATGTTTGTAATGTGCCATAGCCTAATGCTGCAAGTGCCCGGCCTATTGCCCCGGTTTCTGCTTTCATAACATATTCCTCAAAAGTCTTTTTATTTTCCATATTTAAGCCGGAAGCTTTATGATTGCCTTTTTCGTCAAATATGTCTGCTCTCACCAGGGCGATCCCCTTCTCTAAATCCAGATGAACAAGATCTGTCCGAATGTCCCACGCTGCATGCTCCAGGCGGAACCAGTGCAATCGAAATTTTACTTCCAGGTAATCCCTGCCGGATACTTTGATTAAATATTTGTGAGCGTCAAAGTTGTGTTTCCCGTCTCTTCTGTCTTTTGCTCTCTTCTGCCATTCCAGCCAGTTGTTTACTGCTATTATATGTTTGCACTGCACCGGAGGGTTAAAGTCTGCACACCTGTTTACATAATCAGGACAGTTGCAGTTTTTCTGCTGTCCTTCTGTAGTAATGAAGTAAGCACCGCCGGTTATGGAGTTATCTACTCTGAATGTTCCTTCCTCATCCAACTGGCTCACCTGTAAAGAATCCCCGTCTTTTTGATAGTTGAAAAACCTCTTTTGTTGCTCCTCTTCTCTTGAAGTCTCTTTTTTCTCCCTTGTCTCTTTTACTGCTAACATGATTTTTGCTCCTTTCTTGATTGAAAGGGGTATTTCATGGTAGAATGGATTTACCGGGAAGATGGGTTAGTTTCACGTTGCCAAACAAGATAACTAACTCTCTTCTTGCTTTATACCCTCTTTCATATTTTTAATTGAGTTAAACTTATTCTTATATTCAATTTTACACCTCCTTTATACTTCTAATTATAGCAAAGTAATCTAATAATTGCAAGGGTTTACTTGATTTTTTATAACATTTTTTGCAAATAAAATTCCTATATAATTAAACATTTTTCACTTTTTGTGCGATCCTTAATTATTCATATCTCCCGTAAAATTTCAGGCATCAAAACCGAGAAAACGAATAAAACAAACCTTTTATATGACAGTTATAAAAAATAATTATTTTAAAACAAAGAAGGATTTTTTAGTAAACTATAGAATATTATAAATACTAAGGTTTACTAATATAAATAGTAAACTATTCATAAGGAGGTTATTAATATGGCAGAGCTTACAACCTGGTCAGTTAAAATGACAGATACTTTAAAAGAAAAAATAGCAGGCAGCCTGCAGGAAAGCGGCCTTACAGGCAAGGAATTCATGGAAGTCCTGTTAAATACTTATGAGCAGGTGAAAAAAGACAGGCCGGAGATAACGCCGGATCTGGATGAACTGGAAACCATTACTAAAAGAATCTGTGCCATATACGTAAATGTTGGAGAGAGAATAACAACCCTGTTAAACGAGAAAGACAATTCCTTTAAAGCTCTTGTTGAAGAAAAAACCGATTTAGCCCGCACATTACAGAAGAGAATAACAGAACTTGAAAATGCTATTAAAGAGAGAATAACTGTTGCTAAAGAACTTACTGCAGAAAGAGATAAGATCCAGGAGGAAAAGATTAATCTGGAGCTCCGGCAACAGAAAGAGCTTCAGCAGCTTGCAGAGATAAACCAGGGTAATAAATCCTTGATAGAGGAATACAGGCAGAAAAATGATACTTTAAAAGGACTACTTGCAGAGTATGAAACATATAAAAGCCAGATCCAGGAATTAAAGAAGGAACTGGACCAGGAGAGAAACAAAAGTAAAGAAGCCCAGGGAAAGACTAAAGATGCAGAAGAAACCCTTAAGAGAACCAAAGAAAGATTATTCCAGACAGAGGAGCGATATAAGGCACAGATTGAAAATATAATAGATCAGCACTCCTTTGAGAAAGAAAAGGCACTTCTGGAGCAGGAGAAGTCTTTAAGGAATGAACTGCAGGCGGTGAGAGACGAATATAATAACAAAATAAAGGTTCTACTTGATGAGATTGAAGGAAAGAATAAGATAGCAAAGAAATAAATCATCTGTGAAAGAAAAGTTATGATACCTAAAAAATGTATTATATGGTAAAATAAAGAAAGAATAAAAGGAGGCTGTTAAGTGTCTATTGATAGCTCAATAAATCTTAGAAACGATGTTATATTTAAGGCAATTTTTGGTTATGAGAAAAATGAAAAGCTTCTCATATCCTTGTTAAATGCTATATTAGGTTTAACAGGAGATAAAAAAATTGTTAGTTTAACATTTCTCAATGCTTTTAACATAAAAGAATATCTTAAAGATAAGCTTACAATCCTTGATGTAAAAGCTGTAGATGGCACAGGTGTTCGATTTGATGTCGAAATGCAAGTTGCCCCTGATAAATCATATTTACAGCGTATTATGTATTATCTTGACAAACTCTTTACAGAACAGCTTAAGGAAGGCGTTCCTTATGAAAAATTATGTAAGGCTATTAGCATATCAATTTTA
>Ga0116186_1000684_pt1 | contig 38540 bp, 32 predicted proteins | sample AD_JPNNA4_MetaG_FD_89806 | JGI IMG/M metagenome (GOLD analysis project Ga0116186, IMG submission 89806) | Active sludge microbial communities of municipal wastewater-treating anaerobic digesters from Japan - AD_JPNNA4_MetaG | ecosystem: Engineered > Bioreactor > Anaerobic > Digestate | place...
CGACAGGGACATCTTCTATTCTGTCAACCCCGAATTGAAGCCTTGTCACAGCCCTTCTTCCCTCATTCTTCAACTCAGGTTCGGTAACTATTGAATTATCTGGTTTGCTTTTCGCTGCCTCAATTTCAGCAACACCTGATGATATCCCGCTTGCTGATGCAGTAACAGTTATCTTTCCGGCTTCACCCGATGACCTGATAATATTGACTACAGGCATTTCTGTATACCAGGAATTAGTAACCTTCCCTGAACTGCCGGAAACTGATTCATACACGGCTGGACCGGCAAGTGAAGCAGGTCCGGATACGGACCATTTGACAGTGTTTGCAGCTCCTTCCACATGGTCACCCTGTGAATCAACAATATCAGCTGTAACTATTACTACTGAAGCGCGGTCAGCCTCTATTTTATTATGAGAGGCTTTGAGAACTATCCTGGATGCTACCCTTTTTTCTGTCTGCCTGTTATCTGCTGACCGATCAGTATAACCCGGAGAAGACAGTCTCCGGAACTCATCAATTACAATATTGTCGTAAGTATGTTTAGCATAAGGACCTGCTGAATTGTTCAAGGCTTTACGTGATGTAATTATCCTGGTTGTATCTTCGGCGATCGCAAATCTTGAATCCACCGCATGATCAGTCTCATTTCCCATACTCCAAAAGAAAATGCCGGGGTGATTGCGGTCGCGCCTTATCATTTCTTTCGCCTGCTTCTCCTGCACTTCCGGGGCGAAAGGCAGGTTTCCCGTGCTTGGAGCTTCTTCAATTACTATAAGACCGTTCTTATCTGCGAAGTCATATACAAGAGAGGTGCCAGGATATGGAGTCTTTAGCAGGTTATATGATTTCTCCTTTTTGAGGTTTTCAAGCCCTATCAGCGTAATCCATTCTGGTAAGGCTCCTCCGAGCCAAGTATACTCCTCATTTATTTCAATACCATTAAGATCAACCTTCTTACCGTTAAGATACAGACTGCTATCCTTATTATTCCATCTGAACCATCTGAAAGCCAGGGGAGACGACTGCGAATCTGCAATCCGTCCTCCGTCAGTGAGCTCAGAAGTTATTTTATACAGGTAAGGATCCTCCGGTGACCACAGATGAGGCCGGGGAAGAGGCTTGAAAATCTGGTCGAACAGATATAATTGTCCGGAACTGAGGGTAAATTTTGATTTCATCGCCTTCAGCGGTCTTCCTGTTGCATCATATATTGTTGTAACGAGCATACAAGGCTTCGCCTGAGGATGATCATTTTTTACCCAGGTTCTCACCCTCACCACTGCCGAACTTTCAGTTAAACGGGGTGTTGTAATGACTGTTCCTCCTTCATGCTCTGACGAGCCCTGAACCGGGATATAGAGTTTATCCTTAATCACAAGCTTTACATTCCGGTATATTCCTCCATAGACGTTGAATCTGCCGGCCTGCATGGGAGGTATTTTGAATCTGTCATTCTGATTATTGCTGACTGCCACAGCCAGAACATTTTCCTTTCCCTTGTTAATATGATCAGTAAGATCAAAGTCGAAGCGACCGTAACCGCCCTTGTGGTCACCAAGATATTTTCCATTTATCCAAACCTTACAGTATTTCTGTACTCCTTCAAATACAACGAATATCTTTCTTCCTGCGTATTCCGGATTGACAGTGAACCTCTTGCGATACCAGCCCCAGCCATTCCACCAGTAAGGATTCTCTGTTTCAGAAGTGAACTTTATATATGGATGAATGTCCCCTGTTGTTTCATATGTATTCCACGTATGAGGAAGGCTGACGGCAGGCCAGCCGTAGTCGTCAAAGCCGGGTGACTCATAGCCGCTCTCAGCTGTCGCTTCGGGAAAATAATTGAAGGCCCACTGGGAATTGATTATCTTCTCTATGGCGAAGTTCTTTACATCCTGGCTCCTGCCATTCTGAAATATCAGGAAACTGAAAATAAAGAGGGATATTAAGAATTTCTTCTTCATAAATAATTCAATTACTTCTCATAAAAATAATCAATGTAATTTGAATGACAAAATAATATCATTCTCAGAAATGAGGCTATCCAAATAGTCTGCTTTTCTTTACTTACCCCTGAATTCTGGTTAAGCGGGACATGCATATATTCAGAATTTCAGAGAACCCCCTTATAGGGGGCAGCTACCCTTTATACACATCTTATAATTCACTACTGTAATAGGCTGGAGATTACCTTCGGTGAGCTCTCCCGACAAGTCGGGATCGGTTCCTCATCCTCCTGTCGTAGGATTAACGAGTGAGGGATCTCCCCCTTTCGGCAGAGAATAAAAGAAAGATGTGTATAAAGGGGAGCAGGGGGCGACTGGCTTTTGAGACACAATTCTATTTGCCTGAGACAAGTATTATCTTATGGATTGCCGAACTACGTACAGCATCATCAGAAAAAGCTTCCTTATAGAAGGTTCCGTCGAGATATGACCTGAATTGCGAAAGGTAATATTCACTTCCCGGAACTCCTGAAGCACCTCCGGGGATAACAGAAAAGGATCCATCCCAGTCTGCTGTATTCATTATACATCTTTCGGATGCTCCAAGGTTTGCTTTAAATCCCGGCTGGTATGAAAAATAGGGGCAGACTGTATGATCACTGCCGCCAATCTCATATTTATCCGAATTCAGGTTAAAAAGAAATCCGAGGATCTTAACAGAGCCGAGAGGATGCTGTAAAGTAATTGTATGAATCTTCCCCCACCGCCAGTTATGCTGATCTCTCCCATACTTGCTTTCCAGTGATCTGATGCAATCCTGAAAGCTTTTCATCACGATATCATCCAGGGTTTAATTTTCCGCAGTATTTATATTATCAACCCAGGTATTCGTACCTTTAACCAGTATTCTGTAAACAAGGTTCTCGGCAGCCAGATCCCATACATGATCATAAAGCTCACCAAGTTCATCTGCGAGAATATTTCTCTTAAAATCTATTCTGAAAAACTCAAGGATCGAAGGAGCAATATGGTATTGATCCATTTCGTAATCCCATCCTGAGAGACTATCAAGTGCAGTTTTTTCATACGGTGACAATTCATCCGCGCGTTTCTTAAGGTCTAGAATGTAAGGTGTCAAGAGCCTGGCAAAAGAGGAATGCTGATCAGCCAGCATCATTTTGAAATCCTCTGTTGAGAACTTATCTTTTTCACTCAGCATTTCCCTTATCCTGTTTATCCTGTAAGGAAGGTCGAAGCTCTGACTAACGAAATACGGGTAATCATTGTCAATTATCCTGTTATTTGCCGAAGAGACTGTTCCGCCTGACGGGTTAAAGCTAAAGGGGAGCTGATCAGCAGGGACATAACCCTTCCAGTCATATTCATCTGTTGTCCCGTCCCGGATGATTATGCCATTACCTTTCCTTATTGGTATTCCTCCTGCAGCTGCTATCCCTATGTTCCCATATATGTCGGCATAGATACAGTTCGAGCTTATTGATCTGAACGTCTCAAGTCCTGATCTGAAATCATTCCATCCTTCAGCTCTGTTAAGTATATAAACCGATCTTATTTCATCGCTTTTATCAAAGCCTGACCATTTAAAGCTCAGCGCATAATCGGTGCTGCAATTCATATTTGTCAGGAATTCATAGCCGAGCCATTTTACCTTGCCTTTTGATCTGGTTGTTTCTACAAGGCCTGAGATAACAGGGCCGTGGTGAGTATAACGGATGCCGACTGTATCATTTTTGCCCCCTCTTACTCCGAATACTTCAGGTCTGGTGATTAAATCCCTCCATTCACCATTAAAAAGATATTTCCTGTCTTTGCCGGTATCGATCTTTTCAGCATAAAGATCTATCGCGTCAACACGAAGGTTAGTCATACCCCAGGCAATTTTTTCATTATGCCCGGCCACTATAAATGGTTCTCCGGGGATCATGACACCAGTTACATTAAGCTTTCCCGGGACCACCTGATGCATCTGCATCCAGATACCCGGGTTACTGAGACTGAGGTGTATGTCATTAGAAAGCAGGGGTTTGCCTGTGATGCTCTTTTCTCCTGAGACTGCCCAGTTATTGCTGCCCGAAAAAACAGGTATTCCCAGATTACCTATCAGGTTAAATGAAGATAGGAAAGATCTTGTACCTGAGATAAGTGTATCACTTATCTTGAAATCAGGATAGACAAGGCTATGATCCCTGTTCCAGTCCGGTATTAAATCTGAAGCTATTTCACTGCCAAGTTTTTTTGTTGCCTGGTAAATAAAAAGTTCCGATGTAAGATTTCTTGAGTCAAGATTCCACCCCAGAAGCCTAATTATACCAGCAATATCTTCGAGAGTCCATGGTTCGGGGGTATAGGAAAGAATCCTGAATTCGACCGGCAGATCCTTCCCGCAAGAGACAATATAATCATTTACACCATCTATAAATGCCTGCATACAGGCTATAATTTCGGGATTCTCTTCAAAAAGGATCAGTTTTGATTTTTCATTTATCCTAAGGCTTCGGGTAAAAATATCACTCTGCAGGAAGATCTTGCCAAATATCTCCGAAAGCCTCCCTGTACAACTCCGTCTGAACAGATCCATCTGCCATAATCTTTCTCTTGCTGAAATAAAACCAGTTGCAAGATAAACATCATGTTCGTTCTTCGCGTAAATATGTGGCATACCCTTTTCATCTGTATAGATGGTAACACTATCTGTAAGCAGGGGCACGCAAAAAACTCCATCATAAAGAAAAGTGGATCTTCCGTTTTTTTTGTGGGGTGATGAAGTCCCTGAGATAATCAAAGCGATCAGTAACAAAAATCCGCAGAACAAAGTCCTTCCCGGAGTTTTCATTTCTTACCTGGATAATATCCTCATAAGTTACTAAAATTAAATGGAATAATGGCTTTTTTTTTAGGAAAATCGATTGGTCACAATAAAAATTTATTTATGAAAGAGGAATGTTATTATTAGAAGGTTGGAGGTTGGAGGTTGGAAGTCGGAAGTTGGAAGTTGGAAGTCGGAAGTCGGAAGTCGGAAGTTGAGGAACAAAGAGACGAAATCCCGTGAAGCGGGATCGGAAGACCGAAGAAATACGGGGTAAACTCCGCGACGAAGTTCCGTGCAGCGGAACAGGCGAAAGGACAAGCGGACGAAGCCGCGAAGATGCGATGGTGCGACCGATTAAGATTCGTCGTAGACGATATAGTATTGTAGCTGAAGATGATTCCCTCATGATAGTTCTACCTCGTAGAGGTTGCAGAGGGAGATCTGCGCTTATCTGCGGGAAACTTAAAATACAGGCACATTTCATAGTGCATTTCATTAAAAAAGAAGCTGAATATCGTACCAGACTCATTAAATAATGTTAACTAACTGATATTCAACAATAAAATAGACATAAAAGGGTTATACGACTACATTGCAGCTAATTATTTTAAAGAAATTTACATTTTTCCTTTGATAATATAAATTAATGAGTACCTTTGTCACTTCAATTTAAATTAAAAGTGAATAACACATTAATAGTCATTATTGCTCTCGTTCTTATTCTCGTGCCCTGCACCTGATCCGGGAGTGATATATAAAAAATGAAGATATATAAAAGCTTTCCGGATAAACGGAGAGCTTTTTTTTTAATAAAAAATTTAATTATGAAGAATCCGCTAAGAAGTTTAAAGACAGTAACCGGCAGGACAATGTCCGGGGCAAGAAGCCTGTGGCGCGCCAACGGGATGAAAGAGGAACAGTTTGGCAAACCTATAATTGCAGTAGTAAACTCATTTTCACAGTTTGTTCCGGGTCATGTTCATCTTCATGAAATAGGGCAGATTGTAAAAAGGGATATCGAAAAACAAGGGTGTTTCGCCCCTGAATTCAACACTATCGCAATAGACGATGGTATAGCAATGGGTCATACTGGTATGCTTTATTCCCTGCCGTCGAGGGAACTGATTGCCGACAGCGTCGAGTATGTCTGCAATGCACATTGGGTGGATGCAATGATATGCATCACCAACTGCGATAAAATAATCCCCGGCATGATGATGGCAGCCCTGAGACTTAATATCCCGGCTGTTGTCATTTCCGGAGGCCCCATGGAGGCTGGCCATTACGGAGATAAATATTTTAATCTTGTCGATCAGATGGTATATGGAGGGGATGATTCAATCAGCGACGAGGAACTGTTAGAGAGAGAAAGAGTTGCCTGCCCGACCTGCGGGTCATGCGCCGGAATGTTCACAGCAAATTCAATGAACTGCCTCAGCGAAGCACTGGGACTGGCATTACCTGGCAACGGAACGATCCTTGCCACCCACGCCAACCGTCTGAAGCTTTTCCATAAAGCTGCAAACCTGATAGTTGAGTTAGCAAATAAGTATTATTTTGAAGGTGACAGCAGCGTACTCCCGAGATCTATAGCCTCAAGAAAAGCTTTTCTGAATGCAATGTCAGTCGATATTGCAATGGGCGGATCAACAAATACTGTTCTTCATCTTCTTGCTCTTGCACAGGAAGCCAATGTCGATTTCACGATGAAAGATATTGATGCACTATCAAAAAAAATCCCGAATATCTGCAAAGTGGCTCCAAGTTCGGCGTATCATCTTCAGGATGTGAACCGGGCCGGGGGAATCATGGCAATAATGGGCGAACTTGAACGCCACAAACTTATCGACTCATCTGTCAGACGTATTGATTATCTTACACTTAAAGAAGCAATCGCCGATTGGGACATCTTGAGCGGCACAGCAAAACCCGAGGCTTTCGATTTTTACCGGAGTGCGCCTTCGATGAAAATAAACCTCGAAATGGGCTCACATAATACAATGTACAAAGAGCTTGATACCGACAGGGAAAAAGGATGTATAAGAGACCTGAACCATCCATATAACAAAGACGGAGGACTGGCTGTACTTTATGGCAACATCGCGGAAAGCGGTTGCATTGTCAAAACTGCTGGTGTAGATCCCTCTTTGTTCACGTTCACCGGTAGAGCCGTTGTCTTTGAATCACAGGAAGAAGCTGCTTCAGGAATCCTGGAAGGTAAGATAACTGCAGGCGATATCGTTGTAATAAAATTCGAAGGACCAAAAGGGGGCCCGGGTATGCAGGAAATGCTCTATCCCACCTCCTACCTGAAATCAAAAGGCCTTGGAACCAAGTGCGCACTGATAACAGACGGCAGATTTTCCGGAGGTACCTCGGGACTGTCAATAGGACACGTTTCGCCTGAAGCAGCAGCCGGAGGAGCAATAGCACTTATCAGAACAGGTGATACAATTGAGATAAATATCTCAGAAAGAAAGATAAATGTAAATCTTCCTGAAAAGGAACTTAATAAAAGAAGGAAAGAGGAGGAATCCATTGGAAACATGGCTTTCAAACCCAGAACACGGAACAGGAATATACCGGCATCATTGCGAGCCTATGCTGCTACAGTTACTTCGGCAGATAAGGGAGCAGTGAGGGTTATTTAGCAGAGAGGTCTTGCAGGTCTTGCAGGTCTTGCAGGTCTTGCAGGTCTTGCAGGTCTTGCAGGTCCTGGAGGTCCTGCAGGTCATGTGCGATTTAAACGACTTGCACGACCTGCACGACCTGCACGACCTGCACGACTTAAACCCCGTGGTTAAAAAGAATAAAAAAAAACAGATAAAAGAAAACTGACAAAGGAAGAAGTATGAAAGAACAACATGAGACAAAACAGGCAGAGATCCAGGTTAACGGACTGGAAAATATTACGGGAGCTGAAGCGATACTGAGATGCCTGGTGGAAGAAGGTGTTGATACTATCTTCGGATACCCCGGCGGAGCAATTATGCCGGTATACGATAAGCTGCTTGATTATTCCGATAAGCTCAGGCATATACTCACCCGTCACGAACAGGGAGCAGCACACGCTGCACAGGCATACGCAATGGTGGCCGGCAAACCCGGCGTCTGCTTTGCAACATCCGGACCTGGTGCAACCAATCTTATCACAGGCATCGCCAATGCCTATCTCGACTCTGTCCCTGTGGTCTTCATAACCGCCCAGGTTGTCTCCGGACTTATAGGTACCGATGCTTTCCAGGAAACTGATATCCTGGGGGTCTCAATGCCCGTTACCAAATGGAACTGTCAGATCAAAAAATCACAGGATATCCCAGGTACCATAGCAAGAGCCTTCTATATAGCAAAGACAGGAAGACCGGGACCTGTACTGATCGACATAACAAAAGATGCACAGGTAGATAAGCTATTATTCAGATATAAGAAGTGCAGCTACCTGAGAAGCTACAATCCTCATCTGCCACTTAAAAAGAAAGCTGTCGAATCTGCTGCAATAATGATCAACCATGCCGAGAAACCATTGATACTCGCCGGTCATGGTATCCTGATCTCAGGTGCTGAAGAAGAGCTCAGAACATTTGCTGAGAAAACAGGAATACCTGTCGCGGTAACCCTTCTCGGTCTTTCATGCTTCCCATGCGATCACAGGCTATATGCCGGTTTTCTGGGGATGCACGGGAATTATGGCCCTAACCTGCTGACTAATGAAGCCGACCTTATAATAGCTATCGGGATGCGTTTTGATGACCGTGTCACCGGTAACCTGAAGAAGTACGCTAAAAATGCCAGGATCATACATATCGAGATCGATGAGGCAGAGATCAACAAGAATGTACAGGTCGACCTCGAGATACACAGCGATGCCAGGGAGGCATTACAGTATCTTATTCCTCTTGTCAGTGAGAAATCATACGAATCGTGGATCAGGGAATTCAGGATATGCGACAAGGTTGAATTTGAAAAGGTCATCAAAGCAGAGACGAAACCTGAAAAAGGTGAGATAAGGATGGGTGAAGTGGTCAGGATGGTGTCAGAAATGACTGCAGGGAATGCCATAATCGTGACTGATGTAGGCCAGAACCAGATGTCAGCTGCGCGCTATTATAAATTTACCTCACCCGGCAGTTTTATAACATCAGGCGGCATGGGAACGATGGGATTCGGGCTCCCCGCATCAATAGGAGCAAAGATCGGTAACCCCGATAAACAGGTTATTGGTTTCATTGGTGACGGAGGCTTTCAGATGACAATACAGGAACTGGGTACTATTATGCACTACAAAATACCTGCAAAAATTATCATTCTCAACAACGGATTTCTTGGAATGGTAAGACAGTGGCAGCATATGTTCTTTAACAGAAGATACGCTTCAACAGAGCTTGTCAATCCCGACTTTGAGATAATCGCAAGAGGTTACGGTATACCTGCAAAGACTATTTCAGCAAGGCAGGATTTGAAGGAAGGCCTTCAGCAAATGCTTGACGCAGAAGGACCTTTCATCCTTAACATAGCTGTTGAAAAGGAAGGAAATGTTCTGCCGATGGTAGAACCAGGTGCTTCAGTATCGGATGTGACATTAAATTATAAAGGCTAAAATGGGAAAACAGGAATTTACAATATCATTGTTCAGCGAGGATCATATCGGGATACTTAACCAGATCACGATTATACTGACCCGCCGGCAGATAAACATAGAAAGCATTACTGCATCTGAATCTGCTGTAAAAGGCGTACAGCTTCTCACTCTCGTGGTGAAAACATCTCCCGACATGGTAAGGAAGGTCGCAAAACAAATGGAAAAGCTGGTTGATGTGCTTAAGGTTTTTGTCCACTCTTCAGATGAGATAATCTACCAGGAGATTGCACTTTACAAGGTAAAAACAAACGGATTAATGTCAGGAAATATTATTGATAGTATTGTCAGGAACCATCACGCCAGGATACTTGTTGTATCGCCCGAATACACTGTTATTGAGAAGACCGGACACAGATCGGAGATCAACGATCTGCTGAACCATCTTGAGCCTTACGGCATTCTTCAGTTCGTGAGATCAGGAAGGGTGGCTGTAACTAAACAGGTCAAGGAGCTGAATGCATACCTGAAGGAAATGGATGGAGCTGACAGATACAGGGAAGAAAATATTGAACCTTATGAAAAGAATTAACGATAATATAATTATAAACTAAAACTTAAAATTATGGCTAAAATAGATTTCGGCGGTGTACTTGAAAATGTTGTCACAAGAGAAGAATTTCCTCTTTCAAAAGCTCGTGAAGTGCTTAAAAATGAAGTTGTTGCAGTTATTGGTTACGGAGTCCAGGGACCCGCACAGGCACTGAACATGAAAGATAATGGTATCAATGTTATCATCGGTCAGGCTCCTGAATTCAAAAGTGACTGGGACAGGGCAGTAAAAGATGGCTTCGTGCCCGGAAAGACATTGTTCCCGGTTGAAGAAGCAGTAAAAAAAGGTACTATTATTCAGTACCTCGTCTCAGATGCTGCACAGCGTACTCTGTGGCCGGTTGTTAAATCCAATCTTAAGAAAAGTGATGCCCTTTATTTCTCCCATGGCTTTTCAATAACCTATAAAAAGCACACAGGAGTTGTTCCTCCGGAGTATGTTGATGTAATAATGTGTGCTCCCAAAGGATCGGGAACCAGCGTTAGAAGGAATTTCCTTGCAGGAGCCGGGATAAATACAAGTTATTGCGTATTCCAGGATTTTACCGGCCGTGCTGAAGAAAGGACTATTGCCATTGGCATAGCTATCGGATCAGGTTATCTGTTCCCGACAACATTTGAGAAAGAAGTTTTCAGCGATCTGACAGGCGAGCGCGGCGTTCTTATGGGTGCTCTTGCCGGGATAATGGATGCACAGTACCAGGTGCTTCGCGAGAACGGCCATTCACCATCCGAAGCATTCAATGAGACTGTCGAGGAACTTACTCAAAGCCTTATCCGCCTCGTTGATGAGAACGGGATGGACTGGATGTACAGGAACTGCAGCGCCACAGCCCAGAGAGGAGCTCTCGACTGGCGGCCGAAATTTATGCAGGCTACACTCCCGGTTTTCAAGGAGCTTTATAAAAAAGTAGCATCAGGAGAAGAATGCGTAAGAGTACTGGAATCGACAGGCACTCCCGATTATAAGGAAAAACTTGATGTTGAATTAAAGGAACTTGGTAACTCAGAGATCTGGAAGACAGGCGCAGCAGTGAGAAAACTGAGGCCCTCTGTGAAAAAATAATACAAAAAAAAGAAGAAATGGAAGAAAAGGTTTCAATTTTCGACACTACGCTGAGAGATGGCGAACAGGTGCCGGGCTGCCAGCTGAATACGATTGAAAAGATCCAGGTGGCCGAAGCGCTTGAGGCTCTTGGCGTTGATGTGATTGAGGCAGGATTCCCGATATCGAGCCCCGGAGATTTCAACTCAGTGGTGGAGATCTCAAAGGTGATAACAAATCCGGTTATCTGCGCACTGACAAGAGCAGTGAAAAAAGATATAGAAGTTGCTGCTGAAGCTCTTCAGTATGCGAAAAGGAAGAGAATACACACCGGAATCGGCACTTCTCCCTATCATATCAAATACAAGATAAAAACCACTCCGGAAGAAATAATAAACAGGGCTGTCGATGCGGTCAAATACGCCCGTAAATTTGTCGATGATGTGGAATTCTACGCCGAGGACGCCGGGAGAAGTGAAAATGATTACCTGGCAAAGGTCATAGAAGCTGTTATAAAAGCTGGCGCTACAGTGGTTAATATCCCTGATACAACCGGTTATTGCCTCCCCGAAGAATACGGTGCAAAGATCAGATATCTGAAGGAAAATGTCCCGAACATTGATAAGGCTATAATCTCAACCCACTGCCACAATGACCTTGGAATGGCTACTGCCAATACAATGATGGGAGTTATAAATGGTGCAAGGCAGGTTGAGGTCACTATGAATGGTATAGGTGAAAGAGCAGGAAACACCTCACTTGAAGAGGTGGCGATGATAATAAAAAGCCATCATAACCTGAATCTTAGAACCGATATAAACTCCAAACTGATCTATTCAACAAGCAGGCTCGTGTCAACCCTTATGAGCATGCCCGTTCAGGCCAACAAGGCTATCGTCGGGAGGAATGCATTCGCTCATTCATCAGGTATCCACCAGGATGGCGTTCTTAAGAACCGTGAGAACTATGAGATCATTGATCCTCACGAAGTTGGAATAAGGGAGTCATCTATCATCCTGACAGCCCGCAGCGGCAGGGCAGCTCTTAACCATCGCCTTCAGCTGCTGGGTTTCAACTACGACAAGGAAGCTCTCGACGATATCTACCAGCGTTTCCTTATCCTGGCAGATAAAAAGAAAGAGATAAATGATGAGGATATCAGGATGCTGACAGGTGAAGTCTTCCAGGGGGAAAAATCCCTGAAGCTTGAAGTGCTCCAGGTAACATGCGGTAAATCAACTGTTCCGGTAGCTACAGTAGGTTTGAGGATTAACGGGGAAGTTCATACATCAACGGCAGCCGGAAACGGCCCTATCGATGCCGCTTTCACTGCTGTAAAACACCTTATCAGCAGGACAGTGCACCTGGAAGAGTTCCTTATACAGGCAATAACAAAAGGGAGCGATGACTTCGGGAAGGTGCATATCCAGGTTGAACACGAAGGCAAGATATATTATGGCTTCGGAACAAACACAGATATCGTTACCGCTTCAGTTGAAGCGTTTATAGACGCTATATCAAAGATCAAGTAGATCTTAAGAACATGATTATAATTTAATATGGAACCAAAAACTCTTTTTGACAAGATATGGGATAGTCACGTGGTCCAATCAATAAAAGGCGGACCTGATGTTCTCTATATCGACCGCCATTTCATACATGAAGTAACCAGTCCCCAGGCTTTTGACGGCTTGAGAAAACGTGGCCTGCAGGTATTTCGTCCTGCAAAAACAATTGCGACAGCCGATCATAATATTCCGACAAGGGACCAGGATAAACCGATAAAGGATGAACTATCAAGGAATCAGGTCGGGACTCTTGAGAAAAACTGCCGGGATTTCAATATTGAATATTTCGGGCTAAATCATCCGAAAAATGGTATTGTTCATGTTGTCGGCCCGGAACTTGGCTATACGCTCCCGGGAATGACGATAGTGTGTGGCGACAGCCACACATCAACGCATGGGGCATTCGGTACAGTTGCTTTCGGAATAGGCACAAGCGAGGTCGAAATGGTGCTTGCCAGTCAGTGCATTATTCAGCCGAAACCAAAAAAGATGAGAATCACTGTAAACGGCAGCCTTCAAAAAGGGGTTACTTCCAAGGATATTATCCTGTATATAATCTCCCGCTTATCTGCCGGGGGTGCAACCGGTTATTTCGTTGAATACAGCGGTACGGCAATTGAGTCACTGAGCATGGAAGGCAGAATGACTGTATGCAATATGAGCATAGAGATGGGAGCCCGCGGAGGGCTGATAGCTCCCGACATGAAAACCTTCGAATATCTGTCGAAAGTGCTGCCGGCTGATCTGAAGCCTGATTTCAATTCTCTTGTAAAAGGCTGGATGAAGCTTAAGACAGATAAGGAAGCAGTATTCGATCTTGAAAAGGAATTTGATGCAGGTGATATTAAGCCGATGATCACTTACGGCACCAACCCAGGTTTGGGAATGGCTGTTGATGATACGATCCCGGAGAAAGCCGGGAATAAAGAGGAAAACGCAGCATTCCTCAGGTCGCTCGATTATATGGGATTCAAACCCGGTGAAAAGTTACTTGGACATCCTGTTGATTATGTGTTTGTTGGAAGCTGTACCAACGGAAGGATTGAAGATCTGAGGGCTTTTGCTGAACTTGTCAGAGGAAGGAAAAAAGATCCTGGTATTACGGCTCTTATTGTTCCCGGATCAAAGAAGGTGGAACAACAGGCAATTAGTGAAGGAATAGCCGATACTTTGAAAAAGGCCGGTTTTGAACTCCGTCAGCCAGGCTGCTCGTCATGCCTTGCCATGAACGAAGATAAGATCCCTGCCGGTAAATATGCTGTCTCAACTTCAAACAGGAATTTTGAAGGCAGACAGGGCCCCGGGGCAAGAACCCTGCTGGCGAGTCCGCTAACAGCAGCCGCTGCTGCGGTTACAGGAAAAATAACCGACCCGAGAGATCTGTTAAATAATTAACAATAAGACTTTTATGGCAAAAGAAAAATTCGATATACTGGAAACAACCTGCGTGCCGCTGCCGCTTGAGAATGTCGACACCGACCAGATAATACCAGCCAGGTTCCTGAGTGCGACTACGAGAGAAGGATTTGGTGAGAATCTCTTCCGCGACTGGCGTTTTGATAAATCAGGGGAAAAAAATGATTCATTCATTCTCAATGATCCTGCTTACAGCGGGAAGATCCTGGTTGCAGGAAAGAACTTCGGCTGCGGATCAAGCCGTGAACATGCCGTATGGGCTCTCAGCGATTACGGATTCAGAGCCGTGGTCTCAAGCTTCTTTGCAGATATCTTCAGGAACAATTCGCTGAATAACGGATTTCTTCCTGTAATGGTGACTGAAGAATTCCTGGGTAACTTATTTGAGTTGATCAGTAAAGACCCTGGTACAAAGGTCAGAATTGACCTTGGCCAACAAGTGATATCTGTCCCCGGAACAGGAGAATCGATGAAATTTGATATCAATCCATACAAGAAGGAATGCCTTATGAAAGGTCTTGATGATATCGATTACCTTCTGAGTATAAGGAATATGATAACAGCATACGAATTAAGAAACACTCTTCGGAAATGAGAATCGAAATAATGGATACAACCCTGAGGGACGGGGAACAGACACAGGGCGTCTCCTACTCTCCTTTTGAGAAGCTGCATATAGCCAGGCTTTTACTGAAGGAACTGAATGTTGACCGGATCGAAATAGCCTCAGCGCGTGTATCAAAAGGAGAATTTGAGGCAATAAGACAGATAACCGACTGGGCAAGACACAATAACCTTCACAGAAAAATAGAGGTCCTCGGCTTTGTTGACGGCGATGTATCGCTGAATTGGATAAGGGATGCCGGAGGGAAAGTGGTGAACCTGCTCTGTAAAGGTTCCCTGCGTCACCTCGAGAAACAGCTGAGAAAGACTCCGGAACAGCATGTGAATGATATCAGGGATATAATAAGAAAAGCCCAGCAGAATGATATGGATGTCAATATCTACCTTGAAGACTGGTCGAATGGGATGATTCATTCCCCGGATTATGTATTCTACATGATCGACTCACTGAAAGATGACCGGGTTGAGAGGTTCATGCTACCAGACACCCTGGGGATCCTGAATCCGGATCAGACATATGAATACTGCAAAAAGATAACCGAACGTTATCCAAACCATCACTTTGACTTCCACCCGCATAATGATTATGACCTCGCGGTAGCAAACATTTATTCTGCGGTAAGAGCCGGTATCAGGGGTGTCCATGCTACAGTTAACGGTATGGGAGAAAGAGCAGGTAACGCCCCTCTTTCAAGCGTAATAGGGATACTGCACGACCAGCTGAAAGCAGAGACGGGCATAAACGAATTTGAAATAACAAAGGTCAGCAAGATTGTCGAGACTTACAGCGGCATAAGGATTCCCGTCAATAAACCGGTTATCGGGGAGAATGTTTTTACCCAGACCTCGGGGGTCCATGCTGACGGCGACAGCAAGGATAAGCTGTATTACAACAACCTCCTTCCTGAGCGTTTCGGGAGAAGAAGGAAATACGCCCTCGGGAAACAGTCCGGTAAAGCAACAATACGTAAGAATCTTGAAGAATTCGGACTCTCACTGAGTCCCGATTCAATTGATAAGATAACCCAGAGGGTGATCGAGCTGGGCGACAAGAAAGAGAATGTGACAACGGAAGATCTTCCTTTTATAATTGCCGATGTTCTTGGTAACGATACTTCTGACTATAAGATCTTTATAAAGAACTACTCTCTTTCATTGTCATATGGTCTTAAACCATCAGCCAGTGTACAGATCGAGATCGACGGCAACCTGTATCAGGAGACTTCATCAGGCGACGGACAATACGACGCCTTTATGAAAGCCCTGAGAATTATCTATGAGAACCTGAATAAAGAGCTGCCCAACCTTATTGATTACCAGGTATCAATTCCTCCTGGAGGAAAGACCGATGCTCTCGTTGAAACGATAATAACATGGAATCTGAACGGTAAGGAATTCAAGACTAAAGGACTCGATGCCGACCAGACAGAATCGGCTATCAAGGCTACGGAAAAAATGCTTAACATTGTTGAGAACAGCGAACTCAAGATTGGCACTAACGGAAAAAGTGAAATAATAATTGATAATCAAGCATCACATATTTTATGAGTAAAAACTACAACATCGCGGTAATCCCGGGCGACGGTACAGGTCCGGAAGTGGTAAGGGAAAGTAAGAAAGTCCTCAAAGCCGCAGCTTCAAAATTCGGTTTTAAACTCAATTTTGAAGACTTCGATTTCGGAGGAGAAAGATACCTCAGGACGGGTGAAATCCTTCCTGATTCAGCTCCTGAGCAGTTAAAGAAGTTTGATTCAATCCTGCTTGGCGCAATAGGTCATCCGGATGTCAAACCAGGTATCCTGGAAAAAGGTATTCTGCTGAAGCTTCGCTTTGAGCTGGATCAATATATCAATCTGAGACCTGTGAAACTCTACCCCGGTGTCAGCTCACCCCTTAAGGATAAAGGCCCTGAACATATTGATTATGTTGTCGTCAGGGAAAATACCGGTGATGTCTATACAGGAAGCGGCGGTGTCACTATGAAAGGGACTCCCGGTGAAGTGGCGATCCAGAACATGGTGTACACAAGGATGCAGGTTGACCGTTGCCTTAAATATGCCTTTGAATACACCCGTAAGAGAAACAGGAAGAATACTCTTGCCCTGTGCGGCAAAACAAATGTTCTTACTTACGTCTTCGACCTGTGGGAAAGGGCCTTTCATGAAATTGGGAAAGCATTATATCCCGAGATCAAACGGGAGTATTACCATGTCGATGCAACCTGTATGTGGATGGTCAAGAACCCGGAATGGTTCGATGTTATCGTTACAAGCAATATGTTCGGCGATATCATCACTGACCTGGGTGCTATAACGCAGGGTGGGATGGGTATCGCTGCCGGAGGTAATATCAATCCCGAAGGTGTCTCTATGTTCGAGCCTATCGGAGGATCTGCACCAAAATATACCGGTAAGAATATTATCAATCCCCTTGCTGCAATATCATGCGGTTCAATGATGCTTGAACACCTCGGCGAAGATAAAGCTGCCAGGGCTGTCGAAGAAGCTATAATGGATGTCACGGCAAATAAAATAAAGGATCTCGGAGCCGGGAAAATGGGATATTCAACATCTGAAGTGGGTGATCTGGTAGCAGAAAGAATTTAAAAAAATAACTCTTTTTATAGTTTTTATTAATTTTTTCCCTACCTTTGTACTTCAATTTAAAAGAAATGTACAGGAATATGTCACATCATCATCATTTTCGCTCTTGCTCTCAGGCGAGGAGATAATGATATTTGTGCATATTAAACAATATTTGAACCCGTCTGAGCAAAGCAGGCGGGTTTTTTAATTATTAAGGAAATGACTGAACTGAAAATTGCAATTCAAAAGAACGGAAGACTGAGCGACAACTCTCACAAGTTGCTCGAGGAGTGTGGCATAAAATTCTCAAATGGTGCTGGTGTCCTTAAAACAAAAGCACGGAATTTCCCTGTGGAGATACTCTTCCTGAGGGATGATGATATACCTCAGTATGTAGAGCAGCAGGTAGCCGATATCGGCATCCTCGGAGAGAATATGGTCCACGAAAAAAACAAGGATGTTGATATTCTTGAGCAGCTGGGATTCGCCCAGTGCCGCCTGAGCCTTGCGATCCCTAAAGAGGATAAGTATTCAGGCCCCGCTTACTTTAAAGGCAGGAAGATAGCAACAAGTTATCCCAGGCTGCTTTCTGAATACCTTGAAAAGAACGGTATAAAGGCTGAGATAGAAGAAATAAGCGGAAGTGTTGAGATAGCTCCGGGAATCGGACTGGCAGATGCGGTTTGTGATATAGTAAGCTCAGGCAGCACTCTCATGACAAATGGTCTGCGCGAAGTGACAACTATACTTAAGAGCCAGGCAGTTATAATAGGTAATAAATACCTGTCCGAGGAAAAAAAAGGCATCCTTGAAAAACTTCTTTTCAGGATCCGTGCTGTCAGGAGCGCAAAAGAAAATAAGTATATACTTCTCAATGCTCATGAATCATCGGTTCCGGAAATATGCAGAATACTACCCGGAATGAAAAGCCCTACAATCCTCCCGCTTGCAGAAAAAGGATGGTGCTCACTGCACTCAGTTGTGAAGGAAGACGAGTTCTGGGAGCGGATCTATCAGCTTAAGAAAGCCGGAGCTGAAGGAATACTGGTTATCCCGATCGAAAAAATGATACTCTGATGAAAACAATCCTTTATCCGCCTGGAGAAACATGGCCGACGCTTTGCCGGAGACCTGTATCAGATACCTCAAGCCTTACCGCGAGTGTAAATGATATTATCTACAGGTAAGGGCAGAAGGGGATAAAGCCCTCCGGGAATTTACTCTGAAATTCGATAAAATCGCTGCCGCCGGTCTTAAAGTATCTGAAAGAGAGATCGAATCTGCTGTCAGTCTTGTTCCTGATGATCTCAGGAAAGCCATCATCCTGGCTGCAGAAAATATTGAGAAATTTCACCGATCGCAACTTATTAAGGAAGAACCCGTTATCACTTCTGCAGGAGTCACATGTATGAGAAAAAATGTACCGCTTGAGAAGGTGGGACTATACATCCCGGGAGGATCCGCCCCTCTTTTCTCAACTGTGCTTATGCTGGCCATACCTGCTAAAATAGCCGGATGTGAGAAAGTGATACTTTGCACACCTCCGGGTAAAGACGGGAAAATAAATCCGGTGATACTTTATTCTGCAAGGCTGTCCGGGATCACTGAAATTTACATGGTTGGAGGAGCCCAGGCTATTGCAGCAATGGCTTACGGGACGGAAACAATCCCCCGGGTGGATAAGATCTTCGGCCCCGGTAACCAGTTTGTCACCAGGGCGAAAGAGATCGTACAGTCTTCAGGAGTTGCGATCGACCTTCCTGCCGGACCGAGCGAAGTGCTTGTCATTGCAGATTCGTCAGCTGATCCCTCTTTCGTGGCAGCTGATCTGCTGTCACAGGCGGAGCATGGCCCTGACAGCCAGGTAGTTCTTGCGACCGATAACGAAAAGACACTCAGAAGTGTGAAGGATGAAATAAAAAGTCAGCTTGATAAACTTCCCCGTAAGGATATCGCAGCGAAATCGATGAATAACAGCCTCTTCCTGCTTTTCAACAACCTTCAGGATTGTGTATCCTTCAGCAATGAATATGCGCCGGAACATCTGGTAATAAACACATCTGAACCATGGACAGTTGCCGGACAGGTAAAAAATACAGGTTCGGTGTTTGTCGGAAGATACAGCTGCGAGAGCGCCGGTGATTATGCTTCAGGAACAAATCACACACTCCCGACAAATGGTTATGCCAGGAGCTACAGCGGAGTTTCTACAGACAGCTTCATTAAGAAGATCACTTTTCAGGAGATCTCTTCAGAAGGGATCCGCAATATTGGTCCTGCAATACAGGTAATGGCTGAAGCTGAAGGACTTGAAGCCCACAAAAATGCAGTAAGTATAAGATTAAAAAGTATTGATAATGTTTAATCCGGATTATCTGGTTCGGCCTAATGTAAAGGCCCTTGTACCTTATTTATGTGCAAGAGATGAATTTCAGGGAAAAGAAGGCGTGTTCCTTGATGCAAATGAGAATCCCTACGGATATCTTAACAGATATCCTGATCCTTACCAGAGGGATCTGAAAATTGCAATAAGCAAGCTTCGGAAAATACCCGCTGAAAGGATCTTCCTGGGAAACGGGAGCGACGAGATCATTGACCTTACCTTCAGGATATTCTGCAACCCCGGCATAGACAAAGCACTTACCTTCTCCCCAAGCTACGGTATGTACCAGGTATCCGCTTCCGTGAATGATGTTCAGATAATAAAGATCCCTCTTAATAAAGATTTTCAGATCGATTTTGAAGATGTCAGTAGTCACCTTTCTGATAAAAACCTGAAGCTTATCCTTATCTGTTCACCAAATAATCCCACAGGTAATTCTATGAACAGGCAGACCGTCGAAAGGATTATTTCTCAGTTCCAGGGGGTAGTGCTTGTTGATGAAGCCTATATGGATTTTTCGGATAAACCGTCACTTCTTGAAAAGATCGCTGATTACCCGAACCTGATCGTAATGCAGACTTTCAGCAAAGCATTCGGCCTGGCTTCGGTGAGAGTTGGTGTGGCTTACACAAGTCCTGAAATAGTTGCCTATTACAACAAGATGAAACCCCCGTATAACATCAGCACTATCAATCAGAAAGCCGTTCTTCAGAAGCTGACGAAATTCTCAGCTTACACCGGTCAGATCAGAAAAATTAAAAAGGAGAGGGAAAGGCTTTCCCGTGAGCTTGAGAATATACCTGTAATACAAAAGGTTTATCCTTCAGATGCTAACTTTGTGCTTGTAAAGGTTGAGGACTCGGGCAAGCTTTATAATTATCTTGTGGATAACGGGATTGTTGTCAGGAACAGGCATAGCGTAATAGATAATTGTATAAGGATCACGGTCGGCACAAGAGCTGAAAACAGTAAACTATTATATGCATTAAATAATTTCGGTAAATGAAGAAAGTATTATTCATTGACAGGGATGGGACAATCATTACAGAACCTGAGGATGAACAGGTTGACAGTATCGAAAAGTTCAGGTTCATGCCGGGGGCTATCTGCGGACTGGCAAGGATTGCAAGAGAAACTGATTATGAGCTTGTTATGGTGACCAATCAGGACGGACTTGGCACTCCATCATTCCCTGAAGACACATTCTGGCCTTCACATAATAAAATGCTTCAGATACTCAAAGATGAAGGTGTTGAATTTGCTGAGATATTCATCGACAGGTCCTTTCCGGAAGATAAACTGCCGACCCGTAAACCCGGAACTGCAATGCTTACAAAATACCTTGCCGGCGGAATAGACCTGGAAAATTCATATGTTATCGGCGACCGTATCACCGATGTGGAACTAGGGAAAAACATTGGCTGCAAATCTGTTTTCTTCAGTAATAAAAAATCTGACGATGCAATCTTTTCAACGACTGACTGGAATGAGATCTGCAGATTTCTTATATCAAAACCCCGCACTTCAACAGTGATCAGAAAAACAAAAGAAACTGATATAACTGTCAGGCTGAATCTTGACGGGACCGGAAAGAGTGATATATCGACTGGTATCGGATTCCTTGATCATATGCTTGACCAGGTAGCCCGCCATGGTGGCTTTGATCTTACGATCGTTGCCCGCGGTGATGAAACAGATGACGGACATCACCTTACCGAAGACCTTGCTATCTGTCTTGGAGAAGCTTTTTTGAAAGCAAGCGGAAACAAGAAAGGCATTGAACGCTACAGCTTCGTTCTGCCAATGGATGATTCGCTGGCGCAGGTAGCAGTTGATCTTGGAGGAAGGCCATGGCTTGTATGGGATGCCGAATTCACCGATGTCAGGATCGGAGAAATGCCCACTGAGATGTTTTTCCATTTCTTCAGATCATTCAGCGATAATGCAAAATGTAACCTTAATATTAAAGTGAACGGGAATAATGATCATCATAAGATAGAGGCTGTTTTCAAATCTTTCGCCAGGGCTCTTAAAGCTGCAGTAAGGAAGACTGATAATTTTGACCTTCCATCTACCAAGGGTAAGTTATGATAGCAATAATTAAATATAATGCCGGGAACATAAAATCGGTGCAGAATGCCCTTGACCGGCTTGGATTTGAGTCTGTTATAACTGATGATAATGAGATCATCCGGAAAGCGGATAAGGTTATATTCCCGGGCGTTGGTGAGGCAGGTTCTGCAATGAGGTATCTCAGTGATAAAGGTCTCGACAGGCTTATAAGATCACTCAACCAGCCTGTTCTCGGTATCTGCCTGGGTCTGCAGCTTATGTGCAGTCACTCTGAAGAAAGCGATGCGAAATGCCTTGGCATCTTTGATTCACAGGTACGTATGTTCCCGCTCACTGATAAGGTGCCTCATATGGGATGGAATAATCTCTCTTCTGTTAAAGGAGAACTTTTCAAAGGTTTTCCTCTTACCGGGAATGTTTATTTCGTCCATAGCTACTATGCTGAAGTTTCAATTGACACTTCAGCTGTTTGCGAATACATACTGCCATTCAGCGCCGCTATGCAGAAGGATAACTTCTATGCCACCCAGTTCCATCCTGAAAAATCTGCGTCAGAAGGTGAAATCATACTTCGTAATTTTCTTGGGCTATGAGAATAATAATGGCTATCGATATTCTGGGTGGAAAATGCGTCAGGCTTACCCGTGGTGATTTTGCATCCGGAAAAGTATACAATAACGATCCTGTTGATGTCGCCCTTGAAATAGAGGATAATGGTCTGAAATATGTCCACGTTGTCGATCTGGATGGCGCAAGGGAGAAACATATTGTTAATTATAAGATACTTGAGAAGATCGCAGCGAAGACAGGCCTGCTGATAGATTTCGGCGGCGGTATACGTTCTGATGAAGATCTGAATATAGCTTTCAATTCAGGTGTAAAACAGGTGACGGCCGGCAGTATAGCAGTCACTGATCCTTCCATGATGATGAGGTGGCTTAAGGACTATGGTAATGAAAAGATAATACTTGGTGCGGATTTCATTGGTGATGAGATCGCAACTCATGGATGGACAGAAAGATCTGATAAGAAACTCATCAATTTCATTTCAGATTACTGTTTAAAGGGTGTGAAATATGTTATCTGCACCGATGTTGATAAAGACGGGATGATGAAAGGTCCTGCTACTGAAATGTACAAAAAGATACTTGAGAATGCGAAGGTGAACCTCATAGCAAGCGGAGGCATCTCTTCGCTGAAAGATATTGAAGATATCCGGGATTCAGGCTGCGAGGGCGCTATCATCGGGAAAGCTGTTTATGAAGGTAAACTCAAACTAAAGGAGCTTAGGGACCTATGCTGAAAAAAAGGATAATACCATGTCTCGATATCCGTGATGGACGAACAGTGAAAGGGGTGAATTTTGTTGACATCAGGGATGCCGGTGACCCTGTCGAACTGGCAAAGATCTATTCAGACAGGAGTGCCGATGAACTCGTGTTTCTGGATATCACAGCTACTGTTGAGAACCGGAAAACACTGGCCGCACTTGTCGAAAGAATTGCTGCAGGGATAAACATCCCTTTCACTGTCGGAGGCGGTATAAGCAGGATTAACGATGTGGCCCTTCTTTTGAAAGCAGGAGCTGATAAGATCACGATCAATAGTGCCGCCGTCAGAAGGCCGGCATTGATAACTGAGATATCAAGGGAATTCGGGAGCCAGTGTGTTGTTGTAGCTATTGATACCAACATTGTGAATAATGAATGGAGAGTATTTGTCGATGGAGGAAGAACTCCGGTTGATCTTCCGACATTGAAATGGGCCTCAATGGCGGCTGACCTGGGTGCAGGAGAGATACTGCTTACGTCTATGCAGCGGGATGGAACAAAAGACGGATTCTCGGTGGATATTACATCTGAAGTAAGCCGGCTGGTCAATATACCTGTAATTGCATCCGGAGGGGCAGGAACGATGGAACATTTCAGAGATGTGTTCATCAGTACAGATTGCAGCGCTGCCCTTGCAGCAAGCATTTTCCATTATGGAGAGATTGATATAACAGAACTGAAACAATACTTGCGTAAGGAAGGAATTGCGGTGAGAGCGTGATTGTTATTATAATGAACTAATGAATTTATAACCAGGATTTTATGAACCAGATAGATTTTAAAAAAGGTAACGGACTCGTACCTGCTGTGATCCAGGATAATTCAACCCTGCAGGTCCTGATGGTGGGATTTATGAATGAAGAATCCTTTCAGAAAACTTTATCGGAGGGAAAGGTGACATTCTTCAGCAGATCAAAAAACAGGCTCTGGACAAAAGGTGAAACATCAGGTAACTATTTATATGTTAAAGAAATAACAACTGATTGCGATAACGACTCGCTGCTGATCAGAGTCGATCCGGCTGGTCCTGTCTGTCACACAGGAAGTACCTCATGTTTTGGGGAAAATACGTCGCCCAGGGGATTTCTCTATAAACTTGAAAAGATCGTTAATGAGAGAATCGATAATGATGTAAAGGATTCATATACAAACAAGATCTTCCGCCAGGGAATCAACCGGGCTGCCCAGAAAGTAGGAGAAGAAGCTGTCGAACTCATTATCGAGGCAAAGGATGATAATACTGAACTATTCCGGAACGAAGCTGCTGATCTTCTTTATCATTTCCTGATATTACTGAAGGCAAAAGGCTCCTCTCTGGCTGAAATTGAGGATATACTTAAGTCAAGGCACAAATAAAAACCCTTTAAATAATTAACTATCCGGCAGATTTTTCTGTAAATTGTTTTGTTTTTGCGAATATTAAATTACTTTTGTGAACCAATTAAGATCAGAAATGAATATTCTGCACAGCTATTTTGCCCCTTTTTTTTACTTCTACTTTTATTTTAGCAGAAGGTAAGGGGATTATTGTGTAGATATAATAACTTATAGAAATGCAGGTCCCCGGAAACGGGGACTTTTTTTTTAATAAAGGTAAAAATGAAGATATCAATACAGGGAGAAAAAGGATCTTTTCACGAAGTTGCGGCAAGACAATACTTCAGGGATGAAACAATTGAGATAGTGCCCTGCTCAACTTTCGATCTGACCCTGATGTCGGTAATTGAAGGGAAAGCTGATTTTGCTGTAATGGCCATTGAGAATGCCAGATCGGGAAGCATCCTTTACAACTACACTCTTATCAGGGAATCAGGAATGAAGATACTTGGCGAACATAATCTCAGAGTGGTCCAGAACCTGATGGCCCTCCCGGATCAGTCTTAATGAGCATCCGTGAAATAAGATCCCATCCGATAGCTCTGGCTCAATGCATGACATTCCTTAACAGGCTTCACGGTGTTACATTGATTGAGAGTGATGATACTGCAGCCAGTGCAAGACAGATAAGCGAGAACCGGCTCGAAGGTGTTGCAGCTATAGGCCCCTTGATAGCAGCTGATATATATGGCCTTTCAATACTTGCAAGAGGTATTGAAACTTACAAGAAGAATTATACACGCTTCCTCGTGCTGGGTAATGAAAAAGATGCGAACACTGACGGGAACAAAGTATCAATATGTTTCTCAACAGGGCACCAGCCCGGGTCACTGGCTGCTGTCCTTGTAAGACTGGCCGAGCTTGATGTGAATCTTTCCAAGATCCAGTCGGTGCCCAGACTGAACGGCGACTGGGAATATATGTTCTATGTCGATCTTGAGCTTAATCCCGACCATGACATGGGTCTTATAAAGAACATGCTTGATAATTACACAACGAACCTGGAGGTATTGGGAGTTTATAATAAAGGAGATAAACTATATGAAAGTTAAACCCGCTGAACGGACTAATGCCGTTAAAGAATACTATTTCTCTCAAAAGCTGAGACAAATTGAGCAGATGCGCAGGAATGGCGCTGATGTGATAAATCTTGGTATAGGCAGTCCCGATCAGCCACCATCGGAAAACACTATACGCCGGCTTGCTGAGGAAGCTGCAAAACCGAATGCCCATGGATACCAGAGTTATAACGGCATTCCTGATCTGAGGAAAGCATTTGCCGGATGGTACAAAAAGTATTTCCGTGTTGAACTCGATCCTGACAGTGAAATCCTTCCGCTGATAGGCAGCAAGGAAGGGATAATGCATATCAGCATGGCTTTCGTCAACCCCGGTGACGAGGTCCTGGTTCCTGATCCTGGCTATCCTACATACTCTTCCGTCACGAGTCTTATCGGAGGTAATATAATGTATTATGACCTTGATGAGAATAACGGATGGGCTCCCGACCTGAACAGGCTTGAGTCATCTGACCTGAGCCGGGTGAAGCTGATGTGGATCAATTACCCTCATATGCCAACCGGTGCAAAGGGTTCTATGAGGCTTTTTGAAAAACTGGTCGGATTTGCTTCAAAATACAACATACTCCTGTGTAACGATAACCCGTACAGTTTTATCCTTAACAAGGAATATTTAAGTCTCCTTACAGTCGATGGAGCCCGGGAAATAGCGCTGGAACTTAATTCCCTTAGCAAATCGCATAATATGGCAGGCTGGAGAATTGGAATGGTTGCGGGACACAGGGAATACATATCTTCAATACTTAAAGTTAAAAGCAATATGGACTCAGGAATATTTCGCGCCATGCAGCTGGCTGCAGTTGAGGCCCTTGGCAATCCTGATCCCTGGTATGATACAGTAAATTTTCATTATGTTAACCGGAAAAAGATAGTTGAATCCATAATGGATCTGTTAAATTGCCGGTATGATAAAAACCAGGCCGGACTATTTGTATGGGGAAAGATACCTGATGATATAACAAGCTGCGAGCAATTTGTGGAGGATATCCTTCTGAAAGCAAATGTCTTCATAACTCCGGGATTTATTTTCGGAAATAACGGAAAAAGATATATCCGTATATCCCTGTGTGCTGATGAGAAAACCCTTGATGAATCAAGAAAAAGGATCGAATTTTACTTAAAGAATCAAATTAAACAATAGACAGATGAAAGTGGCGGTGATTGGAATAGGTCTGATAGGCGGATCAATGATGATAGATCTGCGAAAAAGAAAATTTGCAGGCTGGATAACAGGTGTCGATACAAATGTACAACACCAGAATATCGCATTGCTTTGCGGCCTTGTTGACGAAATTGACAATCTTGAGAATGCCATTGACAAGAGCGACCTGATAGTGCTGGCAACACCGGTTAATACAAACTGCCTGATGCTTCCGGCCATCCTTAACAGGATAGCAGGTACATCGAAAGTGGTTACTGATATGGGATCGACAAAAGGAAGTATCTCAGAGGTCTCAAAGGATCATCCTGCAAGGGGAAGATTCGTTGCGGCCCATCCGATGGCGGGCACTGAATTTTCGGGACCGCTTGCAGCTATCGGAAGACTCTTCGATTATAAAACTGCAATAATCTGCGATCCGGAAATGAGCGACCCGGACGCTCTTGAAACAGTAAAAAGTATGCTGCAGACCCTTAATATGATGATAGTCTATATGAACTCAGCCGTTCATGATGTTCATGTTGCATATGTATCTCATATTTCCCATATTACATCTTTCTCATTGGCTCTTAGCGTCCTTGAAAAGGAACAGGAGGAAGAGAATATCCTGACCCTTGCAGGAGGAGGATTCGAGAGCACGGTAAGGCTGGCAAAAAGTAACGGTGATACCTGGGCTCCGATTTTTGTGGAGAATTCAGAGTATATCCTGGAAGCAATTGACACCTATATTGAAAAAATGGAGATCTTCAGGAAAATGATAGCCGGGAAGGATGAAGTCGGATTAAAATCAATTATGGAAGAAGCAAATAAAATCAGAAAGATCCTGAATTAATTAATTCATAAAAAAATGGTAATAAAACTTGATACATCGGGTATTAAAGAGTGGAAAGGTTATAAAGGAAGACCGTTCCTAATCGCAGGTCCTTGCAGTGCAGAGTCAGAAGAGCAGGTGATTGACACTGCAAAAGCCCTTGCAGCAACCGGTAAGGTAAGTATTTTCAGGGCGGGTATATGGAAACCGCGGACAAGGCCAAACAGTTTCGAAGGAGTGGGAAATGCAGGATTGAAATGGCTCAGAAGGGTGAGGCAGGAGACCGGTCTGCTAGTGGGAACAGAAGTGGCCAACGAAAAACATGTCTACGAAGCATTGAAATATGGTATCGATATGTTATGGATCGGTGCTAGAACATCAGTTAATCCAATAACTGTTCAGGAGATTGTAGATGCGCTTAAAGGAGTTGATGTAATGGTATTCGTCAAGAACCCTGTCAATCCTGATATTGAATTATGGATAGGCGCTCTGGAAAGAATTGCCAGTGCCGGAATAAAAAGACTCGGGGCCATTCACCGCGGGTTTTCAACCTACGAAAAAACAATTTACAGGAACCAGCCTAACTGGCAGCTCCCTATCGAGCTCAGAAGAAGAATTCCCGAGATACCGATATTGTGCGATCCGAGTCATATAGCCGGCTCCAGAGAATACCTTCATGAAATTTCCCAGAAAGCCATGGATCTGAATTTCGACGGACTGATGATTGAATCCCACATTAATCCTGAGAAAGCCCTCAGTGATGCATCTCAGCAGGTAAACCCTGAGGAGCTGAAGGAGCTTCTCAGCAGACTTATTTTAAGAAGCCCTTCCACAGATGATTCAAAACTCCTTGCTGTTCTTGGAGAACTCCGTCAGCAGATCGATGTTTTTGATGATCATCTGCTCGATCTTCTTGAAAAACGAATGAAAGTCTCTGAAACTATCGGGCGTTACAAAAAGGAAAACAATATTACTATCTTACAAAGCGCCCGGTGGGATGAAATAGTAAAGAGGGCAATGATAAAAGGACGTGCCAAAGGACTCAGTGAAGAACTTATAGATTCAATGTTCAAAGCTATACATCAGGAATCTATCAACAGGCAGATGAAGATCATGAATGACACAACAGATATTAATTCCCAAACTTAGAGTAAATTTGCATTATGGAGATAACAGTTGTGCCATCAGTGGTTAAGGGAACCGTAAGGGCCCCGTCATCAAAGAGCATGTCGCAGAGGGCTATTGCTGCTGCATTGCTTTCAGATACTGAATGCACTATATTAAATCCTTCATATTGCAATGATTCCCTTGCTGCCATCCGTATTGCTCAAAACCTCGGTGCCAGTGTTGAAAAAAGCACAACAGAGCTTAAGATACTTAGTTCACACATAATAAAGGACAGAACGCTCAATTGCGGAGAATCAGGGCTTGCCATCAGGATGTTCTCGCCGATTGCCGCACTTAACCCGGGAGAGATAATAATGACCGGTACAGGATCGCTGAAAAACCGTCCGATGAAAATGATCGAAGATACTCTCAACCAGCTCGGTGCAGTATGCAGAAGCAATGCAGGTCTCCTTCCGCTGACAATAAACGGACCAATCAAGGGAGGTAATTGCGAGACTGACGGATCGGTCAGCTCACAGCTTCTGACTGGTCTGCTTATGGCGCTGCCTGTGGCTGAAGGAAGTTCGGTAATAAATGTCCTCAACCTCAAGAGCAAACCATATATCGATATGACACTTCAGGTCCTTGAGAAATTCGGAATAAAGGTCATTAATGATAATTATAAGGTTTTTAAGATTGAAGGCAACCAGAAATACAAAGCAGCAACATTTGAGGTTGAAAGCGACTGGAGCGGAGGAGCATTCCTTCTCGTTGCCGGAGCTGTAAACGGCGATGTGACTGTAGAGGGACTCCGTACCGACAGCCGTCAGAGTGACAAAACAATACTCTCGGCTCTCGACAGGGCCGGAGCTGCAATAACAGTCTCCGAAAACTCAGTGAGGATAACAAAATCCAGGCTCAGATCATTTGAATTCGATGCAACTGAATCGCCCGATCTCTTCCCGCCTCTTGCCGCTCTTGCAGCTTATTGTAAGGGAGTGACAGGTATAAAGGGTGTGTCGCGGCTCATCCATAAGGAAAGCGACCGCGCCAAAGCTCTACTGGAAGAGTTCAGAAAAATGAATATCAAAGTTGAGATCAAGGGTGATTATATGCTCGTTACCGGAGGAAAGGTTCATGAAGCCAGGGTTAATTCGCATAATGACCACAGGATAGCGATGGCAGTCGCAGTCGCCGCCCTTGGAGCAAACGGTAAAATTCAGATTGAAGATCCCCTTTGCATTGCCAAATCATATCCGGGATTCTTTGATGATCTGAAGGCTCTGGGAGCTTCCGTTTCCGGATAGCTGACGTTAATGCCATTTAATGATTTTTAATAAATTCATCATTATCATTAAAAAAATCCTGTATTTTTGTTTTGATTTGAAAAATTTTATAGTTTTGCAATGATGAAAATGATGAGGATATATAATTGGTGCTGGCGCAGCTGATGAATTGATGCTGTGAAATAGCCGTTATATACCCTTTTAAAGATATTTAAGTACAGGCACGCATTTCACGGCGTGCTTTTTTTATTGGGAAAATTCACTAACATTTAATAATTACAACTATGAAAAAGTCAACAAAAATTTTACTGAGCGAAAAAGAGATGCCGCGTCAATGGTATAATATCCAGGCAGATATGCCAAATAAACCATTACCTCCACTTCATCCTGTGACACGCGAGCCCATCGGTCCGGAAGCCCTGGCACCTGTATTTCCCATGGAGCTTATCAAGCAGGAAGTTTCAACAGAGAGATATATCGACATTCCTGATGAAGTGCTGGATCTTTACAAAATGTACCGCCCCTCTCCCATTTACCGTGCTTATAATCTTGAGAAAGCACTGGGAACGAAAAGTAAGATTTACTATAAATATGAGGGAGGCAACTATTCCGGATCGCATAAAGCAAATACTGCTATTGCCCAGGCATATTATAACAAGAAAGAAGGTATTAAAAGGATCACTACAGAGACCGGCGCCGGGCAATGGGGTAGTGCAATGAGTTTTGCCTGCCAGCATTTCGGACTCGAGCTGCTTGTATTCATGGTGAAAGTAAGCTTTAACCAGAAACCGGGGCGGAAACTCTTGATGAACTCTTATGGTGCCAAGGTCGTTCCATCACCCAGCACTATGACTGAAGCCGGAAGAAAGATCCTGGAACAAGATCCTGACTCACCCGGAAGTCTCGGGATAGCCATTTCCGAAGCTATGGAAGTAGCTGTACAGGATCCTTATACAAAATATTCCCTTGGCAGCGTGCTTAACCATGTTATCCTGCATCAAACAATAATCGGCGAGGAGGCTCTTCTGCAAATGGAAAAGGCAGGCGATTATCCCGACGTGGTAATAGGCTGCTTTGGCGGCGGATCAAATTTCTCAGGAATTGCATTTCCATTCCTTCGCGAGAAACTTGTAAACGGGAAAAATATTAGGCTTCTGACAGTTGAACCGGCCTCCTGCCCGAAACTGACAAAAGGAAAATTTATGTACGATTTCGGTGATTCTGCTGGTATGACCCCTCTCCTTCCGATGTTCACACTGGGACATAATTTCGTTCCTGAAAAGATCCATGCCGGTGGTCTCAGGTATCATGGTGCCGGTGTTCTTGTCAGCCAGCTTCTGAAAGATGGATTAATCGAAGCCAGAGCCAAGCTGCAGAGAGAATGCTTTGAAGCCGGAGTGCTGTTCGCTAAAAATGAAGGTATTCTGCCTGCTCCGGAATCGAACTATGCTATTGCTGCATCACTTGACGAAGCAAGAAAAGCTGATATAGAAGGTGTATCAAGAACCATACTCTTCAACCTCAGCGGTCACGGACACATGGATATTTCCGCTTATGAGAAATATTTCGAAGGAAATCTGCCTGACCATGAACTTACTGCAGAAGAGGTGGATAAAGCACTATCGGATATCAAGTTCCCTGACTGACAGATAGCAATGAAAAAGGGTGCAATTCGAGAGCACCCTTTTTTAATTATCGCTAAATCCCGTTACGGGTAATTATTAATTATTCATATTGTCAGTCTTCAGAAATCAGAGTAATCTGTCGGATGGAGCAGATATGGGTTGGCTTTTGTTACAGTATTCTTATACTCATCTTTTGCCGATAATGTCTTCCAGTCTGGATGAGCCCTGAAAGCGGCCCAATGTTCATCATGCGATTTCATGTCGGCATAGGTGGTCATATACATCAACCTTGGTTTAAGGCTTCCGAATAAAACCTGTGCGTAAAAAACTGCATTGGCGCCAATCTTCTCAAATATCAGCATCTCTCCTCCCTCATTGAACATCTGGATCTTCTTACGGGCCTTTTCAATAGTGGCGCTCTCATAACTGCGAAGCTCATAGATCCTTTCATTGCGGGGTGTGGTATAGGTCGGTATTTTCATCTCCGGCATATGTGAAAAAGCTTTCATGAAAACACTTTCATATCTTGTAAAAGGCGGATCATTATAGGGAGCATCAAGGAATTCTTTGCCAGCTTCTGAGTATATTTTGTCCTTTTCAAGTGTTGTAAGAACACTGAAATATTGTTCTGATGTCTTGTATGGTATAAAGACATAAACCATTTTACCGGCAGCAGTGTCTTTTTCAATTGGTTTAAAGACCCCGATGTTATTCACTCCCGCCCGGTGCATGGCAGGAATAAATGCTTCCTTAAGATACTTGTCAATGACAGCATTCTTTGCAGGGTCTTTTAACCTGTAGATCTTAAGCTCGTAATACATCTGCTTTGCATCCGCCGGACCTTTTCCGTATAGGAATGAGGGTGCTGACAGCAGGGAGCAGATAAGTAATGATATTAGTGTTTTTTTCATTTGTGTTTATTATCAGTTGCTATAAAGTTCTCATATCCTTGTCGGTATTATAATTTGGCTCTTTCAATACTGAAATACTTTTCCGCCCGCAAGGACTTCCTGTCTTTCTTCGTCGAATGATGCCTTCTCACCTGTTCTTATCGCAGCTGTGCACATTATGCAGGCAATTGAATGATTGTATCCTGCAACAACATCGGCATTTGGTTTCTTCCTGTCCCTGACGCATTCCATCCAGTTCCTCATATGGGCAGTAGTCATAGGATCTCCGCCGGTATCGGCAGCTGTTTCAACTCTTAATGTAGGAAGATCGAAAGGTTCAAGAAGATTAGCTTTCATGTTCATGGCTCTGGCTTCTCTTTCAACCAGCCCGCCCTCGGATGTGACTTTGTTAGTATCAAGATTAAGCATCCCGCCATTTGAATAATATAGCTCCTTTGTTCCTCCTGCAGAGTTCGTGAATCTCGATGAATAAACTACCTGGAATCCTACATCCGGATTATTCGGATCACCGTAATCCATGACAGCGGTCATAGTATCGAAGTTGGTGCGCCCGTCTTTCCAGAGATAAATACCTCCGTTTGCTGCCACACTGCGCGGATGAGCAAGGTCTGTGAACCAGTGGACAGTATCGATCTGATGAGCCATCCATTGCCCGGGTATTCCTGAGGAATATGGCCAGAAGAGCCTGAACTCAAGGTATTTTCTCGGATCAAATGCTGCCGGCGGCCGGTTAAGCTGAAATCTCTTCCAGTCAGTGTCGGCTTCCCTGAGAAGAGGTACAACACCAGGTCTCCGCCATCTCCCAGGCTGATTTACGTTCCATGTCATCTCGACAATTACGATCTTGCCGAATTTGCCCGATTTGATATATTGATCAGCAGCAATATAGTTTGCAGCGCTCCTGCGCTGAGACCCTATCTGCACTATTTTTCCGGTCTGCTGAACCGCCTTGAGGGCTGTCCTTGCATCTGACATTGTTTCGGCAAAAGGCTTTTCGCAGTAAACATCGCGACCGGCATTTACAGCTTCAGCACAATGCAAGGCGTGCTGGAAATCGGCAGTGCTTAAAATGACCGCATCTGTGTCTTTCCCGCTGTACAGCTCGTCGTTGTTGCGGGCAAGCCGCAGATTGATGCCTTTCGATTTATAGAATTTATCAGCCTCTTCCCTTCTCATGCTCCAAAGATCCGAAACAGCTGTAAATTCAAAATTAAGTTCACCGGCCAGTGAAAGAAAAGCCGGTGACAGAGAGCTTCTGAAACGATCAGAAAAACCAACAATGCCTACACGGATCCTGTCATTTGCTCCAAGGATGCGTCCGTAGCTTTTCGCACTGAATGTAACAGCTGCTGTCCCTAATGCAGCGTTACGGATAAATTCTCTTCGGGATGTCATAGTGTGATTTATTTAATATTTTTTCAGATACCATATTTTTTAGGATCACCGGGAATAAATTGATTCTGATAATAATGTATTAATCGCGGCACTCACAAAAGGTAAAAATAAATTAAATACCTGTAACATCCGCTTCCGAATGCACGGTTTTTATTAAATTTATCTTCATTCAACATGATAAAAATATAGTTGTCAGAGACCATGGACAATTTTGCATTGATTTTCTTCGTCTACCCCGACCCCAAGGGGAGCGAAGAAAATCAATTTACTCCCCCCTCGCCTTCGCGTAGCCGCTTCGGCGGAGCAAGGTTGGGGTTGGGGTAAATAAATTGATTTTCAAGCGATTTATAAACTCATTAACAAATCATATATGGAAAAAGAGAATAAGCTTGGTTCGGAACGTCTGGTCTCCCTTGATGCATTACGCGGTTTCGATATGTTCTGGATAATGGGAGGAGAAGGGATCTTCATTGCCCTGGCCTCTATCACCGGATGGCCGGTATTTAAATGGTGTGCCGAACAGCTCGAACATGTTCCCTGGAATGGCTTTCACTTTTATGATATGATATTCCCGCTTTTCCTTTTTATTGCAGGAATATCCTTCCCTTTTTCCCTTCGGCGGCGCCTGGAGAGAAACGAAAATACTGCTTCTCTTTACAGGCATATAATTTTCAGGGGCCTCATCCTTGTCTTACTGGGCATCCTCTTTAATAACGGCCTGAGATTCAATCTCCCGGAATTAAGATATGGCAGTGTCCTCGGCCGTATAGGTTTGGCGTGGATGTTCGCAGCCATTATCTTCATCAATACAAAAAAAAACAGCAAGAATGATCTGGTGCTGCAGCTTATTAATAGGTTATTACCTCCTGCTCTTGCTTTTCCCTGCTCATGACCTTGGTTCGAATGATATTTTCTCACGGGAAGGGAACCTCGCAAGTTATATTGACAGGATCCTGCTTCCCGGAAGACTTTATCTCGGGAACCACGATCCGGAAGGCATCCTCAGCACTATACCTGCTGTCTCAACAGCCCTTCTCGGAATGTTCACCGGAGAGTTCCTGCTTTCAGATTATCTGAAGGACAAACCTCTGAAAAGGGTGCTGCTGATGGGCATCGCAGCAATAATACTTATGGCAGCAGGTAAACTGTGGAACCTTGTATTCCCCATAAATAAGAACCTGTGGACAAGCTCATTTGTCTGCTGGGTCGGAGGATTGAGCCTCCTGCTCTTTGCCGTTTTCTATCTCATAATTGATGTCTGGCACTTTAAAAAGTGGGCCTTCTTCTTTGTCGTTATAGGGATGAATCCCATAACTATTTACCTTGCTGAAAGGATCATAAATTTCAGATCAGCCTCAAACTTTTTCTTTGGAGGGATATCAGATCTCCTGCCAGAAACATGGGCCCCTCTGGTAAATGCAATTGGTGTTACAGCTATTGGCTGGGTTTTTCTGTATTTCCTCTATAAAAGGAAAATCTTTCTCAAAGTATAGGATTAAAATAATTGACTGAAAAAATATGACAAGACGATTAATATTGATCATTCTGTTTGCCTTTCAGGCTTTTTTCGCCACAGCTCAGAAAACAGAACTCAGATGGCCTGAGCTTACCCGTGAAAGCAGGCCGTGGACGCGCTGGTGGTGGCCCGGCAGTATTGTCACCAAAGAAGACCTGACAGCTGCTATGGAGAAATATAAAAAGGCCGGTCTCGGAGGTATGGAAATAGCTGTTATCTATGGTGTCAGAGGACAGGAAGATAAATTCATCAGCTACCTTTCGCCTCAATGGCTGGAAATGTTCAGTCATACCCTTAAGGAAGCTGACAGACTCGGACTGGGTATTGATCTCTCAAATGCATCCGGGTGGCCTTTCGGTGGTCCCTGGGTGGATACTGACAACGCATGCAGGAATATAAAATACAGGACATACTACCTTGCCGGAGGGCAGAGACTGGAAGAGAAGATCGGATTTACCCAGGAACCCCTGATAAGAGCCGTCGGACAGAAACCGGAAATAGCACAGCTCGTTGAACCCATAAGCAAAAATAAAGACCTTCAGCTTTATGCCATCGACCAGATAAGGTTTGAGAAGCCTCTCCCGCTCTATTCCCTGATCGCATATTCCGATTCGGGTGAGATCGTTGATCTCTATGACTATGTTACTCCTGAGAGCACCCTTGACTGGACAGCGCCTCCGGGCAACTGGACAATCTATGCCCTCTTTGAGGGATGGCATGGAAAGATGGTTGAGCGTGCCGGTCCGGGTGGTGAAGGAAACGTGATCGATCATTTCTCGGGAATAGCGATCGACAACTACCTGGATCATTTCACTGAATCGTTCAGGGATCAGGATTTACGGTCACTGAGGGGGTTTTTCAACGATTCTTATGAAGTTGATGATGCTTCCGGGCAATCAGACTGGACGGATCAGCTGTTCTATGAGTTCTACCTGCGGCGGGGTTATAACCTGGGTGAGAACCTGCCGGCTCTTTTTGGCAAAGATGATCCTGAAAAGAATGAACGTGTCCTTTCCGATTACCGCCAGACAATGGGGGAACTGATTCTTGAGAAATTTACAATGCACTGGACGCAATGGGCCAACAGGCAGGGAAAAACAACCCGTAACCAGGCTCACGGCTCCCCGGGAAATATTCTCGACCTTTATGCGGCTTCCGATATTCCCGAAACCGAGGGCGATGACATAACAAGGCTTAAATTCGCCTCATCAGCCGCTAATGTGACCGGAAGGAGACTTGCCTCCTGTGAAGCTGCAACATGGCTAAATGAGCATTTTCTCTCAACACTGGGTGATATCAAAAAAGCTTCAGACAAGTTTTTCCTGAGCGGAATAAATCATCTCTTTTATCACGGAACATGCTTCTCGCCGCAAAACGAACCATGGCCGGGCTTCCTTTTCTATGCCTCAGTCGAACTGACGCCTTCAAATCCGCTTTGGAACGACTTCAGAGGTCTTAACAGCTATATCACCCGGGTCCAGTCTTTCCTTCAGCAGGGAGTGGCTGATAATGACATACTTCTCTATTTCCCGATCTTCGACAGATACGCAGCATCAGGCAGCGGACTGCTTGAGCATTTCGACGGAATAAGTCCGGCATTTGATGGTTCTCCTTTTAAAGCAGCTGCGGAATTGATGCTTGAGAAGGGTTATCCTTTCGATTATATCTCCGACCTTCAGATCAAGAATACCGAAGTGCTTGAAGGATTCCTTCAGACAGAAGGTAACATTTACGAAACTCTGATCCTGCCCGGATGCAAATATATACCGGTCGAGACTTTTTCACATATTCTGAAGATGGCTAATGAAGGGGCTATTATATTAGTATACGATGATCTGCCGCAAAGTGTTGCAGGATGGGCCGATATTGAGGAAAAAACGACAGTCTTCAACCAGTTGAGAAATGGTATCCGTTTCGCTCCGACAAATAACCTCCAGGTCATGAAAGCCACATATGGACATGGCGCCATACTAATGGCAAAAGATCTTAATGAATTGCTTTCTTTCGCCGGCGTAAGACGGGAACAAATGACCGGTAAGGGGATCCGCTTCATTAGACGCGCGACCTCCGATGGTTATAACTATTTTGTTTTGAATCAGGCAAAAGAAAAGTTCGAAGGATGGCTACCACTGAAGGCAGAAGCCTCCTCAGCAGCAATTTTTAATCCGATGACCGGAAAATCGGGAATCGCCGGATCAAGAACCGGCAATGATGGACGGACTGAAGTTTATGTGGTTCTGAACCCTGATGAGTCGCTTATCATAACCACTTATAATAAAATTATAAAAGGCATACCTTATGTTTTTTATGATGCGATTTCAAAACCATTGGAAATCAAAGGAACCTGGAAAGTAGATTTCATTGAAGGAGGACCAGTTCTTCCACCTTCATCAGAGATTGCAGCACTGAATTCATGGACGGACATCGGACCTGAGGAATTCAGGAATTTCTCAGGTACGGCCCGGTATGCTATAAGGTTTTCCCGACCGGCAGTTAAGGCTGATTCATGGCTGCTGGACCTTGGAAGAGTGGCTGAGAGCGCCACTGTTATCCTCAACAGCCGGGAGATCGCTGTTCTGACCGGTCCGGATTTTAAAATTGAAATAGATAAGAAACTGGTACAATCCCAAAACACCCTTGAAGTAAAAGTCTCCAACCTGATGGCCAACAGGATAGCATATATGGACAGGAATAAAATTGAATGGAAGAAATTCTATAACGTCAATATGGCTGCAAGGCTAAAACAAAACTCCGTGAACGGTGTTTTTGATGCATCATCGTGGCAGCCTCTGGAATCGGGATTAATAGGCCCTGTAACTATAACAGCTCTGAAGAAAAAGAAAATCAATTAGGAATTACGCCTAAAAATCTGTATATTAAATATTTAAAAGATGTTGGCTGAAAATTTATGGTTTTTGTAAGATCAGCAAAAATCCTTTACTCAGGTTTATTATATGGTATTCGTTGTTGGGATGGAGATCCCTCTCTCGTCAATCCTTCGCCTGCTCAGGGAAGATTCACTTTGCTGAAACCCCTTATGGTATTTCTGGAATGGGAAGGAGATTCTTCACTCGTCAATCCTTCGCAAGCTCAGAATATCCTCGATCGGGATAAGACAGCCTCTTTAGGGTATGGGGAAATATTCATATCTGGCCGAGAATGGATGAGCCTTAGCAACTTTCCAGCTCTGAAAGAGCTTGATGTGAATAACCCCAAATCAATCTGATTATGATATCCACTGTGCTACTCCGCTCTGAAAGAGCTTGATGTGAATAACCCC